>Ga0075163_10006837_pt1 | contig 15126 bp, 11 predicted proteins | sample JI1023141ADNA_FD_71478 | JGI IMG/M metagenome (GOLD analysis project Ga0075163, IMG submission 71478) | Wastewater effluent complex algal communities from Wisconsin, to seasonally profile nutrient transformation and Carbon sequestration -... | ecosystem: Engineered > WWTP > Effluent > Algae... | reverse complement strand
CCAAGTCAAAGACACACTGCTGCTGGGAGCAAATCGGATCGGTCACGGCACCAACCTGCTATCGGACTCATCGACGATGCTGCTGATGCGCGGCAACCAGTACCTGATTGAGACGTCGCTACTCAGCAACCAGCTGCTCAAGTACGTCCCCGACATCAAAGTCCACCCTTTCCCCGAATTCCTGCGCATCGGCATTCCGGTCTGCCTGAACACGGATGATCGCGGGGCCTGGGATTCGAACATGACCGACGAGTACTTCGCTGCCGTCACCAGCTTCAACCTAAGCTGGGAAGAGATCGTCGCCATCGGCCGGAACAGCCTGACCCACTCTTTTGCCGAGCCACCAGTCCGCGAACGCCTGCTGCGTGAGTACGATGCCGCGATGAAGCGCTTCGAGTTTCAGTTCATCGGGGACGACTGGACCGAAAAGCTGCGCCACGTCAACCTGTCGAAGTCCGGTTACGCAAAGCGCAAGTGGGGCATCCTCGAGTAGTCTCTCGACGGCTGCCTTCGGTCGCTACAGGTTCCCTTCGAGCGTGAGGTGTGCGCCGAGTCCGGGCCCCGGAATTCCCGAGCCATGGATTCGATACGTCTCGTTGGACAGGTTTTCGAGAATACCCGACAGGTAAATCTGCCTCGACAGCCGCAGTGAGCCGCGCAGATACGTCACCACAAGCCACGGCGATCCGTCACAGCTCGCCGCACCAAGCGGACAGATGGTTGGATCCAGCCGATCTTGGCCGGACAGTCGCCGCTGCGACATGGCTGCGCGGGCACCGACTTCCGCCAAACTCAAAATCGAGCGCGGCCGCCGAAGCTGGAGCGAGCCCAGCCCAGTGAGTGGTGGCACCCGCCACATCGGTTCCTGGATTTGGCTGGTTCCAGCAAGCCGCACATCGCCTTGCGTATAGTTCAAGCTGCCAAGAAGATGCAGGTCCGAGAACAGATTGAGCCGAAAGCTCGCCTCGACGGAATGGAGCACTGCGGACTCTTCGTTGCGTCGGGCAAGAAACCGATCGACACAACGCCCGCCGAGCATCGTCCGACAGTCCGATCCTCCCAGGCTAGTCGTTGTCATCGAGATCGGATGGGCCAGATAGGTCACGGCGTAGGTCAAGCTCGTTTCGATCCGCGAGTAGGCCAGCCGCACAGCAGCCTCACCAGAATACGCAGCCTCGGCCGTGAGGGGTGTCTCGGTGGGTAGCAGCAGGCCCGGTCGTCCCCCGTCGAGCCGTGCCTGATCATCAAGGCTGGCTGGACGACTACCCGTCATAAAGCCAGCGATCAGGGTCGCGCCCGGCACAAACTCATAGCGTAGGTGCAGCGAACCGGCGTAGACAAGCGATGGGTCCATCCGGCGATCCTGCGACTTTTGCACCGACGGAAATAGCTTGGCCAGACGATCATCTGCGCCGACGATCAGAAAGTTGCCGCCGACTCGCCCCGAGATGAGCGCCTTGAGTCGACCAGGCCGCGAGCTGGGCTCCCCACGAAAGAGCTGTTCGAGGTCCAGCTCATCGACGAGAAACAGCGCAAAGTTGTGCGCAGCCGAACCACCGGGGTAACGCATCCACTCGCTGATGGGTCTGCCTAGCCCACTTCCACCCACAGTGGCTTGCTCGGCGCTGCTCGATACCCAGTCGAAGTAGCCATCAATGCCCGCCGCGAGTCGACCACCCCGACCGAGATCGGCCCTGACGTTGGCGCTCAGCGAGAAGACATCGTCACGATTGCTCAGCCGATCCACCCGATCGATGATCACCTGCGTGCGCGCCGCTTGTTCCGACAGCCGCTGATACGCAGCCGTCGCTGTCACATCGACCGAGGAATCGGCGATCTCAATGCTGGTGCTGTACCGAAGGTAGGTCAGGTCTCGCGCCAGCTCGGTAAGCAGGTACAGATCGTCGGGCACGCTGCGCTCGCTGCGCAGTCCGTCATACTGGCGACCGCCTTGGTAGACGAGCAGCACGTTGCCATGGCCGGTATCGGCACTCACCCCGAGATATAAGCCGCCATCGCTAAAGGACGTAAGTGGCACCGTCGGCGCTTGGTAGCCGCCGCTCAGGTCATTGAAGTGGCGGGCGGAAAAAGCTGTCTCTGCGGAAAAACGCCCCCAGCGACCGCCGCCCGAGAGGCTGCCGGAAAAAGATTGATCGTAGCTGGAATAGCTCAGACGAGTGCCCGCATTGATTTCTAGGTTGGCACCGACGATCGCCACCGGACGCCGAGTCCGTAACGAAACCGTGCCTCCGAGTCCGTCGCTGCCATACGTGGCCAGGCCAGGTCCACGAACCACTTCGACCGCTTCAAGCAAATACGGATCGACGAGGTTGATGTTCGATAGACCCGACGGCAAGCTGCTGGTCGTGGTGGTGTTGAGACGGATGCCATCGACCACCAGAAGGACCCGCGCATCGCCCAGACCACGCATCGAAGGCAGCGCCGTGTTGTGACTTGGCCGCTGGACCGTTACGCCGTCCTCGAAATCAAGGGTCTCTCCACTCATTCGCGTCGGACGGACGCGAAGCTCGTCTCGAAGCACGGCCGAAGTCGAACGCGGGCTATCCCACACCGTCGAACGCGACAGGTTGACAGCCCCAAGGACGTCGATCTGCGATCTTGGCTTACTGGACTCCGACGGTTCGTCGTCAGCGGCCAGCGCTGATGTCGTCACCAGCATCGTAGACGCGACCAACAGTTGACCCAGCCGGCACAACAGCATGCGAGCGATGCCCAACCTTTTGTAAAACAAGCTCCCTCGCTAGCCCAAGGTTCGTCCGGCGGCTTGCTTCTCGATGTAACGAGCAAGCTGCACGTCCAGCTCGGTGATGCCTTGGGCATCGTGCGTTGAAAGGGAGACGTTCACCCGCGAGTAGACGTTGGTCCAATCGGGATGGTGATTCATGGCCTCGGCATGCAGCGCCACGGCGGTCATGAAAGAAAACGCCTCCACAAACGACGAAAACTGATACTCGCGATAAAGCTTGCCATTTACGAGCGCCCAGCGCCGAAGCTGCGGATCGCGGATCGCCGTCGTCAACTGGTCTTCAGTCAGGGTCTGAGTCATCGCTACGGCGCATTTTGAGCACAGGTTACCGCCCCACAGCAAGCCCAGACGCAATCGCCCAGGTTGTAGCGGGCTTTACGTGCTGGCGGGCCACTGCTAGTGTCCGCCCCTCATGTTCGTGATTCCAGTCGGTGGGTGTGGAGAGTTTGGCCGCAACTTGACCGCGTATGTCTGCGCGAAAACGCTGGTTCTTGTCGATTGCGGCATTCAAATGCCCGACGACTTGGCGCCCGGCGTCGATCACTTTGTGTGCGATCTAACGGCGCTGCTGCAACGTTTTGGGCTTCCTACTGCGGTGGTCTTGACGCATGGGCACGAGGACCATGTGGGCGCGGTCTATCACCTGCTGCGAACGCTAGAAATGGCGATTCCCATCTACGGAAGACCGCTCGCGCTGCGGCTTTGTCACAATCGTCTGCGTCGGAACGGCGTGGCATCGAAGCTGTTCGACCCGCGCCCGCTAACGCCGGGTCAGCCGCTGCATCTTTCTGCGTCCTCATCCTCGGGAGAGCTCGACCCCGAAGGCCTGGTGGTGGTGCCACTCGCGGTGCCACACTCGATTCCCGAGGCCTGTTCGCTGTTGCTCTGTGGTCCGCTACGTCCCTCGCAGCTGGTCCCTGCTAGCAACGGATTGCTCACCCTCCCCGCTCCGCTTCCCGAGGAAACACGAACCGTCCTGCACACCGGCGATTACAAAGTCGTGGCCGAGACAATACGCTTTGAGCCACGACCAAGTCCGCTGCCGCCGATCGATCTTCTCGTCGGGGACAGCACCAATGCACTATCGACCGGCAATTCCGGAGACGAAAGAATCGTCGAAGAATCGCTCAAGGCGATACTCGCCAACCACTCTGGACGCGTTGCGGTCACGCTGTTTTCGTCGCACATCGAGCGGATCAGCCATTTTGCGCGAAGCTGCGAACTGCACGGTCGACGGCTGTGCTTGCTCGGTCGCGGACTTCACGATGCCGTCGATGCCGCAGAGTCCGTCGGCGCGCTCAAGCTGCCACAAGCGCTGCTATGCACTCCCGACGAAGCGGCTCTACTTCCTCGTCGACAAGTCGCGATGCTATGCACTGGTACCCAAGGTGAGTCCGTCGCAGCACTAGGTAAGCTGGTCGCTGCGCTGGAACCGAACTCAGGTGCGGCGTTTGGCAAGCTCCGTTTGCAAGCTGGTGACACGGTGGTACTGGCGGCACGCGCCATTCCCGGCAACGAACGACCCGTCTCGCGGCTTGCGGACAAACTGGTCTCGCATGGCATTTCGGTCGTCTCGGGTCCGCTCTACGCCGTCTCCGGTCACGGCTATCGCGACGAACTTCGCTGGCTGCTGGAGACGTTTCAACCCAAAACGCTACTGCCCGTGCATGGCGGTCCGCGCCAGCTTGCAGCCCATGCAGATATCGCCGCCAGCCTCGGAATCCCCGCATTATGTCAGTTCAACGGCGATGTGATTGAGCTTGGCGAGCGCGCCCAGGTCGTCGACCATCTGCCCAGTCCTGGGGTCGCTATTGAAGGAACCACTGTCGGTGAAGTCGGCCCAGAAACTCTGCGTACCCGACGACTGCTGGCTCACACCGGTCTAGCCATCATCGCCACTGTCCATGGACAGCCTCGTCGCTTGAGCGTCCGTACGGTGGGTATCAGCGATAAGGGCCCGAAGCTTCAAGCACTCTGCGACCACGCGGCGCAGCAGGCCGAGTCGCTCCTCGGTGCGGTACTCGATGCAGCCCCCGAAAGCGGACCTGATCTGCACGACCTGGAGCGAGCACTTGGACGGGTAGTCCGCAATGCCTTTCGTACCGCCCGAGGCATCAAACCCAACGTAATTTGTATCCTCACCGATACTCCCTCTGCCAGCGAAGATCTGGCGACCCAGTGACTCCCACCCGATTCCTAACGCATTCCCAAATCTGTTAGATTCTCGTTGCCATGATTGCGTCCGCACAAGCCTATCGCGGTGCCACCATAACGCTCAGCTTGGGACCGCTGCGGAACCTGTCAGAGACGCTCCAGCGGTGCCGCCGACTGCTTGAGCAAGGACTCCGCTTTGTTGAGTTGCGCGACGATCTGCTAACCGATCAGGAACTCACGCAGTGCGCCCGTGCACTGCCCCGGGAGCAGACACTCCTAAGCCTGCGACGATCACGGACTGATCACGTTGCGTTAATCGATTTGTTCGCACCCGCACTGCTTGATGTCGCTTGGGAGCTAGGGGAGCTATCCCCTCTGATTGCCGCTACAGTCGAAAAATATCCGACGCTGAAACTGATCCGATCATGCCACACTCGAACAGATGAGGAGTCTGTTGCTGCTCTGCTCGATCGCTTGACTGCCGAGATCCCAGAGCCTCAGATCATCAAGGTTGCGATTCCTATTGCCAACTTCGCACAGCTACGGGACGGTCACAGGTGGCGACTCCGGAATCCACAGCGACACATCTTTTTGCCAATCGCCAGCGATGGTTCGGGACGATTCCGTTTCTATCGACTTCTCGTCGCCGACCAGCAGCTCCTGCACTTTCTGCGCGATGCCGACTCAGCGCTCGTTCCCGATCAGCCATCATCTGCAGAGTGGACGATTCGCCAGCAGATTCCGATTCCAAACACAGATCCAATTCCATTCGCTGCAATTGTCGGTGATCCGGTCGAACACAGCCGCACACCGGAATATCACGCGCAGTTCTTTGCGCAGTACGGAATGCCGGTGCTCAAAGTCCGAATCACCGATGACGATCTGCGTTCTTGCGATGTACTGTCAGTGCTACGGGAATTGGGACTGCGAGCCGCGGCGGTGACTTCTCCGCTGAAGGTCTGGCTTCGGGAATCCGTTCTTGCGGTGGGCGGTGCGTGGGAAGCGATCGATACGCTGGATCCGCAGGACGCGGGCAACACCATCGTGGTTCTAGCCAACGGAAACATCATCGGCTGTAGCACGGATGGCCCCGGTCTACGGGCAGCGTGGCAGGACACTCTCCGCGACCAATCAGGGGTTCTTGGCGCGATTCCCAATCTGGCAGTATTCGGCGGTGGAGGACTCCTTTCGCTGCTACAGAGTGTCTTTCCATCGGCCTTGTTGCTATCAGCGAGAACTGGGGAAGTGCGCACCTCCCAGCAAGAGCTTCTGAGCACCGACCATCCATCTAACATTTCGGCTGTGATCTGGTCCGTGGGTCGCAGTCGCTATCGCAACGCTCCGCCACCCTGGCTGCGGCCTCAACTGGTGTTTGACCTAAACTATGCTGCGGATTCACCGGGCCGCGAGTTTGCGCAAGCCGTCGGAGCACAGTATGTCGATGGGAGTCGCTTCTTTGAACAGCAAGCGGCCGCGCAGCAGCAGTTTTGGCGTCAGCATCTATCACCACGAACGTAAAACGAACCAAGCCCGCTGGTCCCTACTGCCAGTGGGGAAGAAGTAATCAGGAATCAACCATGAGCAAACCTCTGTTCTCGCTACCGATGATCGTGCCGTTCCAAGACATTGACGCAGCAGGAATCGTGTTTTTTGCACGGGTGTTCGACTACTTTCACAACGCATTCGTGGCACATCTCGACGACCGAGGAGTGAGTCTTCCGGCAGTGATCGCGGGCGGTGAATGGGGTGCTCCGCTCGCTCACGCCGAGGCAGACTACAAATTTCCGCTCCGTTTTGGCGATCGGGTTCGCGCTGAGATCGTGCGCGGCGAGGTCGGTGAAACGTCAGTGACCATCCACCATCAAATCGTTTCAGGAACCGATCCGGTACGCGTTCATGCAGTTGGAAAAACCGTCCATGTCGTGATTGATCGCAAGACCTTCCGACCACGGCCGGTGCCCGTTGAGCTGCGCGATGCCTACGTACCTAAGCGCGAAACTTCCGCAGCAGCGGAGTAAATTCAGCGATCGCTGTACGTCGATCGATCTTGCCGTTCGCTAGCTGGGGGATTGCATCCACCACGGCCCATAAACGGGGTCGCTTAAACGAGGCCAACAAGCTTGTGATTGTATCGGTGAGCAGGGACTCCTGAAACTCAGGAAGAACCACAATCGCCGCCGCCACCACTGCCCCCCACTGTGGGTCGGGAACGCCAAACACCACTGAACTCCGAACGGAAGGAACCAGCAGCAGGGCCTGCTCGACTTCTGCCGGATAGACATTTTCACCACCAGTCACGATGAGATCCATGCGTCGCGCATGAATCAGCAGCACCCCCTCATCATTGAGCTCGCCCAAATCGCCGGTATCAAACCAGCGCCCGCCAAGCGGCTCCTTCCCAACATAGCCCGTCATCATGCTGCGACCCCGTACCCAGATCCGACCCACGGCCTTTGGCGCGAGCACCGCTCCCTCTTCACTGCGAATCGACAGCTCCAGTCCAGCTAACGGAGTGCCAGACCCGGTTCGAACCAAAGCAGTTGGCGTCCATTTCTGAACCGTCACCTGAGAGCACGCCTCTGTGAGTCCGTAGGTCGTGAGGACATTCACGCCCTCGCCCACTGCCCTGGTGAGCAACCGCAGCGGAGTGGCCGCACCACCCGACAGAACCGCACGAACAGAGCGCAGGACTCCTTCTCGATCGGCATCAAGCAGACCCTGGAGCATCACCGGCACCACCGAAATCAGCGTCACCCGATTCAGCACGATCGCAGCCAGCACCGCTTGCGCATCAAAACGAGGCAGGAGTACCACCGTACTACGCGCCAGCAGACAGCGAGTCACGATCGACAGGCCACCAATGTGGCACAGCGGCAGACACAGAAGCCAGCGATCGTCCTCGAAGAAGCCCAAATTTTCCGCACTCCCATGCGCGCTCGCCACAAACGCAGAGCGCGACAGGATCGCACCTTTGGGAGTGCCGCTGGTCCCAGACGTATACAGAATCGCCAGAGGTGCGGAGCCACAGATCTCGCTTGCAGAGTCGGTCCAGATGGAAGTTCCGACCATCAGCGAATCCACTTCCGCATCCCCAAACAGACAGCGCGGCTTGGCATCGTCTAGCACCACTGCCACCTCGCGTTCTGTCCAGCGGGGATGCACTGCCACAAACGGAATCCCAAGCTCGATGAACGCCAGCACCGCAATCAAGGTCGGGCCGCGATTGCTGGCACAAATCGCCACCAGCGTCGAAGAATCCAGCCCCCTTCGGGTCAGCTCTGCACAGGTTCCGGCCACTTCTGCTGAAAGCTCTGCATAAGACAGTGTGCGCTCTTTGAGCACCACAGCGATCCGTTCGCCGCACTCTGCCGCAGCCCTGCGCACGCTCAGATCCACGGCACACCAGCTCTTCCAAATCCAAATCCCACCCCACCGCTTGGCGTAATCTCGGCATCGGATCGCAGGTGATGAGGATTGGACACATCGGGCCAGCCCGTCAGCCCCACATGTCGATCCAGTCCACACGCAAGGGGCGCAATCGGTAGTGACAGAGCCAGCTCGCACGCCGCAGCCAGTCCAATCGGACCATCCAGCAGATGCGTCACCACCACTCCCAATCCGTATGAATGCGCCAGCAGGGCCAGCTCTCTGCTCCGTCGGAGTCCCAGCATCGCCGGCTTCAGCACCCAGGCCGCGCACCCCTGCGCAGGAAGCAAACCGTCCAGTTGGGAACCCGCTGCAAGAGACTCATCCGCTGCCCACGGTACCGCGCAAACTCCGAGTGTTGCCAGACTCTGCACAGAGGTTGGTTGCTCCACAAACTGCGGGTGTAGCGCGGCATATTGAGTGAGACGTTTGCGGGCCTCACCAGGAGTAAAAACCCCGTTGGCATCCAGCCGTAGCACAAAGTCTTGGCCCAGCTCCCGTCGCAGAGAGAAAAGCATATGAAGCTCTTCATCTGCCTCTTTTTCTGGTCTTCCGACTTTCACTTTCAGTGTACGGATTCCCCTCTCGATCGCACCGCGGGCCTCAGCCAGGCTGCTCACCACCGCGTTGCGCGGAATCGCAGTCCGCTCTTGTCCGCCGAGCAGTGTCGCGACACTGACCCCGCGTGAGCGAGCCAGCAGATCACACAGTGCCGACTCCCATGCAAAGCGCGCCGCTGCCACAGAATCAAGCCAAGGACATAGCGGCCACCCATCGGCATCATATCCACATATCCGCCGCTCGATATCGGCGAGCGCGGCGATACAGTCCGACAGGCCTTCTTGACTGTGACCACTCAGAGGCGAGGCTTCACCGATCCCTCGCGCACCGTGGTGATCCCAGATCTCCAAAACGATTCCACTGCGACTAGACCAAGACTGCTTGGCGTTGGCAAACGACTCGCGCAGCGCCCCCTTATGTACATAGATCCGCGAGCCCGCAAGGAGCAGGTCACCGTCACCGAGTGTTGGCCAAGCGCGACTCACAAGACGATTCCCAACGCGAACAGGAGTCCATGAACCAACAGCAGGCGCGCCGTCCCCGCCAGGGTTCGATTCAGGGGTGCACCCCGATCGCGCAGCACGGACCGACCCAGCGGAACCGCCAGCGGAAGACTAAGCAGCGGTAGCAGAGCTGCTCGTCCAAGCTGACCCGACATGCACAGATAGAGCGGTATCACAAACGCAGTCGCCAGCAGAACCCAATACTCCGCGACTCCAAAGCTCCGACCAAAGCGCACAACCAGCGTTCGCTTGCCTGCTTTGACATCTGTAGATCCATCGCGAAGGTTGTTCACGACCAGCACTGCCGTGGCCAGCGCGCCCACCGGTAGCGCCGCATAGAAGGCCAGGGCACAGAGCCGCCCAGCCTCGACAAACACGGTGCCACAGACCGCTACCAGGCCAAAGAACACGAACACAAACAGATCACCGAGTCCGTTATATCCAAGCGGATACGGACCCCCGGTGTAGGCAATTCCGGATGCGATCGACAGCACCCCGATGAGCAGCACATACGGCCCTGCCACCCAGGTCAGATAGATCCCCATCACCGTCGCCAGTGCAAAGCTGATGTACATTCCCAAGCGAACATTGTGGGGTGCAATCAAACCCGCTTGGGTGACCCGCAGCGGTCCCAGTCGTTCCTCGGTATCCGCGCCTTTTTCATAGTCGAACACATCGTTGGCGAGGTTGGTACCGATCTGAATGAACACCGCGCCAAACAGTGCCGCCAGCGCGGGCAGAAGTCGCATCGCGTGCATCGTATGGGCGACTGCCGTGCCGATGACCACTGGGATCAGTCCGACGGTAAGAGTGGCTGGACGAGTCGCCAGGAGCCACGCTCGCAGCGAGTCCTTAGCAACGCCTTGGGGCACTGTTTGCCGGCTCATGGAAACCGCTTGAACTTCTTGAAGTTGGGCTTCCGTTTTTCTAGGAACGCCTCCTTTCCTTCGCGCCCTTCTTCGGTCATGTAGTACAGCAGCGTGGCACTTCCGGCTAGCTCCTGAAGACCGGCCTGGCCGTCGCAGTCTGCGTTCAGAGAGGCCTTCAGAAAGCGTAGGGCGGTCGGGCTGTTCTGCAGCATTTCCCGGGCCCACTTGAGCGTCTCTGTCTCTAGCTCTGCGAGCGGGACGACGGTGTTGACCAGCCCCATTTGCAGCGCTTGCTGGGCATCATACTGACGACAGAGAAACCAGATCTCGCGGGCCTTCTTTTGACCGACGATCCGCGCCATATAGGAAGCGCCGTAGCCACCATCAAAGCTACCGACCTTGGGACCAGTCTGTCCAAAGCGCGCATTGTCTGCTGCGATTGTTAGATCACAGAGCATGTGCAGGACGTGTCCGCCACCAATCGCGTAACCGGCAACCATCGCGATCACGGGCTTCGGCAGCGTGCGGATCTGCCGCTGCACATCGAGCACGTTCAGGCGCGGAATGCCGTCTTCACCGACATAGCCACCTTGACCCCGAACGCGCTGATCGCCACCGGAACAGAACGCCTCATTCCCTTCCCCAGTCAGGATCACGACACCGATGTCCCCATCATCACGCGCATCGGTAAACGCGGTCGACAGTTCCTTTACGGTACGCGGACGGAAGGCGTTGCGGACCTCTGGACGGTTGATGGTGATCTTGGCAATTCCGTCGTCTGTTTTTTCGTACTTGATGTCCTGAAAGCCCAGGTTGTCGACGGACTTCCACTGTGTCTCGCTCATGGATGAGATGCTCCGTGATGGTCGTGAAAAGGATGCTTCGATTGCAAAGCAGAACGCACCAGATCGGGTACTTCAACGATCAAGTTATGACCTGCGTTCGCAACAATCTGATGAGTGACAAAGGAACTCCGCTTCGCAAGCTCGGTCCCAATCATCGAAAACTTTTGATCGAGCGCACCGGTCAGCAGAAGGGTTGGGACGCTCAGTGTGGGTAGCATCGGCCACAGATCCGGCATCCGTCCGGTGCCCAGCGTTTTCAGCACCCAGGACAGCGCTTTCGGCTGATGTCCGAGACGGGCTGTTCGCTGCTCTGCCAGCGCCTCCGCAGACAGTCGCTGTTGGGAGTCAAACAGGGGCAACTCCTCCCACTGTTTCACAAACTCTGGAAGTCCCTGGGTGAGTAGCTTATCGATCAGCGAATCTTCCCACTTGATTCGCGTAGCGCGAACGCTGGAATCCGCAATTCCCGGATCGACTCCGACCAGCGTAAGCGACGATATTCTGTCGGGATGCCGAAGTGCCGCAGCAAGCGCCAAGCGAGCGCCCAGCGAATAGCCATGCAGCGAAAAGCGCGGATAGGGAATCCGTGCCACCAGCGCATCGACCACCGCGAAAAAGTCAGCATCAGGAAGCAGCCACGGGGACGGTCCATGACCGGGAAGATAGTCATTTGTATAGGAACCCCCAAGCCGCTGCGCGATCGGCTGCCAGAGCGTAGGAGACCCCAAAAAGCCATGCCAGAACACACCGGGCAGAGTCTCTTTAGGAGTCGCAATCGCTGCCCCTAGACCGCCATCCGATTGTGTCAACTCCGTCGCCAATTGTCCGTAGATGCGCTTTCGACGCTTGACGCCATCTTCGCCAGGAACCACCGCTTCGATGAGCCAAGGCCGGTCCGCAGACATCGCTTGCGCAAGCGCAGATTGGAGGCTGGACAGGTCCGAGACCCGCTGATACGGAATCGCAAACGCCGCCGCTGCGTGCGAAAGATCCACATCCTGAGAGGTCAGGAACAGTGACTCGAAATACGGATGAGCAACGGAATTGCTCCCAATCGGAAGCTGCTCGAAAATCCGTCCGCCCCCATTTTGAACCACCACGACCGCAAGTGGACCAGACACCGCTCGCAACACCCCAAGTCCGCCCACATCATGGAGCGCACTCAGGTCGCCAAGCAGCAGGGCGAGTGGGCGATCGAGCAGACTCCGCGCTCCAGCCGCCCCGGCGATGAGCCCATCGATGCCGCTGGCACCCCGCTGATGCAGCACCCGCAGCGGCTTTGTGCTCGGACGACAATACAGATCGAGATCGCGTACGGGCAGACTATTGCCAATCACCAGGGCGGAATCTGTGGGAAGCGCATCGATGACGGCTTGCGCGATCTGACCTTCGGAAAACACCGCGTCCGAAAGATTCGCCGACACTACCTTCCAAACCCGGCGCTCGGCTTCGGAAAACACCGCTTGCCAGGTCAAATCGGGAGTCCGGATTGGGAGCCTGTCCGCCACCCGATTCAGCAGCTCTGCCGGATCGCCAAAGATCAGAAGCGACGCACTGCCGTGCGGATCATTCCAACCATACGGAGCAATCACCACCCGCTGACAATCAGGATGCTCGGCCAGGTACTGCCCATACGATGCTGACACCACCGGACCGCCCAGCTCGATGAGTAGCTCGGGTCGCTGCTGCTTGCGAAAGCTCGGACTCCGCAGTACCGCGTCAAATCCTCCACAAACTGGTGATCCCGTACCGAAACGAACGCCGCTGGTGGCTTCCGCCCAGATCGGAAATCCGGTCTTGTCCAGAAGCGCCAGCACCGCCCGCCGAAGATCGTCACCACGACTGCCGCACCACGCTGGACCGCAGACCATCACACCCCGCTGCACCGCTTCACAGACACGGGACAGCGCGAGCACGGCCTCTGCATCAATCGCACGCTGGGCAGGAAAAACCGTCGGAGCCCCGCGATGAATTAACTCGGTGAGCAATCGATTCCAAGGCTCTTCGCTCGCATGTTCGATCGGATCGAGCGGCTTGCGAAACCGCGCATTCACATGAACCGGACCAGGCACCGGAGTGGTTGCGAAGTGGACCGCTTGTGAGGCAATCCGCACCACCGCGTGGAGCGCAGAAGGAGCCGGATCGGGAAGACCGAGCTCCGCATAATGACGCGCAAAGTTCCCAAACAGCTTGACCTGATCGATGGTCTGCGCCGCCGCACAATCGTAGTCTTCCCACGGCCTGTCGGCAGTCACAATCAACATGGGCACATGACTCTGCGCCGCTTCAATCACCGCCGGTAGATAATGGGCCCCAGCGGTTCCCGAAGTACAAAGAAGTGCGCTCGGATGACCGCTCACTCGCGCCTGTCCCAGCGCAAAGAATGCCGCGACCCGTTCATCCAGCACAATGTGTTTGCGGATGCGCGGCTCTTGTGCAAATGCCAACGCCAGCGGAGTCGAGCGCGATCCCGGACTTATTACAACATCCCGGATTCCGGCACTGGCCAGCGTCGCAACAAACAGTCGCGCCCAAGCGCTGTGCAGATCGCTTGCGCTCACGACACGACTCCCAACACAGAAAGCATCGCCCGCAGCTTGGCCGACGTCTCGTGGTACTCCTTGTGCGGCAGCGAACCGGCCACGACTCCCGCCCCCGCATAGAGCCACGCCCGCTGCTTACACAGCAGCGCAGAACGAATTGCGACCCAAAACTCACCGTCTCCGGCTGCATCAAACCATCCCACGGGTGCGGCGTAGAGTCCCCGGTTTGCCGGCTCATGCTTGGCCAAAAAGCGCGCTGCTTGGTCTCGCGGCAGCCCACAGACCGCCGGAGTTGGATGCAAGCAGGCCAGCAATCGAAGCACATGCTGCTCTGCCTCAAGCTCCCCTTGAATCGGCGTACACAGGTGATGGACGTTGCGCAACGAACGCAAGCCAGTTGCAGCGATCACCGGATCATTCACCCCGCACTCACGCAGTGAATCGACAATCGCAGTGACCACATGAGCATGCTCGCGCCGTTCCTTGTCATCACCAAGCAAGGACTCTTTGACCATTTCATCGTCGCTGACAAGTCCCCTAGGCCTGGTTCCGGCCAGCGCTTCGGTCCGTACCATACAACCGCGCTTTTCAATCAGCAGCTCTGGGGTTGCGCCCAAAAACACAGCGCCAGTTCGCTCCAATGCAAATCGATTGCATCCAGAATAAGAATCATCTAATAAGCGTAATATATGTTGAGGATCAAACGCTCGGTCCGCTTCTAGCATGCTTCGCCGAGCGGGAACCACCTTCACGAAGGTTCCGTGCGCAATCTCGGCAAGCGCCGCTTCGATCATCGCGCCATAGCGCTCACAGGACAGGTCCTCGCGCTGGACCACCACCGGTGAATTCCCAACTGTTCCGCTTTCGTTTGACAGGGCACGCTCGATCGCCTCAAGTTCGGACTCGATCGGGCCAAGATGGACAAGCTCGCTGGCACGGATCGCAAGCTGAAGGAAGCTATCGGAATCGGAGCGGAGGACCAGCCAGCGTGGCAGTGCAAAGCTGGCATCACGAAACGAGTGCCACGGATCCGGGTCCAGCGCGGACTGGGCTGGTGCGGCCACCGGGATCGCCTGGGGAGGTTCATCACGTAGTCTCGCGTCAAACCGAAAGCCACCATACAGCCGAGGTCGTGGGGCCGACTCACAGCCCGCTTGGCGCTGTTCGATGACCCTGCTAAACAGCAGATCCGCAGCCCTTTGCAGCGCATCGACCACGCAGGCTCCATCGACCCCAAGCAGCGCCGCCTCGCCCATTCCAGCGACGGAAAACGATGTGGACCGGGAGTCCGGTGGAGCCCAGTATAACATCGGACCAGGGAGCCCAGCAGCGGCCAGCGCCGCGCAGCCCAGCGGAGAGTGAATCACGCACCGCGCCGTCAGAACAAAGAGCGGATCACCGGTCGCTCCATCTGATCCCTTTTGCAGGTTCTGTAGCAGCGCTCGCACGGACTAGGAT
>Ga0075163_10006836_pt1 | contig 15128 bp, 14 predicted proteins | sample JI1023141ADNA_FD_71478 | JGI IMG/M metagenome (GOLD analysis project Ga0075163, IMG submission 71478) | Wastewater effluent complex algal communities from Wisconsin, to seasonally profile nutrient transformation and Carbon sequestration -... | ecosystem: Engineered > WWTP > Effluent > Algae... | reverse complement strand
GACCCGGCAGGGCGATGGCGGGGCGGTTGCCCTCGGCGGCCCGGATCGCGCGCATCCACAGGGGCAGGGCGGCGTGGGCGCCATCGCCCTCGGCGCCGAGCTTGTGGGCGGGATCATCGAAGCCGAGCCAGACCGCGGCGAGGGCGCGCCCGGTGAACCCGACGAACCACGCGTCGGTGTTGTCGTTGGTCGTGCCGGTCTTGCCGGCGGTCGGGCGGCCGAGGCCGGCGGCCGCAGCGGCGGTGCCACGCGAGGTCACCGCGACCATCATGTCCTGCAACTGGAACGCGTACGCCTCCTCGATCCGGCGGCCTCCATCGGCGCCGATCCGGGTATCCGGATCCATGCCCGCGGTGGCGAACATCCGGTCGTAGCGGCGATCGGCCGACAGGTTCGGATCCTCGGGGACGGCAACATCGAACAGCGTGGTGTCGCCGCGGCGGACGCGGACGGTGAAGCGCGGCGCGACCGCCCACCCTCGGCGCGCGATCACCGCGAACGCGCGCGCCAGCTCGATCGGCTTGACGCACGACGCGCCGAGCGCCATCGGGCGCAGCTCGGCGACGGCGCTGGTGATCCCGAAGCGGCGGGCGAACGCGATCACGCGCGGGATGCCGACGCGGTCGAGGACATCGATCGCCGGGGCGTTGAGCGACGCCGCGAACGCGTCCTGGGCGAGCACGACGCCGCGAAACTTCGTGCCGGACTTGGGCTTCCAGTGGACGCCGGTGGCCTCGTCGTAGTCGGCGATCGGTGCATCGCGCAGGGCGCTGCCCGGCGTGATCGCGCCGGTCTCGAGGGCGGCGCCGTACACCATCGGCTTCCACGCCGAGCCGGGCTGCCGGCAGCTCTGCAGCATGCGGTCGAAGCGATCGGGATCCCAGTCGCGCCCACCGACGAGCGCCTCGACGTAGCCGGTGCGGTGATCCCAGACGAGCGCCGCGACCTGCGTCTTGCCCCAGCGATCGGCCTGCGCGACGGCGTCGGCCTGCAGCTGCGTGCCGAGCGCGGGGAGGGCCGCGGTCTCGATCGTCAGGCCGCCGCGTGCATAGTCGGGGAGGGCGCTCGCGATCAACCCGCGAACCTGTTCGGTGTACCAGGGCACGCGGACGCCGTAGCGCTGCAACGGGCGCGACAGCGCGATCGGCGTGGCGACCGCCTTCGCGCGCGTCGCCTCGTCGATCATGTGTGCGCGCGCCATCCGCGCGAGGATCTCGTCGCGGCGCGCCTTCGCCTGCTCGGGGCGCTTGTAGGGATCGAGCCGCGCGGGCGCCTGGATCAACCCGGCGAGCATCGCGGCCTGCGGCAGATCGAGCTCGGCGAGCTCGCGATCGAAGTACGCGCGCGCCGCCGCGACCATCCCGTACGAGCTCTGCCCGAGGAACACGAACCCGAGATACGTCTCGAGCACGTCACGCTTGCTGTACACGCGCTCGATCCGCCGTGCGAGCAACACCTCGCGGACCTTGCGGCGCGCGCTGCGCTCGGTGCCGATCTCTGTCGGGAGAAGATTGCGCGCGAGCTGCTGCGTGATCGTCGACGCGCCCTCGATCACGCGGCCCGCCTTGTAGTTCGCGTACGCCGCGCGCGCGATCGCGTAGTAGTCGGCGCCCTTGTGCTCCCAGAACCGCACGTCCTCGGCGGCGAGCACGGCCTGGACCACGTGCTGCGGGTACTGCGCGAGTGGCACCAGCGTGCGTTGCCCGATCGCCTTGCCGTCCTGAAACGGCAGCTCGGCGAGGATCGATCCATCGGCCGCATAGACGCGCGTGGTCTGCGGCGCCTGCTCGCGCCACGCGTTCAGATCCGGCACCTCCGGCAGATCCTCGGCGTACCCGCGCAGCTTCGAGGTCACGATCCACCCCACCACGATCGGCGTCGCGATCAGCAGCCACGCGAGGATCAGGAACGGCAGCGCCCACAGCTTGGGCTTCCGGTAGTTCCCGACCACAACCCGCAGCCTGCTCACACGCTCTCCAATCGCGACAGGATCTACCCCTCCAGCAAGAAGAGATCGTTCAGCGTTTCAGAGCAAATGACAAATTGCCTGGTTTCCCGTCGGTTCGAGCAGGCGTTGGTCGCAGAAGCAGGGTCATTCCATGTGGTTAGGTGTCGATCCTGTCCCCGATCCACGAGCGGTCAGCGGAACAAGGACATCTGCTGCGGGGGACCGAGGTACTTCGCGCGGTCGCCGAGCAGCTTGACGATGGTTTCGGCGGACGCGCCGGTGACGAAGATCTGCTTCGCGCGGGTCGATTCGATCCACGCGAGCAGCGAGAGGCGATCGGCGGCGTGCGTCCACGCGAAGTGCGTTTCGGTGGCCTGATCGTCGCGCGGCGGCCGACCCGCGAGCAGGGCCGTCGCGTGCGGCTGATCGGTGACCGTCTTCGGAGCATCGCGATGCGCGTCGAGCCAGATCGTCGCGCGCAGCTCCTTGCTCGGGGATGCGATCAGCGGCGGCGCCTTCGCCGAGCGACCCGAGGTGCCGGCGGAGGTCTTCTTGCGCATCACCGTCTGATCGAGCGATGCCATGCGGTCGGCAGCGTCGCGGATCGGCTTCGCACCGGCGAGCGCGAGGCCCTCGGCGGCGAGCACGGTCGCGACCTCGAGCCCGTCGAGCGCGGTGTCGACGAGGAGGATCGGGCGCTTGCCACCGGCGAGCTGCTTGCGCGTCCACGCGAGCGTCTTGTCGATCACGCCGTCGAGGTCCGGGAACTTCTTCGGACGCGCACCGAACGGCGCATCGACGACGAGCACGTCACACGCGCGGACGTCCGCGGCGGCGACGCGCTTGCCCTCGTACGGCCGGACCGCGCTCGCGTAGAGCAGCTTGATGCCGGCACCTTCGACGTACAGCGCCGCGGCACCAGGGCCGCGCCCCGAGGCGATCAGCTCGAGGCGCAGCGTGCCGAGCGTGAACCGCTGCCGCAACGGCACCGCGAGGTTGCCGGCATCGGCACCGACCAGCGCGAGCGTCAGCGGCGTGCCGATCAGCTGCGCGCTCTTCGCCTGGCGATCCGCCGCCGACACGAAGCAGACATCGCGTCGCCGCGTTGCATCACACCAGATGGACGTACCGGTGAGATGGACGCCGTCGCGCCACGTCACCGGTGCGCTCGCCGTACTTCGCGATCGCCGGGTCACGGGCGTACGCTCGCATTCCCTCAGCGATCGCGCAACGTTATGACGAGAGGTCAGACCACATCGCGCCAGCGCGCGGTGATTCGGAAGCAGCGTTCGAAGTGGTCGAAGTCCGCCTGCTCCTGCGCGGTCGGCTCGCGGTCGGGCTCCTCGCACACCGCCGCGTAGGGAGACAGATCGATGGCGTCGACGACGACGACCTGCCGGCACGTGAAGCACCGGCGCGGAGCGAAGACCTGGAAGCGGCCTCCACACGGACACGGCTCGAGCGCCGCTTCGAGGCCGGTCAGGAAGGCGGCAGACTCGCGATGCCGATCCGGCACGCTGGCCACGAGCTCTCGATACCGTGCTTCGTACCAGGAGACCTCGACGAACCGGGGGCAGCGGTCGCAGTGGAGACGATCGTTGTCGAGCATCGGCGAGTGATCGACACGAAACAGCCGCGCACCGCAGCTGCAGTCGACCACCTCCGGGTGGAGCCAGTCATCGCCGGTCATTCCACGGCGTTGGTCGGCAGCCGGCCGGCGAGGAGCTGCTCCTCGAGGTCCTTGACGATCGCCACCAGGTCCGCGCGCTGCGCTTCGTCGAGCTCGAACACGATGCCCATGCCGGGCGTCTCGTCGTCGTCGACGAGGATCGTGTGAGAGACCCTGCCCATCAGCGAGAGCGGCTGCGGCTTGCCCGGGATCGCGAGCAGCATGTGGACCTGCGAGGTCTCGGGCAGCGGCTTGTCGGTGAACAGGAACACGCCCTCGTCGTTGAGGTCCTTGGTGAACGTGTTCGCCGGGCCCTCGATCGCGCCGTAGGTGACCGCCAGGCGGATCGGCAGCCGCCGCTTCTCGCGCAGGTTGAGCAGCCCGCCACGAACGAAGCCGTTGAGGTAGTTGATCTTGTCGCGCTCCGTGCCGCCGAGCGCGACCGTGACAGCCCCCGCCGGGCGACCGACCACGGTGCCGCGCAGCGTGACGAGCCAGCCGCCGACGTCGAGGTCGATCCGGATCTGGGCGTTGTTCGCGACCTCGCGATCCGTCGCGACGGTGAGCGTCCAATCCCGAGGATCGAACATCTTCAGCCACTCGGATTGATTCGAGAGGCTGATCTCGAGGCGAACCGCACCCACGGCGCCATCCTAACAGGCTGGGCCGGGCGTCGCCGAACAGAGGTCAGGACTTCTTGCTGCTGCTCTCGAGCTCGGAGAGATCGAGGTCCTCGAGCTCCTTGAGATCCTCGGCGGTCAGGCCACCGATCGAAGCCGTGGCGGCAGCGCCGAGGTCTTCCTCTTCCTTGGCCGCGCCCTTCTTGTCGACCTTGGGCCCCGAGCCGAGCTGCTTGGCCGATTCGCCCTTCGGCGCCTCGAGCATGCCCATCTTTGCCTTGAGCTCGGACAGCGCGTCGTCGTCGGAGCCGCCCGGACCCTGCTCGAGCTGGAGGAACTTGCTCTCGAGCGTGTCGCCCGATAGCTCGCCGGCGAGCTCGGCACCCGCCTCGGCCTCGGCTTCCATCAGCTGGATGCGCTCGGCCATGCGATCGAAGGTGTCGAACGCGGAGGTATCGCCGAGGCCCTGCATCGTGTTGGCGATCTGCTGCTGGGCCTCCGCACGCTTCTTGCGCGCGATCAGGATGTTCTTCTTGCGCTTCGCTTCCTCGATCTTGTTGTTGAGGAGGCGGAGGGCGTCCTTCAGCTTCTCGACTGCCTGCTTCTGGGCGATCCACTGCTGCTGGAACTGGGTCGAGATGGTCTCGTGCTCTTGCTTGCGACCGAGGGCCTGGCGGGCGAGGTTGTCGTCGCCGGCGCGCACCGCGACCATCGCCTTGCGCTCCCACTCCTTCGCCTTGTCGGTCTCCGAGACGTACTGCTTCTGCAGCTTCTTCTCGTCGGCGATCGCGACCGCCACGGCCTTCTTGGCCTCGACGAGCTGCTGCTGCATCTCGAGGAGAACCTGCGTGAGCATTTTCTCGGGATCTTCGGCCTTCGTGATGAGGTCGTTGATGTTCGACTTGATCAGCGTGCCGAGTCTGGAAAAGATGCCCATGGCTTCTCACGAGCGTACGGGATCAATGGTGCCGTTGCAACGCACGCCGGGTGCGTGCTACTCGCGACGGGGAAGCGGATCGCTTCAAGATATTCCGACGATATGACCGAACCTCGCCAGCTGCCGCGCCACGTCGGCATCATCATGGACGGCAACGGCCGCTGGGCGCAGACACGCGGCAAGGCCCGGCTGGAAGGCCACCGGGTCGGGGCCGACTCGGTCCGCGACATCACCCGGTACGCCCGCGAGGTCGGGATCGAGGCGCTGACCCTGTACGCCTTTTCGTCCCAGAACTGGGCCCGGCCGATCGAGGAGGTCCGCGGCCTGATGGACCTGCTGCGCGACTACCTGGTGGGCGAGCGGTCCGAGATCCTCGATAACGAGATCCGGCTCGAGGCGATCGGCGACATCGATAAGCTGCCTCCCTCGGTGACCGAGCCGCTCCACGAGCTCCGCGAGGCGAGCGCGAACAACACCAAGATGACGCTGACGCTCGCGCTGTCGTACGGCGGCCGCGAGTCGATCGCCCGCGCCGTCCGCGAGGTCGCCCGCGATGCCGCCGCCGGCAAGCTGTCGCCCGAAGCCGTCGATATCGACGTGTTCGCCGGCTACCTGCCCACCCACCGCTTGCCGCCGGTCGATCTGCTGATCCGCACCAGCGGCGAGCAGCGGATCTCGAACTTCCTCCTCTGGGAGATCGCGTACGCCGAGCTGCTGTTCATCGATGTCCAGTGGCCGGAGTTCCGGCGTGCACACCTGAAAACCTGTCTCGACGAGTACACGGCGCGCGAGCGTCGGTTCGGTCTGACCTCGGCGCAGCTCGTGGCGTCGGATGTGGAGTCATAGTGGCACTCGGCAACCTCGCTCAACGGGCTCTCGTCGCGGTCGTAGCGGTCCCGCTGCTGCTCCTCCTCCTCAACTATCACCGGCCCGAGCCCACCTGGGCGGTGATCTTCCTGGCGTCGCTGATCGCGATGCACGAGCTGTTCGCGATGGTGCTCCCCAAGGAGGACCGCAGCGCGGCGCTCGTCATGGGTGGCCTCGCGTGCGCGGCGTTCTACTGGCTCGACATCTCGACCCTGGTCGCCGTCGCACCGTCGGGGACCGGCTGGACCAACCTGCAGCCGTACTCGATGATCCCACCTCCGGGCGTGGAGCTCGGCTTCGGGCTCAAGCTCCTCGCGGGTGCCGTCGCGGCAAGCCACGCGATCACGCTGATCCTCGCGGTCGTCGTGCCGATGCTCTACTTCCTGTTCAAGTTTCGCGACATCCCCACCGTCGCGCAGCGGATCACCGGGACGATCATGGGCATCGTCTACGCAGGTCTGTTGACCACGTTCCTCGCGCTGCTCAAGCGCTCGGATCCCGAGCACGGCGCAGCGACGGTCTTGATCGTGCTGATCGTCGCGTGGGTCGCCGATACCGGCGGCTACTTCGCGGGGCGCTTCCTCGGCAAGACCAAGCTCTACGAGGCTGTCAGCCCGAAGAAGACCTGGGCAGGCGCCTGGGGTGGGCTCGCCGGATCGGTCCTCGGCCTGGTCGTCCTCAAGCTCGCGTACGCGGAGTGGATGACCTGGGTCGACGTGTTCGCGATCGCGATCCCGGGCGGCATGCTCGGCCAGATGGGTGACCTCTCCGAGTCGCTGATCAAGCGGTCGACCGGCGTCAAGGACTCGGGCGCCCTGCTGCCCGGTCACGGCGGCATCCTCGATCGCATCGACGCGGTGTTGTTCATCGCGCCGTACGTCTACGCGTATCTCCAGATCCGCGCCGCGATCAGCTGATCCGGCCGACGAACGCTCGTTCTAACGGCTCGCGCTGGGACATCACGAACGATCTAGATCGCGGTCCGCGGCCTCGGATCGAGGAGCTCGTTCAGCGCGTCACGAACAGGATGATGATCGCGGCGATCACCACGATCGCGGGCTCCCAGAAGCGGTCGTAGCGGGTCATGGGACGAACAGCAGAACGAGCGCGGCGGCGATGACGATGGCGGGTTCCCAGAAGCGATCGTAGCGAGTCATGGTGGTCGCTTGGTACAGACGACATGTCTGGCACCATGTCGCACGGCCCCGACGACCACAGGTAGTTAACTGATTTTGCAGGCAAGTTGGGTTGCGCGACCATGCCCTGAAAGGTTGTTTGTTGAACTTCTAACCTTCAACTCATAGGTTTCGCGACGGTGACCGACGTTTTTTCGCCTCCTCGCCGACGAGCGAGTTACGTTCGCGCCGCACTTCTCGGGGGGAGCAAGATGCGCGCATTTCTGGGTCTCGTGACGATCCTTGCTGCTTGTGGTCCGACGCCGACGCGGAAGGATCAGGACGTCGATGCGCAGCCGACGACCGATTCGCCACAGCCGACCGGCGACGCGGCGGGTCCAGGGTGTCAGGCGATCGACGTGCTGTTCGTGATCGATAACTCCGGCTCGATGGGGCAGGAGCAGACCAACCTGATCGCCAACTTCCCTGGGTTCATAGCGGTGCTCGAAGGGAGTGGTCTCGACTATCGCGTCGCGGTGACCACCACCGGCCGCGACTACACGTACACGATGCAATCGCCGATCGGCGGCGGCATCCCGGTCTCGCAGGATGGCGGCGACAACGGCGCGATGCTGAAGTCCCCGACGATGACGCGACGCTGGATCGAGAAGGCCGATGCCGATGTGTCGGGCACGTTCTCGGCGGTCGCCAACGTCGGCGTCAGCGGCCCGTCGGACGAGATGCCGCTGTCGGCGATGCGCGACGCGTTCGAGGAGCGGATGACCGATGGCACCAACGCCGGCTTTCATCGCCCCGACGCGTTGCTCGCGATCGTGATCCTGACCGACGAAGAGGATTGCTCGTACGAGGCGCCGGTGACGCTCAGCTTCGCGCAGTCGCTGTGCGAGTCGCAGATGGAGCCGGTCGGCAACTACACCACGTTCCTCGACCAGTACACCGGCAACCGCTCGCGCTGGGCGACCGCCGTGATCGCGGGTCCCGGACCGGGCGCGTGCTCGTCGGACTTCGGCAGCGCCGACGAGGCGACGCGACTCAAGGACTTCGTGACGCTGACTGGACCGAACGCGAAGTTCTCGTCGATCTGCGACGGCGATCTGTCGATCGGCCTGACGCAGGCGCTCGAGCTGTTCGAGTCGGCGTGCGGCGGAATCCTGCTGTAGCCGTGCCGGGCGAGATCGACGCGCTCGAGGCGGCAGCGTCGGTCGCGCGGGAGGATCGGTCTCGTCGCATGCCCGAGGTGTTGGCGGAGGCGCGGCGGCTGATGCACGATCGCGACGCCGAGGTTCGAAGTCGCGCCGTCGGGATCGCCTGATTCGCGGTGCGCCAGATGTTCGCGCTCCTCGATCCGGCCGAGCGCGTCTCCCTCTGCGAGGGTGTGTCCCGCGATCTCGAGAGCGCCGTTGCAGCGGTGGCGCCGCACGCGATGCTCGGTGGCGCGCTGCGTGGCGTACTCGTGCGTGTGCGCGCGCTCGGCGGTGAGCTCGAGCGTCGCTCCGAGTAGGACGTCGATCGCGAGTATCCTGCGGTCGTGGCACCCACGTTCGCCGACGTGCTCGCGGCTCCCGAGGATCTCGGGCTCCGCGCGGTCTGGGCCGATGCGCTGCAACTGGCGGGTGACCCACGCGGGGAATTCATCGCGGTCCAGCTCGGGCCGCGCACCTACGCGTCGTGGATGCGCGAGCTCGAGCTCGTGATGCAGCACGGGCCGCGATGGGCGGGCGCCCTCGAGACGTACTTCAGCTCACCGGTGTTCGAGGGCGGCGTGCTCGCGGGAGGGCGCCTGGTAGGGCGCGATGGCCCGGCGTGCGTCGAGCCCGAATGGCGGATGATCTCGACGCTCGAACGTGGCGAGGCGAGGCGTCTGCTCGCGCACCCGCACGTGCCCCTGCGGTGCCTGCGCGCGCTCTCCGAGTACGAGCTGCGCGAGCTCTTCCTCCAGCCCGCGCAGCTGACGCGGATCCGCGAGCTCGGGATCCACCTGGGGCGGAGCTTGATGAGGCCACTGCCGGGACCGCCGGGCGAGGTCCTCGAGAAGCTCGAGGACCTGCCGGACCTCCACACGCTGTTCGTCGACGGTGACCGAGCGCGGGTGGACACCTTCCTCGCGAGCTCGCCCTTGCTCGATCGCCTCGTCCAGCTCGGCGTGCCGATGCGTGCGTACGACGAGCGTGACCTCGCCCCGTTGCTCTCCCTCGCGGCCGCCAGTCGGGGAGCGCTGCGCGAGCTCGTCCTCGAGGTGGACCCCGGCTGGCGCGTGACCCTGCGTCGCGAGCAACCCGGCCCGTTCACCGAGGTGCGTGCGTGGTGGCGCCAGGACAGGTCCCAGACGTCCCTCCAGCTCGCGGACACCTGCACGAGGGTGCTGCGCCTGATCGATCGCGCGCACGTGCGCACGCTGGAGATCCAGGTCGGGCGCCGGATGCGTCCAGCGGCCACCTACTTCGAATGGCTGACGGCGCTGCTCGCCGACATGCCCCTCGAGCGGTGCGAGGTGCCCTGGGAACACGCGCCCCGGACGGTGGCGAGGCACGGCGACCGCTGGGTGTTCGAGATCGCTGGGTGCAACACGCTCGAGCATCTCGGGCTCCTCTGGGAGACGTTCGGTTCCGGGTGGAACATGGTGTCCGTCGGCGAGGGGGCGTCGTCGAAGCTCGGCAAGCAGCCGCTCGCGACCATCGCGAAGCGCCTCGCCGAGCAGCGCGTCTCGCTGTACCGGACCGGCTCGACCGACAAGCTCGAGCTCGAGCCTCGACAATGCCGTGGCTGGCTGACCCTCGATCGCAAGGACGTCGCGACGTGGTTCGCCCGCTTGCTCGACGAGCTCGCGCCGACCGGGATCGCGAGCTGCGGCCGGTTCGAGGCGCGGGGCCGCCTCCAGCTGGAGACCTACGGCAGCTGCGCTCCGGGATCGATCTTCGTGCTGCCGCGCGAGCTGGCGAAGGGGCTCACGGCCGCGCATCTCGCACGGCTCGGTGCGACCGCGATCGCCCTGGATCCTCGCGCCTTCCGGCTCGTCGACGAGCCCGCCACGTTCGACAAGGAGCGGATGGCCGAGTTTCGCAGGTCGCTCGTCGCGGTCCTCGACGACGTGCGTGCGGCCGAGGCCCCCGCCTGGTTCGCGGAGACCGTGCGTGCCTACGTCGCACCGCTCGGGCTGACGCAGACGTCCGATCACCCCATGCGCCTCGCCTGGGGGGAGATCGTCGTCCGGCTCGACAACACCACCGGTCCGTGGAGGATGGCGATCAAGGGGGTGATGGGAGCGCAGGGGAAGTTCACACCGTCACCACCGGTCGTCGGATCGGCAGCGGACGTGCGTGCCGAGCTGGAGCATCACTCGTACGTGTTCGAGCACTGACGGGATGCGATGATCGCGGCGATGGCCAAGGGACCACGCTCGCGGACGTGCTCGCGGCGCCCGACGATCTCGACCTCCGCATGGTGTGGGCGGACGCGCTGCAACAGCAGGGCGATCCGCGCGGTGAGCTCGCGGCGCTGCAGCTCGCGAAGACCAAGACGTACGAAGGCTGGGCGCGCGAAGCCGAGCTGATCCAGAAGCATGGCAGGGAGTGGGCATCGTCCTAGAACACGAATGGTTTCCCAGGAACCTGAGAGGCCTGTCACGGGCCCGAACGCGAGTTTTGTCGATCACGGTGTCGATCGAGTCGGCGTGCGGTGGAATTTTGCTCCGAGTCGCCGCGCCTTCAGCAGCGCGACGACGAACGCGCCATCCATCCACAACGACGCATCCCACGCGAACACGACCATCAGGTCGTAGCTGCCGAGCGCCAGCAGTCCCTGCCCAGCCGTGAGCAGGACCAGGAAGATCGCCGCGAACACGAAGTGACTGCGTTGCCACGACGCGATCTGTTGGACGGTGTGGCCATGCAACCACCGCGCGAAGGGCACGTCCGGAAACGCGCGCAGGATCGCGATCAGCGCGAGGAATAGACCGGTCAACGTGTTCGGGCTGCGACGAGAGACGCGCTTGTCTTCGTAACAACGAGGCGGCCGAAATCAACGGGCGATGTGTTGCGAGCGCCTGTCCCATCGCGGCCCGCGATGTGGGCAGACACGCTGCAGCAGAAGGGGCGATCCGCGCGCTGCGCTACAGCTCGTGGGGACCTGGTGCGAGCCAATCGACAGGGGGTTGGAGTGTCGCTCGACCAACGGCGCGACCTGGTCAGTAGCTGCGAGCTAGACGTGCGAGAGGAACGAGCGCGCGTGATCGGCCCAGTCGCTGCTCGCGTCGAGCTCGATGTAGCGCTCGAGGTGCGTGCGCGCCTGCTGCGTGCTGTTGTGGTGCATCGCGAGCATGATGCCGAGGTTGTAGTGCGCGTCGGCGAACTCGGGTGACATCGCGCAGACCCGGCGGAGCTCGGCGATCGCCAGCTCGATCTCGCCGAGGTCCTCGAGGACGTTGGCGAGGTTGTAGCGAGCCTCGGGCTGCACCGGATCGGCCTCGAGGGCGCGCTCGTAGAACCGGCGGGCCTCGGCCATCTCGCCCTGGCGATACATGAGATTTCCGAGGTTGGTGAGCGCAGCGGCCATCGCCGGCTCGAGGTCGATCGCCTGGCGGAACAGGTGCTCGGCCGACGACGACTCGCCGCGATCTTCGGCAGCGCACGCCTCGACGAAGTAGCGGTACGCGGTGATGCCACCGTTGGCATCGGTCGCCTGATCCTCGACGAGGCGCGGCGTGGGACCCGAGGTCTCGGCCTCCAGCTCGGGGGACGGTTCGACGCGTGGCATCGCGAGCGTGGAGATCACGTGCTCGCCGAAGCTCGGCAGCGTGAACGCCATCACGACCTGGCCACCGATCGGCTGGAACGCGACGTCCTCTTCGAGCGCCACGATGGTCTCGCCGTCGCAGCAGATCCGCAGCTTCATCATCGGCGAGGTGTCGTCGGGGAGCGCGCGGCGAAGCGCGTCGACGTGCTTGCGGATCTTCTGCATCGACATGCCGCCGTCGAGCAGGTCCTTCGCGGACTTGGTCGCCACCAGATCGGTGAACGTGTAGTAGAAGCGGCCGCCCTTGCGGACGGTCGGGCCGACGAAGCCGGTCTGCATCCAGTAGCGGAGGCGGGCTTCGGGAAGGGCGAGGATGCGCGAGGCATCGCGGATGCTGTACAGCTCGATCATGGATTTCCTCGTCTCGCGTTGATCACGACAGTCTCGGCTCGCGCGCTCTCCTGCCCCTCCACCTGCCCGCTACCCCTCGTCGACCGCCTCGCCTCGATATCGAGGCTCAGGTGCACTTCGGTTCCGCGCGAGCGACTCTCGAGGTCGACGAGCGGGGCAGTGAGATCGCAACCGGCGAGCCGGCGCGCTTCGGTGATGGCAACACGGCGCGCTTCGGTGCGCGCACGTTCGTCACTCGCGTAGAGCACGGCGACGCGCAGCGCGGTGGTGGCATCCGGCGGATCGCTGATCCGATCGACGGCGCGCTTGAGATCGACGGTCATCATCGTCGAGCCGGTATAGGTCTGGCCGGCGAAGTCGCCCTCGCTGAGCACGCGCGCGGAGCCATGGATCAGCTCGACGGCCGCGGGCGCGAGGCGCACGGTCACCTCTCGCTCGAACAACGAGACCCGATGGGTCATGGCCATCGGCTTGCGCGGTGGGCGTTTCCACACCGCACGCCTTCGACGAGGTGGCATCGAAAAATGCTAACCAGCCCAGCGCGCAGGCCCAACTTTTCGGCCGTATCCTCGCGGCCGTGACCGAGGCCAGGAAACTCCCGAGCTACCTGGTCGTGCTTCTGACGGTGGCCGCGATGGTGGTGTTCGTGCCGCTGCTGCCCTGGATCACCCTGGCGCTGTGGCTCGGGATCTACCTGAAGCCGCTCCACCGGCGGTTGACGGCGCGGCTGGGCGGTCGCTCCGGGCTCGCGGCCACGCTCTCGGTGTCGCTCCTGCTGGTGATCGCCATCCCGATCGCGCTGCTGTTCGCCTCGATCGTGCTCGATGCCATCGCGCTGGTGCGCCAACTGTGGGCCGCGCCGGAGTCGCACGCGGTGTTCGTCCAGCTGGTCCAGACCGATCCGCAGTCCAAGGGGGCGCTGCCCGAGGTCACCGGCGTGGTCGACCTGCTGCTCAGCCAGGGGGACCGCGCCTGGGCGATCGCGCAGCAGCTCGCGGGCGTCGCCGCCGACTTCGTGATCGGCCTGCTGGTGATGGTCAGCGGGACCTACGGCGTGCTGGTCAACGGCGAGGGCTGGTACGCGTGGCTGGAGCGCCACCTCCCGATCGGCAACGAGCCCCTGATGCGGTTCCGCAACGCGTTCGTCGAGACCGGGCGGGGCCTGTGGTTCGGCATCGTCGGCACCGGGATGGTGCAGTCGATCGTGGCCACCATCGCGTTCCTCGCCCTCGGCGTGCCCTCGGCGCTCGCCCTCGGGTTGATGACGCTGCTGTTCTCGCTGATCCCCGCGATCGGCACCGCGCTGGTCTGGGGGCCGGTGGCGGCCGGGCTCGCGCTGTCGGGGCGGACCGCGTCGGCGATCATCCTCGCGGCGATCGGCGTCGGCGTGATCTCGACGGTCGACAACCTGGCCCGCCCGTGGCTGACCCGGCGGGGCAAGCTCTCGCTGCCGACCTGGGTGGTGCTGATCGCGATGTTCGGGGGTGTCGAGCTGATCGGCGGCTGGGGGCTCCTGATGGGCCCTCTCGTCGTGCGGCTCGCCAAGGAGGCCATGATGATCTCGCAGGGCGACGCCCCGGAGACGGCAAGCTCTGACACTCCCGTAGCAAGCCCCCCGGCAGCGTGATACGCGTTACGTGCCCGTGACTCTGGATGTCAAACGCTACCCGATCCTGGTCGTCGACGACGAGCAGGACAACCTCGACGCGTTCCGGTTCAACTTCCGCAAGACGTTCGACATCATCACGGCGAACAGCGGCGCCGAGGCGCTGCAGATCCTCGCCGAGCGCGAGGTCGCGGTGGTCGTCACCGACCAGCGAATGCCGAAGATGACGGGCGTCGAGCTGCTGCGCGAGGTCCGCGCGAACCAGCCGGATACCGTCGGCATCATCCTCACCGCGTTCACCGACGTCGACGTGCTGATCGAGGCGATCAACCTCGGTCAGGTCTACCGCTACATCACCAAGCCGTGGGACGCGAAGGAAGTCCGCGGCGTGATGCAGTACGCGATCGAGCGCTTCCACCTGCAGCGCGAGAACAAGCGCCTGCTCGCGCAGCTCGCCGAGTACACCGGCTACCTCAACCAGCAGATCCACGGCGAGTTCGATTTCGGCAACATCATCGGCGAGAGCTCGGCGCTCCGCGAGGTGCTGTCGAAGGTGGAGCAGGTCGCTCCCACCGCCTCCACCGTGCTGCTGCGCGGCGAGACCGGCACCGGCAAGGAGCTGGTCGCCCACGCGATCCACATCAACTCGCCCCGCGAGGAGAAGCCGTTCGTGCGCGTCAACTGCGCGGCGCTCGCGCCCGGCATCCTCGAGTCCGAGCTGTTCGGTCACGAGAAGGGCAGCTTCACCGGTGCGATGGCGCGGCGGCCCGGTCGCTTCGAGCTCGCCGACGGCGGCACGCTGTTCCTCGACGAGGTCGGCGATCTGCCGATGGAGATCCAGATCAAGCTGCTGCGCACGCTGCAGGAGCGCGAGTTCGAGCGCGTCGGTGGCGTCGAGACGATCAAGGTGGACGTCCGCCTGGTGTCGGCGACCAACCGCAACCTCGAGAAGATGATCGAGGACGGCGAGTTCCGCGAGGATCTCTACTACCGGCTCAACGTGTTCCCGATCAACCTGCCGCCCCTGCGCGACCGGCTCGAGGATCTGCCGGTGCTCACCGGTCACTTCATCGCGAAGTTCGCGCGCCAGATGGGCGTGCAGCCGGCGCCGGCGGCGGTCGACGCGCTCGCGAAGCTGCGCGAGTACAACTGGCCGGGCAACGTGCGCGAGCTCGAGAACATCATCGAGCGCGCGATGATCCT
>Ga0075163_10006834_pt1 | contig 15128 bp, 14 predicted proteins | sample JI1023141ADNA_FD_71478 | JGI IMG/M metagenome (GOLD analysis project Ga0075163, IMG submission 71478) | Wastewater effluent complex algal communities from Wisconsin, to seasonally profile nutrient transformation and Carbon sequestration -... | ecosystem: Engineered > WWTP > Effluent > Algae... | reverse complement strand
AACAGTTCAGCAAAACTTTCGGTCATTGGATTGAGTTCCAGGTTGAACACACGGATCGCAGAAACGATCCACCTTCTGTGTGGTGCCCATCAAAGGCACCAGTTGATAACCTCCCGAGTCCCTCAGGAGGGCCTTGTCAACGTCACGCAGAATCGTGACGAAAACACCGTTGGGCGCGCAGGCGCAGCCCTTTGATTCAAACTTTTGCTGTTGTCGCGTCGAAGCTCAGGACTTCGCAGTCACCAGACCCACCACGCGCTCAACCACCTCATCAATCGGAATACCGGTTGAATCGAGAAGAAGTGCACCCTGTGCCGGTCGTAAAGGAGCGATCGCGCGCTCCGCATCACGGGTGTCGCGCGCGCGAATTTCGCGCAACAGACCGTCAATGTTAACGGACAGTCCCTTTTCACTCAACTGCTTATGCCGCCTTACCGCCCGTTCCTCGGCGCTTGCGGTGAGAAAGACCTTGTACGCAGCGTCGGGAAAAATCACCGTACCCATGTCCCTGCCATCCGCAACAAGTCCAGGCACACGCCTGAAATCTTTTTGCTTTTCGAACAATGCCTCACGCACCGCCGGCATGGCGGCGATTGCCGAAGCCGCTGCGCCGGCCGTTTCAGTACGCAACTCGTCCGTTACGTCGATGCCGTTGACCACCACGCGAGGCTCTTCGTCCTGATGTCCATCCTGGAACGAGACCACGGTTTCACGCGCGCAGCGAGCCAGCGATTCCGCGTCGCAAAAATCCAAATCCGCCCAACCGGCTGCGAGGCCCACAGCGCGATACAAGGCACCAGAATCCAGAAAATGCCAACCGAGCGCGCGCGCAACGGCACGGGCAATCGTCCCTTTGCCGGAGCCAGAAGGACCATCGATAGTGAGAACGGGCACCACGTTGTCGTCAGCAGTCATCCGCTCAGTTTACCAGCGAACAGCCGAGATGCCGCTTCGACTTGGATCAAGTGGACACGCGAACATCCATACCGCATGAGACCGCCAAGCGATCAAACCCAGGAAAAGACGTGGCCACATTGGCACAGTCCTGAATTCTGAGTTCACCGGACCCCACCTGTGCCGCGACCGCAAACGCCATGGAAATTCGATGGTCTCCATGGCTCTCGATCTGCGCGGAGCCAAGCACCCCACCGCGAATCGATGCGCCGTCAGCCGTTTCTTCAACATCAATGCCAGCCGCGCGCAAACCGTTCGCCATCGCCGCGAGTCGATCCGATTCTTTCACGCGTAATTCGGCGGCGCCGGTTACTCGGGTGATGCCATCTGCCGCCGCCGCCGCCGCAAACAAGACCGGAAACTCATCGATCATGTCAGGCACGAGATGGTCCGGAATCTCCGCGCCATGCAGTCGTGCAGCCCGAACGCGGATGTCCGCGATCATTTCTCCACCACTGCTGCGCTCGTTCACCAGATCGATGTCTGCGCCCATCAGCCGAAGGGCCTGCAACAGACCCGTGCGCCGCGGATTGATGCCCACTTCCTGCAGGAGAACGTCCGATCCCGGCACCATGCTGGCTGCAGTAATAAAAAATGCCGCCGAGGAAAAGTCCGCTGGCACCTTGATGTGAGCCGCCCGCAAGGATTGCCCACCAGTGAGTCGGGCCATACCAGGTCTGTGGTCAATCCTGATACCGAAAGCGGACAGCATACTTTCGGTGTAATCCCGAGTCGGATGCGGCTCAAGCACGACAGTCTCGCCGTCGGCATACAGTCCAGCCAGCAACAGCGCAGATTTCACCTGCGCGCTCGCGACGGGCAAGGCGTACTCGATGCCATGCAGCTTCGCTCCGCCGCGGATCACCAGCGGCGGCCATCCGTTTGATGCGGTTTCAATACGTCCTCCCATCCTCCGCAAGGGCTCCACCACACGCAGCATCGGCCGCTTGCTCAATGATTCGTCACCGACCAGAACGGAATCGAAGTCCTGCGCAGCGAGCAAGCCACAAAGCAGTCGCATGCCGGTCCCGGCATTGCCGCAGTCAATCGGCTGAGTCGGTGCGCGCAGTCCACGCATACCGACACCATGGACCACACGCACGCAATCTTCCGGTTGTTCGATCCGAACGCCCATTGAGGCGAATGCACGAGCGGTGGCGCGCGTGTCCTCTCCCTCGAGAAAACCGTCGATACGGGACACGCCGTCTGCCAGCGCGGCCAGCATGATTGCGCGGTGGGAAACGGACTTGTCACCCGGAACGCGCAACGTACCGCGCAATGGTCCTGCAGCTCTTGAGCAGATGAACGTACTGGCTGAACTCACAGGACTGCCACCGGATAGCTACCCAGCACTCGCACCTGGGACGCAAACTCGCCAAGCTCACCGAGCGCCGCACGAACGGGCTCATCATCCACATGCCCCGCGATGTCGATAAAGAACGCGTATTGCCACTTGCCTTCGTGCGAAGGACGCGACTCGATCCGGTTCATGCTGACTCCATGGCGAGCCAACGGACTGAGCACGTTGTAAAGCGCGCCAGGCTGATCGCGCACGAAAACCAGCAGCGACGTACGGTCATGTCCAGAAGGCGGAAACAACTCACGCCCGATGACCAGGAAACGCGTGGTGTTGTCGGGTCGATCTTCAATCGGGCCCGCAACGATCTTCAAGCCATACACATGCGCCGCTGACTCGCCTGCGATGGCGGCCGCATCATCGGCAGTCCGCGCACGCCGCGCCGCCTCCGCATTGCTGGACACTGCCACTTTTTCCACTTTGGGCAGGTACTGTCGCAGCCAGGTCTTGCATTGCCCCAGCGACTGCGGATGCGAATACACCCGTTCGATGTCTTCCAACCGACCCGATCGGGACAGCAAGTGCTGATGCACACGCAGTTCAACCTCGCCGCAGATCTTCAACTTTGATGTCAGGAACATATCCAGGGTCGACTGGATCGTGCCTTGACCGGAGTTTTCGACCGGCACCACGCCGAAGTCGGCATTCTTACTTTCGACTTCAAGGAACACTTCCTCGATGCTCGACAGGGGCATGCCCACCGCCGAATGTCCAAAGTGTTTGTGCACCGCCTGTTGCGAGAAGGTGCCTTCCGGGCCAAGGAAGCCAATGCGCAACGGCTCCTGTTGGGCGAGGCAGGCAGACATGATCTCGCGGAACAACCGGACCAGTGTTTCATCGTGCAATGGGCCTTCGTTGCGATCCACGACGCGGCGAAGAACCTGCGCTTCGCGCTCGGGCCGGTAGTAGTCCACGGCCGCCTTCAGTGGCCCCTTCGCTCGCCCGACCTTGTGCGCCCAGCGCGCGCGCTCGGCAATCAAGTCCTGAATGGTTCGGTCAATGGAATCAATGTGCTCGCGTGCCTCTGCCAACGCTTGCGGCAGCGCGGAGGACGTGGGGACATCAACCACGGTCCTTTTTCGCGCGGCTGCGGCGGGCTTAGTGGCACCAGTGCGGGCAGACTTGCCCACGTCAGCTGTGGACTTCATGGGGGCGGACTTTTTCTTGCTCATGCTCGGACTCACTCGGTACGGTGCGCACGATGCCACGCGGAACGCGTCACCGGCAGGGGCATTCGGCGATTAGGACAGTTCGACCTTCATCCGTGGCGCCGGGCAAACTCGCGCATGAAGGCCGTCAATGCGGCAACCCCGTCGACAGGCATCGCGTTGTAGATCGACGCCCGCATGCCGCCGACCGCCTTGTGCCCCTTCAAGGCCAGCAATCCCGCCGCTTCCGACTCCTGCAGAAACAAGCCATCCAGGCCGCTGTCGTTCAGAGTGAAGGGCACGTTCATGCGTGAACGCGCACCGATGGCAACCGAATTCCGATAAAACCCGCCCGACTCATCGATACAGGCGTATAGCAGTTCCGCCTTCTCGATATTGCGCTGTTCGATCACGTCCAAGCCGCCGAGGTCCCGCAACCACTTGAAAACCAGTCCTGCCAGATACCAGGCGAAGGTCGGCGGCGTATTGAGCATCGAGTCGCTGGCGGCCTGGGCCGCGTAGCTCAGGACCTTGGCGGTTCTCGCCCTCGCATTCTGCAGAAGATCATCACGCGCGATGACCAGCACGAGCCCCGAAGGCCCGATGTTCTTCTGCGCGCCGGCGTAGATCAGCCCGAAACGGGACACGTCCAGCGGACGCGACAGAATCGTCGATGAGAAGTCCCCGATAAGAGGAACATCACCCACATCAGGAACCGCATGAAACTCGACGCCATGAATGGTCTCGTTGGGTGTGTAGTGAACATACGCAGCAGCAGGATCAACGACATCTCGCACACTGGCGGGCACATCGGTGTAGTTGCTGGCCTGCATGTCGACCGCGACTCTCGGACTGACGTAGGGCGCCGCTTCTGAAACGGCCTTCTGCCCCCAGGCACCGGTGACGATGTAGTCGGCGCTCTGATCCGGCATGCAAAGATTCATCGGCACCTGCGCGAAGTGCTGGGTCGCCCCACCCTGCAGGAACAGTACGCGGTAGTTGTCTGGCACCTTCAATAAGTCGCGAAGGTCCTGCTCGGCCTGTGCGGCGATTCGCATGAAATCCTTGCCGCGGTGACTGATCTCCATCACCGAGGCGCGAGCGCCCTGCCATTCAAGACACTCCTCGCGCGCCTGCTGCAAAACGCGCTCCGGCAACGCGGCCGGGCCAGCACTGAAATTGAAGGCGCGTGACATGGTTTGTTCCGTCGCTCCGACCAACTGAGCGACGGACACTAGCATGCGGCAACGCAGCACGAAAGCAATCCAGTCCGCTCATGCCAAGCCAGACCTTCGCTATTCGCGACGCCCTCTTCGCGAATCCTTTTGCGCCTTGTCCTACTCTGTTTGGACGATCTGGTGTGCGGAGGAAGAAGCGATGAAGAACGGATTGCGAGACGTGTTGCAAGCGGAAACCCCGGAAGCGGTCTACATGGCACGTCGTCGGTATCTGAAGTGGCTGGGAATCGCGACAGCGTCCTGGTCTTTGAGTGCCTGCGCTGAGCAGAACGACGCTGTCGATATCGCTGCCGGCACTCATGTTTCGGTGGACAGCGACCCGTTCACCGCCGAAGACCCGTTGACGCGTTTCGAGGACGCGACCTCTTACAACAACTTCTACGAATTCGGCACCGGGAAATCCGACCCGCGGCGCTACGCCAGTCAGTTGCGCACCACGCCGTGGGAGATCGAGGTCAGCGGCATGGTGGAACAACCCCATACGTTCTCGTTGACCGAGCTATTGCCGGTCGAAGAGCGCGTCGAACGTGTTTACCGCCTGCGTTGTGTGGAAGCATGGTCCATGGTCATTCCGTGGATCGGCGTTCCCTTGGCAAATGTCATTGCGCGTTGCAGACCGACATCGGAAGCCAGATTCGTGTCCTTCGAATCACTTGCCGACCCGAACCAAATGCCGGGCGTGCGAAGCTCAGCGCTGGACTGGCCCTACACCGAGGCGTTGCGTATGGATGAGGCGATGCATCCTCTGACGTTGCTGGCGACCGGCATGTATCGCCGCGATCTCCCTGCACAGAATGGCGCGCCGATCCGTCTGGTCGTACCGTGGAAGTACGGATTCAAGAGCATCAAGTCCATCAAACGCATTCGCTTCACCCGAGAGCAACCCGAGACGACTTGGAACCGCATGCAGCCGTCCGAATACGGCTTCTACGCCAACGTCAACCCGGAAGTCGACCATCCGCGCTGGAGCCAGCGTTCGGAGCGTCGGCTGGCGGGTGACGGCAACCGCGCCTTCGCACCACGCGTACCGACCCTGCCCTTCAATGGCTATGCAGCCCAGGTCGCCGGCCTTTATCGCGACATGGATTTGCGAACGTGGTTCTGATGCGATTTCGCAGGGAGACAGCGATCGCACTTCTCGCCCATGGCTTGGCACTGGCGCCCCTGCTTTGGCTGAGCCAAGCCGTATTCGCCGAAGCACTCGGGGCCGATCCGGTCGCCGAACTCACTCGATACAGCGGCCAGGCGGCAGTCATTTTTCTACTTCTGAGTCTGTCGGCGCGTCCGCTTCGAATGCTCACGCAATGGCAGTGGCCGTTGCGCCTGCGGCGCATGTTGGGCCTCTGGGCCTTCACGTGGGCGAGCCTTCACTTGCTTGTCTATGCAGTGCTGGACTTGGGCGGCTATTGGCCCCAACTCGCTGAAGACCTGCTCAAGCGCCCCTACATCACTGTCGGTGCCATCGTCTGGCTGCTGTTGCTGGCGCTGGCCGCAACCTCGACAAAAGCGTCAGTGCGCAGGCTTGGCAGGCATTGGAAATCACTGCACCGATTGGTCTTTGTCGCTGCACCACTCGCCTTGGCACATGCCATATGGCAGGAAAAAACCGGGCTGGGCGACGCAGTGTGGCAGGCACCACTACTGGCTGTATTGCTGATGACGCGGTGGGTAGCTTGGATAGATGGCAGCCGGAAACAACGATCTCAGTGAGGCACAAACAGCAGCAGCGCGAGCAGGATCACGGCGATCAGACCGGCCATCGCCAGAGTCACGAGCAGGCCCCGGTGACTGGCCGGCTCGGTCTCCACGCCGACGGGGGGCGTTTCAGGGATACTCGCCTGTTCGAGAATTCGCTGCCCGTAAACAGGCGTAATCGCGTCATGCTGACCGCTTCGACGGCTTACCACGCCGGGGGCTTCAAGAACAAAGCGCAAGTCACCGACACGCAGTTGATCTCCCGAGTGCAAACAACCAGCGCGACCCACATAGCCGTTGATCTCGATATCCAGCGCATCGGCCCCGGATAGAACCAATGCGTGGTCACCCAGCCAATAAAGCGTCACCGCAGAGGTGCTATCACTCGGTCCCGATTGCATACGCGTTCCACCAAGCAAAGCTATCGGTTCACGCATCGCGAAGCTCTGTCCGAACATCGCGCCAGCCACGCATCGAAGGACGATCTTGGGTCCAGCGGGCACGTGTGATCGTTGTGCCAACGCAGCATGCAAATCGAGCAGGCTCACCTGGTCCGACAGAACGTCAACAGGCACATGCTGCAACGTGATCGCATCGCCGGCGCGCAGTATTGCAAGCTCGGATACCGGACGGCCGTTCACGTGGGCGCGCGCGCCCGTAGCAAGCCTCAGCAACAGCAAGCGACCATCAAAGTCCCATTGAAAAACTGCATGCGCAGGCAGCAGCGCTGCATCGTCAATGCAGACACCGTCTCCCTCGGCAGATCCGATGCTGACCCTGCCTTGCGCAAGGATCAACTCAATCGGTCGTTCATGGCGAACAATCAAACGCATACTGAATCCTATCAGGTTGCGCGATTGCACCAACGGCAACGACGCAGCTTTTTCCGCCGATCCCAAATTTCCCTGAGGCTGGCGTTCAACCTCTTCACGTGCGCTGGAAGTGCACCTGCGTCATGCACACCACGACAGCATGCTTCATCATCGGCTCGTTCTCATCCAACGCAATACAGGAAAGCCAAGTTCCATGCCGAGCATCCACATCGAACGCAAACACCCTCTCTCCATCAAAGACGCCAAGGCCGCCGTTTCGCACGTTGCCCAGAAATTATCGGAACGGTTCGACATCGACTGGGAGTGGTCGGGCAATACACTCGACTTTCACCGTAGCGGAGTGAATGGGCACATCAAGGTCAGCAAAGGTTCGCTGACCGTGTCCGTCCAACTAGGCTTCCTGATGAGCGCGTTTCGAAGTGGTATCGAGAGTCAAATCCAACAGACGCTGGATCGGGAGTTCGGACCCGAATAGCCGCCTCGGCACGTGCTCATGGTGACTGGATACGGATGTCCGCGGCGAAATCGTAGATCGAAGTCACCACGGTCGGCTTTCTGGCCGTACCGGTACGAGTAATAATCTGGCTGGGCAGGCCACTGGCCTTGCAGACGGCCATCTCCACTGTGCCCTCACTTTCCCTACCCATGAACTTGCCGGTTTGACGATACGTGTAGACCCGCGCATCACAGCCAGCAACAACCGCCTCCGACAGCAGTGCGACATCCTCGATTGACGATCTGCCCTCCTGCAACGCGCGTTGCGTGTACGACTCCACCGACTTCGACATGTCGACCGGCATGCGCATCCATTCCTGACCCATCCGCATCCAGGTGCCGCCAGGCAGCAGGATCATTTCGCTGTCCGGGCTACGCATATGGAACCGGTTCGGAAACTCCACGTCGAGTTGCATGACATGCTCGCGCTTACCGGTCAGGGTGGTGACCTCAACACGGTACTTCCCTGCCGCCACAACGGCGTCGAACGCCGCGATCACCTCGTCGCGAGGATCTGCTACCGCCGTTTGCGCCGCGAAGAGCAGCAGAAAAACCGTTCCCATCATCCGAAGCATCATCCACCTCCAGTCAGTTGTTTATTGTCCGTGGAACAAGAACGAAGAAAGCGGGCAAAACCCGACACCGGACGCCGATCTTGCGGCGCGCCGTGAGCAAGCACGAATTGCTGGTTACCATAGTCGGCCGCCGCCCCCGTGGCCGGCTCCGACATCAGGATTTCCCTATGCGTGCTTTTGAACTCGGCGATGACATTGATTCGCTGCGCCAAGCCGTCTCGCGTTTTGCCCAAGCCGAGATTGCGCCGCGCGCCACGCAGATCGATCAGGACAATGCGTTCCCCGCCGATCTGTGGCGCAAGTTTGGCGAGATGGGCTTGTTGGGGATCACGCTTCCCCACGAATATGGCGGTGCCGAAATGGGCTACCTCGCCCATCTGGTCGCCATGGAAGAAATCAGTCGGGCATCCGGATCGGTTGGACTGTCCTATGGAGCGCACTCCAACCTGTGTGTGCAGAACTTGTTCAATCACGGCACGCCAGTGCAGCGTGAGCGCTATCTGCCAGGACTCTGCAGCGGTGAGTTGGTTGGCGCGCTGGCGATGAGTGAGCCGGGTGCTGGCTCGGATGTCGTCGGCTCGATGGCCTGTCGAGCGGAAAGGCATGGCGATGTCTGGATCGCCAACGGCAACAAGATGTGGATCACCAATGGGCCGGATGCCGATGTCCTGATCGTCTACATGAGGACAGCGGAGCGCTGTGAAGGCTCGAAGTGCATGACCGCCTTCCTGATCGAAAAGGGCATGCCTGGATTCCGCACTGCGCAGAAACTGGACAAGCTGGGCATGCGTGGCTCCAACACCTGCGAACTGGTGTTCGAGAACTGCGAAATTCCCGCCGCCAATGTGCTCGGGGAGGTAAATCAGGGGGTTCGCGTGCTGATGACTGGCCTCAACAGCGAGCGACTCGTGCTGTCGGGCGGGCCGATCGGACTAATGCAAGCGGCCATGGACATCGCCTTGCCCTATGTTCGCGAGCGGCGCCAATTCGACACCGAAATCGGTCGATTCGGCATCATGCAGGCCAAGATTGCCGACATGTATACCGCGCTGCAGTCGGCGCGCGCTTTCGCTTATCAGGTGGCGCGCGAGTATGACCGCGGCGTCCGTTCGCGTGTGGATGCCGCGTCCTGTTTGCTGCACGCCTCCGAGGCTGCGGTACAAGTGACGCTGGAAGCCATTCAAACACTGGGTGGCAATGGCTACATCAACGAGTACGCCACCGGCCGACTGTTGCGCGATGCCAAGCTCTACGCCATCGGCGCCGGGACCAACGAGATTCGTCGCATGCTGATCGGACGGGAGCTCTTTGAAGGTCGATTCTGACCACGACATCGTCCGCACAGATCAAGTTGGACGGTGCTTGGGCTTCCAGGTTGACGTCGCTGGGCGGTGAGAACCACCCTGCGGGTGCGTGGCACGGATATCACGCTGGCACATCCTTCGCGTTGGCGAATGCCCCGTCCGGAGACTATCCAGACATCTACCGGACTTGTCAGCGTGAGAACGTGCAGAAATGTACTTTTTCAGCAGCCTGTTGCGACTGAGCGCCGATTCGGCTGGATAATCACTGCATGCAGCCCCTTCCCTACTGGCGACTGTCCAGCACCTATTTCTCGTACTACGCTGCGGTGGGTGTTTTTACGCCCTACTTTGCGCGCTGGATCACCTCTTGGGGACACAGTGCGCAAGCCGCGTCTGCCCTCATGGCACTTTGGTACGGCACCCGAGTCGTGGGTCCACCGCTCTGGGCGCACCTCAGTCGACACAGTCAATCGCCCCGACGCTGGCTGATCAGCGGCTTGTGCCTGTCCTGCGTCGGATTCTTCGGTTTCTTTCTGCCCGAGTCCCTATTCTGGCTGGCCCTGTCGATGGGATTGTTCAGCCTTTTCTACAACGCCGTCATGCCGCAATTGGAAGCGTTGACGCTGAACGCCCTCGGTGAACAGCGGCATCAATACGGCCGCGTTCGGTTGTGGGGATCCCTCGGTTTCATCGTTCTGGCCGTCGTGTACGGAGAACTCTTGCAGCGGAACGTGGCACCGGATCTCGCCGTTACCATGTTGATCGGCATGATAGTCACCACGCTGGTCGCAACCCGCCTGCCGAAAGAAACGCCTGCAGCCACTGGTCCTGCCCTTGGCGACACCATGCGAACGCCAGCAACCAGCGCGCGCCAGTCGCTGCGGACTCTGCTGCGCCAGGCACCGATCCAACGCTTTCTGCTGACGACCTTGCTCATGCAGATGAGTTTCGGAGCCTTCTACCTGTTCTACACGATGCACCTTGAGCACGCGGGTCACGACACAAATGTTGTCGGTGCTCTCTGGGGCATCGGCGTTCTGGCCGAAGTTCTGTTGTTCGTTTACGCCGCCCGCATATTGTCGCGTGCCTCCGCCGTGTTCTGGATGAACGTTGCTGTGACCGTGACCGTCGTGAGGTGGCTGTGTGTCGCACTGCTGCCCGAGGCGCTTTGGCTGATGGTGGTCATGCAGCTGACTCACGCGATCAGTTTCGGCCTGTTCCACATCGCCAGCACCCAACGCCTGATCGAACTTTTTGACGCGGACGACCGAGTCAATGGCCAAAGCCTCAACTACAGCATCGGGTCCGGCGTCGGCGGCGTTTTGGGTGCCACCATGGCCGGTTGGGCCTGGGGATTCGGCTCAGGGGTCGCCGCTTTCTCGCTGGGTGCGCTGTGCGCCTGCCTCGCGCTGTGGCCATTGCGAGGAGGAAGGGCGCCAGCGGCAGCGCACTCCACCATTTGATCTCCGATTCTGCTTGCCGAACCGCGTCTGGATGTGCAGAATACGCGGCTAGTTCGTTTGGGCGGTTAGCTCAGCGGTAGAGCATTGCCTTCACACGGCAAGGGTCGCAGGTTCGATCCCTGCACCGCCCACCAAGAACGACCGTTAGAATTGTCTGCGTTCAATGCCGAAGTGGCGGAATGGTAGACGCGCCGGACTCAAAATCCGGTTGTGGTGACACAGTGTGGGTTCGAGTCCCACCTTCGGTACCAGACAATTCGCCAACCTATTCGCCTGCCTCGTGCAGGCGTTTTTGTTTGCGCAATCCTGCCAACGTCGGATGCCAAGCGACGCAAAGTACGGCATGCTGTCGGCGACGCTTTCGGGGGAAGAATCGTGCGAATCGCCACCATTGCCGGTGTTCTGTTGATCGTGGCGGGGGCCTTGGGTTTGGCCTACGGTGAGTTCAGCTACACACAACAGCGCACACCGCTGAAAGTAGGTCCATTGGAGCTGAACGTATCGGATCACGAACACGTTGCCATCCCGCAGTGGCTCGCCTTGAGCAGCATTGCTGCGGGAACCGTGCTGTTGGTGCTCGGCAAGCGTCGCTGAGGGCCAGCGCATGACTCCCGTCACCTCCGGCTGGAATGCTGAAAACGGCGCAGTCGCTGCCACAGCACCCAGTTCTGTAACAACGCCATTGCCCTCACACGTTGGCCCTTTCACCATCCTTGGCCTGCTCGGTGAGGGTGCCATGGGGCGTGTTTATCTCGCGCGGGAGACCAACCCGCCACGCGAAGTGGCGTTAAAGGTCGTCCGCACGCCTTCGCAACATGCGTTTGAACGCTTCCAGCGCGAAGTGGAAACACTGGCGCAGCTGGAACACATAGGCATTGCGCGGCTCTACGGAGCCGGGGTGGACCCGAGCAGTGCACAACCCTGGCTCTCGATGGAGCGCATTCACGGACACGACCTGGCGACGCATTGCGTGCAGCAGGCTGCCACATTGCAGGAGCGCGTCGGGTTGCTGATCAAAGTATGCGAGGCCGTAGGCCACGCCCACAGCCGCGGCGTACTGCACCGTGATCTCAAGCCCGCCAACATCCTGGTCGACGCAAGTGGACAACCGAAGGTGCTGGATTTCGGAATCGCTCGCCTCAGGCAATCCGAGCGGGAGAATCTGACCCAGGCCGGACAAGTGTTGGGCACACTTCCCTACATGAGCCCCGAACAGCTCAGCGGATCGTCAACGGCCGATGATGTGCGCAGCGACGTCTATGCGCTCGGGGCCATCGCCTACGAGCTGTTGAGTGGACAACTACCGCATCCGCGCCTCAAGACCTCGACACTATTCGAGGCGTTGAGCATCGTTCGCGACGAAAATCCGCTCCCACTGCAACAATTGAATCGGTCCACACGCGGTGATCTTGCCACCGTGGTCATGACTGCCTTGGCCGTCGAACCCGAGCGGCGCTATCCCAGCGCACAGGCATTGGCCGATGACTTGCAGCGTGTGCTGTCACATCGCCCAATTGAGGCACGCGAACCGAGCGCATGGTATGTCCTCTCTCGATTCGCAAGAAGGCACCGGGCATTGTCCGCAGCGCTGCTGACCGTGGCTCTCGTGTTGGTGATCGCTGCTGCCGTCTCACTGGGGTTTGCAATCAGCGCCGAGAAAGCTCGGTCTCTCGCCGCCCAGCGTGCCGCAGAGGCGGAGGCAACAGTCAACTTCCTCGATGACATGCTAGCTGCCGCCAACCCTGAGCAATCAAAAGGCAACGGTGTCACCGTTCTGTCCATGCTGGAAGCGAGCGCGGCCTCGCTCGACGCGCTGGAACATCAGCCATCGGTGTTGATTCGCGCCAGCCGTACTCTGTCACGTACCTATCTGGCTTTGGCGCGTTTCGATCAAGCGCTGGAAATGAATGCGCGCGCACTCTCGACTTTACGAACGATTCCCGAACCGCCGGCAGGACTGGAGGCCGAGATCCTCCGTGAACAAGCCGCCATGCAACTTGAGGCTGGTAACAGCGAGAAAGCCTCCCAGTCGCTCGAACTAGCGGAACGACTGCTTCGACACGGGACTACTGCCGAGGAACGTGAGGTCTCCCTGCGTTTGCATTTTTCGCGCGCGAGGCTTTACGAAGAAACGGGTAACCCGGAGCGATCCATGGAGGAACTTCAGGCGTTTCTACGGGACGCCAATTTGCTCCCTGAAGACGATCGCGATGTCGAGAGCGCCCAAGTTTCTCTCGTCAATCTGTGGCGACAAGCTGGACGGCTGAGCGATGCGATGGCGGTGATCGAGTCCTTGATAGACCGTCGCATGCGCCGTCTTGGTGAGCGAGATCCAAGAACGCTCAACGCACGTCTGACTCGAGTCGGGCTTTTGGAGGCGCAGGGCCGATACGAAGAGTCCGCAACGGAATCAGAGACTCTGCTCAAGCTGCGCACGGAGGTTCTTGGTGCGGAGCATGTTGACACACTGACATCCGCACAAATGTTGTCAAACAGTTTGCTGCGCCTCGGCAAGACCCACGAAGCACTTCGACACGCGGAGGCTGCTGCCACGGGGTTTGCCAAGCGATTTGGGGAAGCACATGCGCAGACGCAGGCCGCTCTGATCGCCGTCGCATTCGCCCATGAACAGCTCGACCAGGATGATCAAGCTGAAGTCATCTACAAGCGACTGATCTCGACCCAACGCAAGATCACCACATTGCATACCGAGTCACTGAGTGTGCGAAACAACTATGCGATGCTGCTGCATTCACAAGGTCGAAATGATGAGGCGGTAGATCAACTTGCCGAGCTGCTTCCCATCGTGGAACGGCAACTCGGCCGAAAACACCCCTACTACGCCATATTTCAGAGCAATTTTGGACTGTGTTTGGGTGCTGCGGGCCAGCAAGATCGTGCAAGGGCTGAACTAGATGAGGCCATTCAGTCACTAACACAATCGTTGGGAAATGATCATGAGCGGACCAGAACAGCGCGCGACCGTCGCGCCGCTTTGGATGGACACCGATCATGAGCCTGAACTGGGCTCTACTTCTCATTCTGGTGCTATTGCTCACCTTCTGTGGGCTCCAGACGTGGCGACTGTATCAAGTGCGTCGTGCGTTGCGCACGCTATCGGCAACGCTGGCAAGGCAGCGAATCGAAGAGCAACGTCAACTCCGTCTGCAAGTTGCCGCCGACGAGCGCGAGCGCATCTACAACGATCTCCACGACGACCTTGGCGCCAAATTGCTAAGCCTGATCTATAGCGCACAGTCACCAATGCAAGCGGATCTTGCGCGCGCCATCCTGCAGGACATGCGCGACGTGGTGACCCGTTCGCGCGGCGAGCCCGGCACCTTGCTGGAAGTACTCGCGCAAATCGAGTCCGAAGCCCGACAACGGCTGGCTGCCGTCAACGCCGAGTTGATCTGGGATAGCGCGCCGGACCTTCCTGATCCGGCGCTGGACCAGGGCGAGGCACTGCATCTGTTCCGCATTGTCCGAGAAGGCATCAGCAACGCCATCCGTCATGCCGAAGCCACTCGGCTGCGTGTGCGCGTGCGTCATCGCGATCAGCAGTTGGCCCTTGACATCACCGACGACGGAACAGGCGTTGCACTACCAATGACTCGACCAGGTAGAGGCATGCAGAACATGCAACAGCGCGCGGCGGAACTGCACGGACAAATTGATTGGACACCTGGCACCACAGGCGGCACGAAGATCCTGCTGACCATGCCACTGCGTTTGCCCACCAGCCAGCACGCGAGGACCTGAGCGCATGTCAGAGCCACCCCGCACCGCCTGGATCGTCGAAGACCTCCCGCATGCACGTGCCTGGGTGGCAGAGGCGTTACTGACCGCATTTCCGGGCATCGAGATTCGACAGGCAGACTCTCTCGGTGTTGCACTGCAATGGCTTGAGTCGCCGCCCGACATTGCTCTGATCGACCTCGGTCTTCCGGACGGATCGGGCACCCAACTGATCGATGCGCTACAGCGGCGTCAGGCCAAGACACTCTGCGTTGTCAGCACCGTGTTCGACGACGATGCGCACCTGTTCCCTGCGCTGCGCGCGGGT
>Ga0075163_10006833_pt1 | contig 15131 bp, 20 predicted proteins | sample JI1023141ADNA_FD_71478 | JGI IMG/M metagenome (GOLD analysis project Ga0075163, IMG submission 71478) | Wastewater effluent complex algal communities from Wisconsin, to seasonally profile nutrient transformation and Carbon sequestration -... | ecosystem: Engineered > WWTP > Effluent > Algae... | reverse complement strand
TCCAGATAGGTTTTGTGCCGGGAGCAGTTATTCGTACTGGCTCCCTGTTGGGGATAATGCCAAAGGTGAAGTTTAGTAAGGATCTCGTCAAACTGTCATCTGACATATCATTTGCATTCTGGGCTTCCGGCAGAAGGGTCCACTCTAACCCTAACACTACCTACGTATCTAATGCAGAAGGCCTCGAGAACCCTAAACCATTTAAGATTGATACCTACGGTGCTACAGTGAAGGCAAGTATACTGTTTATGTCGGAGGGCATATGACCAATTACTGGGATGATCTTATGGGTACCGATGCTGGTGCTGGTAACTATATGGAGACATACGGTGAGGGTCCTGGCTGTGATACCCGGCTTCTAATCGGCGCGATGATCGAAGAGGGTGAGTCTGTCCTTGACGTTGGTTGTGGTCCCGGCTGGAATCTTGACCACTTTATAGAATATGGTCCTTCTGTTAAATATAAAGGTACTGATTACTCTGGTAGGTTTGTGCGCGTTGCCAATAAACGCGCGAAGGAAAAGTATCCTGGTTTATTCAAAAAGAGCCCCCCCTTTGAGGTAGGTGACGTGCGTAAGATAGGGGAACCGGCGAGTTCTTGGGATGTTGTCATACTTCAGGACTGCCTTGAGCATACTAATGGCTTCATCCAGCCGATCATGGAAGCCCTCAGGGTAGCCAGAAAAAGAGTAATCATCACCTTCTGGAAGGGGTCTTTTATGGATGATAACGACTCTGTGGACCAGATAAATGATGATGGCAATGATGGGTACGGTGCTACTTATAATAGGAATAACTTCGAGAACTTCCTCGACAGCCTAGATGAGATATGGATGACCACTGAGACACCCCCTGACGCTAATCGTTGGCACCGGATGTATGTAATTAATAAGGCGGATCTAGAATGAGACACGTTGTAATCGGAGCTGGTGAAGTAGGATCAGCTGTCATCGGCCTATTGAGAGATGGTAATTCTGTAAGCGTTATTGATAAGGACCCCACCAAAACGGTGATGGCTGACGAGTTTAACCATGACGTGATGCATATCTGTATACCGTATAGTAGATCTTTTGTTGAAGATGTCCGGGAGTATGTTGACCGAATGGAGCCTAAGAGGGTTCTTATCTGGTCCTCAGTACCCATTGGCACCACTAGAGAAGTAAGCCCTGACGCTTGCCATACACTAGTAGAGGGAAAGCACCCGGATATCCTGGCCTATCTCCAGACGATGGTGCGCTGGATAGGTGGTAGCAACATGCACAACTTGAGTTACCTATGCGATCTATTCACCGACCTTGGCCTCGCCGTAAAGCCAATAGGATCATCTAACTTCACTGAGTTCCTGAAGCTCCGTAGTACCTCTAAGTATGGCATTAATCTTGCTTGGACTGATTATGAAGCTAGGACCGCTGAGAGGCTCGGGATGCCGTTTGAACTAGTCAATGAATTTGATACTGAGTATAATAAGTTATATAGAGATGCGGCTCAACCACAATTCCAGCGGTATATCCTAACTGATCCTAAGGGAGAGATTGGTGGCCACTGTGTCGTGGCTAATGCTAAGTTGTTAAACGAACAGCATCCCAGCGAGCTGTTAGAGATGATAATAAAGATGGAGAAAAAATGATTGTATTTGATTCGGATGACTTTGGCTGTAACCATGTAATATCGGATATGTGCCAATCGCATGATTGTCGGGATGCTCTCGATAGGCTTCATAACTTTAACCCTAACTTCAAGGCTACTTTATTTACTATCCCGGGGGAGCTTACTCCTGAGATGGCTATGTGGTGTAATGCTAATAAGGGCTGGATAGAGCTTGCTGTTCATGGTTTTTACCATACTTCTAACTATGAATGCGAAAAGATGACGTATGAAGAGTTTGATACCCATATGCAGTCATTCCAAGGGATGATTGATGACTTCTTTGTAAAAGGTTTCAAGGCCCCCGGCTGGCAGATCTCTGATGACATCTACAGATGGCTTAAAGACCATGGCTGGTGGGTAGCTGATCAGGACTACAACACTGAGAGACGGCCTATAGAACTACCGGCCTATATAAACAGAAGTGGCGTGTTCTATTCCTTTAAACCAGGTCTAGATACTGATTGGAGCGAAGTGAATGGTATCCACACGCATACCTGGAATTGCGTAGGCAATGGTATATATGAGCTGGAGGAGGATATAAAGTCCCAGATCGCTAACGAAACTGAATTTAAATTTATATCGGAGGTACTAGCATAATGGGAGGACAATATAACGCTAACCCATATGGTGATCTAACAGGTGCAGATGCTCCCCATGTAGCTCGCTATTGTATCGCAAGGGGCTTCATTGAACCGGGTGAGACGGTCCTCGATGCTGGTTGTGGAACTGGATATGGATCTCATATGCTCGCCAAAGTCGCAAAAAGAGTATTAGCAGTAGATGCTGAAGATACCGTTAATAGTAACTGGCGAGATGATAATATCCAGTTCATGGTACTCCACCTTGGTAAGGAGGAGCTTCCAGAAGCTGATGTAACGATCTGTATCGAAGCTGCCGAACATATTAATGGCCTTGAGAACTTTATCAGTGAGGTTCATAAGAAAACCAAACGCCTGATCTTTATCTGTACGCCTCTTGGTGGGACCTCATACGCCTATACTGATGAAGAGAAGGCTACCCCAGCTGGTGAGAACAATGACTTTAATAATCAGGCCCATCTTCAATCGTTATTCGCTACCGATGGCTGGAGGGTATTTACTTCATTTGATTATGGGTACAGTGGCATCATTGTATTGGTAAGGGAGTAGTATGACAAAAGTATCAGTTATTATACCTACACTACCTAAGAACAGAGACTATCTTAAGCTGTGTGTTGAAAGTCTCCGGGCCACTACTGACTGGGATATTATCGTTGTAAGCAATGGCGATAACCAGCAACCTGATTATAGCGACATCCGTGGCATTACCATCCATGTTCACACCCGAGACCAAGGCCAATGCAACGCTGTAAACATCGGTGCTCAAATCGTTAATCACCAAACAGATTACATATTCATTGTTAATGATGATATGTATTTTGCTCCGGGATGGGATAGGCAACTTGAGTTTGAGGACTTAGTATTCTCGCCTAATTTGGTAGAACCTGCTAACGGACCTGGTAGCGCTAAGCCGTTCCTAATTATCGATGGCGGATTTACGGTAGACGAATTTAATAGGGGAGAGGTAGACTCCTTTATTACTACTGAAACCTCCCGGCCGAGAGAAGCTAAAGAGACTGGTTTCAACTTCCCAGTCTTCGTGCGGAAGGATGTATGGCAAACAGTTGGTGGCTATGATGAGATGTATGATCCATGGGGTTCCAACAGCGATAGCGATCTCCAGGCTAAGTTCCACTACGCAGGGATCCAGACGATGCGTGTCCGGGACGTTCTAGTGTATCACTTCTCTAATAAGTCCGGCACCTTCGATGGTACCCACCAAGATGCCTGGCAAAAGAACTGGGACTACTTTACTAATAAGTGGGGCTTTAATAGGGATATGATACCTACCGATGTTTGGTATTCAACTAATGTATTACCTGAGGATCGATCGATGATTAAATTTAAGAAACCGTGGGAGAACAAGTATGAAGATATTATTCATCGGTAGTTTCAAATTAGGCTGGGATGAATCTATTTGTGATGAGGAGCATATTGCTCAGGCTCTAGAACTCTCTGGCCACAAGGTAGAACGTATCGATAGAGGGGCTGTGGGTGAGGCTCGTAATAGCTATATGTGTGATTTTGTGCTCATATCTCAGTGGTACAACTACCATCCAGACATGATGAAAAACCTAAAAGATTATACTGGCAAGCCAATTGTGTACTGGGCCTTTGACTACCAACCTGACGGCCAAGAATGGCACGAGATATTGATCGCTGGTGCTGATCTGTACCTATCGAAGCGAATATCAGATAGTAAGTATCCTAACTGGTCCTGGCTTGCTCAGGACTTCGCTCCAGCATTACTCCACCGGGTACCCTCTGTCGAAGGCAAGGATATTGATGTTCTCTTCACCGGCTCGTGGGCTGACTATGAAGAGTCTCGGGAGCGTAGGGAAACACTCAAGGCTATCGATGACAAGTTTAATCTCCATATTTACGGAGTTACCCCCAGTAAATGGGAAGAGGCTGGTTTCAAAAACGTCCATGGTCCTGCCGTAGATGACAAGTTGCCTGAACTGATTGCTCGAGCTAAGATAAACATCTCTATAGATAACTTCCTTGAGATAGGCTACTGGAGCGACCGTAATGCTCAGATCATGGCCTGTGGGGGCTTCGTGCTTTATCGGCACGTACCTATGTCAGAAGCCATATTTAAGAGTTACGTGGCCTACTTCTATAACCAGCAGGACTGTCTAGAAAAGATCGAGTACTTCTTGGAGCATGAGGACCAGCGTGAATGGCTAGCCGATATGGGCTATAAATACGCCCGGCAGATGTTTACTCCACTTACTCGCGCTACTGAACTACTAACACTAGTGGGCAGTATCCTATGAAGATAGCTTTGTTCGATCCTTACTTTCTGAAGTTCACTGATGGCATGGTGAAGTGGTGGGAGTCCCGGGGCTATGAAGTAAAGGTTGACCGTTATTATGATCCTGAAAAGGTTCTATGGGCTGACGTTGTTTGGTTCGATACGGTAGACAATAACATCAAGTCAGGGACTAACCCTTCTGAAGCTATCATGGATGACGCTGCTAACTTCCAACCGTGGGATATGCATAAGATGGACCTAACAGGTAAGAAGATCATCTGCAGGGCAATCGATATAGAGGTATGGTACGGGTCTCAGCATGGTGTTCTTTGGGACGTGGTAACTGATCTAGTCTTCATTGCTCCCCATATTAAGAAACAATTCGGTGACATCCCACCTCATATAAAAGTTCATGATATCCCCTGTGCAGTAGACTTTGATAAATATAACTTCCGGGACCATTCAGCTGGTGGATATAAGATTGGTATTGTATCCGAGAAGTGGACCTCTAAAGGCACCGATCTCGCGCTACAGGTGGCTCTTGAGCTAAAGCTATTAAACATCCCAGCTACCTTCCACTGGCTTGGCAAGTGGTCCGACTATGAATGGGAAAAGGCCTACTTCCTTGATTTCATCGAGAGGCATGAACTAAACTTTGAATTTACCGAGTGGATCGAAGAAGCAAACGCAGTTGATACCTTCCTTGAAGATAAGGATTTCCTACTCCACTGCTCCCATAAGGAAGCCTTTAGCTACGCTACAGCTGAGGCTATGGCAAAGGGTATCAAACCGATCCTCCACCACTTCTATGGAGCTGAGTATCTATGGCCGGATATTACGTGGAGTAGTGTTAATGAAGCAGTAGACATGATACTTGAGGAAGAATATAACTCCGATGCTTATCGGGACTATCTACTCGAGCGAGGCTATAGCCTACCTCAGATGATGGCTAAGTTTGAGGAGGTTATTAATGGTTAATACTTTTATCATCCCCGTAATTCGTACTGATCTCATTGGGAGGTGCCTAGAAACAATTTATAAACATAATGAATATAATACATTTTATGTCTATATTATTGATCAAACTTACGATGGGCTAGACCAAGAGATGCTCCGAGTGCAATATATGAACCTGATGTTTATTCGTCCCCCCAGAACCTCCACCCATTCCCGGGGGAATCTGGGCTTTGCGAAGGCCAACAATATGGCAATCAAGTTAGTAGAGACTCCCTATTTTACGATGTGTAATGACGATGTTGAATTTATAAATAAGAAGTGGTGGGATGGAGTCCTCGCTACGTTTGATAAGGTAAATGATGCCACCCCCACTCGACCCTGCCTAACCGTCACCCCATCCTCAGTGAAGCTTCCCGATTGGTCCGTAGGCCGTCCAAAGGGGGATGACTTCTATATAGCGCCTTATTCCGAAGAATATACTGACGTTGAGTACGATGCATTGGTAGAACAGGAGCACTTTGTCAATGAGCATCTTACACTAATGCCTGGATCAGTTATTGACGGTGTTACCCTCTACTGCTCAGTATTCAAGGCTGATTTATTTAAACAAGTTGGCTACTTGGATGAGCGCTACTACCCCGGCGGTGGGGAGGACTACGACTACAATTGTAGGGCTTCTATTCATGGCTTCCGCTGTGTTGGTACGACTATGAGCTGGGTATTCCACCATTGGTCCAAGTCGATGAATGCCGAAGAAGCTGCGGATGTAAGCCGATTAATTGATCTTAATCTTCGCTGGAATAACAACAATGAGAAGTGGGGCCCCGGCTTTGATATCTGGGGTGACAAGTCCCGGGGCGCAGAACAGATCCCACCAATTACTGTTACGCCTCTTTAGATACTAGTAATTTATGAGCCATATCTGATAATAAGGGTATGGTTTTTTAATTTAAGGAGATAACATGTCACGACAGTACTGGTCAGAAACAGTAGCTTGGGCAACCGCCTCGGGTACAGCAGTTGCCTCAACTGCGGCAGAAACAATCTTAGTGCCTAACACCACAATACCAGCTAACTTCCTACAAGACGGAAGAGCTTTAAGAATAAGAGCGTTTGGTCAGTACGGTACAACCGCGACCCCATCATGTGTGATTTCATTTAGGTGGGGTGGAGTATCAGGAACTATTTTAGGTAAGACTGGCCTAAACGTACTTACCTCGGGTGTGGGTGGTGGTGCATCTATGACTGCCAACTGGTCATTAGAAGCAATTATTCAGACTCGCTCTAATGGTTCTTCGGGTACTGTTTGGACTATGGGTAACATAGTTTGGTACACCTCAACACTATCAACAGCAGGTACAGTTACGCAGTATGGTATGCCAGTAGCCCTAATCTCAGGTACTACAGGTGCTCCGGGTACAGCGGCAGCAGTTTCAACTGTTGATTTAACCGCAGACACAGCTCTTTCATTCACAGCACTATGGTCTGCATCAAGCGCATCAAACAGCATTAAATGTGACATCTTTACAATCGAAGCATTAAACTAGGAGTCTAAAATGGCCACAACTACAAATCGCTATTTAAGCTATCCAGCGGCGGCAGCTGGTATTTCCAGAGCCTCGTCAGGTGGTGCGGCGTGGTCTTACTCCGCCTATACAGAAGTAGTCCCAGCCAGCACGATTACAGCTACTTATTATGTAGCAGGATTAACATGGGCTTGGCACACACCCTTAGCAGCAGTTGACACAACCTATGAGTGGATTATTGAAATCGCTACAGGTGCAGCAGCTTCCGAAGTCTTGATACTACAAGTGCCTGGGAGTGTTCGCAACGACACCGCCGTAGGATTTGCTCCATCAAACTATGTTATATTCCCTGAACCAAAAGAAGTCGCAGCTAACACGAGACTTTCTGTTAGAGTAGCTTACTCACTCGCAACCACAAGCAATACAATATCTGGATTAAAAATCTTATATCAGACGGCGTAAATCATGGCGAACACAGATCTCGTCTTAAGAATACCAGGCCAGCTCAATGCCAACGTGAGGGTGCAGTCAGGTCTGACTGCATGGTCTTATGGCGATTGGATGGTACTGGATTCCTCAGTGCCAAACACTATCAACATAATTGGCTTTTCTTTTAGCTGGGCATATATCCCAGCAGTCGATACTACTATTCAGTGTATCTTTGACATTAGCGTAGCACCGAGAGGACAGAGAGCTGTCAAAATACAGCTTCCATTTTCACTCAGATCAGATACCGCAGTAGGTATATATAATGTTAAGTCTAACTTAGTTTACTTACCAGAAGGCTTTGTTGTTCCAGCAGACAGCGAAATAGCTGTCAGAGTAGCCGATAGTATTGTTGGCAACTTAGGCTATAATTGTGTATCGCTGTTAGTGCAAACTACCACCGCCGTCAATGTTTCTCCAGGTAACGTATTCTCCAACAACTACCAAAGACTCAAAGGTAATAACGGATTGATGGGGGTAATGTAATGGCAAGAGATTTATACGAGTTCAAATACCCTCTATATTGGGATGAAACTACCAGGTTTACTAAGAACATAACCGGTACTGGGACAATTACCTTTAACTATAACAATGGCGTTACCCTAACCCACTCAACTCCGACAACCGCAACAGATGATATAAGCTATGACCAAACAGCAGGATTGAATCTGACTAACTCGGCTGCCTGTATAGAATGGACGGCAGTACCGACTTCAGATGTAAATATGTATTCCCAGTTTCGTTTAGAACAAAACGCTAACAACTCGGTGCAGTTTGAATTAAACAATGGTAATTTGTTTTGCTACCAAGTAGTAGCTGGTGCTCAAACCCAGAGAGGGGCTACTATAACTCATAATAGCACCACTCATAGGTGGCTACGTATTAGAGAAGGTACTTTTGCTGGCGGTACGACCGGGAACTTGTATTGGGATTATTCCGCAGACGGGCAAAGTTGGACAAACCACACCTCAATAGCTACACCGATAACCGTTACTTCCATTTTTGCCATAACTAACACTTTTTGTCTAGCTATTATTGCTTCGGGTAGTACACTATCCGCTCGTAATTTGAATATTCCCAACACTAAATCGTTTAGACCCCGACCATTACGCCCACACCCGTTTAGTCCAGGATTGGCACGATAATGGTAAAAATTGATAACTTTAATACTACTTCTAGGGACTTGCCTGGCCGTTCCTATGTAAGGCAAGGATGGCAGTAATATGTCATTCTTACAATTAAGAAGCCCCTTCCAAGATAACGTACATGAACCCGATGTTCCTGCTGGTACTAGTACCTCCACCTCAAGTACCTCCACCTCAACTTCAACCTCTACTAGTAGCACCTCAACTTCAACCTCAACCTCCACCTCTCAGTCAACCTCAACCTCCACGACAACATTACCAGCGATTTGTGTAACCGATCAATCGAATACGGTTGGTGGTGGTGTGTCCTCGCTAGGTGGTACTACTTTTGCTGCTAAACTGGCGCAGACGTGGCAACCATCGGTGAACGCTAAGGTCTGTAACGTAAGGGTGAAAATGGGCGTGGCCGGTTCCCCTACCGATAGCATAAAGCTTGGCATATGGTCAGACAATGCCGGGGTACCCGGGTCTCTAATCCATGATTCAGATGACACGATCTTAGGGTCGGATATGTTGTCCTCTTTCGGTGTCAACTATTTCATTGATTATAACTTCACTGCCGGTCCGACACTCGTTGCTAACACCCAGTATTGGATCGTTTTAGAACGTACCGGAGCCCTTAGTGATACCAACTACTATAGGCTTAATAGTGGTATGTTCACCGGCTACTCGCGCGGATCATTGTGGGAGTACGATGGTAGTTCTGGGGCCGGTTGGATCGATATGGATGGTGGCTTTGATGTTGACCTTTACTTCATAGAGAACTATGACAACACAACGGCGGCTACCTCCACGTCAACGTCATCTACGTCTACAAGCACAAGCACAAGCACAAGTTCTACTTCAACGAGCACCTCTCTTTCCACTAGTACGTCAACTAGTTCTACTTCTACAAGCACTTCTACTTCTACAAGCACTTCTACCTCAACTTCTAGCACAAGTACTAGTTTAAGCACATCGACATCTACTAGCACTTCAAGTACTAGCACCTCACTATCCACTTCTACATCTACTTCTACTAGCTCAACTTCGACCAGTACGTCAACATCAACTTCGACAAGCACATCATCAACATCTACCAGCTTTAGTACCTCCACTTCAACTTCAACCAGTAGCACTAGTACCTCCCAGTCTACTTCCACCAGCACCAGCACATCTACCAGTTCGACTTCTACATCGACCTCGACTTCAACCTCGACTTCAACGAGCACCTCGAGCACCTCTACCTCTCAATCTTTTACTACATCGACTAGTAGCACTAGCTCGAGTACCAGTACAAGTTCAACCTCTACTTCAATATCCACAAGCACGTCAACAAGTACCAGCTCAACCTCGACTAGTACTAGTACGTCTACTTCAACTAGTAGCACTAGTACATCCACTTCAACCTCTACCTCAACTAGTAGCACTTCTACGAGTCTTTCAACATCGACATCAACATCGACATCAACTTCATCCACTAGTACTTCTACAAGCACTTCGACTTCTACGAGCTCTACTTCAACATCTCAATCGACCAGTACTTCATCTACCTCAACATCTACCTCTACCTCAACGTCTACAAGCACTTCGACTTCATCAACCAGCACCTCCACATCAACCAGCACCTCCACCAGCACTAGTACCTCATCTACCTCTACCTCCCAGTCATTCACTACCTCCACCAGCAGTACGAGTTCTTCCACCAGTACCAGTTCGACTTCTACCTCCACTAGTACCTCAACTAGTTCAACTTCTACTTCAATAAGTACGTCTACCTCTACTTCAACGAGCACTAGCTCTACGTCAACTTCCACTAGCACATCAACTTCCACTTCAACCAGCTCTACCTCGACCTCTATTTCCACCTCTACATCAACCAGCTCTACTAGCACTTCCCAGTCAACTAGCACCAGTTCTACTAGCACTTCTCAATCCACCAGTACTTCGACCTCGACTAGTACATCCACTAGCACTAGCACCAGTTCAACTTCTACCTCTCAATCTACTTCTACCAGCTCAACTTCCACTTCAACTTCCACTTCAACTTCCACCAGCACCAGTTCGACTTCTACATCGACCTCGACTAGCTTTAGTACTTCGACCTCGACTAGTACCTCAAGTACCTCAAGTAGTACAAGCTCAACCTCTACAAGTTTCTCAACGACTACCACCCTCCCTCCAGACCTAGACTATAAACCAAGAGGCGGTTCCGGGGATCACGGCCCCCGAGGTAACTCAGATGATCGCCGACCTCATGGCCACCAGCGTCATGATAACTCTAGAGGCTCCACTAGTAGGATAGTACCCCGGGGTATAAGCATCCGTATCGTACCGCGTTCTAGATAGTTGAATATTTTCATGTAACACTGTTAGATTAGATCATGAATATTACCGCTTACAACATTGAGACTGATGGTTTAGAGAAAACATATCTTACAAAACCTCATTCAGCCGGGGTAACCGCTCTTACTGTTAAAAACAATAACAAATTTGCTACTACTCTAAGAATCCTCATCGGTGATATGGGGACCGAGAAAGCTGAGATACTTACTACCGCAGCTCCCACCGGCAATGGAACGGTTAATGTAACCTCTCCCACCATCTATGATCACCCGGTAGACACCCCTATCTATGTACTAACATACGATCAAATTAAATTCTATCGCTCTACTACCGGAGTAGCTGGGGCCTATACGATACTCGCTACAGTTGATATGGATGTAGACAACGCTGAAAAGAAAACAGTCTACGCAGACTCCACGGCCCTCAGTACGTATTACTACGAGATAACCTATTATAATAGCCTCACTACGGGGGAGTCAGACTACTCTGACCCCATCCCCGGTAGTGATTATGGCTATGGGACCGTAGGCAAGATAATTAATGATTTCTATGAAGAGTATGGTCTTGAGGCTACGTCTAATATCACCTACCGTACACTAATCAACTGGCTCAATAAGGTGAATGATGACCTTGAGACGCGTGTCAAGAAACCGTATGACTTCATGCTCACCCGTGAGGCCTTCTCGCGCACCGCGAATGCTAGGACTCTCGCGTTCCCTACGTTCACTAATGGTAACCCTAAGATGTGGAAGTTCCAGTCGATGCGCTATAACTACACCGATACCACCACTGATCCGGATACAGATGAAACCTACCCGGTAAGAATAGTGCCCCTTGCTGAGTTTGAATATAAATATCAAGACAACACGGTAAGCGCGACAACAGTTGATGATCAGCTCCAGATCGCTGCGCTCGATGACTCAGTTAATCTATTTAGGTTCTACCCCCCCTCCGAGTCCACTGCTTCAGCTGTTTTCTATATAAAGTACTGGAAATACATCACTCGCTTTGATAGCGACGCGGACGTTATCGAGACACCTAGCCCTAAAATATATGAAGACTATATAAGGTATAGGTACTTCCTTTACCTCTCTCGTAAAGATTCTAGTTACCAATCTACTGCAAAAGAGTTCAATGACAGTTATAATCTAGAGGTAGGCAAATTGCCTCGTTCAAATAGAAAAGATGCAGGATCTCCTCGTAGCTTTGGGCTAAGAGGCGGTCTTACCTATAAAGGCTTCCGGAGGTTCTAATGCCGAGACAACAGATTGATGACCAACCCGATCTCTCAGGTGGTGTACAGTCGGCAACTATCCACTTACTTCGTAAGACTAACGAGGTACGTTCTAGTAAGAACGCTGTATTCAATGATGCTATCGGGGCCATTAAACGCCGATTAGGTTATGAGCCAGTTGGCTCGCTTATTGGCTATATGAAGGACTCACTTTACGGTGGAGTATTCCGTTATGGCCAGAACAATAAGATCATCACCGGTGTCAACAATATTACAGATACCTTTGCGGTCCTACGTTACCTAGACGGCGACACCTGGAGTTCACTAATCAGCGATGCCCCGGCCAATACTCGCTTTAACTGTACTAATGATAATAGTGAGTTCTATGTAGCTGGAGCCTCTGATAACGAAACCTACTTTCCGCTCACTCTAGTGGATAGTACCCTCACCCCTCGTACTGACTACAACGTACTCTTCGCCCCTAAGTGTAAGTTCATCACCCAGTTCAATGGAGGCTTAGTCGCTATAAATTGTGAAGTGAATGGCGTGAAGTACCCTAATAGATTTTATGAGTCATCTCCAGCAATTGGCTATATAACACGTACCCAAACTGCCCAGCGCGGTCTCCTCCAGCAACTCCGGGTAGACTCTGCTCGATACCTTAAGCCCGGCATGGTGATTGATATATTTGGTGGCGGTACAGAAGGCAAGAAGCATTCCGCAATAACTATCATCTCCGTTAATAAGAAAGACAACCGTATTAGCTTTGCCCCTCAGCAAGTAGATGTAGCTGACAACGATGAGATCTGGTTACAGGGCCGTAAGGGGAAGCTTACATACTTCTGGAATACTGACTACCCAACACCTGAGACTTCTGACTTCAGGTTCATTGATCCTTCTGAAGTAGCCGAGACGGTCCCTCAGATATCTGCCTATGGTCGCAATAATGGACGCTTATTCATCTTCACTCCTGACTCTATGTCTAAATATGACGGCTCTAACCTCGTATCAATCTCCGAGAGCGTAGGCTGTGTATCCCAGGAATCAGTTGTAAACATTGGTAAGTGGACTGTCTTCATCCATTCCTCCGGCGTATGGGGCTATAACGATGACACCGGCCAGCTCAAGCTTCTATCGCGTTCGATCGATAGATTGATCAAACGTATTAACCCATCCAACTACCGCTTTATTAGTGCTATTGAAGTCAACGGAGTATATAAGATATCAGTCGGGGAGTTAATGGTTGAAACCTCAGCTACAACATCAACGTCCACCTCTAGTACATCTACCAGTTCGACTAGCTCTAGCACCAGCTCTACCTCTACTTCAAGTACCAGCACATCAAGTACCAGTACTAGCGTATCAGCGACAACCTCTACCTCTACAAGCTCTACGAGCTCCTCAACCTCCAGCAGTACCTCACTATCCACTTCTACGTCTTCAACCACTACCAGTACCATAGCATCAACCAAACAGGTCGCTCGCCTATGCTACGACTTCAACCTAAACATCTGGTGGACCGAAGAGCATAAGCGCGAGCATCGCTTCCAGTTCCGTCATAAGATGCACGGCTATACAAAAGGTTACTTCACTGATGAGACCGGGAGGCTATTCCGTGACGAGACCGGCAATCTTGACTATGCTGATCCGATCCCAATGGAAGTAGAGCTCGGCCGGGATAACTTTGGCTACCGTATGAAGAAGAACTTTAACGGTGTACTTATAGATGCAGAACAAGCTGCCGGTGCCCAGGTCCTTGCTTCTATAGATGGTGGTGAATTTAAACTACTCGGAATGCTGACCCAGACAGTGAACGAATTTAGTTTCCCTAAAGACTCCCAGGGCTACGATGTCAACTATAAGTTCGTGCATAATGAGGACAGCGATCCGCCAATAATTAGTAGGCCAGCTACTTACTGGTCTCCACTGGAGTCACATGCAACCCCTGGATAAACAGCGCTATGATTACACTACTGCTGGTTTCGATAACTTTCTTAACCGTTCTCTCGATTCTACCGGTCAGATGGCCCTGAATGAGCCTATGAGTACACGTAGCCAGGCGATCTCTTTTGATAGAGGTGGAGTGTCTGGTGCCTTCCCAGACTCAGTACAGGTAGGTAGGATTAAAATTGATGGGGTGTCCGGCCGGATTGACGTATCCGATGAATCTGGTAGCGTAGTGATTCGTATAGGGAATCTCGATGACTAATGGGATTACTGTATCACAAGAAGGAATTGATGTACGTCAAGCGCTAGACTCCCAGAAGGTCCTTGATTCTCGGTGGCGATACTTCGAGATAGCCTTTGAGGTAGATATGAGCCTTCCCCCTAGTATCGTGTACAGTAGTGGAAAATCAATCGATGTCTTTACCCACGGCCTTGGTTTCCTCCCGGCATTTGATTGCTACGATATTACCTCCGGGGCCTATATAGATTTCGATGCCGGTGTAGGGATGGCCTCTGATACTGATAAGATCTATTTGATGATTGAGTCGCTCACTAATAGGTCCAATCATAAGATACTTCTCCGTATATATAATGTACCGATAACTGAGGAATATGAAGCACCTATACGGCAGACCTTCCCCTCTAAGAAAAGCGCACCAAATGGAATCGGTGTGAAGATAAATGATGGCTCGGGTGAGTTTGATAGTTCTGATATACGTAAGTATCCTTTAACTACTTCAGCAAAGGCCCTCGCTATCCAGAAGACTGGTATAGTGGTCGCTACTGGTACGGCTACTATCACCCACGGTCTTGGCAACCCACCACTATTCTTGGCAGCCTACGCTGGGCCCAGCTACGTTGGAGCGCTAAACCCCGGTAAGATGCCATTTATGGCGCGGTCCACCGGCGATACTGTCACGCTGATCCCAGCTCAGAATACTATTGTTGGTCCAATAGCCTATATTGTATTTAAGGACTTCGGAGAGATAGCCATATGAAATATGGCATT
>Ga0075163_10006832_pt1 | contig 15132 bp, 20 predicted proteins | sample JI1023141ADNA_FD_71478 | JGI IMG/M metagenome (GOLD analysis project Ga0075163, IMG submission 71478) | Wastewater effluent complex algal communities from Wisconsin, to seasonally profile nutrient transformation and Carbon sequestration -... | ecosystem: Engineered > WWTP > Effluent > Algae... | reverse complement strand
ATTTACCATATTTGCCTTATGCTCGTCAAGATAAGAAAGTAGCGAATGATAAAACTTTCGCACTAGAACCTTTTGTCGATATGTTGTACAAACTGGATTTTGATGAAGTTGCAATCTATGATGCACATAACTTTAATGCAGTATCTTATGCACTTCCGGAGGCTATTAATGTAGAACCCGAAATTGCAATTAATGCTGCAATGAAAGCAACTAAAGCAACTATTATTTTATATCCAGATAAAGGTGCATATACACGTTACAATGAATTAATTAATTTTCCAGGTCTAGGCGTAGTCGTAGCTGAAAAAGTCCGTGATCAATCTACCGGCGAAATTGTTAAGACAGAATTAACGGCTCCGGTTTATAAAACTGATCGAGTTTTAATTGTAGACGATCTGTGTGATGGTGGTGCTACATTTATTAAATTGATGCCGCTTATTAAACAAGCTTCAGAAGTAAGTCTGTATGTGTCACACGGCATATTCAGCAAGGGCACCCAAGTCCTTAGAGATGCAGGTATTAAACGCATCTTTACAAAAAATGGGGAAGTAAAATGAGAAATCAACATGAAAATGTATATAGCAGTATTAAATGAAGTTTCCGACTATATGGTTCCTACGCTAGTTGCCCATAGTGTATTAAATGCTCATATAAAGTTTCAAGATAATTTTCTATATGAAAAATGGTTAAAAGAATCATTTAAGAAATGTGTTCTTCGTGTAAACATAAAAGAATTTGAAAAAATCAGTCAGCTAGTTAATGTACATTTAGGTCATGAGAATAGTACCTTAGAAGGTAAACCTAGTTGTGCTGTAGTATGTCCTGTGCCAAATGAGGAAATACCTAAAGTCCTTAAGTTTGCTAAATTATGGGCTCCAAAAAATGGAGAAGTAAAATGAGAAATCAAAATGCTGCACTAATGACCGACTTTTATAAACTGGGCCATGCTGACCAGTACCCAGTCGGAACAACCAAGGTATATTCTACCTGGACCCCTCGTCAATCTCGTATTGCCGATATCACTGAAGTGGTAGCAATTGGTGGGCAAGGAATGGTTAAGGAAGTTATGCAAGACTTCTTTAACAAGAACTTCTTTGATCGTCCACTTAGAGAAGTAAAAGCAGAATTCATTCGTATCGTAAAAAATACGCTTGGAATTGCTAAACCTAATTTTGACCGTATGGAAGCTTTGCATAAGCTTGGCTATCTTCCACTACGTATTCGCGCACTGCCAGAAGGTACTAAAGTGCCGATTCGTTGCCCTTGGCTAACGATTGAGAACACAATAGATGAATTCTATTGGGTTACCAACTTTGTGGAAACTATTGCCTCGATTCATCTGTGGCCAGTTTCTACCGCGGCTACGATTGCTGACAAGTATCGTAGACTGTTCGAGAAGTATGCAATCGAAACTGTAGGAAATACAGATTTCGTGCCGTTCCAAGGTCATGATTTCTCTATGCGCGGTATGAGTTCCTCAGAAGTTGCAGCGCGCTCAGGTTTTGGGCATCTAACTTCTTTCGTAGGGACTGATACTATTCCAGCTATTCAATATGCTGAAGCATACTACCACGCTGACGTAGAAAAGGAACTTGTAGGGACTTCTATCTACGCTACCGAGCACAGCGTTATGTGTGCTTACCAAGACGATGCTCTTAGCTTTAAGCGTCTAATCACTGAAATCTATCCTAACGGGTTTGTTTCTATCGTGTCTGATACGTGGGATTTGTGGGATGTGGTTGATCGCATTCTGCCTATGTACAAAGATACTATTATGGCACGTGACGGTAAAGTAGTTATTCGTCCTGATAGTGGCGATCCTGTTAAGATTATGACAGGTGATCCAGATGCTCCCGTTAATTCTTCTGCCTACAAAGGTGTTATTGAGTGCCTGTGGGATTTGTTTGGAGGAACTGTAAGCAAGCAAGGATTTAGAGTTCTTGACTCACACATTGGCTGCATCTATGGAGACTCAATTACTCCGGAACGCGCTAGAGCTATTTGTGAACGTTTGAAATGGAAACGTTTTGCTTCTATTAATATGGTATATGGTATCGGCTCGTACACATATCAATACAATACCCGCGACACTTTTGGATATGCTCTGAAATCAACTCTGGTTGTTATTAATGGGCAAGAAATCAACATCTTCAAAAATCCGAAAACTGACGACGGCGTTAAGGAGAGCCAAACTGGTCGAGTAGCTGTATTTGCCGACGAGAACGGAAAATTGTTCTTTAAGGATGGCCTATCCCTAGCGACTCACTGCCCGGGCAACTTGTTACAAGATATTTTTTGGAACGGGTCTATGCCAAATCAACAATCTCTAGCGGATATTCGCACACAAGTGAGAAAATAACAAATGTTGCGTTTTATTTAGTTATACTGCTAGTAGCTATGCTACTAGCAGTAATTTTAGGAACTTAAATGTCAGAACTTAAACCTTCAGTAGCGCAAATGATTCAAGTCGGTTACGGATGTGGTCTGAGCACGCTAGAAGAAGCATATAATCAGTATCTCAGTCATTATGATTGCTTCTTTCTAATAGACAAATTCAATGAGCAGCATGCTGAATTTGTCAAAGAATTAAAAGATCTAGGATTTACAGAGCAAGTTGATGGCTTCTATCAACTAATTGATATGAATCTCGAAGCCTGTTTTAAAATCCTAGGAATTACTCCTACCGAATATGAAGAACCAGAATACAAGGAAAACGAAGAATGTCAGCTTTGTCCGTTAGACGAATTGTCTGTGCCGCTATCCGCCACAGAGTTACAGGTCAAATAGTAATAGGGGTTCGTCACTACGATTCTATTATGAGAGCTACTATTGTGGCCTTAAAAGGGGATACTGACGATACTTGGTACAGCAAAGATATTGAGCAAGGTTTTGTTACTAACGAATATGACCACAGCACAGGATCATACAAATTTGTAGATCGCTTCGAAGCCCTGTCCATTGCACTAATAGCTGACCAAAGAGTACGTCGTTGTGGTGGTGACGAGGACCGCCTGTACTCAGAAAACTTATATTAGTATTGCTGGGCATAGAAAAAATCAACCTTGACTTTCCCAACGAAATGCCGTATAATATTGTTTATAGAATGAAAAAACGAGCAAATGAAAATAAATCCACCGACTAATTGTCCTTGCTGTGACCACTTGTTAGTACGCGTGGAAAATCAATTCTTCTGCCGTAACATAAGCTGCCCAGCACAAGTAAACGGTAAACTACAGCATTTTACCAAGACTTTAAATATTAAAGGTTTTGGAGAGAAGACAGTAGAAAAATTAGATTTAGCTAGTATTGCAGAATTATATTATCTTGAACGAGATGATTTGATCGCAGCACTAGGAAGTGAGAAAATGGCAGATAAATTATTGGATGAAATTGAGAGATCAAAAGTAGCTGATTTAGCTACGGTAATTGCAAGTTTCTCTATTCCTCTGATAGGTCGTGTAGCAGGACAAAAATTAGCAGCAGTAGTAAAGAGTATCGAAGAAATCACTCCAGAAACCTGCAAAATAGCAGGATTAGGGGAAAAAGCAACATACAATCTATGTAATTGGATTGAACATGAGTATGCTGAACTAAAGGAATATTTACCCTTTAAGTTTAGTACTCGTAAAGAAGTGCCGATGGACAAAGATTCGCAAGTAATCTGTATCACTGGCAAACTTAAGTCTTTCAAAACAAAAGCCGAAGCAACTACAATTCTAACAAGTTTAGGCTTTCGAGTATTAGATTCCGTAAACAAGAATACCACATACTTAGTTGACGAAGACGGAAAAAACAGTTCAAAGCGACAAAAAGCTGATGAATATAACGTGATAATTATCACAAATCTCTTAGACTTTATAAAAGGTATCAAAAATGACTGAAACAACTAAAGCGAAAAAATGGGACGACGAAGCAGTAAGCAAATTGCTTTCCCTAGCTGGTGACGAATCGCCAGTATCTGTGCCAACCGTGGAAGCCGCTGCTGAAGCTCTTGGTGTTACCGTCCGCTCCGTAGCTGCTAAGCTGCGTCAGCTGGACAAGCCAGTTGCCTCGATGGCTAAGGAAAAGGTTTCTGCCTTTACCGCCGAAGAAGGTGCTGCTCTTGAAGCATTCGTTAAGGCTAACGCCGGCGCGTATACTTACAAAGAACTGGCTCTAGCATTTGCTGATGGTAAGTTCAACAACAAGCAAATCCAAGGCAAAGTATTGGCCCTAGAACTGACCGGTAGCGTAAAACCTGCTGAAAAAGTTGAAGTGGCTCGTACTTACACCGAAGCAGAAGAAGCAAAGTTCGTTAAAATGGTAGAAGCTGGTTCCTTCATCGAAGAAATCGCTGTTGCTATGGGTAAAGAACTTCCTTCTGTTCGTGGTAAGGCTCTTAGCTTGCTTCGTGCTGGTACAATCTCGAAGATTCCTGCACAAAAAGAAAGCCATGCAAAGAATACTGTTGATCCGATTGCAGCTCTTGGTGACAAGATTGCAACCATGACTGTGGCAGAAATTGCTGCAGCTTCGGAGAAGACAGAACGCGGTATCCGCACAATTCTAACTCGCCGTGGTATTAATGTAGCAGATTATCAAGGTCAAGATAAAAAAGCGAAAGCTGAGGGCAAGAAAGCAGTAGCAGCCTAAGCTAGTGTGATGTTCCTAAGGGCGGGTAAGCGATTACCTGCCCTTTTTCATTTGAGGAAGTAATGAGAACAATTATAGCTGGCGGTAGAAACATAAAAGACTTTGCACTAGTTGTAAATGCTATAAACTGTGCAAATCATGCGGGAGTATATCCTTCCGTAGTACTAAGTGGTAAAGCTAAAGGCGCAGATGCTCTGGGAGAATATTGGGCACAGATACATAATATACCTGTAGAGGCTTATCCAGCTGAATGGGATAAATATGGTAAAGGCGCAGGATTTAAACGTAATGCTATTATGGCTACTAAAGCCGAGGCTCTTATAGCTTTATGGGATGGAGAAAGTAAAGGCACTAAACATATGATTGATATGGCTAATGCTTTAAAGTTAAAGGTAATAGTATATAAGGTACCTAAAGATGAAAGTCACATTAACGTATAACGATAATGATAGTCTATTAGTTGAGGAAGTAATTAAGACTGCTCACCATAATTATGGTGAAAAAGTACAAGTAGAAGTAGAGCCAGAATCTACTACCCCTATGGACTATTTGTATTTTGCATTGCAGCGTTTGATCACAGGTGATCAACTAACGCTATTGTATGATAGTGGAGCAAACTATCACAAAGATCTAGCAACACTTAGAGCTGAAACTATATATAAAGTAGGAGAAGTTCTAAACGAGGTTCTGTCCGATAACGAGCACAGAATTACTTAATGGCAGCCCATGATAACTTGGCCAGTATTTCAATTCCCGCCAATAAATCTATGGACAATGCCAAAACTTTATGTGTTAAACGATGCGAGCTTGCGCCAAACAGACTATTCTGTACAGGCTGCGGAAGATCACTCGAAGAAATTAAAGAAGCAGGATTAAAACAAAAAGAGGTGCATCATAGATATCAGCGCAGTAGTACTACATAAAGTACTATCCGAACAGAATATAGAGCTATGGTCGAAGTTACGCGTCTCTTTCTTAGATTCGGCGTATACGTCGGTCTTCGCTGCTATTTCTAGACACTACTCAAAATATAACGAAGTACCAACATTTGAAGACTTGGAAATTTCCCTAAGAGAAGGAAATACAAGCAAGCTAGTAGCAACTATAAAGCTGCTAGATGTTGAAGAAATTGATGCCAATGTAGCGATTGATGCGCTTTTGGATCAATTTACACAAAGTGAAGCTATTCGTCAACTTGATGGATTCGTAGATAAGTTACCCTTACTAGATACGTCTGAGATTAAAGATTCGCTATCTAATATAGTGCTACACTTAGATGAAAAGACCCTTACTACAGAGGGCGTAATTACAATGAGAGATATGGCTATCTTTCAACCTGATGAAGAACATGCTCGCAAAACTGTATATCTAGGAATTAATAATTCTTTAGATGCTGCACAATTTACTAACCGTGAATCTTTAACTCTTATTGGTGGAAAACGCGGAGCAGGTAAATCCATTGCCGTAACCAATATTATGGTTAATCAATATGAGCAAGGCAACTCTTGCATATACTTCTCAGTAGAAATGCCCGGTTATGAAGTGCTGCAACGAACCATTGCTATTCTAGCAAATGTGAATCATCAACAACTTCGACAAAATAAAACAACTCCTGAAGATATTCTTAAGATAATCAAGTGTCGTGCTGGAATGTTTGACGATGCCCAAGATTTAGTGCAGGAGTTTCTAGAAACTAAGGATCGTTTTAAGTTTGAAGAACGCTTACAGCGCGAGAAGCAGCTTAAGGTTGATAATCAAATGGTCATCATTGATGATAGAGCTCTTACTCTTAGTGCTATTGATTTGCATATAGGCAAATTTAAAGCTAGATTTGGCGATAAGCTAACTACTGTAGTAGTAGACTATCTAAACCAAGTAGTAATAGAAGGTAATTATCATGACAAACTTGATTGGAAGCCACAGATTGCCGTAGCTGCTAAATTAAAAGAATTAGCTCGTAAGTATGACGTAGCCATGGTATCTCCGTATCAGATTGATGATACAGGTGTTACTCGTTTCGCTAAAGGTATTTTAGATTCGGCGGACTCTGCGCTACTAATGGAAGCTCACGATAAGGATTTACAAGCTATTACGTTTGAAAGTACTAAGATGCGTGGAAATCGCGAATTAAAATGTACAAGTCCTATGAATTGGGATACTTTGAGAATTAGCCCTCAATCAATTGAGAGTCCTCCACCAAAAGAACGTGCTACAACCAAAAAGACAAAAGCTAAAGCAGAGGGTTCAGAAGATGTTGCTGATATCCCGTGGAAAACATAATGACAGAATACGTAGCCGAACTATTACAAGAAAAAAATATACCCTTTAATATATCGGGTAAAGATTACTTAGTTAAGTGCCTGAATCCAGACCATACAGATACTAATCCCTCAATGAGAATTGATAAAATCACAGGAATATTCAATTGTTTTTCCTGTGGTTTTAAAGGGAATGTATTTAAGTACTTTGGAGTTTTAACTAATCAAACATTTATTAAAACTGCTAAGTTGAAAGAAAAACTAGCAGTATTGAAAGCCGGTAATCAGGGGCTAGAGTTTCCTACATCCGTACCTTTTACCTCATCTTTTAGAGGTATTAGTAGTCAGACTCTGAAGAAATTTGAAGCATTTTACTTTGATCGCGAAAATAAAGTAATGTTAGGGTTTGAAGATCGCATTATCTTCCCTATTAGAGACATTACAGGTAAAATCCTAATGTTCTTAGGTAGACATACTCTATCTAACGGGAATCCTAAGTATTTAAACTACCCTCATGGTGTTAAAATACCTTTATTCCCTGCAAAAGTGGAAAAAGGCGTACAGAGTATAATTTTAGTAGAAGGTATTTTTGATTTTCTGAACTGTTACGATAAAGGTTTAGAGAACGTAGTTTGTACTTTCGGTACAGGTACTATGTACAAAGATACTAAAGAGAAGTTAATTCCTTATAAAGTACAAGGAGTTACTAAAGTATACATCATGTTTGACGGCGATAAAGCCGGTCGAGACGCAGCAGCAAAATTAAAACCATTAATCGCAGAACTTGATTTTCAAGTGGAAGTAATCACATTAGAAGATGATCAAGACCCGGGTGAAATGTCCCAAGAATACGTGGACAGTATAAAGGAATATGTAAATGGAACACTTTGAGAAGTATGATTACGATAAGGCTTTAAATAAACTTAGAGCTGTGCAGTATAAAGTAACTATGCAGTTAAGACAATTAGAAGCTGCTGAGTTTGATGAAGACGGTGATCTTATTAAGTTTACTGATACTATACCTCTAACTCCTGCACAGGAACGTATAATGTGGGAATATCTATGAATACAAGTGATTATGTAGCTAGCGAAGATAGTATACAAAAGATTCTTGATAAAATAGGCGATAAACTTTCCGTATTAGAAAAGGACTGGGAAATATATAACAGTATTCTATTAAGAGACAAGCTTGCAAACGGTAAAATACGTATAACTGCCTCTGAATGGTCTTTAGGATTTAAATACATATGAAAATAGCCATAATTGACAAATGCCCCTCAAAAGTAGAATACAATCGCTACTTTGATTTTGATTTTGATAGATACCATCTATCTTCCGTATATCTATCAAAGCTTCTAAAGAAGGATGTAGATATTAAAGTTGACCTAGAAGAATACGACTTTGTAATTCTAGTAGGGTCTGAAGCTACTAAGATGTATACTGGCGCTTCAGTTACTCAAAGTGCGGGTACTCTACTTGACGGAAAATTTCTGCCTATAAGTAGTCCTGCAATGCTTTCATTTAGACCTGAGGGCAAACCAGACTTTGAGCGTGCTGTATCTCAAATCAAGAAGTATATTAGTGGTGAAATCACTAATTCTTCAGTAACTGGAGACTTCAAAGGGATTGATACAGAAGAAGAGGCTCTTGCCTTCCTGCACGAAGTTTATAATCAAGCTAAAACTGTAGTCGCGGTCGACACTGAAACTACCAGCCTATATCCGCGAGAAGGGTATATTTTGGGTATTTCCATAGCTTATAAACTAAAGCATGGAAGATACATCAGTACAGACGTGCTAGGAGATGAGCATGTAGCGTTGCTACAAGCAATATTTGATAAACATCAAATCGTATTCCATAATCGTAAATTCGACGAAAAATGGCTAGCTTATCATTTCGGTTTTGTATTTAAAGCTGACAGTGATGATACGATGCTAGAGCATTATATTCTGGACGAAACGCAAGGTAGTCACGGCCTAAAAGCCTTGGCAATTAAATACACATTGTACGGAGATTATGATGCAGAGCTTGAGACATTTCGTGCTCAATATTGCAGTCAGCATGGTATACATAATGCTGATTTTACTTATGACGCTATCCCCTTTCCTATTATTAGTAAATATGCGGCAATAGATACAGCGGTAACACTTGAGTTACACTACAAGTTTATGCCGTTGATCGAGGCCAACCCGCGCCTAAAGTGGGTGTACGATAACATTCTAATTCCTGGTACAGTACTGTTAATGGAAATGGAAGAATTTGGTATTCCTATGGATATTAACCGTCTAAAGGCGGCAGAAGTATTCCTAGATGCTGAAATTCTAGAAGCTAAGAAGATCATTTACAACTATCCAGAAGTAATTGAATTCGAGAAGCTACAGGGTAAAATATTTAATCCTAATTCCGTACAACAATTGCGTAAGTTGTTATTCGATTATATTGGATTAACTCCAACAGGTAAGCTTACAGCCACACGTGCAATTAGTACAGACGCAGAAGTATTGGAAGAATTAAGTAAAGAACATCCTTTACCGGGTGCTATTCTCAAGGTACGTAAATTAATTAAAATAAAAAACACTTACATCAGTAAGATTATTCCGGAGCTAGACGCAGATGGTAAAATTCGTACAAACTTTAACCTTAGCTTTACAACCAGTGGCCGCTTATCTTCCTCTGGTAAGCTTAATGCTCAGCAATTTCCTCGTGACAATGCTATCGTCAAAGCCTGCATAAAGGCACCTGATGGTTACGTAGTTATTAACCAAGACTTGAAGACTGCCGAAATGTATGTGGCGGCAGTCGTTAGTAAGGATAAGGCACTTCAAGGCGTATTCGTTACTGGGGGTGACTTTCACTCAGGTATTGCAAAGCAAGTATTCAAACTTAAGTGTCTGGTTGAAGAAGTTAAGAAACTATTTCCGTTAGATCGACAGGCAGCTAAGGCTGTTACCTTCGGTATTTTGTTCGGTTCAGGACCTGCAAAGGTTGCTGAGACTGTTAACAAAGAAGGTGGAAATATGACAGTACAAGATGCTAGAGACACTATTGAAGAATATTTCGATACTTTTAGTGGTCTGGCTCGTTGGTTAAAAGAACGTGGTAAGTTTATTCGTGAAAACGGATATACTTATTCCTTCTTTGGAAGAAAGCGTCGTTTGCCTAATGTATTTAGTACAGACAAAGGTATTGCTTCCCATGAAGTTCGTAGCGGTATCAATATGGAAATTCAATCTGTAGCATCTGATTTGAACGTTCTAGCAGCTATTGAAATTGCTAAAGAGTTTAAGAAGCGTAAGTTAGACGCACATATCTTCATGCTAGTTCATGACTCTATTGTAGTATTGTGTAAAGAGGAGCTTGCAGAAGAAGTTAAAGAAATTATGAAATTCTACACACAGAAAGATCGTGGATGTAGTATCCCTAATTTCCCAATTGGAGTGGACCAAGATATTGGCCGCGACTACAGTTTCGGAGCTTTTGAAGAACAATATGAATTTAGAGACAATATCCTTTCCCGTATACAAGTTGTTGACGAAAAAACCGACTTCGTCGCTGCCTTCACCGTTGACGAATCGGGTAGCGTATTTCTACTTGATGACGAAGAAGAATGAGGAACATGCAGCCTTTGTAGACGATCTTAACTATGATTACGATGGTAGTGATTTAGGTAGACGTAGATTGAAGATGTTAGCTGATGGTAAAACACTATTTCCATTGAAATTAGCTATTTATTCTTTAGGGGAGCTACTTAAGGTAGCTACCCCTACTCAATGGTTTATAGATTCGAAAGGTGAAATCTTTACCTATAAAAAGACACACTATGTGCCTGTAGTATATAAGGAAATTATTGATTCCTATCAATCCTCGCCTTTTGAAACCATATTAACAGTATACCCTAATCCTCCACTATACAAGGCTCTTTATCCTCCTGCAGAAAATGAAAAATATGCAGTATTTTTACAAATTAGCCCTAAAGCACTTTTGTTTTATGGCTACTCGGAAACTAAACACGAAAACAAACGAAAGAAAATATGATCATTCATAAATATGTAATTGAACCGACTAGTCGTTATAGTCTATCTCTCCCTTTCGGCTCAGAGATTATTTCAGTACAAAATCAAAATGAAAAGCTCTGTGCTTGGGTACGCATAGATGATCCTAGAGAATTACAGCGTAGAGTGCATAATCTAAGAATTGTTATGACAGGGGATGAGGAAACCTCTCATGTAGCGTTGCTACGTTTCTTAGGTACAGTTCAAATGGCTAAAGGTGCACTAGTTCTTCATATTTTTGAAGAGATGTTCTAATGCCTAAAGCGATTATCTCAAACCGAATATACATGGATTTGCCTGAGAATACGCAGGAAATCTTTGATAAGCTAACCTACCGCATAGTTACGAACGAAGGACATAGCAAATTCGAGAAAGTTGAGTTAATTCGCAATTACCGCATGATTACTCCTACTGTATTAGCTATACCTCAAGGACGCAGAGATTTAATTCCTGCAGGGTATGACATAGTAGATAAACGTATAGTAGAATTTGCAGACTTCCCAGACCCTAAATTTGATCTGCTGCCCGAGCAACAAATTGTGGTGGATCAGATAGAAGATAGCTGCGCTTTAGCAGCTTTACCAGGTTGGGGAAAAACGTTCACAGCTTTACATCTAGCTAATAAATTAGGACAAAAGACTTTAGTAGTAACACACACTGCAGCTTTACGAGACCAGTGGGTGGAAGAAGTAAAAAAGATGTATGGATTTACTCCAAGTATTATTGGAGCAGGTTCTGTAGAAATACACCAACCTATAACAATAGCAAATGTACAAACATTAGTTAAACATACATCAGCACTAGAAAAAACTTTTGGCACTCTCATCTTAGATGAAATGCATCATGTGCCCGCAACAACGTTTACTGATGTTGTACAATCCAGTCACGCTAGATACCGCTTAGGTTTGAGTGGTACTATGAAACGTAAGGATGGAAAACACGTAATGTTTCAAGATTTCTTTGGAAAAAACGTGTTTAGCCCTCCACAAAATAATACGGTGGCGCCCACCATTAAATTATTAAAGACTGGCTTATCAATTCCCTCTGCTGAAACATGGGCGGACAAGATTACCAAATTACTTTCAGACCCCGAATATATCGAGTTTATTGCTACGGTAGCTGTAATTCAGGCACGTAAGGGTCACAAGGTACTTGTTATTGCGGATCGAATTGACTTTCTGTTAAAAGTTAAAGAACTTTGTGGTGACCGAGCAGTAGTAGTTGTAGGAGAAACAGAAGATCGCGATGCTGAAATCGCTAAAATCCTAAATGGAGAAGCGGACATACTTTGCGGAAGTAGACAAATATTTTCCGAAGGTGTATCCGTAAATCCTCTAAGCTGTGTGATCCTAGCTACCCCCATTGCCAATCATCCTCTTCTAGAACAAATTATAGGCAGAATAATGAGACTGTATCCCGGCAAATTAAAGCCTGAAGTAATAGATATTCAGTTTAATGGGTTCGCAGAAAGAAAGCAGAACAGTATGAGAATAGACCTCTATGTGGAAAAAGGATGGGAATTTAGCACTGACTAAAATTAGATCTTGACTTTTGTAACGAAATCAAGTATAATATATAAAGTCGTAAAATTTTCAGAGATTATGATTCTATTTTTCGATTGTGGTAAATTAGTAGAAAGTAGTAAAGGTAATGCGTTACAACTTGTAACTACATTACGCAAACTTGCTAACAGTCCGTTAGGTAGCAAGATTAGAAAGAAGTTACAAGGACATAATTTCTTATCGCATCCTGAACAATTATTAGCCGCAGAAGTAGATGTTACTTATGTGTACCAATATGTAGTTTTGGCAGCGAAACGAGATTATACGATGTACAAGCTTTATGGGATAAATTACCTGCCCATTACAGATTTTCCTCAATTAAATAGAGATGCGATAAAGCATAATCCACTATTAAGAGTAAATGACAAAACAGGTATACACTTTAAATACGAAATATAAAAGGATTCACAATGGCAATTAATTTCTCAAATACCAAAGGTAAAGCAATCGCTAAGAAGATCGACGCTTATGAATATAAAGACGGCGAAAACACAGTCCGTCTAATCGGCGGAATTCTTCCACGTTATGTTTACTGGATCAAAGGAACAAATGATAAAGACATTCCTATCGAATGTTTGGCATTCGACCGACTACAGGAAAAATTCACTAACGAGGAAGTTGATCACGTACCTAAATTCTTCCCCGATAAGAAATGTTCTTGGAGTTACAGCGTTAACTGTATCGATCCGGGCGACGGAAAAGCCAAGGTTCTAAACCTTAAGAAGAAGCTTTTCGAACAAATCATTGATGCGGCTGGACAAGGTCTTGGCGATCCTACTGATTTGGATAACGGTTGGGATATCATCTTCAAGAAGGCAAAGACTGGACCGCTTCCGTTCAATGTAGAATACACTCTGCAAGTGCTTAAGTGTAAGAAGCGTGCTCTATCTGATGCAGAAAAAGAAGTAGCTGCAGCAGCAGAAGATATCGATACCAAATACAAGCGTCCTACAGCTGATGAAGTTAAGAAAGCTCTGGAAAAGATTGTTGCTGGTACTCCTGATGAACCTGCAACAGACGCAGGATCGAAAGAAGCAATCAACGAACTAGGTAAGTAAAACCAGTAAAAAGCCCGCTAAGTGATTGGCGGGCTTTTTCATCGGAGGAATTAATGAAGCTTCTAGCAAGCGCAGACTACCACATTAAACTAAAAACTAAAAACATACCTGACGCTTGGGCTAAAGCCAGATTTATTCAGCTGTTTGAAAAATTAGCTGTAGTAGAGACAGTTGTAGACATGCATGTAGTCATGGGTGATTTCTTTGATCGAGCACCGACTCTCGAAGAACTTGAATTATATTATTTATTCGTATCTACTCGTAAGTGTAAAACTTTAATATTCCCTGGAAATCATGAAGCATTAAAGAAAAATACAACTTTCTTTACTCATTTAAAACAAGTTACGAATCAAATCAATTCAAAAGTAACTGTAGTAGACGACTATTATTCTTGTGATGAATTTGATATTATACCATATAATCGCTTGAAGGAATACAATCCGAGCGATATAGACTTGCACGGAGACTTACTTCTAACCCACGTACGCGGTAACATACCTCCTCACGTTAAAAGCGAGATTGATTTAAGTCTCCTATCTAGATGGCGTACAGTGCTGGCAGGAGATTTACACTCTTATGAGAATTCACAAGAGAATATTCTGTATCCCGGCTCCCCGATTACTACAAGTTTTCACCGTAAAAAAGTGGATACTGGAGTAATAATATTTGATACAGATACTCACGAACATGAGTGGGTTAAGCTAGACTTACCCCAATTACTTCGTAAGACTATTCAGGCCGGCGATCCTATGCCGGAAGATCCTCCTCATCATACTATTTATGAAGTGGAAGGAGACATGACAGAATTAGCCGGCATGGCCGAGCACGGGCTTCTAGATAAAAAGATCGTTAAACGAAGCACAGACGCGGCTCTGATTCTAGACCCAGATATGACTATCGAACAAGAAATTTCAGAGTACCTAGAATTCATTCTAGAGTTACCTGACGAAACAATTGAAAAGGCCTTGAAACTATATCATGATAGTATTACACAAATTAACATGGAGTAACTACTTTAGCTACGGTAAGAATAATAGTATTCAATTCGATAAAGAACCAATTACACAATTGATTGGTGCCAATGGTCAGGGTAAAACCTCTATTTGTCTTATTCTAGAAGAAACTATATTCAACAAGAACTCTAAGGGTATGAAGAAAGCTTCTATCCTAAACCGCAACACGTCGGACAAATTCTATGGCTCCATCCTAGATTTTAGCAAGGATGATGATAAGTATTGTATTTCAGTAGAGCGTACTGGTGCAACTCAGAAAGTTATGTTGTTAAAAAACGGCGTGGACATTAGTGCTCATACCGCAACTGCGACATTTGCGTTAATTGAGGAAATTCTTGGCTTTGATCACAAGACCTTCGCGCAGTTGGTATATCAAAATAGCGCGACTTCATTAGAATTTTTGTCGGCTACTGATACCAATCGGAAGAAATTTTTGATAGATTTCCTTAACTTGTCCCGATATACTCAGGCTTTTGAGGTCTTCAAAGCCCTTTCAAAGGCCTTAAATGACGACGTGACCAAGATTCAAACAAAATTAAATGTTACGACAACTTGGA
>Ga0075163_10006831_pt1 | contig 15133 bp, 13 predicted proteins | sample JI1023141ADNA_FD_71478 | JGI IMG/M metagenome (GOLD analysis project Ga0075163, IMG submission 71478) | Wastewater effluent complex algal communities from Wisconsin, to seasonally profile nutrient transformation and Carbon sequestration -... | ecosystem: Engineered > WWTP > Effluent > Algae... | reverse complement strand
TATAGGAGAACTCATTGCGCTTTATGAGCATAAAGTTTATACCCAAAGTGTTATTTGGGATATCAACCCTTTTGACCAACCAGCCGTTGACAGCGCGAAAAAAACTGAATACCATCCAAGCTCAAAACTTAAACAGTGAGTTAGTCAATGATTAAAATCGGTCAATTTAATCACTTAAGGGTGATAAAAGAAGTTGCCTTTGGTGTCTACCTTGATGGTGAAAATTGGGGTGAAATTTTATTGCCTAAAAAAGTTGTACCAGATGGGACTAAGGTCAACGATAGTTTGGATGTATTTATCTATTTTGATTCTGAAGATAAAATTATCGCCACAACACAACGCCCTCATGCGACGCTAGATAGCTGTGCTTTTTTGAAAGTCGTTGATGTGAATCATATTGGTGCTTTTCTTGATTGGGGTTTAGATAAAGATTTGCTAGTCCCAAGGCCTGAACAGCGCCGCCCCATGGAAAAAGACAAATCTTATCTCGTATATTTAAAGCAAGATAATAAAGACCGAATTATTGCAAGCTCAAAATTGGATTATTTTTTAGATAAAACACCGCCTAAGTTCAAACAAGGAGATGAGGTGCGTCTATTGGTCGCTGAATCTACAGACCTTGGCACTAAAGTCATTATTAATGATACGCATTGGGGTTTAATTCATACCAGTGATATTTTTCAGGCGCTAGGTTATGGCAAAAGGATGCCAGGTTATATAAAAGCTGTTCGTGAAGATGGTAAAATCGATGTTGTTTTAAGAAAGATAGGTCAAGATAATATTCGTGGCCTTGCAGCTAAAATCATGGCTGAGCTACACAAGAGTGGTGGTTTTTTTCCATTACATGATAAGAGCTCCTCTGAAGATATCATGCGCGCGCTAGGCGATAGCAAAAAAAGCTTTAAAAGTGCGATTGGAAATCTCTATAAGCAAGGCGCGATTACAATTGAGTCAAATGGGATTCGTTTGCGTAAGCTTTAAAGCAGTCTTCAAGATGATCATCTACCATGCCTATGGCTTGCATATAAGCATAGATAATGGTTGAACCAATAAAGCTCATGCCTCTTTTTTTAAGGTCTTTAGATAAGGCATCAGAAGCTTTTGAAGTCGTTGGTATTTCAGCTAGGGACTTAGGGCGATTGATTTTGGTTTTATGGTTCACAAATTTCCAAACATAGGCATCATATGAGCCAAATTCGTTTTGAATATTTAAAAAAACTTGCGCATTTTTACGCACAGAAAATACTTTTAATCTGTTTCGAATAATGCCTTCATTTTGTAAACAGGCTTCAAGTTCTTCATCAGACATCAAAGCGACAAGTTTAGGGTCAAAGTTTTTAAAAGCCATAAGATAGCCATCGCGACGCTTTAAAATAGTTTCCCAGCTTAAGCCCGCTTGTGCGCCTTCTAGGCTTAGCATTTCAAAGTGTTTTCGGTCATCATGAACAGGGATGCCCCATTCATTATCATGGTAGTGTTCATAATGGGGTTTGTTAATGCCGACCCAGGTACATCTTTTCATGCTTTTTGCCTATACTGTGCCTGCGTCATCCCGAACAACGCGGTGCTGGTGAGTCATTAAGATTTAAGATATTATGACTTGTTTAAAGATAAGTTACCAGTGTTCTTATATTGCGCTTTTTGACTTTATTGTGTTATATTGGCGCTAGAATTTTATCATGAGTGTGCTAAATGCCGTTTTTACATCTTATATTTGTGTTTTTGGTGATAGTCGTTTGGGGCGTAAATTTTATGTTTGTAAAATTAAGCCTAAATGAAATCTCTCCCTTTTTGCTCTGTGCTTTAAGATTTTTATTGGCAAGTGTGCCCGCCATTTTTTTTATTAAACCACCCACAGGCGCTTATAAAACAGTCATTCTTTATGGTTTGATTATGTTTGGCTTACAGTTTGTACTTTTATTTATGGGCATGAGCTTTGGTATGCCTGCAGGTATGGCGTCTATTATTATGCAAACGCAAGTGTTTTTTAGCATGTTGTGCGCGGCACTGTTTTTAGGGGAAACCCCAGAAATATGGCAAATCATAGGCGCCATGGTTTCATTTATGGGGATAGCTGTTATTGCCGAACACATTGATAGTCACGTGACTGCTTTAGGTGTTGTTTGTATATTGTCGGCAGCTGCTGTTTGGGGTTTTGGTAATTTAATTACTAAAAAATCATCGAATATTAATATGATGTCACTGGTAATTTGGGGCAGTTTTGTTGCAAGCATTCCAATGGTGGGCTTAGTGTTATTAACGGATGGCCCCACGCAAATTATGTTCTCTATCCACCATATGACATCTATTGGTATCATATCATTATTGTATACCACTTATATTTCAACGCTTGTGGGATATGGACTTTGGAATTGGCTCTTATTTCGCTATCCCGTAGGCACAGTTGCGCCGTTTACGCTTTTAATTCCCATTGTTGCCATCATGAGCTCAATATTATTTTTAGGTGAAACCTTAACCACATGGAAAATAGTTGCAGGGCTATTAGTGATGTCTGGTTTGTTTATTAATATATTTGGTAATCGATTAGTATTTTTAACCGCTACTGCTAAATAAATTCATCTGCTCTACATCCCGCTCCCGGATCAAGTCCTGGATCGTGACGTAGAGACTGAGTGTGGTGCGTCAAGTAGGTGGGTAAGCTTGAGCAGTTACAAATATTTTTTTTTTGTGTTATTTTGTTTTTTTGTAACTACTCACCAGTACGCAACGTCCCGCGGCTTGACCGCGGGATCCAGCAAACACCTACGCATCATGGACCCCGCGGTCAAGCCGCGGGGCGTAGAGACTGAGCTTGGAGCGGGGCTCGAGGCATGGGTGGCACCTGAGGAGTTACGTTTTTTTTATATATCAAATGGAGTTGATGTATGTTTGAAAAGCTATTACAGCTTGCGCATTTAATGGGATTTAAGGCGCTTACGCTTCAAGATTTTAAAGATTTTACTTTTCTTTATTTTAGGGCAATGTTATTTGAGAATGAAGAAGCCATTTTGGTTCATATCAATCTCCTTGCATTAGAGACGAATACGGCAGATATTCTCTATCAACAAGTGAGCGCCTCTCGTTTGAAGTTGATAAGGCATTTGCCATTGACGCAAATGGATATTATAGGGCTTGAGCTGCCAATTTTTTTTAAGCATATGACAAATATTGCTAAAGAAATGCGCTCAAAACTGCTAATTAATCCCGAGATATACGCTGATGTACAAGATATTATTCCGATTATTGCGGCCCATGATCCGAGTTTTGCTGCACAGAATTTTATGCGTAGCATTACAAACATTCTTACGCATATTTCATGGTTAACAGGTTCAGCAGAAGGGAAATCTCAGCAATTAAAGTCTTTGCTTGAAGGCGTTGTTGAAGAAATCCAAGCTGATTTTGATAAGGCGCTCTCTAATAAGGCTTATTCATACTCAAAAATTGAACCAATGATAGCCGTTACTTTTAAATTTTCAATGCTTGTGAATTGCTTAAACGGTAATATATCGGATAGTTGTAAGGTTAATTTTGTTGGTGCTTTTTTAAAGGATGAGACGATTCAACAGTGGGTTAAATCTAAAAATCAAGGCCAACTTTCCATCAGTGCTTTAAGTTTTTGGCGTATAGGGCCAAGACAAGATGGCGAGGTTACACGAAACTTCAGTGATTTACTGCATTCCGTGTAACACTCCCTAACGGTCGTGGCTCAGTTGGATACAGAGCCACGACCGTTAGGGAGTGTTACACGGGATTTTGAATAATCTCACATTCCAGTTGTGGTTTGATATTGCGCAGGGTACGTGTAGTAAGGATTTGGACTTTGTGAATTCCCATTGCCACCCGCAAAGATTACAAATGATGGACTTTGACTATACACTGTAGGATACAGTGGTGCAGAAGAATCAGGAATAAACACAGGCACATGATTAAAATTCCTCGCTTGCTCTGCAGCCAATCGACGTATCTCATTTTCTTGTTGTTCTAATCCCGCAAGATATTGCATCTTAGCAAGTTTGCCAAACGATCCATGACCCATGCGTGTACCAAACCAGCCCCTTTGGACTGCAAAGAAAGCGTGGAGTTGTGTGCCGGGCTTCATGGCTGCGTTAATAAATTCAATGCGCTTCTCTGTATCTTTTATGTTTGATATTGTGTTCAGAACAAGCTCTTTAGCACCAGGTCGTTTAGCAATGGCAACTAAGTCTTTATTAAATAACGGTTTGTAATTTAAAGCGTCAAGCAGAGAAGCCCCACTTTTTGTTTTAATCCAACCATTGATATCAGCCAAGCATTCCTCAATAGTTGATTCGCGTTCATTAATTTTTAACATTAATGTTTCTTGCTCGAGACTAAATAAATGATTTTGAAGTGTGGTGTTGTTGAAGGTTGCACGAGGATCGGCACCTGCATCAATTAGCGCCTCGACTATTAATGGGTTAATAGCGGCAGTATTACGACAATAAAATTCTAAGGGACTTTCATTTTTTTCATTGCAAAATCTAACTTGTACGGTGGGATTTTTTAAAAATCTGAGTAGAAGGTGAAAAAGACTCTCATTTTGTGTTTTTGTTTGTGTATAAAATTGAAGTATAAAAAAAATAAAATCATGATTTTGACTAAAGTCTGCGGTATCATCAATACACGCAAGTGCGTCAACATGTTCTGCTTCAAGTGTGGGATTAGTTTTAAATTGTTTTAGTAAATCTTTATATTCTTTACGCATTAAACAGGCTCCAAAAATCAGAATGATGCCATTCTACAATAAAATGAATGCAATGTGAATCTTTTTTGTTCTAATAATTAACGTCATAAATCATGGTAGATAGGTTGGTTTTAGATTAATATACTTATATTATAAATAAATTTGCTAAGACATGACTGTCATCACTACTGTTAATCCTGCAACGAATAAAAGCATTCAATCTTATCAATGTGAAGATGTCACCTCTCTTAATGCTAAATTAGCGCTGGCACAAGCGGGTTATATTACATGGTCGCAATTTACAATAGATAAACGTGTTAAGTTTTTGCTTAAATTAAGTCAAATCCTTAAACAAAATTTTGAAGTATATGCCAAGCTTATTCAGCAAGAAATGGGCAAGCCCTTTGATGAAGGGGTGAGTGAGGTCTTAAAGTGTTCCTCATTATGTGAGTATTATGCACATCATGCAGCACTTTACTTAAAAGACGAATTAATAACGATTGAGGGCAGGGTCGCAACCGTAATGATTGCGCCACTTGGGACGGTTTTAGGTATCATGCCTTGGAATTATCCCTTTTGGCAGGTGTTAAGAGCTGCTATTCCAATTATTACATCAGGTAATGTTTTTATTTTAAAACATGCACCAAACTGCACAGGTGCAGCGCTAGCCATAGCTGATTTATTTAAACAAGCACATTTTCCTGAAGGTGTTTTTCAAGCCATCATTGCAACCCCTGAAGCTTCGTTAAATTTATTAGCAGATGCAAGCGTTATTGGCGTCACGTTTACAGGCTCCGAGCGCGCGGGTCGAACGATTGCAAGTTTTGCGGGCCTTCATTTAAAGCGCACCGTACTTGAGCTTGGTGGTTCTGATGCAGCCATAATTTTAGATGATGCTGATATTTCAGCGGCAGCGGCTGTTGTCGTTTCGGCCAGATTAAGCAATGCAGGCCAAGTGTGTATTGCGCCTAAACGCATCATTGTTACGCAAAAAAATGCACAAGCATTTATTAAGGCTGTTATTGAAGCCACTAAATCTATTAAAATAGGGCCAATGGCACGAGAAGATTTACGGGCACATATACACCAACAGGTGTTATCATCAATCAATGAAGGTGCAAAATGCCATTTTGGAGGGGAAATTCCAGAAGGCCAAGGTTTTTTTTATCCGCCTACCTTATTAACCGATGTCAGCCCTCATATGACGGCAGCTATTGAAGAATTGTTTGGCCCAGTTATTGTGATAATGACGGCCAAAGATGAGTCTGAAGCGATTGCATGGGCCAACGATAGCCCATATGGTTTAGGGGCTTCTATTTTTACAACAGATTTAGGCAAAGCACAAATGATAGCTAATCGTTTAGAAGCAGGTGTTATTTGTATTAATGACCGCGTTGTTTCTCATCCAGCTTTGCCCTTTGGTGGCATTAAACATTCGGGCTTTGGACGAGAATTATCTAAAGAAGGGCTAGTAGCTTTTTGTAATATTAAAACGGTGGTTAGACATGAGCCATTCTAAATCGTCACAGTTAATTATTGTATCCATCGAACAACAAACAATGACATGTTTTGATAAAGGTAAACAATGGCTGCAATTTCAAGTATCTACGGGTAAAAATGGTGCTGGAGAATTGATGGATTCTGGACGTACACCTAGAGGATGGCATAAAATAGCCACAAAAATAGGGGCAGAGTATCCAGTAAATGCCGTTTTGGTGTCTAGAAAGTGGACTGAAGAAATCTATACAGATGAACTTGCCCAAAAAAATCCGGGTCGGGATTGGATATTAACAAGAATTATGCAGTTAGAAGGCCTTGAACCAGGTCGTAATTTAGGTGGTAATGTAGACACCATGGCGCGATATATTTATATTCATGGCACACCTGATACGACACCTTTAGGCAAACCTGGTTCAAAGGGTTGTATTAGAATGCGAAATCATGAGTTGCAGAGTTTTTACGATTGGGTGGCAATTGGTGCGTTTGTGTGTATAGAATAAGTTAAAGTTTTATGGATGAGCTACGATAATAATAATTATAATAAAATCGGGGTAATTGAATGTCCTATAAATTCGACGAAGGTAAAGACCTTATCATTGAAGAAGTAATTTCTCGTGTAAACTTAAAAATGGATGCCAATAATGCAAGATTATGTGCAGAGTTTATTCGGCAATTTTATGGCACAGCTTCATTGGAAGACCTTAAACTTTGGGATGTAGAGGATTTATACGGTGCAGCCGTAAATTTTTGGTCTTTAATTCAAGTCCTCCCCCCCAAATCATCAAAAATACGCATTTACAATCCTGATTTTGAGTTACATGGTTGGCAATCAACCCATACCGTTATCGAATTTATTGGCGAAGATATGCCATTTTTGGTCGATACCATTCGTATGGTTCTTAATCGTATGGGATTTGCAACACATTTAATTGTCCATATGGGCGGCATTAAGCTCCTCCGTGATAAAGATAATAAAGTTTCAGAAGTATTGGACCGTAATGATGATAAAAAAGGGATGATTGTAGATGCGCCTATTTTTATCGAGATTGACCGGCAAACGGATCCTAAAACGCTCGATTTAATTCAAAAAACCATTGAAAAAGCCTTAGAAGACAATAGCGCCGTTGTTCATGATTGGCAACCTATGCGCGATAAAGTACGTGAGGCGATTAAAGAATTAGAAGGCTTAAAGACAGGCGTTGATAAAGCAGAGCTTGCTGAAACCATTGCTTTTTTAAATTGGATTGAAGATCATCACTTTACGTTTTTAGGTGTTCGTGATTATGAATTAGTCAAAAAAGACAATGATATGATCTTACAACCCTTGATGGATACAGGACTTGGGATATTACATAAATCCAACTCAACCGCACATTCACGAAGTATTTCAGCGATGACGCCTGAAGCACGTGAGCTCATGCTATCCCCACGCATATTAGTGACAACTAAAAATAATGTTTTATCTACGGTTCATCGTGACACAGATACCGACTATATTGGGGTAAAACGATTTGATAAAAAAGGTAATGTGATAGGTGAGCGTCGTATCATTGGGCTTTATACCTCAGCGGCTTATAATACTAATCCAAAACACATTCCATTTTTACGCCATAAAGTGGCCCTTGTATTAGAAAAATCTGAACTAAATGCCCGCTCTCATGCGGGGCGCGTGCTCATGAATATCCTTGAAACGCTGCCACGGGATGATTTAATTCAAGCCTCTGTTGATGAGATTTTAGATATCAGTATGGGTATATTCCAAATGCAAGAAAGACGTCGTATTCGTTTATTTGCGCGTGTTGATTTATATCATCGTTTTGTTTCTTGTTTGGTTTATGTACCTAAAGATATTTTTAGCACAGATTTGCGTTTGACCATGCAAGATATTCTTAAAAAAAGGCTAAAAGCATTGACCGTTACCTTTAGTACTACTTTTACTGAGTCTGTCTTGGCTAGGGTGCATTTTATGTTACGCATTGACCCTAATGATCATACCGAATTTAATTTTTCAGAGATTGAAAGAGAGTTAATAGAAGCGGCACGTTCATGGCAAGATGACCTACAGCACTTTTTGGGTGAGTCATTTGGTGAAGAAGAAGGTAATCAGCTTTTTGCCAAGTATCGCTCTTCATTTCCTGTTGCCTATTGTGAAAACTTTAGCCCAAGAACGGCAGTAAACGATATTAAACATATCGAGCAAATCTCTAAAGAAAGTCCATTAGGGATGAATTTTTATCGTCCCGTTGATGAAAGTAGCGAAAACTTTAGACTTAAAATTTATCAACATGCGACCACCATTCCTCTGTCTGAAGTGCTACCCATTGTTGAGCATTTAGGCATGAAAGCAATTAGCGAGCGCCCTTATCAGTTAAAATTTGAAGATGGATCATCGACATGGGTCAACGAATTTTCACTTCAGTATACACAACCCACTAATTTTGAATTAGATGATATTAAAGATTTATTTCAAAACTCATTTGTAAAAATGTGGTTTGGTGATGCTGAGAATGATGGGTTTAATAAGTTAGTCTTAGGGGCAGAATTAAACTGGCGACAAGTGGCTATTTTGCGTACTTATGCTAAGTATTTCAAACAAATTCGCTTTACATTTAGCCAAGACTACATCGAGAAAGCGCTCAATAATAATGCGCATATCACTAAAAAATTATTTGAGTTATTTGAAACGCGCTTTAAGCCAGATGCTAATGATAAGCGTGAAGAAAGATTTGCTCGTCTCGTTGAAGACATTATGAATGATTTAAGCGATGTGACTAACCTTGATGAAGATAAAATTCTTCGTCAGTATGTCCACACCATTTCAGGAACGCTCAGAACAAACTTTTATCAATGCGATAATGATGGCACCGAGAAATCTTATATTTCGATAAAACTGCACTCAAAAAACATCCCGGGTGTACCTAAACCATATCCCCTGTATGAGATATTTGTTTATTCGCCAAGAGTTGAAGGCGTGCATCTTCGTGGCGGCAAGGTCGCACGCGGTGGGATACGCTGGTCTGACAGACGAGAAGATTTTAGAACGGAAGTGTTGGGCTTGATGAAAGCGCAGCAAGTTAAAAATTCTGTGATTGTCCCATCTGGTGCCAAAGGAGGCTTTTATCCGAAGCGTACTTTGCTTAATGCAACGCGCGATGTTGTTTTTGCAGAAGGGGTGAATTGCTATAAATTATTTATTAGAGCGTTGTTAGACATTACGGATAACTATGTTCAAGGTAAAGTTGTTAAGCCAGATTATGTATTATGCTATGACGAAGATGACCCTTACTTGGTGGTTGCAGCCGACAAAGGAACCGCAACATTTTCAGATATTGCTAATGAAATTTCACTTGAATATGGGTTTTGGTTAGGTGATGCTTTTGCTTCTGGTGGCTCTAATGGATATGACCATAAAAAAATGGCTATTACCGCCAAAGGTGCCTGGGAGTCTGTTAAACGTCACTTTAATGAATTAGGTGTTAATATACAGAAAACTGATTTTACGGTTGTTGGCATTGGTGATATGGCAGGAGATGTGTTTGGTAATGGTATGTTGCTCTCACCTCATATTCGCTTAGTTGCGGCCTTTAACCATGTACATATTTTCGTAGATCCCCATCCTGATGCGAGTTCAAGTATTAAAGAGCGCGAAAGACTCTTTAATTTACCTCGCTCCACATGGATGGATTATGACAAAAAATTGATTTCAGCTGGTGGTGGTGTTTTTGATAGAAGTGCTAAATCCATTAAGCTTTCAAAAGAAATGAAAGAAGTCTTTCAACTGTCCCAAGATGAGATTGAGCCTAATGATTTGATTAAAGCCATACTACGCTCTAAAGTAGATTTATTATGGAGTGGTGGGATTGGAACCTTTGTTAAAGCCCAATCTGAGACGCACCTTGATGTGGGTGATAGAACAAATGACGGTATCCGTGTTAATGCCACTGAACTTCGTTGTAAAGTAATAGGTGAGGGTGGTAACTTAGGTGTGACGCAGTTAGCCCGTATTGAATATGCCCTTAATGGCGGCTTGAATTTCACTGACTTTATCGATAACTCTGGCGGTGTTAATTGCTCAGATAAAGAAGTTAATATCAAAATTTTATTAAATAGCATTGTGGCTACAGGTGATTTAACCACGAAGCAGCGCAATGAATTATTAAGTAAAATGACCGATGAAGTGTCAAGTTTGGTGTTGAGCGACAATTATGCACAACCTCGCGCCATAAGCCTTACTGCACATCAAGCACTGCGCTCAAGCGAGCTTCATATTCGTTATATTAATGAGCTTGAAAAAACCGGAAAATTAGACCGAGGCCTTGAATTTATTCCTGAAGAAAAAGTGCTCTTAGAGAGACGCGTCATGGGGAAAGGATTGGGCCGTCCTGGCATTGCGGTCTTGTTTTGCTATTCAAAAATGATATTAAAAGAAGCAATTTTGGCCTCAAATGTGCCCGAAGATGCTTATTTTAAACAAACATTAATCAACTACTTTCCTAAGCCTTTACAAGATAAATATAGCTTAGAGATGAGTAAACATCCGTTAAAAAGAGAAATCATTGCAACCAAACTCTCTAATATCATTGTTAATGAGATGAACTTTACCTTCGTTCATCGCTTACAAGAAGAAACTGGCGCACCTGTTTCTGCTATTGTAAGAGCTTACATGATAGCGCGTGATGTATTAGGGTTAGAAACGATATGGCGAAAGATAGAGTTGCTGGATAGCTTTATTAATTTTGAAAAGCAATCTGAAATGATGATGCTTTATCTAAGATTAATGCGTCGTGTGACGCGTTGGTTCTTACGTAATCAACGGATGCGTTTAGACATTTCAAAGTCAGTGAAACAATATGTTCCGGGCATTGCAGAGCTTAAAAAATGTTTCCCTCAAATTTTAGGGAAAGAAGGTCGAGCTTGGTATGAAAAACAAAAGCTCACGTATATTGAAATGGGGATATCCGATGATTTAGCCCATGAATTTACGGTGACGAGAGGTTTGTTTTCTGCGATGGATATTATTGAAGTTGCACAACAGCTTAATGTCAGCATTACAAAAGTCGCAGAGCTCTATTATGGTCTGGGGGAATTTTTAGAAATAGGATGGATACGTTCACAAGTAATTGCTCATACCACAGAAAACAATTGGGAATCACTCTCAAGAGAAGCGCTGCGTGACGATTTAGATTGGCAGCAACGCCAATTAACAGCAGGCATTATCAGTGCCTCACATGGTAAGTTAGATGTGATGGATGCCATTGATGTATGGTCAGCTAGCAATAAAGTCTTAATTGAACGCTGGCGCCATATTTTGTCTGAATTACAATCAACACCATCACTCAATTATACGATGTATTTTGTTGCCATTCGTGAGTTGTTGGATTTAACACAGACGACGCAGCAAATGGCTGAGAAGATGGAATTGGCGTAGCGTAGGTTGGGCCTTGGCCCAACACTGCCACCTTTGTTGGGCCAAGGCCCAACCTACTTTAGAAAATTTCTTAATAAAACATCCCCATACTCTGTTAATATGGCCTCTGGATGAAACTGAACGCCATACACAGGATAATGACGATGTGAAATAGCCATAATCGTTTCTTCATGCCATGCATCAACATATAAACATTCAGGAACTGAATCTGGTGCTAAAGTAAGCGAATGATATCTCGTGGCTTTAAAAGGCGATGGGATATTTTCAAACAAAGCTGAATCATGATGAGAAATTAAACTGGTTTTACCATGAATAACTTCCCTCGCTTGAGTTATACGCCCACCAAAAAACTGTGCGATGCACTGATGACCAAGGCATACACCTAATATGGGGATGGTTTTGTAGAATCGCTCAATCACAGAGAGTGATATACCCGCTTCATCAGGTGAATTTGGGCCAGGGGAGATAATAATATGTGAGGGGTTAAGCGCTAAAATTTCTTCTAATGTAATGGCATCATGGGTAAAAACTTGAACATCAAACCCATGGCATTCGACATATTGAACCAAATTATAAGTAAAAGAATCGTAATTATCGATAAGTAAAACCATTGGTTGTCCTACCCGTAGGTTGGGCCTTGGCCCAACATCACCACCCTTTGTTGGGCCAAGGCCCAACCTACACTAAATCTCAAATTCATCACCCAAATACACCGCTCTCACTTGTTCATTTGCTAATATGTCTTGCGGTGATCCTTCACACAACATTTTACCTTGATTAACGATATAAGCCCGCTCACATATTTGTAGGGTTTCACGTACATTATGATCAGTAATCAAAACCCCAATATTCTTTTGACATAATTGGGTTATCATTTTTTTTATATCAATAACAGAGATAGGATCAACACCTGCAAAAGGCTCATCAAGTAAAATATATTTAGGCTCTATGGCTAATGCTCTTGCAATTTCAACACGTCGTCTTTCGCCACCTGAAAGGCTCATGCCTTGCGTAAGTTGAACAGCTTCTAAATTAAATTCATGTAATAAAAGGGTGAGTGCTTCTTCTCTGCTGGCTTTATCTAAGTCTTGACGTAATTCAAGTATAGCTAAAATATTATCTCGAACGGATAATTTGCGAAACACAGACGCTTCTTGAGGTAAATAAGCAAGACCGAGCTTTGCGCGTTCATGCATGGGTTTATTTGTGATATCGTGGTCATTTAGTGAAATCTCACCACTATCGGCACCAATTAATCCCACTAAAAGATAAAAAAAAGTTGTTTTCCCCGCGCCATTTGGCCCTAAGAGGCCTACGCATTCGCCTGGCTTTAATGACAAACTAATGTCGTTAACGGCAACTTTAGTTTTATAAGCTTTTTTAAGGTGTTTGGCAGTTAATGCATTCATGATTTTTTCTCAGGAAAAAAAGTAATATGGGTGCGTGCGCTTGTATTTGATTCAGTCGTGACGTGTTTGGTTTCTAAATTATAATTAATTTTAGGGGCTTCCAAGCTATTTTTATCTTGTATGACTTTTGCATGACCCACAAGTGTCACTAAATGTTTGTCTGGGTAATAATGTATAACATCGGCATAAATATGCGTAGGAGGTTTGTCTGCTTCTGTTTCTGACCAGGCATGAGCAAGTGTAGTTTTATTGCCAAAGACGATTGCCTCACTTAATTTATCGTGACTATCCCCAATGGTAATCGCCTTGTCTGCTATCAAATGCGTACTGCCTTGTGTGAGCTCAACATGGCCCATGTAGATGATTTGATGCACATCGGCTTTAACATCTATTTTATCAGCATTAATTTTGATGGGGAGTAATTTGTCAGTATCAATAGCTGCAAATAAAGTTGATGAAAAAGCGGTCATTAGTAAAAAGTAAAATATAATATTATGATGCTTTCGTGGGTTCATAGTAGCCTCGTGCTTTGCCCAATAGTTCGATATGCTTATCTTTCATGGTGACCTTCATTCCAGATGCATCAATTTGGTTATTACCTTGCTGAATATGGACAGACGTGTCTGTGCTGGCAATTTCATTTTTAGGGTCATATAACAGGTGAGAAGTGGTTAATATGGTGATAATTTCAGTTTGGGGGCTGCGTTGTTCAACGATGACGTTATCATCAAACGAAATTAATTTGCCATCATGAATGCTATTGGCTACTTTTGAGGTGATTGTCCATTCTGTATTATCGGGTTGGAGAAGTTTAATATGTGGTGTTGTTAAAAAATGTTGTTTTAATGTTTGATTGTGCTTGAGATAGGGCGTATGCACTTGACTAATTAACAGGCCATTTTCATCAAATCGAGAAACATCAAGCTTGCGCACTTCATAATCTATGATTTGTTCAGGTTTTGTAGGTAAATCAGTCGCAGGCGTTATAAAAAAAACAAGCAAACTCAATAATCCTGTGATGACTATCGTCAGTAATTTTTTCATACGTTTAAATACCTTGCAAGTGCTTGTTCTTCTTTGCCTTGTGCATTTAAGATTAAATCGCAAAGCTCACGAACCGCACCTTCACCACCTGATTTTGTGGTTTGCCAAACGGCAAATTCTTTAACCGCATTAACGGCATTAGCAACAGCTACGCCAAGACCCACTTTTTTAATTAAACTTAAATCAGGTAAATCATCACCAATATAAGCAATAGCTTCTGGCGCTAAATTAAGCTTTTGCTGAATATCCAAAAAAGCTGCTTCTTTATTTACTTGCCCTGTGTAGTAATGTTCAACGCCTAATTGCTTCATGCGGTTTTGAATCACGGCATTAACAGAGGTTGTGATGACTGCTACATGGATATCAGCACACATTAAGAGTTTTAAACCCATGCCATCTAATACATTAAATGCTTTTAATTCGTTACCATGATTATCAATATATAAAAGACCATTGGTTAATACACCATCAACATCCGTAATTAGGCATTTAATTTTTTTGGCTTTATCAATTAAGGTATTCATCTTAATTCCTTGTTTAATTTTTATATAACACCTGCACGGAGTAAATCGTGCATATGTAATACTGCTACAGGTCGATTTGCATCATCAATGACAACTAATGAGGTGATTTTATGTTTTTGCATGAGATTGAGGGCTTCAACCGCTAATAAGCCTTTTTGGATAGTACGACATTGTTGTGTCATCACATCTTTTATTGGTGTGGTATTAATGTCTAATGATTGTGTAAGGGTTCGACGGATATCTCCGTCAGTATAAACGCCGGATAACATGCCTTTTGCATCAACAACAGTCGTCATACCTAATTTTTTTTGAGTAATTTCAACTAAAGCTTCACGAACGGTAACATGCTCACCTACAAGGGGTAATTCATGGCCTTGGTGACACAACTCATCTACTAATAGTAATAAGCGTTTACCAAGAGTACCACCCGGATGAGACAAGGCAAAATCTAATTCACTAAAGCCACGCGCTTGAAGTAAAGCAATCGCTAATGCATCGCCTAAAACAAGTGATACTGTTGTACTTG
>Ga0075163_10006829_pt1 | contig 15137 bp, 13 predicted proteins | sample JI1023141ADNA_FD_71478 | JGI IMG/M metagenome (GOLD analysis project Ga0075163, IMG submission 71478) | Wastewater effluent complex algal communities from Wisconsin, to seasonally profile nutrient transformation and Carbon sequestration -... | ecosystem: Engineered > WWTP > Effluent > Algae... | reverse complement strand
GTGGCGGCGGCGAGGCCGCCAAGAACCCAGGATCGCGCGAGCATCTGCCGTCGACGGTACCAGGAAAGTCCCGGGGCATCGGAAGGTTCCTCCGCTACCATCGAGCGCGTGAGCGATACCTTCGACGTCGACTTCTTGGTGGTCGGCTCCGGCTTCGGCGGGAGCGTCTCGGCGCTGCGGCTCGCCGAGAAGGGCTACTCGGTGCACGTGCTCGAGCGCGGGGCGCGCTTCGCACCCCAGGACTTTCCCAAGACCAACTGGGATATGCGGAAATCGCTGTGGCTGCCTTTGGCCAAGTGCTTCGGCATCCTACGGCTCTCGCTCTTCTCCGACGTGTTCATCCTCTCCGGGGCCGGCGTGGGCGGGGGCTCGCTGGTGTACGCCAATACCCTGTACGTGCCGCCGGACGCTTTCTTCGCCGCGCCGCAATGGGCCGGAATGCAGGACTGGAAGGCCGCCCTCTTACCGCATTATCGCATGGGGCAGTACATGCTGGGGGTCACCCAGAATCCCTTCGAGGGCGAGCCCGATCACATCCTCCACACCATCGCGAAGAAGATGAATCGCGGCAGCTCCTACGTTCGCACGCCGGTGGCGGTGTACTTCGGCGAGCCCTCGGAGAAGGCCCGAGACCCGTACTTCGACGGCCAAGGACCGCTGCGAACCGGCTGCACCCTGTGTGGTGGCTGCATGGTGGGGTGCCGCTACGGCGCCAAGAATACCCTCGACAAGAATTACCTGTATTTTGCAGAAAAACTGGGCGCCCAGGTAACGCCCATGCGCACCGTCACCGACGTGCGGGCGATGCCGGGCGGCGGCTACGAGGTGACGCACGAGGAGAGCGGCGCTTGGTTCGCCAAGGATCGCCAGGTGGTGCGCGCCCGGAACGTGGTGCTCTCGGCGGGCGTGCTCGGCACCGTGAAGCTCCTCCTCGAGTGCAAGGAGCGGGGTTCACTGCCCAACGTCTCGGACTGTCTCGGCGAGCGGGTGCGCACCAACAGCGAGGCCATTCTGGGGGTCACCACCGAAGAGCGCTCGGTGGCCTACTCCAAGGGCATCGCCATCACCGCGTCGTTCCATCCGGACGACGAGACCCACGTGGAAGTCGTGCGCTACAGTGAGGGCTCCGACGCGCTGGCGCCGCTCGCCACGCTGCTCACCGACGGCGGTCCGGGCCTTCCCCGACCTCTGCGGTACCTGAAGAACGTGGTCACCCAGCCGCTCACCTTCCTGCGCTCGCTCTGGCCCTTCGGGAAGGCCAAGCGGGGCATCTTCCTCCTGGTGATGCAGACCCTCGACAACTCCATCTCCCTCAAGCTCCGGCGCAAGTGGACGCGGCTCTTTCGTCGGGCCTTCGACACCGAGCGTCCACGGGGCGCGGCGACGCCCACCTACATTCCGCTGGGCAACGAGGTGGCGCGCGCCTTCGCCGGGAGCGTGAAGGGAGGCATCGCGTACTCGTCCATTCCCGAGGTGCTCTTCGACATCCCGACCACCGCACACATCCTGGGTGGCGCGGCCATCGGGCCCACCCCGGAGAGCGGCGTCATCGATGGCAAGAACGAGGTGTTCGGTCACCCAGGGCTCTTCGTGTGCGACGGCTCGAGCATTCCCGCGAACCTGGGGGTGAACCCCAGCCTCACCATCACCGCGCTCACCGAGCACGCGATGAGCCAGGTGCCGGTGAAGGAGGGGGCGGTGCTCACGCCCGCCATCGATGCCGCGTGGACCGCGCGCCGCCTGGAAGCCATCGAGGCGCAAGCCGCCGAACTGGGCTCGCCGAGCCTGCAGGCAAAAGCGCCGGTGTCTTGACCTTTCCCGGCGTGGGGCCTAACGACACCTCCGTGCGCTACCGTCTCGCGATTGTGCTCCTGGTGGCGTCGCTCTCAGCGGCTTGCAGGGGCGGCGCGAAAGAGGCGCCGGTGTTCCACGGCGTGCGCTTGGGCATGGCTCCGAAGGACGTGCGCGAGCGCTTCGACCAGAAGGGCACCTGGGGCACCGCCGCCACCAAGGAGCTCACGCTCACCTGGAACACCACCGAGGCGCAGGGGCCCGTGGCCACCGCCCAGTTCGAGTTCCACAACGGAATGCTGGTCGCGGTTCGCTCCGACGTCGCACCGGTGGATCCGCTGGTAGCGCGCGGCTTCGCCGTCACCGACTCCAGCGTCACTGACTGCCAGCCCGGCATCGGCACCCGCAAGACCTGCCGCATCCTGGCGCGCGACTGCGCCGACCACGCGGAAGAGGTCAAAGCTCTCATGTCCGCGCACTGAGCGAAGCCGCAGAAGGTGCCTCCGATCTCTGCGACGAAAGGACAGAGGGGGCCCTCGCTTCGCTCGGGATGACTCTTTGTTTCTTCGAGAGACTGGCGCGCTCCGCGCGTGAAGACTCGGGATGACCCGCGCTTCTTCGAGAGACTGGCGCGCTATTCCAGGTTCGCGCGCAGCGTGCGCAGCAGTGGGTTGCGCTTCTCCGGCGGCTCGCTCGGCAGGTAGCCCTGCGCCAGCGTCCACACGATGACGCCGCCGAGCGACGTCTTCTTCACGTACGCGGCCTTGTCGGTGAGGGAGCGGCCGTCTTCGTAGCTGATGAAGTTGCAGGTCTGCTTTCCCGAAGGTGCGGCGAAAACCATGTAGGGTACATGGGCCTGCTCGTCCCACTTGGCGCCGCCGCTCTTCTGCGCCAGCGGCAGATAGTCGGCGAGAATGTTCGTGTAGCTGATGGCCTGATCGCTGGCCACGATGGTGGCCTTGCCGATGGGCTTGCCCGGGCCTTCGATGGCGCCGCGCCAGCACTGCCCGTAGAAGCCCGCGCCGACACCGAGCTTCTCGGTGGGCACGCCGGCGCCGCGATAGGCGCTCACGATGGCGTCGACGGAGCTGGGGGTCTCCTTGGTCTCGCCGTAGAGCGCCGAAGAGTGCCAGGTTTTCCACCCTTCCCAGGAGCCCGCCATGACGTAGGTCATGATGTTGATCTGGTCCACCACCGCCGCCAGATCCCCGTAGAAGGGCCGCGGCTTGCCGGCCCAGGCCACGGGTACCGTGAGCAGGAGCTCCGGCGCTTTGGCACGGATGGCCTTGGCCACTGCCAGCACCGCGGGCTCGTCCTTGGCGTCGATGGGCTCCCAGTCGAGATCGAGCCCGTCGAAGGCATTGGCCTTGGCGAACGTCACGAGCGCATCCACCAGCGCGCCGCGCTTGCTCTCCTGCGTGGCGGCCACCCAGGCGTCGTGCGCGCCGTCGCCCCCGACCATGAGCAGGGCCTTGCGCTTCTGGGCGTGGGCGAGGGTCACCACCTTCTTCGCCAGCGCGAGGCCGTTGTCCGTATCGAATGTGGTGGTGAGCGTGCCATCGGGCTTGGGGACCACGCGCGTCACCGTCACGTGCGTGAGCGCTCCGTAGTCCACCGCCTCCGGCGGGAGCAGCGCCGCCTCGTAGCCGGCCCAGTAGCCCATGAGCCACTTGCTGGTGAGGGGCTTGGACACGTCGACGGCGGGGACGCTCGGCGTTGAGGTCGCCACGGTGGGCCCAGCGCCGGTGCCGGTGACCGTGGACGAGCCTGCGGGCGCCTCCGGCGAGGGGCTTCCGTGGCACCCGCTGCAGGCCGAGAGCGCCACCACCAGCGAGGCGCAGAGGGAGAAGTGCGGAGCAGCGAAGCGGAGAGCACGGGCCATACCTCTACTTACGGGGCCGGAGCGAAGGGCGTCAACTCCCGGCATTCCCGGGAAGCGCACCCGAAGGTGTGGCGTTCTTGATACGCTGGCCCTCTCTGCCGTCCACCGTCCGTCCTTGAACCGCCACCCCTTCGCCCTCTTCTCGTTGCCGCTGGCCATCGTCGCCGTCGCCTGCGCCACGCGCACCGGTGAAGCGCCCGGGCATACGAGCACGCGCCCCGCATCGCCCGACGCGGCGCCGGAGGTGCCGGACGTTGCGGCGTACGACGCCGGACCCTCCGACGCGTCAGCACCCGATGCAGCGCCCGTTCCGACCGCAGACGCCGGACCCGTCGGCCCGCGGCTCCTTGAGCTCGGCTACCGGATCAACAAGGTGCACAAGGAGCCTCACCTCTCCTGGCGGCAGGTGCAGACGCTCAACTGGCAGGCGGTGGCCGAGGGGCTCGGGCCGCTCCCGACGCCTCCGACGCTCTCTCCCTCGGAGTGCCCGGCCGGCATGATTTCCATCCGCGGAGGGCTTCTCCTCGACAAGAAAGGCAAGGAGGACACCGATCTGGTGGAGGCCGCCCAGGACACCACCTGCGAGCAGTGGCGGGTGCCGAAGCGCGTCTGCGATCGCTTCTCGGAAGAGAAGTGGAAGGCCCTGGTCGCCGACTTTCCCCGCAAGGACATGCATTTTTGCGTGGACCGGTACGAGTACCCCAATCGCCAAGGCGAGTTCCCGTTGGTGGTCACCACATTCTCGGAGTCGGAGAAGTACTGCGCCAAAGAGGGCAAGCGGCTCTGCACGGAGAACGAGTGGACGCTCGCCTGCGAAGGCGAAGAGGGGCGCCCGTATCCCTACGGCTACGCGCGCGACGCCACCGCCTGCCCCATCGATCGCCCGCGCATCGAGCCGCCGGAGGACACGTTCATTCCCCGCACCAACGGCCACACCGCCCGCGGCATCGATACCATGTGGCAAGGTGAGCGCTCCGGCGCCTTCGCCCGCTGCGTGAGCCCATTCGGCGTCGCCGACATGACCGGCAACGTCGACGAGTGGACGCGCTCGGTCCGCACCTGGGGCTACAAGATGATCCTCAAGGGTGGCCACTGGAGCTACGTGCGCGCCCGCTGTCGCCCGCAAACCCGCGGCCATGGCCCGAAGTACGTGAACGTCGAGACCGGCTTCCGCTGCTGTCAGGACGCGCCGCAGAAATAGGCAGATTTCTCGGCGCAGGCAGGTAGCATCGAAGGCGGCGGCTATGGGGTTCCTTCCTTCTCTTGTCCAATCTAGGGGCCCCGCTCTCCGCCATCTTCTCCGGAGTCGCGCCTGACATGTTGGGTGCACTCTACCTGCGTCGTCGCCGAAAGCTGGTGCTCGCCCCGCCGGGGCCCCATGCGTCTCCGTTGCCGCTGCAAGCGTCGCTGCAGCGCGAGCTCGAGCAGGTGGGCTATGCGCTCTCCAAGGACGTGCTCGATCACGTGTCCACCTGGGCCCCCGAAGAGCTCGCCGCGTTTCGCCGTCGGCTGCTGGGTGACTTGCAGAAGGCGCTGGGAGCCCATCGCGAGCTCCGGCCTTTCTATCGCAACTTCCCCCACGAGGTGATGGAGCTGTCCGAAGCGCAGCTCTACGTGAACGCGCGAATCCACTACTGGACGCTCCTGCGCCCGGAGGGCGACCCCGACCCTCGCCCGCCGCTGTCGAACGTGCCCCGACCCAAGCTCATCGAGCGCGGAACCGAAGCCGAGCGCGACGGCATCTTCACGCAGCTGGTGCGCTCCAAGACCGCTTTTGCGCCGCAGGATCGCGAAGACGTGGACGCCTTCGTGCTCCACTACCGGGACGCCATCGCGAAGTTTTTGCCCGATGCCGTCCCGAGCAAGGAGAACCTCGCCCATGTCGGGGCTCGCCTCCTCGAAGACACCCGCGTGGGGCAGCCGTTCGTGGAGCGCTTCGTCAGGACCGCTACGGACGTCCTTCGGCTGGCGGTGGCGCTCGCCAAGGGCGACGTGTCGCTGGCCGAAGCGTGCAAATTCCCTTCGTTTCGTCGCCCGCTGCGGCGCCTGCTCCTGGGCCTCCTCGAACGCGCTCCCGACCGGATGGAAGACATGCGCCGCTGGGAGGGGCGGTGGATTCGCCTCGGGGAGCGACTTCACCCAGGCGAGCTCGCCAACCGGTTCCCGGAGAGCGCGCGCGCCTTCGCTACCCTGCGCGCGGGCACCAAGGGGGTCGGCTTCGGGAGCGAGGTGGAGCAGGCGCTGGCAGCACGCGACCTCCCGCGCGCCCTCGAGCGACTCGCCACGCGCCCCGGCGAGCTGGCGCGGCGCCTCGACCACCTGATGCGCACCAGCGCAGCACCGAGCGCCGTGGTGGAGCGGTTCGCCGAACGCGCCGAACGCGTCTCCACTCCGGTGCTCCTCCAGGTGCTCACGCACTTTCGTCGTCGCAGCGAGCCCACCTCGCTCCGTTCGTTCTTTCCCAAAGGCCAGCTCGCCAAGGTCTACGCCATTCCCAATGCGCTGGACGCGGAGTGGCCCATCGACGACGCCGCGAAGGCGGCGTTGATCGCCACCGTAGAGGGCACCCTGCGCGCCCGCTTCGCCGCGCTGCCGCCGCTCGGCCGCTGCTACGTCGCGCCGGAGCTCGAAAAGTGTCTGGTGCCGTTCGCCATGCGCTCGGCGTCCAAAGCGCTACGGACGCTGGTGCGTGGCAGCCGCTTGCCCCTGCCGGCGCACGCCACGAGCTCGGTGCTCCGGTTCTTCATCTGGTGGAAGAACGGCCGCGACCGAACCGACATCGATCTCTCGGCGATCCTGTTCAAGGACGACTTCGTCTTCCACGACGCGGTCACGTACTACAACCTGACGACCTTCGGCGGCGTGCACAGCGGCGACATCGTCGACGCCCCCTTTGGCGCAGCCGAGTTCATCGACATCGACCGCGCCCTGTGCCTCCGGAGCGGCGCCCGCTACGTCGTGATGTCGGTGAACAGCTACTCGGGGCAGCCGTATCACGACCTGCCCGAGTGCTTCGCCGGCTGGATGGCGCGCGAGAGCGCCGGGTCGGGCGAGGTGTTCGAACCGAAGACGGTGGTCGATCGCGTGGACCTCACCGGCAACACGCGGGTTTGCTTGCCCGCCATCTTCGACCTCGAAGCCGGCGAGATGGTATGGGCCGACGTCGCCCTGGAGCGGAACCCGCGCTTCGTCAACAACGTGCACGCCAACCTGCACGGCGCGGCGCTCATGCTTCGCGCGGTGGTCGAGCTCAAGAAGACCACCCTGCGCGAGCTGTTCCTTCTGCACGTCGAGGCCCGGGGAACGCTGGTGCCCACCCGCGCCGAGGCCGACACCGTCTTCGCCACGGACGAGGGCGTCACTCCCTTCGACCTCCCCCGAATCGCTGCGGAGTACATGTAATGGGTCGCGGGGCGCCTTCGTAGGCCTCATGCTCTTCGGGTGTGCGCCCCCACCGACGACGCCCGCCGTACCGCTCGACCCGCCCGCAGCGTCTGCAAAGGCGAGGCGCCGCGGCAGGCGGTGTGCACCGGATGTCGCCCCGTGTTCGAGCGGTTCGAGGCGGGACGCTGCTGCTACCTGGGGCTCTCGCGCCGTCCGCGGTGCCTCGAATCGCCGACCCATCGATAGCTTCGATGGCTCCTGTCTCGATGATTCATGTGCGGAAGGTCGCGCGCGATCTATGTTCGACGCATGACCACCCAGGTACCCACGCTCTACGAATGGATGGGCGGCATGCCCGCCATCGAGCGCCTCGTCTCCCTGTTCTACACGCGGGTCGCCGGCGATCCGGTGCTGGGGCCGGTGTTCGCCGGAATGTCGCCGGCCCACGCCCAGCACGTCGGCGCGTTCCTGGCCGAGGTCTTCGGCGGCCCCACCACCTACAGCGCCGAGCTGGGCGGCCACCCGCACATGATTCGCAAGCACCTCGGCCGCAGCCTCGGCGAGCATCAGCGAAAGCGCTGGGGCGACTTGCTCCTCGCCTGCGCCGACGAGCTGGGCGTACCGGCCGATCCCGAGTTTCGTTCGGCGCTGGTGGGCTATCTGGAGTGGGGCTCGCGGCTCGCGGTCCTCAACTCGCAGCCGGGCGCCGAGGTGGTGACCGAGGCTCCGATGCCCCGCTGGGGATGGGGCGAGGTGAAGGGCCCCTATCTTGGGTGAGGCGCTCGGGCGTCGGCGCGTTCTCGCCTCGCCAACCTCGAATCGGTGCCTCCGAAGGGAGCGACGGTCGTGGTCGCGCCGGTGAAGGTGCGCGACGCATCCGGGGCGCCGGCTCGCGTCCTCGCGTTCTGGTAGAGCCTCGCTACACCGTTCGCTCGCCGCTGGCCGCTGCCCGCGCGGCGCGGGCCACCATGCCGCGGAGCCATCGATGGCCCGCATCGCCGTCGGCGTGGGCCGACCACACCTGGCTGAGCCGGTACTCTCCGCGGCCGAAGGGCATGGGGTGCGCCGTGATGGGCAAGAGCGGGCGAAAGGCCTGCACCAGGCTCTCCGATACCGTGAGGCACAGGTCGGAGCTCGCCACCACGAAGGGCGCCGCCAGAAAATGCGTCACCACCAGCGCCACCCGCCGCGAGAGCTTGCGCCCGCGGAGCGCCCGGTCCACCCAGTCGTCCACGGGATCGCTCACCGCGGTGGTGGGCGCCACCACCACGTGCCCGAGCGAGAGGTAGCGCTCGAGCGAGAGGGGCTTCTTGCGGCCGGGTGCGAGGGGATGACCGCGGCGGAGCACGCAGACGAGGCGCTCGCGGAACAGGTCCTGGTTGCGGAGCCCTTCGGGGAGCTGGGCTTTCCGTCCGAGCTTGAGGTCGCAGGCGCCGCGGCGCAGCTCGTTCTGCCAATCGCTCCCCAGGTGGTGGAACGAAAGGTCGACCCCCGGCGCCTCGGCGGCGAGCAGGGGCAGCAGGTGCGGGAGCAGGAACACCTCGACGTTGTCGGTGGAGACGACGCGAAAGCACCGGCGGCTGACCCGGGGGTCGAAGCTCGCCTGCGGGGTGAACACCGCCGCGAGGCCCCGCACCGCGGCGTCGACCGGCCCCGCCAGCGCCTTCGCGCGCTCCGTGAGCACCATCCCGCGCCCCACCTTCACGAGGAGCGGGTCGCCGAAGTGTGCGCGCAGCCGCCCCAGCGCGTGGCTCAGCGACGACTGGCCGATGCCCACCGTCTTCGCCGCCCGGGTCACGTTGGGGTCGTGAAGGAGCGCGTGAAGGGCCACCACCAGGTTGGTGTCGATGCCGCGCAAGGGCGCTTGGGTCAAGGGAGCCTCGTCATGATCGCACCCACGCGACACCGGTCGTGCGGTAGTGCTTCATCTCCTGGATGCTTCCGAAGAAGGGCTTCACCTTGCGGAAGAACTCCGGGAACTGCGGCCCCTTGCGGAAGCCCGTCTCGTGGCCCTCGAGGGAGTCCCATTCGAGGCGAACCACGAAGTGGCCCGGCTCCTCCACGCCCTGGGCGATCTCGTAGCGCAGGCACTGGCCCGAGGCCCGGAGCTCGGCGGCGGCGTCGCCATAGGCCGCCACGAAGGCGGCGCGTTGGTCCTCGGCGATGTCGTAGCGAATGTATTCGATGATCATGGTGCAGCGCTTAGCTCGCGTCGGCGTGTGCGTCGAATGAATGGGCGGGGGAGCTGCCATCGACCGCATCGATGGATCACTTCCTCCGTCGTAGCACGGCGTCGAGGCCCGCCACCAGGCAGCATCCCACCGCGTACAGCACGAGATCGTGCACCGAGAACGCATGCCCCAGCAACAGGGCTCCCAGGCGGTTGCCGCGGGCCGCCACCAGCCACGGCCAATCGACGCACTGCGAGAGCTCCACCGCGCCGCAGATGCCCGAGGCAGCGAGCCAGCGGGCGACGGGACGCCGCGGTCCCACCGCTGCGTTCACCAACCACGCGATCATCATGGCCCACAGGGCGTCGCCGACGTGGTCGTACACCCAGCTTCCCGGGTGCGACCATGCGCGCGAGAGGTAGCCCACCAACAAGGTGACGACCGCCAGGCCGGCGTAGGTCTTCCGGTTCGCGCGCACGCCGGGAGCGTAGAACACGTGGCACTGCCCGTGCACTACCGAGTGCTCGACATGAGCAACACCCCCGCGCCCCCGCAGAATCGCACGTTTGGCCGCCGCTACTGGCGTCACGGCCTGGCCCTCGGGCTCGCAGTTGCCACAGGTGGGGCGGTCTGGCTCTCCACCCGGAAGTCGGCGTCGGAGGTGTCCGTACCCTCGACGCCGGCCACGCGTTCGGCGGCCCGCAGCGCTCCCATCGCGTGGTGCGCGCCGGGCCTCGAGGCGATTCCCGGAGGCGGATGCTTCGCCAGCGCGGGCGAGGGCTCGCCGCTCCTCGTGTACCTGCATGGCATGTACACGCCGGCGACAGCGCCGGAGGAGATGGAGCGTCAGGGGCGGGTCGCCAAGCGAGCCACCGCGGCCGGGGTGTCGGTGCTCGCCCTCCGCGGCGAGGCGGGACTGTGCGGGCCCTCGCTCCCGGACACCTTTTGTTGGCCCAGCAACGCCAAGAACGGTGGCGAAGCCACGCGTATCGCGAGCGCCTGGGACGACGCCATGGGCGAGGCCAAGGATCGCGGCGCCAACGGTCGCAGCTACCTGCTGGGATTCTCCAACGGCGCCTACTTCGCGGCGCTCATCGCCGTCACCAGCGCACGGTACTTCGATGCGGTCGCAGTGGCGCACGGCGGTCCCGGCGGGGCCGGCAACGTCGCGCCTCGAGACGCCATGGTGCCGATGCTCCTGCTCTCGTCCGACGCCGATCCGGCGAACGGTGACATGGTGCGGCTACAGAGCGCGCTCACCGCGGCCCACTGGCCGTTCGCCTCCGCCTCCACCAGCGGTGGCCACTTCCTCTCCAACTGGGATATCGACACGGCGTTGACCTTCTTCGCGCGCTCGCAGGAGAAGCTGCCGCTCACGCCGCCGCTCGCCGCCCGCTCCATCGCGCCGGCGCCGGCTCCCGCGCCCACGGAGCCGGAGCCGGAGGCGCCTTCGGCGCGGGGTGACGCGCCCGTCTCAGAGTAGCTCGAGGTAGGCGTTGATATCCGCTTGCTCCTGCGCGGTGAGCGCCGGAAGGCCGACGATCTGGAAGTAGTCCGAGTAGTGCGCGGTGAGCTGCGCGAAGTCCTTGGCCGAGTTGTCGTGGAAGTAGGGGGCGGTCTTCTTCACGCCCCACAGCGTGGGAATGCGGAAGTTGTTGGCGTCGGCGGGGTTGCCGGTGATGAGCGCGCGGCCGGGGTCCGGGCTCGAGACGGTTTGCGTGGTGCCGTCGGCGTTCTTCACCACGAAGGTGCGCACCGGGTTACCCGCCTTGTTGAGCTCGGAGACGAAGGCGGTGAAGAAGCGCGAGCCGGGCGGCAGCGGTGCCAGCAAGAACTGGCTGGTCTCGTTGAGCATCGGCCCGGCGTGGCAGTGGCCGCACACGCCGGTGGCACTGGGGACGAACCAGTTGCGGCCGCGCTGCTGCGAAGCGGTGCGACCGGGCGGGAGGGTAGGGGCGGCGCCGCCACGGGCGTAGCGACGAAGCGCGCCATCGGAGAAGAAGTCGTTGGTCTTCTCGTGGGCCGCGATGGCGTCGAGCTCGGCGGCGGTGGGCTGTCGCAGCGGCTGATAGTGCGCGTTGATGGCGCCGAGCGCCTGGCCTTGCACCGAGTCGTTGCGACCGTCGGCCATGAAGATGGTGTCGAGGGACGGCACGTTGAGCGTGGTGGAGATGCCACGACGGAAGGTCACCGTGGTGGCGGAGGGGTCGTCCTGGAGCGACCAACCGGTGGGCAGCTTGAGGGTCACGCGAATCGTCGCGTCGGCCAGGAGCTTGGAGTAGTTGTTGCCCACGCCGTCGTCGCTGTCGATGGAGCGGAACAAGGGACCGCGCGGGTTGCGCCGGTACTCGCGCTGCGCGTCGCGCGGCGAGATGGTGCCCGACTCTTCCAGGTGGCAGGTGCTGCAGGTGCGGCCGTTGCCGCCGAAGGTCTCGCGCTCGAAGAGCCGCTCCCCGTTGGGGGCCGCGCTTCCATACGCCTGCTGCGTCGCGCCCAGCTCCGGGTCCGCCGCGCCTTCGCTGGCGCCGCTGCAGCCGGCGAGCATCGCCGACGAGAGCGTTGCGGCCAGAGCACCCTTGCGAACGACATCGAACCCACGTGCGCGCTTGGTCATGAAGCCCTCCACCTTGCAAAGCCGCAGACATTGCGCCTGCGATCGTTGCCTCAAGAGGTATCGACGCGCTTCCGCCAGGTCCAGCAGGAACGGGCGCCGATCATGGTCACTTTGTTTGCGCGCGCGGTGCTCAGAAGCAGTCGCCGAAGGTCTTGTAGCCGTCGTGCGCCCGCGTGCAGGCGGCCTCGTCGGCGCGAATCACCGTCGCTTCGCAGACCGTGGGGTCGTTGCCGGCCTTCTTGATCTGTCCACAGCACACTTCGAGCGAGGTGCACGCGGGCCCGATGACCACGCTGCTGTCGCTCTTGGTGGAACCATCGCTCGCGCCGTCGCTCTTGCCGCTGTCTTCGGTGGGATAGGGACCGCTGTCGTAGGGCGGGTCGACGGTGCCGCTCGATCCGCCGCCGCTCTCTCCGCAGGGCAGGTTCTCGCCGAGCTGGCACGGCTCGTAGCTGTTGCCGTCGGCCTTGCACAGCTTGGTGCCCGAGGAGCGATCGGCGCAGCGGCAGAAGACCATGTCGCCGGGCTTGCACGCCTTGGCGTCGGCGCCGCTGGAGGAACAGGCCGAGCCCACGGTGGAGAGCCCGAGGGCGAGCACGCCCAGCGCCAAGACGAAGCGAGTGGAGAGGGAGCGAGAAGGGGAGGCCATCACGATACTCCCGAAGATAGCAGGTTTTTCCCCGGGTTCACGGGGCGAACGCGCACCCCTTGGCGACCACCGGGGTGAGCAGATCTTTCGGTTCCTCGTGCTCCTTCTGGCTCTCGAAGTGCTTGCGCGAGGCTTCGAGGGTCTTCAAGAAGCGCTTCCACGATCCACCGCACGCGCCGAGCAGCGCGCCCAGCTCGGCGTGCCCCGACCCGTAGGTCTTGTACTGGATGAGCGTTGCGTTGTTGGGGGCCCGGCGAAACTGACCGCGGATCCGCAGCTCCCGGAGGATGCGCTCCTTCTCGGCGAGCTTCTCACGGTCGCTCGCCTTGCTCTCGTAGACCTTGGCGAGGCTCTCGTACGCGTCGCGCATGGCCCGCCCCCGCGACTCGTCTTCCGCCTGGGCGTCCAGGTAGCGCACGCGTTCGAAGGAGTCTTGCCCCAGCGTCTCGGCCAGGTAGGTGAGCGCCAGGCCGTCGCCCACGAACTTGGCCACGCTCTCGTTGAGGGTGCTCTGGCCATTGACGTAGAACGTGGCGTGGAGCGACTCGTGGAGGATCACCTCGGCCAGCTCGCCCAGGGCGTCCTCGTCCGGAGAAATCATCGTGGAGAGCACCGGGTCTTTGAACCACCCGAGCGTCGAGTACGCGTGCGAGGGCCGCACGTCGACGTCGAGCCCGTCTTGCCGGAGGCCAGTCGCGAACGTGTCGGCCTCGGTCCGCTGGAACCAACCGAGGTACGTGAAGCTCCCCACCACCGGAAAGCGCCACGTCTTGGGCGTGAAGCCCAAGGGCTCGCAGGCGCTCACCACCCAGAGCACCTCCGGGCGATCGAGGTCCGCATACGTGGTGTAGTTCTTGGTCGGGCGAAGGCCGTAGCGCTCGCCGAAGGCCTTGATCTCCGGCACCCGCGCCAGCAGCGCACGCACGCGCGGCTTGAGGTGCTGCGCCGCGGTGGCCTTTTCCAGGGGCACCGCGCGCTTGGTGAGCTCGCCCTGCCCGGCAGAGGCCTGGGTCACGTAGCGAATGGGCATGCACGCTGTCAGCAACGTGACGACGGCGAGCAGCCCTCCGAGGCTGCACCAATGCGTGGTGCGCGAATCCATACCGAAGCGCCAGTGTACCAAGGTGGCCGGCCGGGCGGGGCTTCCTGTGGCGCCTCGTTGACAGCGGGCCGGGAACATGATGATTTCCGCCCATGAAGCTCCGGGGTGGGATCGCAGCTACGTGGCTGGCGATTTGCGTGTTTTGTGTGGCCTTCGTGGGGTGCTCGGGCGACGACGACGAGCGCCCGCGGAGCAGCGACGCCGGTCCGCCCGACGTCATCGCGATCCCGCTCGACGCATGCCCGGACGGCGCCTGCAGCGGGCCGCCTCCGCTCCTCGACGTCCCGCTCGAAACCCACGCTTCGGTGTTCGGTCGGGTCGTCGATGCGAACGGCGCCGCGCTCGGCGGCTACACCATCGAGGCGACCGACATCCCCGGCTCGCCCCGCGGCGACGTGGTCCTCACGACGGCCGCCGACGGCTCGTTCCGCCTGCGTCTCACCAGCATTCCCGAGACCGCCGTGGAAGGCACGCCGCCGGCGCACGTGCTCCTGGCGTTCAAGCTCGCGAATCGGCTCACCGCGGTGCGCGACGTGTACTTGCACCCGGGCGAGGTGCTGGACGTCGGGTCCGTGGCGCTCGTCGAGCGCGATCCCAAGGTGACCGTCATCGGGCCGGCCGGCGGCGTGGCCACCGACACCAGCGGCGAAATCGAAGTGACGATTCCGCCGGGGGCGCTCAGTGCCAACATTTCCGTGCAGATTACACCGTTCCGGAAGCGCGCCCACTTCCCGGTGCCGCTCCCCGACGTGACCACCACCATGTACGGGTTCGAGCTCTCGCCCGACGGGACGTCGTTCGCGCAGCCGGTAACGGTGCGGGTCGCCGTGTGGAGCCCCGAGCTGGGCATCTTCCTCAGCGCGGATGCGTTTGCGTATCACGACGCGCGGGGGACGTTGTGGAGCTGGCCCAACCAGAACCCCGTCAACCTCAGCGATCCGAGCGGGAACCTCGGGGAGAACAACGGCGCCGGCACCTTGCCGTGGTTCTTGAGGGGCATCGAAGGACTGAACAACTTCGACATGGGCGTGCGCACCCGCGCCCAGGGCATCGACCTGATGCACAACGAGAGCACCTTCGAGCTCGGGCTCTCCATGTACCTCTGCGGCTCGGAGCAGATGGTCCAAGGTTTCGGCCAAGCGATCGAGACCGGCGGATTCATCGTAAACGCGGCCGACATCGTGATCAGCCTTGGAAAAGCCGCGGCCGCCCTGGGCGGAGGTTCGTTCATTCGCAGTGACATGGGAGGGGGGGGGTGGGCGGACCGGGCTGACGCGAGGCACGGTCTCTCAGCTCGAACGTTTACGTGCGGGTGAAGACGTTTCGGTGCGAAACATCAAGGAGGCACGAGAGCTGCTCGATGCGACGGGACTGTCGCCGTTCACCAGTCAAAATCATATGACGGCGGGTCCCGCTCCTCGCGGAACGTATCGCGGGGACCTTATCAACACGCGCAGTCCTGATGCCCCGTACGTTCACCCGCCAGGCAACGCGCCGCCAGGTCACGCCGATAACCCTCACTACAATTTGTACTTCTGGGATGG
>Ga0075163_10006828_pt1 | contig 15138 bp, 11 predicted proteins | sample JI1023141ADNA_FD_71478 | JGI IMG/M metagenome (GOLD analysis project Ga0075163, IMG submission 71478) | Wastewater effluent complex algal communities from Wisconsin, to seasonally profile nutrient transformation and Carbon sequestration -... | ecosystem: Engineered > WWTP > Effluent > Algae... | reverse complement strand
AAATGACCTGTATCTGCACAAAGCGAAGGTTATCAATGCCTATCTCGATTATATGGCCAGCCTTGCTTTGGTGGAGGTGCAGGATGAAAACCTGCACCGTCTGGAAGAACAATTGCATCAATCGCGCACACTGGTCGCCAGCGGGCTGCGTCCGGGTGTGGATACGGCATTAGTCAAATCCGAAGTCTCCAAAACCAAAATAGAACGTCTGAATGTGCTGAAAACAGTGCAATTGAGGCTTATCCAGCTGAATGAATTGTTGGCTGAAAAAAACATAGCGATTGCCTACGACAGCACGATGTTTAGCCGCTTGCCCGATATTGCTATAAAAACCGCTTCTTTGAACCACCCGGCTGTCAATCTGGCCAATACTACGTTGGATGCACTGGAGGCTCAAAAAGGCGGCTTGCAAAAGTCGTGGTATCCTAAACTCAATTTCTGGGGAACGCTTTACGGACGGGGATCGGGAGTAGATTACACGGGTGATGTCCACGCAGTAGACGGGTTTGGCTTAAGTCGCCTCAACTACGGAGTGGGGGCGCAATTGAGTATGCCGTTGATGAAGTTTTCAGAACTCAATATTCAGCTGCGTCAGCAAAATGCCCGCATCAATGCGGCAAAAGCAGAAATAGCCCAAACAGAACTGCAACTATCCAAGGAGCAGGAAACCTCCGATGCGTTGTTTAATAATGCCCTTGCCATTGAGCATGAAATGCCGGAACAATTGGAAACTGCTGATTTTGCTTACAAAGCGATGAATAGCCGGTATTCAGCGGGACTGGTCACTTACAACGACCTTTTGCAAACCCAATATAATCTGGAAAAAGCCCAGACCGATGCAAAGATCGCCCGGTATTCGGTGTGGAAAGCCCTGTTGTATCAGGCTACGGCGGCGGGTGATTTAAATATTTTCTTAAGCCGGTATTGATATGAACCTGAGCAATATTATCAAAAGCGCCTTGCAAAAGCCCATTTCGGTACTGGTGGCGATGCTGGCGATTCTTTTTTTTGCAGCGATGAGTATTCGTAATATGCCCATCGACATTTTTCCGAAACTCGGCACACCGACGATTTACGTTGCCCAAACCTACGGAGGCCTTTCGCCGGAACAGATCGAGAGTTACGTCACCTTTTACTACGAATTCCATTTTTTGTATGTGTCTGGCATTAAAGCCGTAGAGAGTAAGACGATTCAGGGCATTTCCCTGCTCAAACTCACGTTTCACGATGGTACAGATATGGGTCAGGCAATGGGCGAAGTAGTCGCCCAGGTCAACCGCGCCCGCGCTTTTATGCCGCCCGGCACAGTAGCGCCGGTGGTGCTGCGGTTTGATGGAGGTAGCGTGGCCGTAGGACAATTGGTGTTTGAAAGCCAAACCCGCACCTTAGCGGAAATCCAGGAACTGGCTTTGTTTAAGGTACGCCCCATGTTTTCGACGCTGCCAGGTGTTTCTGCCCCGCCGCCTTTCGGCGGCAACCAACGCACCATCGTTATCAAAGCCGATCCTGAAAAACTGCGCGATTACCAAATTTCACCCGAAGAATTGACCGCGACCATAGCGAAGAGCAATACCCTGACCCCAGCGGGAAATGTGCGTATCGGCGATCAGATGATGATAACGCCCCAAAATACAGTTGTTGAAAATTTCAAAGAACTTGAAAACGTTGTACTTCGCACCAAAGACAATCAGAGCGTTTTTGTGCGCGACGTGGCCAGTGTGGACAATGGCGCGGATATTACCTGTGGTTATGCGCTGGTGAACGGGAAACGCTCTGTTTACATCCCCGTGACCAAACGTGCCGATGCCTCCACCTGGGATGTTGTGCAGCGTACCAAAGCCGCATTGCCCGACATGCAGGCCGCTATCCCGGACGACATTCGGGTGCGGTATGAAATGGATCAATCCAGTTACGTCATCAATGCGCTCCGCAATTTGGTGACGGAAGGCTCGCTGGGTGCGCTCCTGACCGGATTGATGGTATTGTTGTTTTTGAGCAATTGGCGCAGCGCGGTGTTGGTGGCGTTGACTATTCCTTTGGCGCTGCTTTCGGCGGTGATTGGCCTATACGCATTGGGTCAAACAATCAATATCATGACCTTGGGAGGCCTGGCTTTGGCCATTGGGATATTAGTGGATGAAGCCACGGTGACCATCGAAAACATACACCGTTACCTGGAAATGGGCAGACCCAAAAAAGAGGCGATTTGGGAAGCCTGTCAAGAGATTGCTTTGCCGAAATTCCTGATTCTCATTTGCATTATTGCGGTATTTGTACCGGCATTCTTTATGTCGGGCATTCCGCGTGCGATGTTTATGCCGCTTTCCCTGGCCGTAGGCCTGGCCATGACGGCTTCGTTTTTATTATCCCAGACCTTTGTGCCGGTAGCCGCCAACTGGCTGCTGTCACATGCACGCATTGAGATACCGAAGGATTCGTTTTTTCAACGGTTTCAAGCCCGGTATCTGCTGTTTTTAAAAGGAAGTTTCTCCGCGACCAGCGTGCTGATCTTACTTTTCTTATCGGTGAGCATCGCCCTGGCGACATGGAGTTACAGCACCCTGGGCAAAGATATTTTCCCTAAAACCGAAGCTGGGCAGTTCAAGGTTCGTCTGCGCTTGCCTGACGGCACCCGCCTGGAGCGTACCGAAGAAAGCACCAAAGCCCTCCTTTCCTTGATTGATTCCTTGGCGGGCAAGCAGAATATATCCATTACCTCGGCTTTTGTGGGAGTTCATCCCTCCAGCTTTCCCATCAATGCAATTCATCTATGGACGAGCGGTCAACACGAGGCCTTGTTGTCGGTCAATGTGCAAAAAAATGCGGGTATCATCATAGACGTTCTGAAAGAAAAAATCCGCGAGGCGGTGAAAGCCCAGATGCCTAATGTTCATATTTCTTTTGAGCCCGCTAATTTGGTAGACAAGGTAATGAGCCAGGGTGCCGACAATCCTATCGAAATATTGGTACAAGGGAAAAACATCAAACAAAGCCAAGAATACGCGCAGATGCTGGTAAAGCAGTTAGGACAACTTCCCTACCTGCGCGATGTGCAAATTAGCATTCCCACGAAAACACCCAGCCTGAAAATAGAATATGACCGCGTTCGCCTGGGGCAAATGGGTTTGACGGTGGACGAAGTGAGCAAATCTATGGTGGCCGCTACCAGTTCCAGTCGGTTTACTCAGCCGGTCTATTGGCGCGACCCGGCTTCGGGTAATGCTTTTCAGGTGCAAATTGAAATTCCACAATACCTGATGAACAACTCGGATGCGCTGTTGCTGACTCCCGTAGCCCGGATAAACGGGAAAACCATTTACCTGCGAGACATCGCTACGATACAAAATCAGGTTGAAGTAGGGGAATATGATCGGCTGAATCAGCAGCGCTTTGTGCCGATTACCGCCAATCTGTATCAGAAGGACTTGGGAAGCAGCCTTGCCGATATTGACCGCGCCATTGCCACTCTGGGGAAATTACCCGAAGGAATGAAAATCTACCAGCGCGGGCAAAGCGAGGTGCTTAAAAGCACTTTTTCCGAACTGCAAACAGGCCTGCTGCTGGCAATTGTGGTCGTGTTGCTGCTATTGGCTGCTAATTTTCAATCCTTCCGCATGGCCTTAGTCGTGCTGGCCGCATTGCCTGCGGTATTAGCAGGCTCGTTTATTCTGCTTAAAATAACAGGCCAAACCCTCAATATTCAATCCTATATCGGGTGTATCATGGCCATCGGCGTATCGGTCGCCAACGCCATTTTATTTGTGACGAATGCGGAGCATTACCGCAAAAACCAAAGCGAAAATGCGGGCTTACAGGGGATCACCGACCGCTTGCGGCCTATTATGATGACGACGGCAGCGATGGTGGCGGGGATGATTCCCATGTCGCTGGGCTTGGGTGAAGGCGGCGAACAAATAGCCCCTCTGGGCATCGCGGTGATAGGCGGCCTGGTGTTTTCAACCCTTAGCGTCCTGATCTTCCTACCGCTGATTTATCAGGTTTGGGTAGGCAAAAAAACCTATTCAACAGTGTCCTTATTCCCAGATAAAACAGCAAATAATTACCAAAAATGAAAAACAGATTTTATACCGTTCTCTATCTTTTAGTGTTGCCTGTGCTGCTGTTGCTCGTATGGGAGGGCTGTAAAAGTGATGTAAAGAAAGAAGTGCCGGGTGGTACTGCCCCAGTGGCCGATTCACTCCCTGGGTTCGTGCTGAAAAAGCAAGTCATCCACCGGCACCTCGATCTTCCCGCCGAACTCTTGCCCTACGAAAAAGCTGAAATCTTTGGCAAGGTGCAGGGCTATATCCGGCAAATCAATGCGGATATAGGCGACCGAGTGAAGCAGGGGCAGTTATTGGTACTGATTGATGCGCCGGAGATGGTCGCCAACCTCCAGCAGGCTCAGGCGAAACTGGAGGAATTACGCGCAAAATACGGCAGCAGCCTTGATTATTACCAGCGTTTACACAAAGCCTCTCAAGTGCAGGGCACCATTTCGGCTTCCGAACTGAGCCAGGCATACCACGCGATGCAAGCCGACAGCGCCGCTGTCCAAACCGCCAAAGCCTCCATAAACACCTATTCGCAACTGAATAGCTATTTATCTCTATCAAGTCCCTTTTCTGGTATTGTCACCCAACGCCAGGCCGATGTGGGCAGCTTGGTGAGCGCCAACAGTACCAAGCCGATATTGACCATTGAAAACAACCACAAACTGCGGCTAAGGGTCGCTATTCCAGAAGTGTATTCAACAGGTATTCCGAAAAGCAAGGACATTAAATTCAGCACTCCGGCGGAGCCTACCAAAGTCTATTCAGCCGTGTTTTCCCGCCAGTCAGGGAACATTGACCCAACGACCCGCACGGAAACCTGGGAGTTTTTATATGACAATCCCGCCTTTAACTTGAAATCGGGTATGTTTGTAAAAGCGTCTTTGGATTTAGGGCGTGCCGAAGCCTCTTTTGCCATTCCGCAATCGGCCATTGTCAGCAACCTGGAAAAGAAATTTGTGATTATTCAGAGAGAAGGAAAAGCCGTTCAAGTCCCCGTCCGCACGGGCTTTACGATGCAGGATGCAACAGAAATTTTTGGTGATTTGCAAGAAGGGGATGTTTTGCTCCTGAAACCCAATGATGAAATTAAACCAGGGCAAGCAATAAATGTAAAAATTAAGATGCTATGAAGGGCGATCCGTTACGAGGCAGGCACTTGTTAAGCATGCCCCGCATCTTTCACCTCGTGTTTCTCTTTTCTCTATTTTACACCAAAGCCTCGGCGCAACACCAAATGCCGGACACTTTGGCCGCTGGCACGCTCTTTGGAAAAATCAAAACGGACGGAATCCTTGACGAACCTGAATGGGCTTACGCAAGGCGTATTGACAACTTTACCCAGCGCGAACCCCTTGAAGGACTACCCGGGAGTGATTGCACGGAGGTGGCCGTTCTCTTTGGAGAAACCGCTATTTACATTGGCATATGGTGCTACGACAGTAAACCAGGTAAAATCGAGGCAAAGTTTCTTGAACGCGATTTCAATTATCAGTCGGATGATAATTTCGAGATTGCACTTTCCCCCTTCAACGACCAGCGCAGCGGTTATATCTTCACCGTGAACCCTAATGGCGCTCGCGCTGACGGCCAGATCATCAGCAGCGAAGACGTAAATGACGACTGGAATGGCGTATGGGATGCCGCTGCACGCCGCACTGCCGAAGGGTGGTTCGCCGAGGTATTTATCCCGTTTTCAACATTACAATTCCACCCTGGAGAAACGCATGGCTGGGGCATCAATTTTGAGCGCAATATCCGGCATAAGAATGAACAGGTGCGCTGGCAGGGCTGGTCGCGCAATTTTTCGCTTTCCAATGTTTCGCAGGCAGGGACGCTCATTGGGCTAAATCACATCAAGGCGGCTTTGCGCGGAGAATTCAAGCCCTATGTTTTGGCAGGAGCCAGTCACAAAAACGCCGACGGCACCACGGAGTTGCTGCATAAGTTAGGCGGTGATTTTAACAAAAACCTGCTTTCCACGCTGAAACTGAATCTTACCGTAAACACTGATTTTGCACAGGTGGAAGCCGACCAGGTGCCAGTGAATTTGAGCCGTTTTGATGTTTATTTTCCCGAAAAGAGAGAGTTCTTTCTTGAAGGGACGCAAAATTATAGTTTCTCACTCGGCAACGCAAACGACCTGTTTTACAGTCGCCGCATTGGAGTGAGCGGCGCGAACGAACTACTCCCGATCATCGCCGGGGCGCGGGTGTTTGGCAAAGCAGGCGGCACTAATATCGGCTTCCTGAGCATCCAAACGGCACAGCAAGGGGAAACACCAAGTACCAATTATTCTATGATCCGGCTACGGCAGGATGTGGGGCGGCAGTCCAATATAGGGATGGTGGTCACTTCGATGCAGAGCGATTCGGTGAATAATCTCGTCTTCGGAGTAGATGTACGTTGTGAAACATCGAAATTTCTGAAAAGCAGAAGCATCGTTATTTATGGCTCCCTGTTTGGCAGTCGCACCAACGGTTTGAATGGTCATGAAACAATAGGCTATCGCTTGTATGTAGATTACCCAAACGACCTGATCGATAACTATATCGGAGTGTCACAAGTCCCGCGAGATTTTATTCCGGGTATTGGGTTTTTGAATCGCAGCGACTACCGCAACTATGTCTGGTACTTTCGTTTCACCCCTCGCTGGCTGACTTCCTGGGGCATCCGCAAATGGGCTTTTCGCCCGTGGGGATTCAATATTTATCAGACGGCCAGCACCGGCAATATCGAGAGTTGGGATAACACGACCCGCCCGGTCGGCTTTGCTACCAAAAGCGGCGAGTATTTTGAATTCAATCTGAAACAAAGTTTTGATCGCCCGCGAGCGGCGTTTCCCCTTAGTGACGGCATTGTTATCCCCGTTGGGAAATACCAGATGGGCGGCTACGAAATCCAAATGGAAACCTTCACTGGCCGCCGTGTTTTTGGTAAGGTTATTTTCTACAATGGCCGATATTATGGCGGTCATATCAAAACACTAGAAACTGATCTTGGGCTGAATATCAGCAAACACCTCAACCTTTCAGCGCAGTGGATTTTCAACGACGTCGCACTGCCAGAAGGGAATCTTCACACCCATGAACTGACCTGGCGGCTTCTTTATGCGTTTACTACCAAACTTAACGCCGCACTCTTTGCACAATGGAACTCCGTGGAAGAATTTATCGGGTTTAATTTCCGAGTACACTGGATTCCCAAAATCGGCAGTGATTGTTACTTCGTCATCAACCAGGCCTACAATAAACAACTACGCTATAATCGCTTGGAAGAAACTTCAGGTGTGGCCAAGATGGTGTGGCGATTCGCTTTCTGATTTGCTGGCACCCTATTAATGCCTCGGTTTTTGTTATTGGCGAAAGAACAGCTCGAAAGGCGTTGGCGCAGAATTGCCTATTCTGCGCCAAGTTGACCCCCTCCCCTACCCCGTTTCCACTTGCACGGAGAAGTTTGCCGCCGTATTTTGGCGCAGTATATTTAATGTAATGAGACAAATGAAAAAAAGCACTCCCCTGGAGAAGCCAAAGCCGACTGGCCGGATCGAGCTGATCGACGGCAGCGGTCGGCGCAAGTACCTCACCTCAGAGGAGCGTGAGCGTTTCCACGACGCAGCCAGGAAGCAAACGCCGGAGGTGATGAGTTTCTGCCTTTTCCTGTATTGGACAGGCTGCCGGATCAGCGAAGCCCTCGACACACTAAGGAGCCGGGTGGATTTTGAGAGCAAAGCCGCCATCATCGAGACGCTGAAGAAACGGCGTAAGGGAGTATTCCGTCAAATTCCTCTGCCAGATAAATTCCTGAATGAACTTGACCTGGTGCATAGGCTGAAAAAGCCGCGCCGGGGAGAGACAAGGAAGGATTGGAAGTTGTGGGAATGGTCGCGCCGCACGGCCACCCGGAGGGTGGAAGAAGTGATGAAAGCGGCGGGCATCGAGGGGTTGCAAGCCTCAGCCAAAGGGGTTCGTCATGCCTACGCCATCGAGTGCCTACAAAAGGGCATCCCGCTTAACCTGGTCTCAAAATGGCTTGGCCATGCCAGTCTGACGACAACGGCGATTTATGCCGATGCCCTGGGCGAGGAAGAACGCACCATTGCCGCCAGGCTTTGGAATAATAAATAATATTTGCGCAAATAATAAATATTATTTATTATTTTATAAAATAATATTCCTTTTTTTGCTCCAATATTATTAGAGTGTTTATTATTGCACCGGATTTCACAACAAAAGAGTGGCCATGAAAATAGCGATTTCAAATCTAAAAGGAGGGGTCGGCAAGACGACGATCAGCCAAAATCTGGCTGTGTGCTTTGCGCACATGGGTTTTAAAACCTGCATCGTTGATACCGACACTAACCAAAATTCCCTCGCCTGGAGCGGGGTAAGAAGCGATTCCCTGCCCTCAATCACCGTCGTAGGGGCAACAGATGCTAAAGCCCTGGGTAAGATGGTGGACAATCTTCATCGTGATTATGACGTGGTGATTATTGATGGAACGCCCTCGCTTTCCGAAATGACGACCAGGATCATCGTCACCAGCGATATGTTGATCATCCCGATATTGCCAAGCGCCCACGATTACCGAGCCATGCAGCCTTTTTTTGAGCGTTACGAGCAAGCCAAAGAATTTCGCGGAGAAATACCCGCCTATTTCCTCATTAACCAGTATTCGCCTCATGCCAATGTGTACAAGGCCATGAAGGAATCTATTTTAGGCTTTGGGTTGGAGGTGTTGCACACGACAGTCAACAAACGCGCTTCTTATGTTGAGACGGCCATTGACGGCAAGGGCGTATACGAGAGCGCGGACGGCAAGGCCAAAGACGAAATGGTGAAACTCACCCGTGAAATACTCGAAAAAGCCGGGCAACTCAAACTTATCACAACGGAAGCATAGCAATATGGCAAAGGAAAAATTCAACGTCGGAAACTTACTGCCCAACAAGCCAGAAGTTATCAAATCCGCCCATCAGGAAACCTCTCCGTTGATGGATAAAGCGGTAGAGACCATTCATCAAATACCCGCAGCCGGGGGCAGGTCAGGAATTACCAGGAAGATTAGTTGTGACCTGCCGGAGGACTGGTATAAATTGATCAAACGATACTGCATTGATCATGACAAGAAGATGCGCGAGTATATTCTTGAACTCATTGAGGCGGATTTGAAACGCATACGTCCGGCGTAAATAATATTTATTATTTATTATTTGCGCAAATATTATTTATTATTTCAATCGGGATACACCTATGCCTGAATTTACACCCACAAATCAAGAGAAAGACGAGATAAAAAACGTCTTTCGTAAAATCCACCAGGCGGAGGATGGAGAGAAAGGGGTGCGCACACTCTCTGTTGTCCAAAGACGGCAACTTGAGAGCCATTTGAGCATCAATTTCGACAGGGGCGGGATCGAGGACGCAGCCTTTCAGCATTCGGTTTTGTGCCAGACTTTTTTGCCGTACCGCGATCCGGGCGACGAGGTGCGGCTATGGGATTCCCGTCAAGGCAAGGTGCGCCTGCTACTTAAGGCCGGAGAAGCCCTTAACCCCAGAAGCGACCAGTGGGAGCCGGTGGGTCTGCCGTATGGTGCGCGGGCAAGACTGATCCTCGCCCATATCAACACGCAGGCGGTAAAAAGCCAAAGCGCCGTGGTGGATGTAGAAAACAGCCTCTCCGCCTTTATTCTCAAACTCGGCCTTCACCGCGAGGGCAAAACCATTGCCATGATTAAGGATCAGCTCTTTCGTCTGGCGGCCAGCAACATCAACCTTGCTTTTGAGGCAAGCCCCAAGCAGGTGATACAGACGAAATTTGATATTATTAAAGCCTTTGACCTATGGTTTCCCAAAGACGACCGCCAGAAAGTGCTTTGGACATCCACCATCCAACTTTCGGACGACTACCTTAAGAACCTGTTGGAACACGCTGTTCCGCTCGATGTAAGGGCGCTTGCAGCCCTCAAACACAATGCTCTTGCCATTGATATTTACACCTGGCTTGCTCAAAGGCTTCACCGTGTAGAAAAAGAAAATTTTGTGTCTTGGCAGAACCTCAAAGAACAGTTTGGCGCGGGTTACGACCGCATGGATAAGTTTAAGAGCGTATTCCGGGACACCCTCAAAAAGACACTTTTGCAGTACCCCGAGGCCAGAGTGGAAGAAATCCCCAATAAAGGATTCAACCTTCGGAACTCTCCCCCGCCTATACTCAAAGGGGTGGTGGTGATTCCTGGAATTGAGGGAAATAAGAAGCCAGGCAAGACATAAAAACCTGCGAGTAGTTTGGTGGAGCGCCACATAGAAAGGCAAAAACGCTTTCCCTGTGAAGATAAAGTGCGAGTAGTTTGGTGGAAACGGGTTGTGGAGAAGCCGAAAAATGAGAACAAATGCAGTGGATTTAATCCCATAACTGGTTGATTATCAATAAATAATTACTGGCGAGTAGTTTGGTGGAGGTGTGGACTTCAAAAGTTATTAACGAGTAGTTTGGTGGGGCATTTGCGAGTAGTTTGGTGGAAGAAGTGCGAGTAGTCTGGTGGACAAACCGCGAGTAGTTTGGTGGACAAACCTATACTTACCTTTAAATACAGATATTCTTTACCGTTATTGGCGGCATACACTGTTGAAAACTTTTTGCTGTTGAAAATAAAAAAATGAACGCAGACCGAGCAAAAAAACTTCCGCTTCCCGATTTGCTGGCGCGGCTTGGCCACGAGCCGGTGAAGGTGGCAAAGGCCGGGCGGGAATTTTGGTACGCTTCGCCGTTCCGTGCGGAAAAGGAGCCGTCTTTCCACACGTCCTTCCTGGGCGGCAAGTGGATATGGAACGATTTCGGCGACATCGGCGGCACGGTGATTGATTTTGTTATGCGGCATCAAGGCTATGGTAACGTAAAAGAAGCGTTAGCCTGGCTGGACAAAATGTTTCAGGGCATCCCGTTTGAGAAACATGCCGCCGGGGTAGGGGAGGAGGTGCAACAGGACGAACCCTCACTTTTTTCTTTTCAACAGCAAAGCGGCGCAGCCGCGCCGGAAAATTCAGATTTCCGGCAGCTCGAATTTATCGAGGCGCACCCGATCACCAACCCTGCCATTTTTACCTACCTCACCCAGGAGCGCTGCATTCCGAAGGAACTGGCCATGCAATATTTGCAAGAGGTCAAATATCGTAACACAGCCAACGGCAAGGAATTTTTTGCCTTTGGAATGCAGAATGAGAGCGGCGGTTATGAAATCCGGGTGGCATCGAGCAAATACACCTTCAAATCGGCACTGAAAGCGCGAGACATTACCGTAATCCGGGGAACGTCGCCGGAGCGCCGAGCGGTGAATGTTTTTGAGGGAATGACTGATTTTCTTTCCCTCTTGGTGATGATGAATTTTAACAACCTGGCCGGGGATTCCCTGGTCATGCATTCCCTTTCATCCTTTCAACGAGCAGCGGAATACATCCGAGGCCGTGACTACCAGGTGATCAATACTTTCCTCGATAACAACCGGCCAGGCGCGGAAGGCGTAGAAAAATTCAAGGCGGAATTTGGCGGAAAAGTAGCACCGCAAAGCCAAATGTTCGCGCCTTATGCCGATCTTAACGATGCGCTTTGTGCGAACCAGTTCAATACTTTATCTACTTCAACACCCAAACAACAGAGCAATCATGGAAGAACAAAATAAGATCATAGTATTCCAGGAAAAGGGCATCCGTCGTATCTGGCATAAAGAGGAATGGTGGTTTTCCGTTGTGGATGTCATTGAGGTTTTGACCGAGAGTTCCCAACCAGCGCGATACTGGTCTGATTTAAAAAAGCGGTCAGAGAAGGAAAGCAATCAATCTTTCGCATTTTGCGAAAGATTGAAATTACTAAGGCCAGACGGGAAAACTTACCCCACGGATTGCGCCAATACTGAGAACATGTTCCGGATCATCCAATCCATCCCCTCACCCAATGCAGAGCCGTTTAAACTATGGCTGGCCAAGGTCGGTTACGAGCGCGTCCAGGAGATCGAAAACCCCGAGCTGGCGGCGGAACGGGCGCGGCAGTATTACCGCGATTTAGGCTATGATGAGAAATGGATCGAAACCCGGATACAAACCATTGCCATTCGCGGCCAACTCACCGACGAATGGAAGGGTAGGGGTGTCCAGGAGGGTATGGAGTATTCAATCCTCACGGCGGAGATCAGCCGGGCAACGTTCGGCCTGGTTCCCTCAGAATACAAGGAACTGAAGGGACTGAAGCGCGAGAATCTGCGCGATCACATGACCAATTTGGAACTCATTTTTACCATGTTGGGCGAGGAAGGGACAAAGCGCGAAGCCGTGGACGGCGACGCTCAGGGGTTTGACGAGAACAAGGAAGCCGCCCGGAAGGGCGGACGCGCAGCGGGGAAAGCCCTGGGCGCATACGAGGAGGAATCAGGTAAAAAAGTAGTGTCCTCGTCCAATTTTAAAGGCCAGATCGCCGAGGCCAAGAAAAAACGCCTGACCGACAACAAGGAAAAGAAAGGCGATGATAAAAAATAACCTGAACCGCAGGATCTTTGTTTTCATTAGCAGGTTCAGCCGTCCTTTTTAAACAAATAACCTATCATGATAAGCGAAACGAAGTCCCATTGGGAGCATATCTACGCCACCAAAGCCCCCGACGAAGTGAGCTGGTTTCAGACCTATCCTCGCACTTCAATGGAATTTGTAGACCTCTTTAATCTGTCTGCTGATGCCCGCATTATTGACATAGGAGGCGGGGACGGTAACCTGGTGGACGCTTTGCTGGAAAAAGGTTTTACAAATATCACGGTGCTGGATATTTCCGCTCATGCCATCGAGCGGGCAAAAGCCCGGTTAGGGGAAAGAGCATCTTTGGTTAAATGGATTGTGAGCGACATCAACGAGTTTGAACCCACAGAAACCTATGATTTTTGGCACGACCGCGCCGCCTTTCATTTCCTTACCACAGAAGCGCTGGTGCGGAATTATGTAGAAACCGCCCAACGGGCGATCCGACCAGGAGGATATTTTGTTTTAGGCACATTCTCTAAACGAGGGCCGAAAAAATGTAGCGGCCTGGACATTCGCCAGTATTCAAGAGCCGCGATGAATGCTGTGTTTTCGCAATATTTCCGCCGGATAAAGTGTAAGGAAGAAACGCACATAACGCCTTTTCAAACTGCTCAAAACTTCCTTTTTTGCAGCTTTCAGCGACGGCGGTAACAGTCCTTTTTATCGCATAGGTGAGCGTAAAATCTGTTTATTTTCTTAGAGTCCTGCTTGGGGCTTCGCCCCCGGCGCGTGTCAAGCGGCCTCCCCAACCTTCCTTCGCTGCGCTTCGTGCAGGCCGGGTGATTCCCCTCCCCTTGACACTTGCACCCCCACTGTTCGCCACGAGGCAGGGGTAGAAACGACGAGTTTCTACCCTTCAACCTAATTAAGTGAGGACAATGTGATCAATATTCCCACCGACTACCTCCAGCCTAATATCACAAAAATTTCACATTCAGAAGTTTTGCCCTCTGCTACCATGCAAGGGCTTTCTTCGCTTTTATCGCGTACACCTGAACAGGTCTTTTCATGCTCTCCGATTTCTTCGGGCGCTGGTGAAGAAAGCAAAATTCTTCACAAAAAAAACAGCAATAACATGAACAAGCAGAAGTCTTCGACTGCCTCGCCAGATATGTACGAGGCGGTCACTAACCGCATTATCGAACGCTTAGAACAGGGAGAATTGACCTGGCACAAAACCTGGTCAAGTTATGGGCTTGCCCGTAATTATGTTTCCGGGAAGATGTACAGGGGGATCAACATGCTGTTGATGAACCTCTTTAGCCCCCACACCGTCCCTTATTATCTCACCTACAAACAGGCGCAGGATTTAGGCGGGAATGTCAAAAAGGGTGCGAAAGCCCAACAGGTATTTTACTTTAACGTGCTTTTCAAAGATGCCAACGACCAGACCGTTTCCCCGGAGGTGGCGGCAACTTTGGGAGACAGCGTTAAGGTGATGAAGTTTCTCAAATACTACAACGTCTTTAATGTCGAGGACATCGAGGGCGTAGAGTTTAAGATTGACGACCTGCGGCTATTGCCTAATGAGAAAATCGAACGCTGCGAACAAGTGGTAAATGGCTATCCTTCACCCCCTGAGTATTTATTAAAGGACAGAGGGAGAGCCTATTACAGCCCGATGGAGGATTATATCAACATGCCCCCCATCGAGCAGCACGACAGCGCAGAGTTTTATTACGCCACCTTTTTTCACGAACTGATCCATTCCACCGGCCACGCAAAACGGCTTGCCCGTGAGGAAGTGGTGAACCCGGACAAATTCGGCTCCATTCCCTACTCACATGAGGAATTGGTTGCAGAGCTGGGAGCATCGTTTTTATGTGGCTTGACCGGGATAGACCGCGAAACCGTGATTGAGAACACCGTTGCCTATATTCAGGGCTGGTTGAAGAAACTCAAAGACGACAAGCAGTTTATCTTTAAAGCCGCTGCCGGAGCGCAAAAAGCCGTTGATTACATCGTCGGCAACACTTTTGATGATGCAGGAGAGGAGTAAATAGGGGAGTAGGGATCAAAACCTACTCCCTTATTTTTTGCTTAGGGCTTCGCCCCGGCGCGTGTCAACCGGTTCCTCCAAAGCGATTAGTGTCAATCAGCCATAATAAATAAATTATGGCTGATTGACACTACCTATCTTTCTTAGGGCTTCGCCCCCGGCGCGTGTCAACGGGCATCCCCACCCTTCCGCGCTTCGCTTGTGCAGGCCGGGTGATTCCCCTCCCGTTGACATTTGCACCCCCACTGTTCGCCACGAGGCAGGGTTAGAAAGCGACCCGCTTTTCAACCCGGATCAGATCGGGTAAACATTTACTAACCAACCAAAGGAGAAAATATCATGGCTATCAATAACCGCGTAGAACTTCACGGACACCTGGGGGCAGACCCCAAAGCAATTGGGAAGGATGATAAAACCTTCCTGGTGCTACGCTTGGCGACGACGGACAGTTACCCCGTGGGGCAGGGCGAGGATGTGAAATGGAAAGACCGCGAAACCGTCTGGCATGACGTGCTGGTATTTC
>Ga0075163_10006827_pt1 | contig 15139 bp, 10 predicted proteins | sample JI1023141ADNA_FD_71478 | JGI IMG/M metagenome (GOLD analysis project Ga0075163, IMG submission 71478) | Wastewater effluent complex algal communities from Wisconsin, to seasonally profile nutrient transformation and Carbon sequestration -... | ecosystem: Engineered > WWTP > Effluent > Algae... | reverse complement strand
GTCCTTGGTTATAGCATCGCTGATAATCATCACCGCCAAGCCCTTTACGAGAACGTAGCACCTGCAACGTAGCTTTACTGTCTTTGAAACCAAGCATTTCAATTATACCCATAGCCTGCGAAAAACCGACTTCCATATAATACGGTATTTCTCCCACACCTGTAATACGCCCCAATTCCTTCAGATATGATTTAACACCTCGGTTTGCATAGACTATTGTTAATTTATTTTGTCCGCTTGTATCGGGCATATTAGCTTCGGCGGGCGTGTCTCGGGGCACAGAGAATATTTGAATAACTCCGCTATCCGGCAAAATTGAGATAAGATGATTCGCATCAGCATGGCGTGAGTTAGTACCTAATCGAGCGTCCACACCAATAACGGCAATATTGATTCTTTTACCACGAATTGATAAGGGACTCGACATATCCGTTGCTATCGAAGCAGCCGGTTCCCCCCTACGCGACGATGTCATTACGGGGACATTCGCAGAATCCTTTGGCGCAAGGGAATCATTGACCGCTATGAAATCATCTTCCGATTGCATATCTACGTCAATAGGTTGTACTTCTTCGAGCTGTTTTTCTTGCAATGCTGCATCCGTAGAGTCCGATTTAGCAACATCTTCGTATGCTTGAGAGTATTCAATGTGCGATGTTTCCGAAGACGTAAACAAAGAATCCGAATATAGCCATCCCAGAACGGAAATAATTCCGATAACTAGGAGAATAAATACTATCAAAAGAATCTTCGTTTTCTTTTTTGGGGCTTTCTCCGGCATACTCGACAAAAAATAAAGCAAGGATATATAAAAAAACAGCCCACCCGTCATGGACGGAGGGGCTTCTTAACTGTACACCGTACGGGAATCGAACCCGTGCTGCCGCCGTGAAAGGGCGGTGTCCTAACCGCTAGACGAACGGTGCATCTCATTTGAGGACAGCAAAAATACGGTGTTTTCTTTAGTTATACAAATTTATCACAGAGTATTACAGATTTTTTTTTCAAAAGGTTTGACTATTTTTCTGACAAAAAAACAACGTATTTCATTGTTTACCATAGTATTGATTGATTACAATGAGTTTGTGAATCTTAGCAATACAATCATGATATAAATGGACTTCAATCATGTTCGCACCCGTAGTGTGATACGGGTTTTTTGCAATGACATAACTATCATTACAAAACATATCATATATTCACAGCACCACTCCTGTTAGAACTTCACCGTCACATTAGCAAAGAATTGACGCCCCACAAGTCCGGGTACTGACACTAAATCCATTGCATTGAGTAGATTGTTCACACCCGCCGAAAGCATAATTGAACTCAGCCACGTATTCTCAAACACAAAACGGTAATATGCACTTGAGTTCAACAGTGTGTAACCATGTGCGTATTCATTTTCATTATCTAAGACAGCAATGGAAAACGATGACCCCGCAGGAGCAAACGGGAATGCTCCGTTGACATTCTTTTGTTGGTCACCAAAACGCCCTACAAATTGAGCACGTATATTTGCACTCCAACCATCTGTGAGCTCTGTGCCTTTTGTATATTGCAATCGTACAACGCCACTATGGGCTGAACGAAACCACAAGCCACCATATTCTTTTGGGTTGAGCCGGATTTCTTGACCATTTGTTGATAAATATGTTAATCGTTTTTCAAAAATTTCCACTATGTCCAAATCATCGGCTATAAGATATTGATATCCTGCTGAAAATGTTATACTTTGATCATGAGAAAAAAACAAGCCCGATTTTATATTTGATTCAATTCCCTGGGTTCTTGCTCTTTTTATATTTCTATAAGAATATACGGCTTGGTCTCCGGCATTTCCAACTTGAACAAAATCAATTAAATCCGTTAAATCATTACGAAAGTATTGCATATCAAAGCCAAAAGTCAAAATGGTATTGTCTAAAAAATTGAGATAATTTCTGTCCCAACTAATTCCTGTTTCATAAGACACAGAACGCTCCGGTCGTAAATTGTTTCCAATTCTGCGTGCTCCTATCAACTGATAACCTGCTTGATTTAAATTATTGGTAAACTGTACATACAATTGGCGAAAATCGGGTACCTTAAAGCCCGTACCAATGCTTGCACGAATGCGAATATCATCGCCAATTTTGACATTTATAGCGAATTTTGGATTCGTCAGCCACAACAAGTGTAATAATATGCTATCGCTTATATTAGGATTTTCGAAAGCACTATTTTTCACATACCGTGAGCTCAAAGAATATGATATCCAATCAACCGGGTTCCCCTCCCATTGCATAAATCCTGAAAATGTTGAAAAGAATGGTTTATCAGGATATCTTGCGCCACCGATATCGTCTATATGATACTCGGTACCAAAAGTAAATCTGTTTCTTAAATTCCATAAAACATCGTATTGTATATAACCGCGTGCAATGCGACGCAACAGATCATCAATTTGTGAATTATTGCCTTGAACAGTATCGAATTCGTATCGCTCTGTGTAAGCAGAGCCATATAATTGAGCCGTTAAACGTGCCTTGCCATGCGACCACTCCGTGGACATCGTTGCAGACTGTTCGTTTTGGATTACAGCTCCTTCATTTTGGGCAACTTGTCCAAAAAAGGATTCTATAAATTTCCCTCGACTTTCCGAGTGAAATAAGCGTGCATCTGCCATAATCGAAACATTTTCTGAAGCATACCATTTCGATTTGATTTGCCCGGTATAATCACCAAAGCCCGCATAAGGAGAAACAATAGTTCGATTTTGAACATTCTGTGTTAATTCAAATGGAGTTGCTCTTTTTGCATTAAAATATGCTGATGCATCAATTTTTTCGCTACCGTACCCACACTCCGCTTGAACTTCCGATGGACCTTTCGCAAGATATTGGCTGTAGAGTCTGCCGCTCCACCCCAAAGCCGGTTTTTTTGTGATAATATTAATAACTCCGGCAAGAGCATCGCTCCCATATAAACTGGACATAGGTCCTTTAACAATCTCGACTCTCTCAATTGCACCAACAGACACCCTCGATAAATCCAATACACCCGCAACACGCCCAATCATTGGCTGCCCATCAATCAGTATGAGAGTATAATCGGGGTTTAAGCCCATAATTTGCACTCCCGTTCGAACATTGTTTTGTAAAAGTACTCCTGTCTGTTCGCGAAGCATATCCGCGACCGTCACCATCGCCGTACCTTGCGCCTGCGAGCCGTCGGCTATACTCACACGTACCGGAGAGTCCTTTTGTAACACTTCATTGCGCGTACCTGTAACGACCACAGGTTGTGTGATGTATTCTTTTAAGATTGAGTCCTTTTTTGATTTCCTTTTTTGGGGTACAATCGGCATACGATGGGAGTTTCTTAGTGAGTCATATTGATGCTTATGAACGATATGCAGCGAGTCCGCAGGAATGTTTCTTGAGTAAAGATTACAAAAGCAAAGTGATGATACTATGAACGTTAGTAATATAAATTTTGTCATTGCAAGTAGTGTTTATCAAAGATTGTATCACAAAATTACGGACTTCCCATTTACATATAGTCGTAATCAGATTATTGAGAAAGTGATATTTTCGCACATCATTTATCACTAAACAGCTTACACACTATGAAAAACAGATTTATTACACTCGTATTTTTGACGATAGCCACAGTGGCGTACTCAGGATGCAAAGAAGATTCTCCTGTGACGCCGCCCACAAATACAACATTGAAAACTAATACCGTTTTTGATATGGAAGCGCCTATTCAAGATGGTTGGCTCTATTACTCATTTGACACAGAATCAATGGTACCCGCAACCGAGGCAAGCACAGACCGATGGGATATCAAGTTCCGAGCAATAGACTTTGATCCCACTAAACCGGATACCGATAAATCAAAATACGCATCACTTATTGATATTTTTTTACGGAAAGGATTCTTCTTCCTTAATTCGGGCAATGTAAATCCTAATGGTAAAACTGTCGGTGTTATCATTGACAGTGCATTTACCCAAGTAACAACCGCACCTGATGACACTAAATTTAAAGAAGAGGATTCAACATATTTTGCTAATCCTTCAAAAAGTATTATCCCTCAATCATTCCTGACCTATAGTGGTTCGCCCAACCATACCGTAGCGCAAAACGCAAGTAAAACCCTCGTTCTGAAAACAAAAAACGGAAAATATGTAAAAATGCAATTGCTTAGTATATATAAAAATCACCCGGCCACGCCAACAACACAGGATGATGTCGGATTTTATTCACTTGCATTTGTTAAAGGAGATGGTAAGCGGTTAAAGTAAATTTTTGCCAAATGATATCGTAAAACACCTTACAACTCAACTATCATTGAAACGACAATATAAACAACCATGTATCTATCTAATCATCTCCATGATTATAGAAAAGATACATGAATAACAAATAGAAATTGATATAAAGTTCTTTTCTCAATTATATTCATTAAACTATGTAAAAAAGAGAAGGACAGAATAATATATATATTCATAACAATAGTAATGATAAGAACTGCAAATATATCAATTATTTAAGCACTTTACTTTTACAACAGTATTTTTTTAGATAAACACTATAGCATATATAAAAGAACATTTATGAAAACAATTTACCCATCGGAATTAGAACACAGAGAACGTCATCAATTATTATTAAGCGGAGTTGCGCCAAGACCTATTGCTCTTGTGACAACCCAAGACAAACATGGCAATGTGAATGTGTCACCTTTTAGCTTTTTTAATGCTTATTCATCGCGACCACCTATTATTGCTATAGGTCCTGCCATCAGTTCTATTTCCGGTAAAGCTAAAGATACATTAACCAATATTTTAGAAACCGGCGAATGTACAATAAGTGTGGTAACATATTCTATGGTAGAACAAATTTCATTGGCATCATGCGAATATGATGCGGAGATTAACGAATTTGAAAAATCGGGTCTTACACAGCGTGCAAGTTCAATAGTAAAGCCACCTTATGTTGCGGAGTCACCTTACTCTATGGAGTGTACTTTGCATCAATTTATTCCATTATGTGAGGACAAGGGCGGTAATGGCAGAATGCTTTTAATGGAGGTGCAGCTATTTCATGTATCTGATTCTGTTTATACCGATGATAAAGTAGATCCGAGAAAAATGGATTTGGCAGCAAGAATGGGATATGATTGGTATTGCCGTGCGCACGGAGATGCACTCTTTGAGGTAAAAAAACCTCGATGGAACGGTATCGGAGTTGATGCTTTACCGGAATTTATTCGAACAAGTGAATTATTAACAGGTGCACAATTAGCCAAATTAGCATCCGTAAAAGAAATACCCGAACACAATCCGGAATTTTCAAAAATTCCCGAAAATATTTCAGGGGATTCCATTGATATTGAATTAGCTTCCGGGAATCCACTATCTGCTTTACATATTGCACTTCAGACCACAATTTCAATTAACGGCATGATCCGTATAGCGCAATCATTTCTACATCTCAACGATATTGAAAGTGCTTGGCAGGTTTTATTGATGATAATGAAAAGATAAATACGATGACGAATAAGAGTATTGTGCAATCAACAGTCGGTTCGCAGTGAATGTGTGCCGACTTTTTTATCGAAATAATTGCCCCTTCCATACCACTTCTTTTTTTAGTAAAGAGAATGGAATAACCAATTCTAATGCAGTAATAAAAAATACAGCTAATAAAGCCCACGGAAATAAATCTTTTCTTTTTATTGCATTGAGCGACGGTGTAAGAACCATTAAATCACCGACAAGTCGAATTCCGAGTATAAGCGGCACCATCAGCCAGTTTTGGGTTGTAATTGCAGTAATAAAAGAAATCCACATAGATGTACTAAATAGAACAAATACAGCTGCTCGCCACCCCAATGCTGTTCCTCCTCGCAGCCATCGGTGATGCTGTTGCACATATTCACCGAATGTGGTACAAGGTAAAGTTTCTACAGTACTTTCAGCATCACAGATATATCGCACCTGCCAACCTTTTTTGATGATTGTTTGCAACAGAGCCAAATCTTCTGTCACTGAAAATGGGACGCCTTCATATCCGCCGATGTCATTATATGCAGTTTTTCTAATTGCAAGATTATTACCAAAACATCCGAGCGGCTGTTTAAGCCCGATTCCGGCACTTGCCATCGTGTGATTTAATACCCATTCGACGCATTGCATTTGCGCAAAGACCGTCCCTTTTTTGATTGTCGTGAATGAAGCAACCAATCCAATGGATTTATCCCTACATTGTTGCACCATCATACGCACCCATCCATCGGGCACAACACAATCGGCATCTGTCATCAAAATAATTTCACCGTGTGCCATACTGATTCCATGATGCAATGCTCCGGGTTTACCACGTAAATTTCCGACTCTTTCTTCTGTCAGATTCAAGACTTTGATATGCGAATGCAGCGATGAAAGACTATGAGCTACTTCGGCGGTTTTATCGGTCGATCGGTCATTGACAATTATTATTTCAAGACATTCTATGGGATAATCGCATCGCAACAATGATTCTATACATTTTCCCAGATTCGATTGCTCATTGCGTGCAGGGATGATGACGCTTACGGACGGATACACAGAGTGTGGAAAAGTTCTTACGGTGCGTTTTCGTTCAAGACGAAGACCAATCGTAAATATAGCAATACGAATGGCATATATAATCGCTGTGGCAATATATACGAGATACGACATGATAGTACTATTGCTTAAATTGTATTGTGAACATCTTTATTAGCCAAAGTCGTGAGAATGTACTCTATGCGCAAAAGAACAAGCATATTTCATGCCCATAAACAGAATAAGCGCGACCACATTATATGGTTGCGCTTATTGTTAGAATTTGTATCTTTTTGAATATTAGCGTTTTGCTTTAACACCAACGACGAGTGAATCACTCGGGTTCAATAACGTTATGTTATCAAAAGATAAATCGCGAATACGGATTTTTTCACCTTGACCGAGCTGCGTAATGTCCACTTCCAATGCTTCCGGCAAATTCTGTGGAAAGCACCGGATGCGAAGTCTTTTCAAACTTTGATTTAACTTACCGCCTTCAAGAACGCCTTTGGAAGGTCCCAAGAGCTTAACAGGAGCTTCAACATTAATCATTTTATCCTCACTGACGGATACAAAATCAACGTGAACTATAGAATCAGTAACGGGATCGAATGAGGCATCTTTAAGAATACAACTACGTGTTCCGGAAACACCGTCAATTTCGAGATCTACGACAAATTTTTTCGGCGTATAAATGATTGAGCGTAATGCTAATGGAGCAACTGCAAATGGAATTGGTTCATTGCCATCGCCGTAAAAGATACATGGGACAAGACCTTGATTGCGTACAGCTTTAGCGGCTGTTTTGCCTGTGCTGCGCGCTTCTGCTTTTAATGTTATTTTACTCATGTAATGACTCCGCTACAATAAACTATAATTAAATTTTTATGATTCAAACAAAGAACTTATCGATGAATTATCGTGAGTTCTTAAAATTGCTTCTGCGAATAAATCCGCAACCGAGTGAACTTCAATTTTATCGGATTTCCAGTCACCGCGAAATGTATCCGTAACAAAAACTTTGGAAACTGCTTCGCTTTGATTTATCTTTTCGACAGCACTGCCGGAAAAGACAGCATGCGAACATAATCCGACAACACGACGCGCGCCGGCTTTCTTTAAGCCCTCAGCGCAATTGACAAATGTTGTGCCTGTGTCAATTAAATCATCAACAATGATGATATCACGATTTTCAACTTCACCGATAATATTTACAATCTCGGCTTGATTAGGCGCCGGACGACGTTTATCCACAACGACCAGACCCGCATCAAGTTTTTTTGCATACGAACGAGCGGTTTTTATTCCCCCGACATCGGGCGATGCGATTGCAAGATTTTCAAAATTCTGCGAACGCAATACTTTGATAAAAACAGTTGATGCGTAAAGATGATCAAAGGGTATATCAAAGAAACCTTGAAGCTGTGGCGTATGTAAGTCCATTGACATTACTCTGTCGGCTCCGGCTTCCGTCAATAAGTTTGCAATTAATTTTGCCGTTATTGACACACGCGGCTGATCTTTTCTATCTTGCCGAGCATAACCGAAATAAGGGATAACCGCCGTGATTCTTTTAGCCGATGCTCTTCGTGCAGCATCAATGAGAATGAGCAATTCCATCAAATTATCTGATGGTGCTTGGGTGGATTGAATAATAAATAAATCCACGCCTCGTATATTCTCTTCGTATTTAACCCACAGCTCACCGTCGCTAAAATTGCGTATCGTGACTGCACCGAGCCGCTTACCAAGTGAGGCGGCGACATTGTCGGCTAGTAACCGGTTTGAACGCCCTGAAACAACTACCAATTCCGACATGATGCGGTGTTTTGTTGATTAACCGTAAAATTAAGCTGGGGCGGAAGGATTCGAACCTACGAATGGCGATACCAAAAACCGCTGCCTTACCACTTGGCGACGCCCCATTATCTGATGGTCTGCATTGCTGCTGACTACAAAAGAGCCGCAAAAATACATGTTCTTTTGTTAATAACCAAGATTTTTCAATGTTTTTTCTTGTTCTGATTGCTCACAGAAAGCGGATGAAAAATCATAAATCAATAAAAATCAAATTATTAAACAAATCAAATATCAATAATAATTCGGTGACTGCTGTGTGACAACAACATCGTGCGGATGCGATTCTCTTAAACCGGCAGCGCTCATTTTCACAAACTGAGCATTTTGTTTCATCTCTTCAATGGTAGCACATCCGCAATAACCCATTGCTGCGCGCAATCCTCCTGCCATTTGATATATTGTATCGCTGACATTTCCTCGAAAAGCTACTCTGCCTTCTATACCTTCCGGTACAAGTTTGGAAATTTCTTCTTCTACATCTTGAAAATAACGATCCGCAGAACCTTTTTGCATCGCTCCCAAAGATCCCATTCCTCGATATGCTTTGAATACTCTGCCCTCAAGTAATACTTTTTCACCGGGACTTTCTTCATGCCCGGCAAGCATACCACCAACCATAACGCAATCAGCGCCGGCTGCTATAGCTTTGGCAATGTCGCCGGTTTGCTTAATTCCGCCATCGGCAATCAAGGGAACATTTGCAGCATTGGTCACACTTGCCACATTCATTATGGCTGTAACTTGCGGCACGCCAACACCCGCCACTACACGTGTTGTGCATATACTCCCCGGACCGATACCAACCTTCACGCCATCGGCACCCGCTTCTATCAATGCTTGTGCTGCTGAAGCTGTCGCAATATTGCCTGCAATAACTTGAAGCGAAGGAAACAACGTTTTTACTTTCTTGACCATAGAAATCACTCCCAATGAATGACCATGCGCTGTGTCTATAACAACCACATCTACTCCAGCCGTAACAAGTAATTGTACACGATCAGGGGTATCTTCAGCAATACCAAGCGCTGCACCAACACGTAAACGACCTTGCTCATCTTTACAGGCACGAGGATATTTTTTCTTCTTTTGAATGTCCTTAAATGTAATAAGACCATGCAGTTCGCCATGTGTATCCGTCACAGGGAGTTTTTCAATTCTAAAGCGTTGTAACAGCTCTTCTGCATCCTCCAACGTTGTGCCCAAGGGGGCGGTCACCAAATTTTCCGTGGTCATAATATCTGCAATGCGCTGTTTTCCATTTGTACGAAACCTTATATCGCGGTTAGTAACGATGCCTATCAAATGACGCGATGCATCCACAACAGGAAAGCCCGAAATTTTGTATTTTGACATCATCTGTAAAGCATCATGGACTGTGTCATCGCTTGTAAGCGTTATGGGATTGCGTATCATGCCACTTTCCGATCGTTTAACCATATCTACTTCATCGGCTTGTCGTTCAGCACTCATATTTTTATGAATGATACCTATTCCGCCTTCCCGTGCCAGAGCAATTGCCATATTAGCTTCGGTAACAGTATCCATAGCCGCTCCTACAATTGGCATATTGAGTACGATTCCACGCGTCAGATGACTACATAAATCAGTATTACGTGGCATGATCTCCGAATAAGACGGTATGAGAAGAACATCGTCAAATGTGATGGCTTCGCCAATAATTTTGTTTCCGTACATTGCTATCCTTTAATTGACTGTCTATGAAAAAACCCCATCACACAAGAATACATCTTGCCCGATGAGGTTGGTTTATGAGTGCTATTGTTATTGCTCGAACAGATTTCCATTTACAAAAATGCGACATACTTCGTTGTCAGCCAAATGAATAAAAACTCATAATTATTGAGATTGGTAATATTCATGGATTCTTTGGCTCTTTTTGAGCAATCCATAGGCTCGCCGAAAAGCAATATCTCTACATACGCACAATCATCATCAACTTCCGAGTGCCTATAGATTTCACCACCATTACCAGTAAAACTTCTATCCGCAAAGGATAATAGTCAAGTAAAAACTTCGATGAGTTCACTGCACAATCACACATTCACTGCTTTGAGCTTAATGTCTCGCATCAACAAGATTTAGCAGTCGGCTGCCATATTTGATTGCATCATATAGCATTGCTCCAATTTCTATGCATATCAGATTTTTATGTACAAACAAAGTTTCGTAGTTTTGGGAACATTACATCTTAGCATATTTATAATAATCAAGAATGTGGAAGTATTCTATGTCTCAAGTCCTTACAAATCAATCATAAAAATCTCAACAATCACGGTCAACATGGATTAAACATACAAACCATCATGAAAGCAATAAGACTTGTAAGGACTATATGCAGAAACTTTTTTATCGGATGTAATCGAATGGAAGGTAAACATTCTCATGTGGATTCAGAGAAAGTCATATTAGCTACAAGTAATGCAACAGATACTTTATCTTTCAATTCCGGCATTCGTTCGGTTTTTCAAAGAGTTTGGCTCCGAAATGACCAAGAAGGAGTCTGTAACTGAAGGACTGTCGCGTATTATAATCCCAAAATGGGTGTGGCAAACACGTTATCCATAAACTTGCCTATACAACATGAAATCAGCTTTTCAGTATCTAGGTCATTATGAGAGACAAATCTAATGAATTTCATTCTTTTGTGAAAGTATGTCAGTAACAATGGTTACCTACGTTTCTTGCTCCGTGCTTTATCGAGTAAAATCACAATGTTGTAAGCTTTATAGTTCGATATACCTTGTTATCATTGTACATACTCACAAGGTAATCGGAATTTTCATATACTTACACAAAGCATTACAATTGATTAGCAAAAAATTAGTTCACATATAATTTTTAAAACAAGTTCGGCATTTGGGAAGAATATTTCTCATTACTGCATGCAAGCAGATTCTAAAAACCTTTCTATTCTTTTATCTCAGTAAAGCCCACAGCGGCAAGATATTGCTTGGAATGCATGAAAACGGTGTTGGGTAACTTAATGAACAAAGATCTGAAAGTGTTACACATTGAGAAAATAGATTCGGTCGGGTTAAGAATTGCTCAATACAACCCTCAACGTTAACATGAGGCAACTTATTGATAATGTATCATACTATTGTGGAAAACTAATGTACAAATTTTCATATTTTAAAGAAAACGACAAGCAAAGAATGTTCGATTTTATAGAACAAAACCCTTTTGCTTTTATGACAGGAAGTTTTCTTTCTGGCAATCAGGTGGCAACACAGATACCAATACTTTTAGAAGAAAGAGATGGTGAGATTTTTTTGCAAGGACATATAATGCGAAATACAGACCACCACAAAGCTTTTAGCGAAAACCCTCAAGTACTCATCGTATTTACAGGACCAAATTGTTATGTAAGCGCTTCTTGGTATAGCAATCCACAAATTGGTTCAACATGGAATTATATGAGTGTTCATATTGCAGGTAATATTACATTCATGAATAATGATGAACTTGCAGTACTTATGAGAAAATTGACCTTAAAATTTGAAAATGGGAATACAGAATCACCCACTTTCTTCGACAATCTGCCTGATAATTTTTTACAGAAAATGATGCCGGCTATTATTGGTTTTGAAATTAAACCTAACAGGATTGAAAATATTTTTAAGTTAAGCCAAAACAGAGATGAGCAAAGTTATCTCAACATTATTTCAAAACTCCAAAAAATTGGAGGGGATAGTGAGTTAATCGCTCAGGAAATGATAAAAAGGAAAGCCGAAATTTTCCCTGAAGGCATACTTTGGGACAGTTCAAAATTTGATTCATAATTTATAAATTTTTATACAATGCAAATTAAAAAACTTGAAAAAAGCGAAATTTCAGATTTCAAAGCTCTCATAGAAATCTTTAAAGAAGTGTTTGAAAATGACGAAAAAATTCTTGAGAGTGAACAATTGGGTGACTTATTATCCAAACCTGACTTTATGGTATTTGTTGTAACATTGGACGGTAACGTTATTGGAGGTTTGACTATCTATGTGCTGCATAGATATTATGCTTCAAAACCATTAGCTTATATTTATGATGTGGGTATATCACCAATGTATCAAGGGAAGGGTTTTGGCAAAGCATTAATGGCAGAAGTGTGTCTGTTCTGTAAGCAAAACAATTTTGAAGATGCTTATGTAGAAGCAGAAAGCGATGATATAGATGCTGTTAATTTTTATCGAAGAACAAAATTTACTACCGAGATGAATGCAACGCACTTTACTTATTCTTTTAGTCATGAATAACCGATTATAGTGTGGGCTTTGACCGGTTCTATCTCCCAATTATTTATATCGAAAGGGAGAGCATAAACATTTTCTCTACAACAACGTTAATTATGGTATATCTCTACATTTTTGGGTAATATTACCGTAAATGTACTGCCTTGACCAAGTGTACTTTCGCATGTAATTTCGCCACGAATCATTTCGACTAACTGTTTGGTTATTGACAAACCAAGTCCCGTCGAAGATTCGCCGGCTGTGGGTTTATTTGATAATTTTGCAAATCGTTGAAAGAGTAATGATTTTTCTTCTTCAGGAATACCCGGACCTTTGTCTCGTACCGCAATATACACATGGCTATTTGTTTCTCGAAGCGACAAAGAAACCATCGAACCACTTTCCGAAAATTTAATTGCATTCGTTAATAGATTTTCAATAATTTCCTTTAAAAGCTCAATATCCGTTGTCAACATAACTTCTCGTAAAGAGTACATTATGTCAATTCCTTTGATATTAGCTCTCACACGGTTTTTTTCTCCTATAGAAACAAGTAAATCTCGCAAATTTTTATTTTCAAAATGAGTACTGAGCATCCCATCGTCAATGCGTCGAACTTCAAGCATATCAACAAGTATTTTATTTATATCATTGACACGTTCCGAAATTGTTCGCGAAAGATACTGAATCTTATCAAGAGCCAATGTATCGGCAAATTGCGACAACATTTCACTTTGCATAAGAATGCCGCCTAACATATTTTTTACATCATGGGTTACTATTTCAATGACACTATTTTTTACTTCATAAATTTGTAATAACTCGGATGTTCTTTCAATAACTTTTTCCTCTAATCTATCATTAAGAACACGCAATTCATGCTCTAACTGCACACGCTCGGTTATGTCTTGTATAGTTCCTATTCCCATGACAATCGTCATAAACCGAGAAACAGAATAATATGTCCTATAGTTTCCGTCAGCACACTTACCTTGGAACTCTAAATGTTCGGATATGTCCTCATGATGTTGATTATTCTCATTCTTAGAATTGAACCATGTGTTTTTTACTTTAATTCTATCAAGCGGATGGATAAATGTGTTCAAGAACTCATGAGTTTTCATTTCAACGTTTGCACTTACTTGAAAACCGAACAATAGAAGAAAATACGGCGACATATCAATCATATCTTTTTCGGCAATATACTTCCATGTTCCTAATTTTGCCATTTTTTTTGCCATTATCAAGCGGCTATACGTTTCAGCCATTTGATTTTCTGTGTTTTTCCTGTCAGTAATAAATGTGAAGGAATTAAAAAGAGATAATGGTTTGCCCTCACTGTCCCTTTCAAATATTGTTGTTTTTCTTTGCAGCCATTCCCATTGATTATGAGAATTCATCACACGATACTCCAATTCTCTATACTCAGAATCGGGCAATGAATTACATGAACTTATAAATTCGTCCATCAATGGTATATCATCGGGGTGAATGTTTGTATTAGGATTATGTTTAATTTTTGAAACAATTATTTCTCTTTCATCGCCGCTGTAGCCAAGTTGTTCAAGTAATGATTTGCTGTAATACACTGTCTTTTTTTGTACCAAATCGTATATTGAAATTGTAACAGGATTGAGTTCTGCAAGTTTTTCTAAGAGTTGTGCGTGATCTCGTAATTTATCTTCTTTATATTTTTGTTCGGTGATATCGTTAAAATACCCGTACCACACAGTATTGCCGGTCGGAGATTTTTGCGGTGAGGATTTTCCCTCAATCCACACTGTTTTTCCATGAACGATAACAGGAAATACTATATGCCAATCGGTAATATGTTCGGCAGAGTAATACACAGATTCCATCACTGCTCTTACATAATCACTGCGAATCTTACGCAGCAATATTTCTGCATTTTCCGCAAGCAATTCCCTCGACACACCCAATAATGCAGTCATGCCAATACTGCAATATGAAAAGTATGAAGTTCCGTCGGGCTTTAAAACATATACATATATAGATCCGGGTAAATGTTGCGTGATTCTGTCGAATCTATCTACTATTTCAAGACTGTTAGTTTCAAATCGCTTTTCTGCTGTGATATCTATGCCTATTGCATGTATTTCGTGATTTGATTGGTTGCTAATCAAATGATATTCCCAACGAATCCAGTGAATATCGCCCTGAATGTCAGCGATTCTCGCCGTAAATGAGATGACTTTTTCTGCTTGTTTTATGCAATCCGCCAATGCTTGGCACACTATCTCTTGGTCTGATTCATGGTGTAGTGCTATATGTGAAATATTTATGGCTCTGTCCGCACCATGAAAGGTTTGAGCAAAAGAGTCGTTCGTAACAATATGCTGCCCTTCCACTGAAATGCGCAGAACATACAAGCCTCGTACCTGTTGCAATGTTTGCATCAAAAGGTATTCTTGCCCAAAAGTGTCATCCGTTTGGTTCA
>Ga0075163_10006826_pt1 | contig 15140 bp, 13 predicted proteins | sample JI1023141ADNA_FD_71478 | JGI IMG/M metagenome (GOLD analysis project Ga0075163, IMG submission 71478) | Wastewater effluent complex algal communities from Wisconsin, to seasonally profile nutrient transformation and Carbon sequestration -... | ecosystem: Engineered > WWTP > Effluent > Algae... | reverse complement strand
CCTTCCAGCCGGGGAGGTTGCACTCGCCGGGGTTGATGCCGCAGTTCCACCCCGAGTTGCAGTTCCACCCGTAATAGTTGTTCTGGTTGTAACAGGCGGTGGTGCCGCCCGGGTGGCAGGTGTACTGGTCGGGGCCGGTAGGTACACATGTCTGGCCCTGCGGGCAGATCGTCACGCCGTCGCCGCACATGCTCTCCTCGATGCCGATGCACACGCCGGTCGACGAACACTTTTGGCCGGCGGTGCAGTAGCCCTTGTAGTTGGGGCCGTCGTAGCACGGGGTCCCGCCTGGCGGCACGCAGTGGGGCAGGCCCTGGACGTCGACGATGCACGTCTCCTTGGGGCCGCAGGTACCAACGAGATCGCCCTCGAACAAGCACGGGCTCACGCCGGGGCCCAGGCAGTGGGTTACGGACTCGTCGTCGACGATGCAGGTCTCGTCGGGCGCGCACTCGCCGACGTACTTGCCATCCTGGATGCAAGGCGGCACGCCTGGGGCGAGACAGTGAGGCTGCATCATCGCGTCGACGATGCAGGTCTCCTCGGGCGCGCAGTTGCCGATGTACTCGTCGTTCTGGAAGCAGGGGGTGGTGCCCTGCGGCTGGCAGGTGTTGGTGGCGTCGGGGAGGGTGCGGCAGGTGGTGCCGACGGGGCAGAAATCGCCGTTGTCGCTGCAGCAGGTGTAGCCGTAAGGGATGCAGCGGTCGCCGCAGCGGGTCGTGCCCTCGGCGCAGATGCACTCGCCGGCCGAGCAGATCTCGCCATCTCCGCAGGCCGGGCCGCACGCGCACTTCGCCGAATCGTACATGTGACTGGCGACGACGCAGCTGCATGCACCCTTCTCGCACACGTCGCCATTCTTCTCGCAATTATCGAGATTGCAGCCGCAGGCGCCATCGTCGAACGAGTGCGCGACCTCGTCGCACTTGCACTCAAGTTGCATCGTCTCCTCGTCGGTGACACAGGCCATCACCTTGATCGGAGAATCAGCCTCGTCCTCGCAGTTACGCGTCGGTGCGCAGCCGCAGGCATCTGGGGTGATGGCGAGGTCGGTGCTGCACACGCACTCGCCTTCGAGCGAGCAGGCCTCGTGGGCCAGGCAGGTGATGCCGGACGGGCCGCAGCTCTCGTTGACGTTGGTGATGCACTCGTTCTTAATGCACGCCTGACCGGAGGGGCACTCGTCGTGGCTCACGCAGGCGCGGATGTCGGCAGTCGTGCTGCAGGCGCCGAGGCCGAAGCCAAGAGCGAGACACGCGAGGTATGGGAGACAGGAGCGGAACATACGAGCGGGGCCTTTCGTGGGGGAGAGAGGGGTATGAGCCTCGCGGCGCCCGGGAGCGCCGCGAGGCTCACCGGGTTCACGCAGCCGGCTCGTTGCCGGGCAGGGTGACGGGGTCGCCGGGCAGGGTGCCGGGATCGGCGGGGTTGTTCTCGAACGACTGGTAGCTCGGGCTCTGTGCCAGGGTGTTGCAGAAGGCGGTCATCGCGGCGGCGATCGCCAGGACGATCTGCAAGCGCTGGCCGTCGGCATTCTGGGCGATTGCCATGCCGCGCACGCCCTCCCACAGCGCGCCGGCAGGGATGCGGCGCTGCATCGTGCTGTCGGCCATGGCCTTGCCGACGCGGATGCGGCCCTCGTCGTTGTCGGGGTAGGTCTCGCCCTTGAACCGGAAGTGACCGCTGGCGAGCTGCTCGAGGTGCAGGGTCTGGCCGCCGTAGTTCACGGTCAGCGTGCCCTGCTTCTCGTCCTGGGAGACCTTCAGGGTCTGGCCGCGATAGTCGGCCTCGGTCTCCCACGAGCGGCTACCCCGCACGATCTTGGTGAGCGTCCGCGACTTCGCCAGGTCCGAGGTCCCATCGGGGAGCCCGTACTCGGTCGAGTGGTCGTGGATGATCGTGCCGTCCGGCATCTCCTGCCGGGAGTGGGTCTCCGTCATCGGCACGAACGGCGAGTCGCCGGCGTCGCACCCGGAGGCGGTGAGGGTGAAGGCGCAGGCGGCTGAAGCCGCGAGACGCCGCAGTCGATGGATGATCATGGTCTACTCTCCTTGCGTACGGTTGGTGTGGTTGCGGACAGGGATCGGAGGCGCGCGGCGGACGAGCCCGTCGCGCTCGCGGCGACGCGGATGTCGCGGACGTCGAGTCGCTGGCGGCGAGGGCTCAGGCGGGCGAGCGGCGCTCGGCCGGGCCGGCGGGGTTCATCGTCGCGGCGGTCACATCTCTGCTGTCGAGGTCGAGGGCGAGGGGTTCACCAATTTTTCAAAATTCTCGTGGCGCGTGGATTCGCGCGTGGGTCGGTCGCAGAACAACCGCCCCGCCCCGGTGCCCGTCTTGAGTTGGCGGCCACCAGCGTTGAAGCCCAACGACTTCGGTCCCGGGACCTACCGCGTCCCCGTGTTCGACCCGAACGACGCGCCGTTCGACCAGTGCAAGGACTTCAACATCGTCAAGGGGCCGAAGCGGCCGTTCGGCGGTTGTTCGGCGGGCGGTAACGCTGGGGAGGGGTTGCGGGGGAGGACGGTTCGGGGGCCTGATCTAAGGCGGGGCCGTCACTCACGACGGGCAAGTAGGTCCGTGGTAGCTGTCCTATGGCTCGTGGGTCAGCACGAAGACAACTGCGCCGCGGCGACCTTCGGGCTGTTTGACGGGGCCTGCGAACCCACTGGAGGTAGGCTTCGTCTGTGTGCGAAAGATCACTTCATTCGCGTGAACCGCGGGGTGGCTGAACCGACATCGACGGCATGACGAACGCAGCCCGCATCGCCGCCTCGATTCTAATCGTGCTCGGCCTCGTGCTGGGCTTCACCAGCGCGCCCGCCGTGTACGCGGCCGAGTGCTTGCCCGGTGACATGCAGACCTCGATGCTTCCGAACGGGCCGAACTGCACCCGCTACTAAACCCGTTTTTGCGGGGGCGTGATGTGGATGCGATGGACCGGCGTCGGCTGAGCGCGTGGCGAACCATCCACGAGCCCGCGACGTGCTGCAAGGACGGCAAGACGTCCGCCTGCACCGTACGCTGCGAGCAGAAATTGGATTGTCCGTCGGCGTACTCCTATGATCAGCGGTGTAAGATGAGGACCAACTGTGAGGAGCCGGCGACGTGCCGCACTGGCTGACGGGCCGAACGATGTGTCCCTTGAGAGAGGAACGAAGATATGACCGACCAGAACTCTGAGATGGAATCCGCGGGCCCGAGTCAGGACATGGTGGCGTTGTTCGCCAAACGACCCGAGCCCCCCGAGGACGTGCCCGACGTGATCAATGGGCGCTTCGAGGTCTCCGAAAAACTGGGCGCTGGCGCCATGGGCATCGTTTATAAAACATACGACCGCAAGCTCGAGCGGACGATCGCCCTCAAGCTGGTTGGGTCGCGGGTCGCAGGCAGCCAGGGGCAGGCACGGTTGCTGCGAGAGGCGCTCGCGCTGGCGCGGCTCAACCATCCGAACGTCGTCGCCGTGTACGACGTCGGCGACGCTGAGGACGGGCGGACGTGGATCGCCATGGAGTACGTCGAAGGGGTGACGCTCGTGGACTGGCTGGAGACTCGCCGGAGCTGGCGAGAGGTCGTGCGCGTGGCTGGCTTTATTGCCCATGGCCTCGCGGCGGCGCACGCGGTGAAGCTGGTCCACCGCGATCTCAAGCCGGGCAACGTGATGATCGACGGTGAGGGGCGAGTCCATGTCCTGGACTTCGGGCTCGCCGCGCTGACCGGGGCGGATCGTGACGATAAAAATCCGGAACACGGGAGAAGCGGGGTCGGGCGAGCGGCGCTGACGGTGGCCGGCGCGATCGTCGGGACGCCGGCCTACATGGCCCCGGAGCAGTGCGCGAGTCGTCCCTCGGAGCGTCGCGTAGACCACCGCGCCGATCAATTCGCCCTGTGCGTGATGATGTGGGAGGGCCTGTACAGCAGGCGGTTGTTCGACGCGCCCACCTGGACCGAGCTGTCCGCGAAAATCCGGAGCGGGGTATTGCCGGCGCCGCCGGCTGGTGCCGACGTGCCGGCGTGGCTGCACCGGGTCGTGGCACGCGGCCTAAGCGTGGATCCGGATCAGCGCTTCCCGTCGATTTCGGCGCTGGCCGAGGCTCTCGAGCAGGGCCAGGACCGCATGCGGAAGTGGCACCGCGTCCGCGTCGTCGCGCTCGGCCTCGCCTGCGTCGCGGCGGTGGCCTTCGGTGTCGTCGTCAAGCAGCGGTACGACCGCGCGGCAAGCATCGCCAGCTGCGCGGCGTCCGGGACCGAGATCGCGGCGCTGTGGACCGACGAGAGCAAGCAGCGGCTGCGCGACTCACTGCTGGCCACGGGCTTGCCGTTCGCTGCGACGACGGTCGAGCGGGTGATTCCGACGATCGAGAGGTTCACAGAGGAGTGGTCGCGGGCGCGCAGCGAGGTGTGCCGCCAAGCCGAGGTGGACGGTGAGCTCCCGCGCCACTTGTACGACCGCGCGGTCGCCTGCCTGGACGATGGGCGCCAGGAGCTGGCCAGTCTGCTGGCGGTATATGTCGCCGCGACCAAGCTGGACGTAATCAACGCGGTGCGCGCGGCGACGCGGCTGTCGCGGCCGGGGATCTGCAGCGACCGCACATGGCTCGAGCGACGGCCGACGCCCGTCGTTGACGCGGCGAATCCGGGCGAGATCGTCGCGCTACGCCGCGACCTGTTCGCGGCGCGCGGCTTGGAGGCGGCCGGTCGTTACGACGCCGGCCTCGAGCTGGCCGAGGCGACGCTCGCCCGCGCCGAGGCGCTCGGGCACATGCCGACGGTCGTGGAAGCGCGTCTCGTCGTGGGCCGCATCGCGGGGTGGGCCAGTAAGTTCGACCGGGCCGAGGAGGTGCTCGCCGCGGGGTTTGTCGACGCCGGCGCGATCGGTGCTGACGAGGTCGCGGCGAGGTCGGCCTCCGAGCTGTCTTATACGGTTGGTTACGAGGGAGCACGTGGCGACGAGGGACTGCGGTGGGCGCGGTCCGCCGAAATGTTCGTGCGCAGGATCGGCGAGCGTGAGTCGCTTTTGGGGGCGGAGATCCTGGCTAACGAGGGGAGCGTTGAGCAAGCCCGCAGCAACTTTCCACGGGCCCGGGCCCTCGCTGAGCGGGCGCTGGCGATTCAGGAGCGCGAGCTGGGGCCCGAGCACATGACGATCGCATTCACGCTCAACAACGTCGCCACGGCGCTGGATCAGCAGGGGGAATCGAGGCAGGCAAGGGCTTTGTACGGGCGGGCGCTGGCGATCATCGAGAAGACCCACGGCCCCGATCACCTCGTCGTCGCCAGCTTCCTCAACAACCTCGCGGGCGTCGAGACCACGCTCGGCGCCTATACCGACGCCGAGTCGCACGCCCGACGAGCGCAGGAAATCCAGGAGGCAGCACTGGGGCCGCAGGACCCGCAAGTCGCTTTCATGTTATTAAATCGGGGCGCCAACCAGGTGGCGCTCGGGAGCCCCACGAAGGGCCGAGAGTTCATGGAGCGCGCCCTCGAGATCCAGCAGAAGACCTTTGGCGAGGAGCACCCGGTCGTCATTCACACCCTCCACATGATTGGCGCCACGCTGCGGCGCGAGGGCAAGTATGAGGAGTCCGAGGCCCGACAGACCCGGGCGCTGGCGCTCGCGGAGCGCACGTTCGGCGAGGTTCACCGCGAGGTCTCCTCGATCCTCACGAGCCTCGGTCTCGTGAGGCAGGACCAGGGCGATTACAAACAGGCCCGGGCACTGTTCATGCGGGCGCTGGCGATCAACGAGGACCTGCAGGCGCCGCACGATATATCGATCGCGCTACTAAACATAGCCAACATCGACGAATCTGAGGCGGACTACGACGCCGCGCAGGCGGGCTACGAACGGGCCCTCGCGCTCCAGATGAAGGTGGTCGAGGCGCCGCATCGAAATATCGCAGAGCTGATCGCCAGCTTGGCGATCGTCGAGCAGCGCCGCGGCCGTCACGAGGCTGCGAGAGAGCAGATGCTGCGCGCGCTGGCTATGTACGAGGCCGCCCTAGGCTCCGACAACGTGGGCGTCTCGCAGCCGCTAGTAAACCTCGCGGCAATCCTCCAGGCCGAGGGACGCCACGATGAGGCGATGCAGCACCTCGAGCGTGCGAGGCGGCTTCTGGAAAATAACCCTGATACCGACCACGAGCGGCTGCCGGCCGTGCAGGTCGGCCTCGGGATCAGCGGTCTCGCCCTCGGGCGCGCGCAGGAGGTCATCCCGGGCCTCGAGCAGGCACTTGCGCACCGAGACGCGGTCCCCTCGACCGCAGAGGACAGGTTCAATGTCAGGTTCATCCTGGCGCAGGCGCTGTGGGACGCGCCCGAAGCGGCGGGTCGTGACAGGCGGCGCGCCCGCGAGCTAGCCAGAGAGGCGATGAAGTTGTCCGCGGAGCTGCGCGGGACGCAGCTTCGCGGACTCGCCGAGCTTAAGGAGTGGCTGCGCACGCACAGGTGACCGTCCGTGGCCAGGATCGGCGCGGCGGCGGCGGGTTCGGTGATGCACAGGCCGAGCTGGCCGGCGAGGAGCGGTTTCACGGTAACCGTCCGGCGTGCCGCGTCGTGACCCGGGGGCCCGAACCGGGCTACATCGGCGAGGCGTGATCGACGAGTGTAGCGGCGCGGAAGCCTTCTGGAGCGCCATGTTCACCATCATGACTTCCAGTGACCTCGCCGAGACCACGGAAGTTGAGCCGCCGCACGGCCATATGAACCTGGCCCGAAGGACAGTCCTCGGCCAGGTCTGGAGCCGACCGAATCCGGCCTCGGCGAGTGCGCAGGGACGCTCAACGTGGTCCAAAGGCCAGGCCCGAACGGCACCGAGACAGAGGCCGAAGTCGACCGCGGCCGGCCCGATGGCTGTCAAGCTGTCCCCATGTGCCAAGCCCAGCAAGGGCACATGCGCGGCCGCGAGATCCCCGGTCTTGGCCCGATCCTGTCCCGATTTTGTCGCGATCCTGGCCTGTCTCGCTACAAGTCTCCGAATTCTGGCTCGTATGGCCCTCTACGCGACCACGTGCATCACATCACCAAAAACGCGTCCGGTCGCCGAACGAATTGCAGTGCTGCGCCGCAAAATCAGTGTTCCGACTGAAACGGCATTCCAGATCCGAGAGCCCGATCTTCTGCCACGCCTTGATCGTGCGCCGTTCAGCCTCCATCGGTCTCCCTCCTGGGCGGACCCCACTTCAAACGGGCACGGCCATCACGACGTGGCAGGGCGAGTATGTACGATCGATCGCCCGCAGTTGCTACACATCGCGCCCGGCCGGGCCGTCGCCATCGACCTGTGATCGATCGCCTGTGCGGACGCGGGGCTCGAGAAGCTCACGACTCGCCAGCTTTGGTCGAGCCAAGTCGCCTTAACGAGGCCTCGGCAAGCTGACGCGCGGTGTCCTCGGAGAAAAGACCGTCGTAGATCTCGATGAATTTATGCCCCGATTTCAGGCCGAGGGTCAGAGTCATTGTGGCACTCGGTCACCGCGTTGCTGGACGCGCGCATGCACCCCCGGCCGCCGCGAGGAGCCCGCCCAGCCTCACGTCGACCGCGAGGAGGCGGGCGCGTCGCCAGCGAGGTACTCCTGCAGCTCGGCGTGGACAAAGCGATAGCCGCCGCCGATCCGGTGCAGGAGCCCGCGCTCGCTCGCCTCGCCTAGCAGGCCGACGAGATCGAGGGGCAAGCGGCCGCGAAGCGCGAGGATGAGCCGGAGTGTGATGTGCTGGAGGGCCGCAAAGCCGCCGCGGAGGGCACCAGCGACGTAGCCCAGGGTAAGGGCGACGCACAGCTCGAGCGCGAGCGCGAAGCTCAGCGGATCGTCGCGCCAGAGCGCGGCGGCCTCGATGAAGGCCGGGCTCGCCGCCCCCGCGGCGCCGTCAGCGATGAGGTCAGGCGGCGGCGGCGGAGCGCCGACCATGACGGTAAGCGCGAGCATCGGCGCGGCGAGGACCAGGGCGACAGCGCCGCCGACCACCGCGGTGTTGCGGGCCGCGGTCCAGATCCCCTGACCCGGTCGGATCCGCCCGAGCGGCGCGACGCCGACGAGGCCACCGACGACGACCAGGGTGACGCTGAAGAGGAGCGCATAGGCGACGAAGTTGGCGACAAAGAGGGCGACGACGACCGCGACCGGCTCGCCGAGGCCCCAAACCAGGGCGGCGATCGCAGCGATCGCCAGGCCGAGCGTCACCCCGCAAGCGAGGGCCGCGCGGAGGCCCGCGACCATCGCCGCCGTCGACCAGGAGAGCCGCTCGAAAGGCTCGATCTCGCGGACACCGAGGATGAGGCCGACGAAGAGCGCGAGCGCGGTCGCGCTGAGGGCCGCCGTCGCGCCGACGATCGACGGGGTCGTCGCCCAGGCCAGAGTCGCGGCGATGATCGCCGCCGCTCCACCGCCGAACAGCGCGAGGGTCAGGCCGGCGTGGGCGATCCGCTCGCCCTGTCCCGCGAGACAGCTCGGCTGGAGCCGCTCGATCCAAAGCTCGCCCTGACCCCGGCGGCCGAGCTCGGCCGCGAGCCAGGCCAGGACCGCGAGGAGCTCGGCCGGCGAGCGACGGCCGGGCGGACGCGGCTCGAGCGAGCGCCCCAGGTATGCCGCCCAGATCCGGGTCCGGAGCGCGCCGCCGGCGTGAAGCTCGCGGAGCGCCGCCGCCGGCCGCCCGCGGAAGGCCCGGGCCGCGGTGTCGAGGAGGAGGGGCGAGCGCGCAAGGAGCTCGCCCAGTGCCGGATCGCCAGCGACCGCCGCCCGCAGCCCGGCGAGATCGGGCCCCGCGCGCTCGAGGAGGAGCGCCACCCGCTCCGGGTCGAGGGGCGCGAGCTCGATCGCCGCTGCCAGCTGGAGGCGGAGGCCGGCGCACGCGAGCTCCTCGGCGACGCCCCGCCGGCAGGTGACGAGCAACGGCGCGAGGTGCTCGGCCCGGTGCGCGCGGATCGCCCGGACGCAGGCAGCGCGGCGGCCTGGCGCGACCTCGTCGAGGCCGTCGAGGAGGAGCATCAGACGATCCCCCGCGAGCCACTGCGCCGCGATCCGGCGGGGGATCCCGAGGGTATCGCGGAGCTCGTCGAGCACCCAGCCGGCGAGGGTGGTCGCGCCGCTCAGCGACCACGAGGCGAGGCCGAGGACCACCGGTGCCGGCGCCTCCGGGTCGAGCCGGGCCCGGCGCAGGGCGTCGCGAGCGAGCCCCAGGAGCGCGGTCGTCTTACCCGCCCCGGCCTCGCCGACGATCAGGAGGGAGCCGTCGACCGAGGCCGCGGCCTCGCTGACCAACTTCGTCGCGGTGGGGTCGGCCTGGCGTCGAGAGTAGGCTGTCTCTTCGACCAGATCATAGCGAGCCCGACCGCACTCGCCGGCGAGGCGGAGGGGCGACGCGCCGTCGCCCGTCCGCGCGAGCACCCCGTCGATCCACGCCGACTCGACCCGCTCGAGGAGGAGGACCCGCGCGCGGTCATCAGGGGTAGCGGCGCTCGCCCGCTCAAGCGCGCCGATCAGCGCCCGCATCGACGGCCAGCGGCGCGAGGGCGTCGCCGCGAGGGCGCGCTCGAGCACCGCGTCGATCGCCGCAGGCGCCGGCGACGCCGGAGCGACCGGAGCGCCGGTCGCCGCCTCACCGGGCCGGAGGCCGTGGAGCGCCTCATGGAGCGAGGCCGCGAGGCTGTAGAGGTCCATCGACGGCGCTGGCGGGGCGCCTCGCGCGTGCTCCGGGGCCATGTAGGCCGGGGTCCCGGCGATCTCGCCCGCGCCGACGCTGGCCATCCCGAAGTCGAGGATCTTGACCCGCCCATCGTCGCCGACGACGACGTTGTCGGGCTTGAGATCGCGGTGGATCACGCCGCGCTCGTGGGCCACCTCGAGGCCGCGGGCGACCTCGAGGTAGGCCGCGAGGAGTTCCCGCCAGCGCCGCCCCGGCTGCGCCTGCCACGCTCGCAGCGTCGCCCCCTGGGCCCGCACCATCACCAGGTAGATCCGATCGTCGAGCTCGCCGACCCCGTGGACCGTGACGATCGCCGGATGTGAGAGCCGGGCGAGCGCCCGCGCCTCGCCGAGGATCCGCTCGCGCCCCGCCGGGTCGCCGCCCCCCGCCTCGTCGCTCAGCACTTTGATCGCCACCTCGCGGCCGAGGGCGTTGTCGCAGGCGCGGTAGACCGTGCCGGTGGCGCCGCGGCCGAGGACCCCGAGGAGGGTGTAGCCGCCGAGGCGCGGGGGCGCGGCGTCGGTCTCGATGTCGGCGTTGGCGCCCGCGTCAGCGAAGAGCGCGGGCGCGAGCCGACTCCACGCCAGCGAGCGCTCGATCGCGTCGACTGTGGTGCCGCTCTCCACGGATGTCGAGAGCTATCACACGACAGCGACGCAAGCCAAGGAGCCCTCTCTTTCACCCCCGGGTGATGGCAAGCCTCGACCCGCCCCTCTCCTCACCGCGCCTCGAACGGATCCAGCGGTGGCTCGTCAGCCCGCGCGCCCCCCTCTGGATCGCGGCCGCGGTCGCCCTTCTCTTTGGCGTACCGGCCCTCGGGAACGGGCTCGCCCTCGACGACCTGCTCATCCTCCGCGAGCAGGCCGGCGGTCACGCGTCGCTGACGATGTTCGAGCTCGGGGCCGCGAATCCGGGCGAGCTCATGTCGGCGCGGGCCGACGGGCTCTTTCCATGGTGGACCAGCGACGCCCTCGAGGTCTCACTCTTCCGCCCGCTCAGCGCCCTCACCCACGCGCTGGACCTCGCGCGCTGGCCGGGCTCGCCGCGGCTCATGCACGCCCACAGCGTCGTCTGGTACGTCGTCCTCGTCCTCGCGCTCGCCGCCCTCCTCCGCCGTCTGGTCGCGGCCGCGGGCGCGCCCGCCTGGGTCGCCGGCCTCGCGCTCCTCGTCTACGCGATCGACGACGCCCACGCGATCAACGTCGGCTGGCTCGCCGCCCGCAACAGCCTGATCGGTGCGGCCTTCGCCGTCCTCGCGCTCACCGCCTACAGCCGCGCCCGCCTCGCCGACTGGCGGCCCGGCGCGCTCCTCGGGCCGCTCGCGCTCGCGCTCGCGCTCCTCGCCTCCGAGGCCTCGATAGCGATCGTCGGCTACCTCGTCGCCCACACCCTGGTCTTCGAGACATCGACACCCTGGCGAGCCCGCGCCCGCGCGCTCCTCCCCTACGGGCTGGTGGTCGTCGCCTGGCTGGTCCTCTACCGCGCGCTCGGCCACGGCGTCGCCGCCTGCGGCCTCTACAGCGACCCGTTCGCGGCCCCGCTCACGTTCCTCGGCGACGCGCTCGGCCGCGGCGCGCTCCTCGTCGCCGCCGAACTCGGTCTACCGCTGGTCGTCGAGCTCCTCGCCTATGTGCCGGGTAGCGAGATCGTCGCGCCACTGATCGCCATCGTCGCCTGCGCCATCGTCGGCCTGGTCCTCCGCCCGCTCCTCCGGCGCGCGCCGCTGGCCCGCTTCGCCGCGCTCGGCATGGTCCTCGCCGCTCTCGCCCACGGGACCACCGTCCCCCAGGAGCGCTACCTCCTGCTCATTGGCATCGGCGGAGCGACCTTGATCGCCTGCGTCCTGGCCGAGCTGAACGCCCGCGCCCTCCGCCCGCGCCTCGCCCGGATGCTCGCCTGGAGCTGGGTGGTCCTCCACCTCATCCTCCCGCTGCTCCTCGCCGGGCCGCGGGCGACCGGTACCACCATGGTCCACCAGAGCATCGAGCGGGCGGCCCTCGCCCTGCCGAGCGCCGGCGACGACGGAGCGATCGTCCTGATCAACGCGCCCGGCGATCTCTTCGCCCTCTACGGGCCGACGATCCGTGCGCGCGCGGGCCTCCACCCCGCCGGCTCGCACCTCCTCCACGCCGGCGGCGGCGGCCTCGAGGTCACCCGCGACGACGCCCGGACCCTGCGCATCCGCAGCGAGCGCGGCTGGCTCGCGGCCCCCGGCGACCGCGTGCTCCGCGATCGCGCCCATCCGCAGGCGGTCGGAGAGCGGGTCCATCTGCGTGGACTCGAGGTCGTGGTCGCCGCGATCGACGAGCGCGGCGCGCCGACCGAGATAACCGTCGAGCTCGCAGCCGACGGGGTCGCTGACGCGATCCACTGGCTCGTCTGGAGCGTCGATCGGCCGCGCCCCTGGACCCCGCCGGCGATCGGCGAGCGCGTCCATGTCGACCCCGCGGTCTGGGACTTCGCGGCCGGCGGCTGAGGCTGACGGCCCCAAGGTCCTGGGCGAGCGGTCACCCCGGCCCGCCGCCTAGCCGCCCGCGCAGCGCCTCCGCCCAGCGATCGAGGTCGGTCACGGTGCTCCGCAGCAGCGCGGGCGCGGCCGCGAGCTCGGCGAGCGCGACCTCCAGGAGCTCGCGGCCGCGGCGGAGGCGGGTCTTGACCGTGCCCTCCGGCGCTCCGGTGATCTCGGCGATCTCACGGACCTTCATCCGCTCCCAGTAGTGGAGCTCGAGGACCATCTGGAGCTCGACCGGGAGCCGCCGCAGCCCTTCGAGGAGGAGGCGCTCCTCGTCGCGGCGGGCGAGCCAGGAGGCCGCGCTCGGGCCCGCGTCGCCGACCAGTTCGCGGACGCTGAGGACCTCGAGGGCCCGCCTATCGGCCTCGGTGCGGCCCTCCCGATAGCGCTCGCGGAGGGTGTTGCAGGCGATCCCGAACACGAAGGAGCGGAACGCTGCGCGCTCGCGCAGGCGCGGCAGGGCCTCGAAGCAGCGGAGGAAGGTCGACTGAATCAGGTCGTCCTCGCCGCCGCTCACCTTGTTGCGGAAGAAGCCGGCGATCGGTCCGTAGTAGCGGTCGAAAAGCGCGCGGCAGGCCGCACAATCGCCGGCCTGCCAGCGCGCGACGAGCTCGGCGTCGTCGACCTCTCCTGCCCTTGCGCGCTCGTCTGCTCGCTCCACCGCCGAATCATAGCCGAGTACGCGACCCCGCAGAACCTGCCGGACCACCCCATTCGCGCGACCGGCCCGAGCAAGCCGACCCCGCGTTCAGCAAGCATCGCATCTCCCGCGCGGGGCCCGATCCCTCGTTCCCGCCGACCCTCAACGTCACGCGAAAGCGCCGCTCTCTATCACCGTCTGTCGTACTGGATGCGGCGCAGGGCAGGCCGGGTAAGGGGTGGCTGATGTGGCGCGTCGCACCCGGCAGACCATAGGCGTCGACCCATGGGTACGCCGCTCACTCCGGGTCCTCTTCGCCCCGCAGGATCGACTCGATGAGCTCAGGCTTCCTACCAAACTCGATCACCACCTTCATGAAGAACGCAAGGTCGAATTCGGCAGCGGGCGAGTCCCCTGTGACTGAAAGGCGCCACAGCATGGTGAACATCGCGCGGGCGAAGTTCTGCGTCCGTCGGTCCTCGATCGCGGCGATGAGGGCTGCTGCTTCTTCAACACCTCGGTCTGCCCAACGCGCCCGCTCGCGCGGGGACAACAGCTCGCGCGGCGAGCAACACCTCGGCCGCCCGACGCCGCCCGCGCGGGGCAACAGGTTGCGTGTTGCCCGACGCCTCGATCCGCCCGACGCCGCCGGCTAACGCGAAGCAACAGCCCGCGTGGCAACCAACACCTCCGCCCGCTCTCCCAACACGGCGACCAACACCGCGGCCTGCCCGACGCCGCCCGCCCCGTTCGCCCAGCAGGGCGACCATCACCGCGGCCTGCCCGACGCCGCCCGGCCAGGGTCTGGATACGCTTGCGGTCGACACTCGCCATCTCGAGCTCCGGGAGTGGTCCGACGCTATAGCACAGCTGTGCCGCTGCTCGCCGGCCTGGACCTGCCTCAGACCGTCCCCTTCCGCCGTCGGCCGGATTCTCGCAAAGAGGGGCGATGATGTGGATGTTGTGCTCGCGGGCGAGAGCGGCGCAAAGCTCGTCCCGCGTCGCATCCGGGCGTGCCGCCACGAGCCGGGCGACGAAGGGTTGCTCAGCCTCGGAGATGGGTCGTTGCGGGCCACCGCCATGCGGCGCGGGCTCCACCGAGCCGGTCTCTCGTGCAAGGCGCAGGATGCGGTCGACGGTGGCGCGCATTGACACGCGCGAGAAAACCGGGGCATGCTCCGCCAGCGGTCCAGATGGATCGCCCGCTTCGCGCCCCGCGACGCGGATGATCACGAGAAGAGACATGTCAAAGAAGCTTTTTGTTGGTGGTTTGAGCTGGAACACGACGGATGATGGCCTGCGCGAGGCGTTTAGTCGCTTCGGCTCCGTCGTCGAGGCGAAGGTCGTGACCGACCGTGAGACCGGTCGCTCGCGCGGCTTCGGCTTCGTCGGTTATCAGGATCCGGCCGATGGTGCCACCGCCCAGCAGGCGATGGACGGCGCGTCGCTCGACGGCCGCTCCATCCGCGTCAACGCTGCCGAGGACAAGCCTGAGGGCTCTCGCGGCGGCGGCGGTGGTGGCGGTGGTTACGGCGGCGGCGGCGGCGGCGGCGGTGGCGGCTACGGTGGTGGCGGCGGCGGCGGCGGTCGTGGCGGTGGAAGCCGCGGCGGTGGCGGCGGCGGCCGTTACTAATCGATCACGCCTCGCGTGATTCCGGAGACCTGGGCCTCGTGCCCGGGTCTTTTTTTCGTCGACTCGTCGGGCCTGCCACGAATCGTCGATCGCTATCGCGACCGCGCGCAGCGAGCATTCCTGAGCGGCGCCGCTGCGTGGGCGCTGCACGACCTGGCCCCGGGGCCGTACACGGTCGTCGCACGCTCGCCGCAGGGCCGCGCGTCGCCTCGCGATCGAGGTCGCCAAGTAGACATGGTTTTCGCGGCGTTTCATGCCGCGAGCGCACGGTACAGGCGGCCCGACATCGGCACGGCGCGGGCCTTCCCGCCTTTCGGGCTGCCCTCGTTGCCGCGCACGAGAACGTTGACCTCGCGCTTGGTGAAGTCGATGTCGGTCCACCGCAGGGCTCCGACCTCCCCGACCGCAGCCCCGCCTCGCCCGCGAGCAGGATCAACAGGAGGTCGGCCGGGCAGAAGGTCGCCGCCCATGGACACGCCAGAGGCGGAGCCCGCCCCGGTCGAGGCAGTCCACGGACCGTGGCGAGCGTCGCTGACGCCATCGGTTGACATCTCCGCTCATTTTTTACGGATGCTGAAGCCGATTACGACCCCACATGCGATGCCAATCGCGCCTGAGACCGCTGCGCACACGAGCGCACGATTCTGGTCGCTGATGCCCAGGCGGTGGAGGTCGGC
>Ga0075163_10006824_pt1 | contig 15143 bp, 16 predicted proteins | sample JI1023141ADNA_FD_71478 | JGI IMG/M metagenome (GOLD analysis project Ga0075163, IMG submission 71478) | Wastewater effluent complex algal communities from Wisconsin, to seasonally profile nutrient transformation and Carbon sequestration -... | ecosystem: Engineered > WWTP > Effluent > Algae... | reverse complement strand
CCGCAGATCACCGCGACCGGCACCTGCGCGAGGCCGCGCTCGACCTGCGCCAGCTCGCGCTCGCGGCCGACGAACAAGCTCGGCGCCCGCGGCGTCGACGCCGACGCGGCGGCGGCGGCGGCGGGGCGAGCCTTCGGTCGGCGCGGTGCGGCCACGGCGCGGTGATATCACGGCCGCCTGTCCCAGCGCGCACATGCGCCTCGACACGAACACCCGCCGGCGCTACCGTTTCGGCATGAGTGCCCCGTCGACGCTCCTCGAACGCGCGCTCGCGCTGCCGGCGCGTGAGCGCGCCGAGCTGGTCGACGAGCTCACAGCGAGCCTTGAGGTCGCGGGCGACGTCGAGCTGGAGCGCGCATGGGCGCGTGAGATCGAACGGCGGGTCGCGCGCCTCGACGGCGGGACGGCGACGGTGGTGGATGGGGCGGAGGTCTTCGCGCGACTTGCGGCGAACCCTCCGACGAGATGAGCGCGGCGTTCGGGTTCTTGGCCGAGGCGGCCGAAGAACTCGAGTTGCACCGCGACTACTACGAACGGAAGGCGCCTGGCGTGGGGGCCGGTTCCTGATCGCGGCGCATGACGCGATCATGGCCGCGATCGACATGCCGAACGCTGGCGCGCTGGTCGCGGCTGGCGCCCGGGCGCGCCGGATCGCGCGCTTCCCGATCCGGATCATCTACGTGGTGCGCGGCGATCGCCTCATCGTCGTCGCAGTCGCGCACGGTGCGCGTCGACCAGGCTACTGGGCCGATCGGCTCGAGTGAGGGGGCGTCACGTCGAGACCCGCTCAGGCGGATCTCGCCCCGGTCGCCGCCGTGCGCCACGACCCCGCCCGCGGGGTTGGCGCGCCCGCGCGCGCGTGCCACATTCGCCGGCCACCGATGGAGACCCTCTCGCCATGAAGAAGCGCGTCGCGATCGTCGGCGCCGGGCTGTGCGGCTCGCTGCTCGCCGCGCTGTTGCGCGACCAGTTCGCGGTCACCGTCATCGAGCAGGGGCCCAAGAAGAAGCCGCTGTTCGACGACGTCGACTGCGCGACCGGCGAGCTCAACACGTCGATCAACCGCGCCGAGGGCCTCGGCGGGACGACCAACTACTGGCACAACGCGCTGATCGAGCTCGACGATCACGACCTCGGCAAGGCCGGGATCGAGCCGCGCGGCTTCGCGTCGTACTACCAGCAGGCGTGGTCGTTCTTCCTGTCGCCGAACGAGCTGGCCGAGTGCAACCGCGCGTGGGCGGCCAACCGCGCGACGGTCGAGCGCGGCGCGTCGACGGTGGCGCACATGGTGCTGCCGCAGGCCCGGCACAACGCGTGGCAGCTCGCCAACGCGCGCTACCCCGGCGCGCCCATCGAGGTGCGCTACGGCCACGTCGATCGTATCGTCGCCGGCGCCGACGGCGGCCCGGCGCAGATCGAGGTCCGCGGCAAGGGCGGCGTGCAGCGCGTCGTCGCCGATCACGTGCTGGTGTGCGCCGGCGGCATCGGCACGCCGATCGTGCTGGCGCGCTCGCTGGGCCGGGACGACGGGATGGTCGGCGGCTACCACGATCACCCGATGGCCTACGTGGCCAAGGTGAAGCTGCGCTCCGACAGCAAGCTCAAGGCGGTGTCGTGCACCGCGACGCGGTCGGCCGAGGTGCGCGCCGGCATCGTCTACACCAACGACGACCTCAAGACCGTCGTCTACCTGCGCCCGGCCATCGACCTGCGGCTGGGCTCGATCACCGGCCCGGCGCGCTACATCCTCTCGGACCTGCGCAACGATCCGTTCTCGCCGCGCAAGATCCTCCAGCTGCTCGGCAACCTCGAGGCGATCCGCGAGGCGGTGCTGTTCAAGACCCGCGCCGGCTACCGCGGCGACTACTACTCGGTGCTCATCCTCGGCGAGCAGACCCCGCTGCCCACCCGCGGCGTGCGCCTGACGCCCGGCAAGCGGCCGTCGCTCAACTGGGAGGTGACGCCGGCCGAGCTCGGCTCCTACCAGCGCTCGGTCGACGCGTTCTTCGCCGAGTACGCCGACGACATCCTCGAGCGCCGCGTGCTGCCCGTCGGCAAGTGGGACTTCCGCAACGCCGCTCACCACTCGGGCACCGCGGACCAGTTCGTCGCCCGCCCCGGCGACACCAGCCTCGACTTCTTCGCGGTCAAGGACCTGCCGGCGACCTACGTCTGCGACGGCTCGATCCTGCGCGCCGCCGGCATCGCCAACAGCGGCCTCACGCTGGTCGCGCTCGCCTACCGCCTGGCCGAGCTGCTCCGCGCCAAGGCGTAGGCGCGCCGCGCCGCCTGCGTCACGGCGCGGCGGTACGGCTACACATCCAGATCATCGATCTCGTGGGCGTGCTCGGTGATGAGCTTGAAGCGCGCGGCGACGTCCTTGCCCATCAGCTCGGCGATGACGGTGTCGGTGCGCAGCTCCTCGCCCGGCTTGACCCGGATCTGCAAGGTCGACCGGTTCTTCGGATCGAGCGTCGTCATCTTGAGCGTCTCGGGGTTCATCTCGCCGAGGCCCTTGAACCGGGTGATGCTGGGCTTGGCGTTGCCCTTGGCGTGCTGCTTGATCAGCCGCTCCTTGTGCAGATCGTCGAGCGCCCAGAACGTCTGCTTGCCGATGTCGATGCGGTACAGCGGCGGCTGCGCCAGGTAGATGTGCCCGGCGTCGAGCAGCTTGCGCATGTGGCGGAAGAAGAACGTGAGCAACAGCGTCGCGATGTGGTGGCCGTCGGCGTCGGCGTCCATCATCAAGAGGATCTTGCCGTAGCGCAGCTTGCCGAGGTCGAGGTCGGGGCCGACGCCGCAGCCGAGCGCGCTGACGATGTCGCCCAGCTCCTTGTTGCCCGACAGCTTGGCGTCGTTGGCCTGGAAGGTGTTGAGCACCTTGCCGCGCAGCGGCAGGATCGCCTGGGTCCGGCGGTCGCGGCCCTGCTTGGCCGAGCCACCGGCCGAGTCGCCCTCGACGATGAACAGCTCGGACTCCTCGGGGTCGGTCGATGAGCAGTCGGCCAGCTTGCCCGGCAGGTTGAGCCGGTGGCTGACCGCGGTCTTGCGGTTGATGCCCTCCTTGGCGGCCCGCGACGCCTCGCGGGCGCGCGCGGCGATCACCGTGCGCGCGACCACCGCCTGGGCCCAGTTGGGGTTGCTGTTGAGGTAGTTCTCGAGCGCCGGCCGCACCATCGCCTCGACCTGGCCCGCCACCTCGGGGTTGTTGAGGCGGTTCTTGGTCTGGCTCTGGAACTGCGGGTCGTGGACGAACGTCGACAGCACCGCGACGACGCCCTCGCGGATGTCCTCGGCGGTCAGCGTCACGCCCTTGGGATCGAGGCTGTGGGTCGAGATGTAGTTGCGGACCGCCTTGACGATCGCCGCGCGCAGGCCGGCGTCGTGGGTGCCGCCGTCGGGCGTCGGCACGCTGTTGACGTGGCTCTTGATCAGGTCCTCGGTGGCCTCGGTCCACTGCAGCGCCAGCTCGACGCCCAGCTTGGCCTCGTCGTCCTTCTTCTCGAGGTAGAACACGCCGCCGGTCGACGGCACCGGCAGCTTGCCGCGGGCCGTGACCAGGGTCGGCAGCCACTCGGCGATGCCCTTGTCGTGGACGAAGCGGTGGGTCACCGCCTCGCGCTGGCCGGCGGCGTTCTTGGCGGTCTCGTCGATGAAGATCATCTCGAGGCCGTGGTGCAGGTAGCTCTTGGTCTCGAGCCGCTCGGCGATCAGCTCGGCGTCGAAGTTGAGCTTCGGCCCGAAGACCTCTTCGTCGGGGGTGAACGTCACCCGCGTGCCGGTGCCGCGGGCGCCGCCGAGGTTCTTGAGCTTGCCGCTGGGCACGCCGCGCGCGAAGCGCAGCTCGTGGCGCTCGCCCTCGCGCTTGACCTGGACGATCAGCTCGCTCGACAGCGCGTTGACCACCGCCGAGCCGACGCCGTGGAGGCCGCCCGACACCGCGTAGCTCTCGCCGCGCTCGAACTTGGCGCCCGAGTGCAGGCTGGTGAACACCACCTCGAGCGCCGGCTTCTTCTCGTCGCGCATGATCTCGACCGGGATGCCGCGGCCGTTGTCGTCGACGGTGCAGCTCTTGCCGCCGGCGTGCAGCGTGACCTCGACCCGGGTGGCGTGGCCGTTGATGGCCTCGTCGATCGAGTTGTCGACGATCTCCCACAACAGGTGGTGGTAGCCATCCTTGCCGGTGCCGCCGATGTACATGCCCGGGCGCTTGCGCACCGGGTCGAGGCCCTTCAGGACCTGGAACGAATCCGCGCCGTACTTCTTCGCCGTCGCCATGGCTACTTGCCCTCCGCGCTACCGAGGCTCGGGATGGTCACCGGCACCGGCGGCCGGGTGAACGTCGTCTTCTTCTGCAGCTGGTGGCCCTTGCCGCCGCGCGCGGTGACCTCCTTGGGGTCGGCGTGGAGCGTCCACGCCTTGCCCGCGGCGTTCTCGATCACCATCGTCGTGGCCTTGTCGCCGGCGACGAAGCCGATGACCCGCTCGTCGTCGCCGGTCTTGACCACGGTGACGCCGCGGCCCGGGCCCTCGAGCTTGTTGATCTCCTCGGCCTTGCAGTGCAGCACGTGGCCGGCGCTGGTGGCGGCCACGACGACGTCGGCGTCCTTGACGCCGATCACGCCGATCACCTCGTCGCCGTCGCCCGGGCGGGCGTAGCGGCGGCCGGCCTTGGTCGTGACCTCGGTGTGGGCCGCCAGCGCGAACCGCAGGCCGAAGCCGCCCTTGGTCACGGCCAGCAGCGTCTCGGGCACCGGCAGCCGCGGGTCGAGCGACATCGCCGCGACGATCCGCTCGCCGTCGTCGAACTTCCAGTACTTCTGCGCCGGGTCGCCGTAGCCGGTCGACGCCGCGATGTCGTTGATCTTGACGACGTAGGCCGAGCCGCGGTTCGAGAAGAAGATCACCTTCTCCTTGGTCGAGCCCGGCAGCACCGCCATGACGCTGTCGCCCTCGCGGGTGCGGGTCTGGGCCGGGTCCTTGAGCTCGCGGACGCGCTTGATCCAGCCGTCCTTGGTGACGACGACGTTGGCGTCCTCGTCGACGATGAACGCGTCCTCGCTGACCTCGAGCTCCTCGGCGCCGCCGCCGACCGCGGTCTTGCGCTTGGAGCCGAACTCGGCGGCCACCGCCTCGAGCTCGCCCTTGATCACGCTCCACAGCTTGCTCGGGCTCTTGAGGATGGCCTCGATCTTCTTGGCCTCGATCGACTTCTCGCGCAGCTCGTCGCGGATGATGTTGATCTCGAGCTTGGCCAGCTTGTAGAGCTTGAGCTCGAGGATCGCTTCGACCTGGACCTCGTCGAGCCGGAACCGCTTCATCAGCTTGCCGGCGGCGTCGGCCTTGCCGTCCGAGGCGCGGATGATGCGGATGGTCTCGTCGAGCGCGTCGAAGATCGTCGCGAAGCCGTCGAGGATGTGGATCCGGCGCTGCAGCTCGGCCAGCTCGTACTCGAAGCGGCGGCGGGTGACGTCGCCGCGGAAGTCGAGGAAGTGCGTCAGCACCTCCTTCAGGCCCATGCGCCGCGGCTGCGCCGGCGGCTCGGGATCGTCGGGGCCGTGCTCGGGCGGGCGCGGGCCCGGCACCAGCGCGGTGATGTTGAGGTTGAAGTTCTGGGCGAGCGGCGTGTGCTTGTACAGGTACGCCATCACGATCGCCGGATCGGCGTCGCGCTTGATCTCGAGGACGATGCGCACGTCGGTGGTCGACTCGTCGCGCACGTCGAGCAGGTACGGCAGCTTGCGCTCGAGGATCACCGCCGCGATCTTCTCGACCAGGTCGGCCTTGGTCATCGCCCACGGGATCGAGGTGATGACGATGTCCTGGCCGCCGCGCTTCTTGTCCTCGAGCTTGTACTCGCCGCGGACCCGGATCGCGCCCTGGCCGGCCTCGTAGATCGCGCGCAGCTCGGGCTTGCTGTTGAGCAGCTGGCCGCCGGTCGGGAAGTCCGGCCCGGCGATGTACTTCATCAGGTTGGTGGTCGTGAGGTTGCGATCGTCGATCAGCGCGACCAGCGCCGAGACCACCTCGCGCAGGTTGTGCGGCGGGATGTTGGTCGCCATGCCGACGGCGATGCCGGTCGAGCCGTTGACGAGCAGGTTGGGGAACCGCGCCGGCAGCACTTGCGGCTCGGTGGTGGTGCCGTCGTAGTTGGCCCGGAACGCGACGACCTTCTGATCGAGCTCGCGCAGGAGCTCCATCGCCGGCGGCGCCAGCCGGCACTCGGTGTATCGGTAGGCGGCCGGAGCGTCGCCATCGAGCGAGCCGAAGTTGCCCGAGCCGTCGACCAGCGGCACCCGCAGCGTGAAGTCCTGGGCCATGCGCACCATCGCGTCGTAGACCGAGGTGTCGCCGTGGGGGTGGTAGCGGCCGAGCACCGAGCCGACCACCTTGGCGCTCTTCCGGTGCTTGGCGTCGGGCCGCAGGTGCTCGTCGTGGAGCATCGCGTAGAGGATGCGGCGCTGCACCGGCTTCAGGCCGTCGCGGACGTCGGGCAGGGCGCGCGACGTGATCACCGACAGCGCGTAGTTGAGGTAGCGCTTGCGGGCCAGGTCGGCGAGCGAGCCGTCGTCGCCGTCGCCGCCGTCCGAGGCGCCGCCGTAGATGTCGGTTGGGGGGGGCGGCTCGTCGGCGCCGGACGCGCGGACGGTGCGAGGAGCGACGGGGGGCGGTTTGCGCGACATGGTGCTCAAGGGAGGAGGCCCGGCAGGACCGCCGGACGGGGGCGCGACCTTACTTGCGTCGCCGAAAAGGTCCAGTTGCTCACGCGCCGCCGGGATCGGTCGGGTCACGGGGCCTCCTGCCGGGGCTGGGCGTACCACGAGGGGGTGATGGGGCGCCGGAGCCCCCTGAAACTGGTGGACGCCAGGGGGGGTGTGGTAGTAGGGACGTTCACGGAACTGCCGCATGGTCGACAGGCGATCGTCTCCGCGCAAGAAATCGGCACGCGCCGCCCTCGTCGAGGTCGGCGCCCGGCCGCCGGCTGCCCGCGGCACGATCCGGCTGTTCTTCATGCTCGGCGTGCTGGTGCTGATCAACCTGTACGTCTTCGTCTGGCGCGACGGCACCAGCATCGGCGACGTCCGGGCCAAGGCCCAGAACATCGGCTCGGCGCCGATCGACAGCGGCCCCAAGCCGCCGCCCCTGCCGGTCGCGGCGCCGGTGGTCACCGGTCCGCGCACGATCACCGGCGTGGTCGCCAAGGGCGAGAGCCTCGGCAAGATCCTGCGCGGCGAGAAGGGCGCGGACCTCGACGCGGCCGCCGCCGACGAGCTGATCCGCGCGGTCGGCCCGGTGTTCGACCTGCGCGGGTTGCGGACCGGCCAGGCCTACACGATCGAGCTCGACGCCCACGGCGTCGTGCAGTCGTTCGAGCTGGTGGTCAGCAAGACCGTGACCGTGCGGGTGCTGCGCGACGCCGACGGCGTGCTGGCCGGGGTCAAGGACCAGGCCGCCACCCGGATCGAGCTGCAGGAGGTGGGCGGCCGCATCGACAGCTCGCTCTACGGCGCGGTCAAGGCCGCCGGCGAGGACGGCGCGCTGGTCAGCTTCTTCGTCGACGTGTTCGCCTACGACGTGGACTTCTACAACGACACCCGCGAGGGCGACACGTTCAAGGTCATCGTCGAGAAGGAGTACAAGGACCAGGAGTTCTTGCGCTACCGCCGGATCGTCGCCGCCGAGTACCGCGGCAACGCCGGCACCTTCCACGCGTACTACTGGCAGCCGACCGACAAGCCCGGCCGCTACTTCGACGAGCAGGGCCAGTCGGTCGAGAAGAGCATGCTGAAGAGCCCGCTCAAGTTCGCGCGGGTCAGCTCGAACTTCAACCCGCGCCGCATGCACCCGGTGCTGCACACCGTGAAGGGCCACTTCGGCACCGACTTCGCCTGTCCGGTGGGCACCCCGGTGTGGGCCGCCGCCGACGGCGTGATCTCGCAGATCGGCCCCAACAAGGGCGCCGGCAACATGATCACGATCCGCCACGACAACGGCCTGGTGTCGATCTACATGCACCTGTCGAAGTTCACGGCCGGCCTCAAGGTCGGCAGCCGGGTCGCCGCCAAGACGGTGATCGCCCAGTCGGGCAACACCGGCCTGTCGACCGGCCCGCACCTGCACTTCGCCGTGAAGCAGAACGGCAGCTGGGTCGATTTCATGAAGCTCAAGCCGGCGCGCGCGGCGGGCGTGCCCAAGGCCCAGCTCGGCGCGTTCAAGGAGCAGATCGGCAAGGTCGCCGCGCAGCTCGCCCAGATCCCGACGGTGCCTGCGGCCCCCGAGACGCCGGTCGCGGTCGCGCCGTAGGCGGCGACGCCCGGCGACGTCGATCGCGCGATCGGTGGTTGCCGGGGGCAGGGTTTCCGCGCATCCTGTGGGTAGGTGCTGAAGCTCATCCTCGGACTGTTGAAGGGCGCGCTGGTCGGTGGCGCGATCGGGTATGGCGCGTTCGCCGCGGGGATGACCGGCGGCCTGTTGTGGGTGGTCTACGGTGTCGCCGGGGCGCTGGTCGGCCTGATCGCCGGCCGGCCGCTGTGGGCGCTGATCACCGACAAGGACGGCACGACCTGGGTGTCGGTGCTGAAGGCGCTGTTCGGCTTCGGCGTCGGCTGCGGCCTGTACGCGCTGGTCCACAAGGCCTGGGGCGGCTTCGAGCTGACGCTCGGCTTCCTCGACGACAAGCCGCGGCTGTTCCAGCACTGGCAGCCGGTGTTCGCCGCGTCGGTGGGCGGCTTCCTCGGCGCGTTCTTCGAGATCGACGACGCGATCGGCGGCGACGCGCCCGCGGGTGCTGGGGCCAAGGGCAAGGCGCCGGCCCGCCCCGCGGCCAAGCCGGCCGCGCGCAAGTAGACCGCGCCCCGGCGTTGGTGATACGCCAGCGGGATGCGCGCTCCTTTCCGCTTCGCCCTGGTGATGTCCGTGCTGGTCGTGGCCGCGTGCGGCGGTGACGACGAGCGCATCCCGCCGGTGATCGACGCGCCGGCGCCCGACGCCGCGACGATCGACGCGCCGGTGACGATCGACGCGCCGGCGATCGACGCCGGCGTCGACGGCCCCGCGATCGACGCGGCCATCGACGCGCTGGCCATCGACGCGTCGGCGTTCGACGTCAACGGCTGCACGCTGGCCACCGCCACCGATCTGAGCGCCGCCGGGACCCCGACGGTGACCTTCGGCGGCGCCGCCGGCTTCGTCTACGCGCCGAAGTGCGCGCGCATCAGCGTCGGCCAGGCGGTCACGTTCTCGGGGACGTTCGCGTCGCACCCGCTGCGCGCGGGGGTGGTGGTCGGCGGCGTCCCGCAACCCCAGCCGGGCGGCCCGATCGCCTCGACCGACACCGGCACCACCGCGACCTTCACCTTCCCGACGGCCGGCGTCTTCCCGTACTACTGCAGCCTCCACGGCGGCGGCGGCATGAACGGCGTCGTCTACGTGCAGTGAGCGGGCGGGGCTAGCGCGGATCAGCTGCCGCGGTTGGAGTTGCCCTCGAGGAAGCGCACGCCGTCGAGTTCGTCGTGGTACGGGCCGGTGTAGCGCAGCACGTAGAGCCCGTTCCGACCGTCGAGGACGTAGATCAGGCCGTCCTTGATGATCGGGTAGCTGACGAAGGCGACGCGGCCCCAGAGCTGCTGGTTGGTCGCGGCGATGGCGGTGGGCTCGAAGGTCGCGAGCGGGGTCGGGTGCGCGGGATCGCTCAGGTCGAACACCATCAGCCCGGCGCGGTACCAGCTCACCACCGCGAGGTGCGCGGTGGTGGTCGGGTCGTGTGGGCCGTAGCCGAACGTGCCGAGGTCGGGCGAGAGCGGCTCGCCGGCGCGCGGGTGATGCCAGGTGCCGACGATGCGCGGCGTGACCGGGTCCGCGACGTCCACGACGTCCATCCACCCCTCGGGGACGCCCTCGTTCTCGTAGGTGACGACGGCGAGCGGCCGGCCCGGCACCTCGACCGCCGAGTGGGTGATGCACCCGACGTGGGCGGCGGTGCACGGGTTCACGAAGCCGGCGCCGCTGGTGATCATCGTCGGCGCGATCGGCCCGGCCCCGGTGATCGTCGACGCGTCGAACACGCCCATGCCCGCGTGCAGGGTCGACGCAAAGCCGCGCGCGCCATCGGCGGCCAGCGCGACGCCATGGAGCCCTGGCGCGAACCCGGCCCAGGCCTCGAACATCGCGGTCGGTGTGCTCAGGTCGACGACGTGCAGGCCGGGGGCGGTGTTCGCGACGCTGGTGATGAGGCCGAGGATCCGCGTCGGCGCCGTCGGGTCGCGCCACAGGTACATCTCGTGCGGCAGCACCGTGCTGAGCGTCACCCGGCCCAGCTCGACCGGGTGCACCGGATCGGCGAGGTCGTAGGCGATGACCAGCCCGCCGGTGGACAGCACATACAGCCGCGCCAGGTCGGCGACCGCGTGCAGCTCGGTGATCTCGAGGTCGGGTGCCAGCGCGCCGACCACCGTGGGCGCCGCGGGATCGTGCAGGTCGATGATCTGCACCGCGCTGACCGGCCAGCGGTGCCCGACGTAGGCGTAGTCGCCGGCGATCGCCATGCCGATCCACGCGGTGTCGAGCGGCAGCGGCGCGTGGCCGACGAGCGTCAGCGGGCCGCGCGGTCCCGCGTCGGGCGGCCCGGCGTCGAGGGCGGTCGCGGCAGGATCGGCGCTGCACGCGGCGAGCGCGAGCGCGAGCGCGACGGTCGCGCGGAGGCGATCGGGAAGGGGCGTCATGGTCGATCGAGTCCTGGTGGGGGCGATGTGAGCCCCGCCCCATACGCTGGCGCGCGCCACCTGCGCAAGGGTGCCGGCGCGCCCGCGGCTACGGCGCGACCAGCTCGAGGCCGATGCCGACGAGATCGAGCGCGGTGGCGTGGGTGCCGAGGTTGGCGGGCGCGACGCCGCCCGGGAACGGATTGTCGAGCGACAGGCCGGGGCCGCGCGCGGTGCGCTGGCGCGACAGCTGGTGGGCCACGCCGATCGTGATGGTTGCGTCGCCGGCCGACAGCTCGAGGCCGGCGGCCAGCGTGTGGCCGCCGAGATCGGCGCCGACGGTCGTCAGTGTCGGCCCGGCGCTCGCGGCGCTGGCCCAGCGGTAGCCCAGCGCCAGCCACGCGAAGCCGGGCAGCACCTCGACGTCGACCGCCGCCGCCAGCGCGCCGTGGCCCTTGCGCGGCAGCCGCGACGGCAGCTGCGCGAGGCGCGCCCGCGCGCCGCTCTGGTCGACCAGCTCGACGCCGGCGATCGCCCAGGCGTCGGCGCCCGTCGGGTACGCGGTCCAGGTGGCGGCGCCCTCGACGGCGTAGCGCTCGCCGAGCCAGCGGACGCCGAGGTTGGCGGTGAGGGCCGAGCCCAGCCGCAGCGCGCTGGCTGGCGCGACCGCGACGACCTGGGCGGCGTCGGCGACCGCCGCGACGGTGGCGTCGCCGTCCGCGCGGACGTCGTCGCTCCAGCTGACCCCGAGCGCGAGCTCGAGCGGGGCGTCGAGCGGGGCGATCAGCGCGCCGAGCGCGCCGCCCGGGACCAGGCCGTCGCCAGCGGTGAGCGCGACGTCGACGTCGCGGGTGGGCTGCGCCAGCGGATCGCGGCCGGCGAACCCGGCCCACAGCCGGCGGCGCTCCTCGACGTCGACCTGCGCGACGGTCACCGCGACGCCGAGCGCCAGCCACTCGGTCGGGCGGATCGCCGCCGCGGCGCCGACGGTCTGGCGCTGCAGGCCGGCGACGCTGCCGGCGTAGCGGTGCGGGAAGCGCCCGGCGACGTCGGCGGCCGGCAGCTCGAGGCCGGCCACCGGCAGGTCGTGGTGGAACGCCTCGGTCGTGGCGTAGGCCACCGCCAGCACCACGTCGCCGAGGTGGCCAGCGGCGCTGACCGCCGGGGTCAGCGTGGCGCCGCCGCCGTCCTGGACCCGCGGGTGGTCGGGCGTGATCAGCGCGGCCTCGTCGTCGAGCGCCAGCCCGGCGAGCTGCGCGCGGCGGCCGTCGCGGCGGGCGATCGCCGCCGGGCAGGCGAACACCGCGGCGCCGCCGTCGTCCGACACGATCGCCGCGCCGGCGTGGCCGATCGCGCGCGGCGACAGCGTGCCGACCTCGACCCCGGCGGCGGCCGGCGCGATCGCGCCGCGCGCGGCCACGGTCACCGTCACGCCGAGCGCGCAGACGCCGATCGAGCGACGGAGCACGCGCCGACGTTACTCGCGACCGACCGGCCAGCGCCAGCCGACGCGGCCCCGGTCACATCAGCCAGTGCGTGTCACCGGCGCGGGAAGAGCGCGGCGACCGGCACCGCCAGCGCGGGGAACGCGACCGGCGCGATGGTCGCGTTCCGGTCGTGGCGGATCACTTCGGTCCACTGGTCTGCGAGCGGGCCGCGGTGCACCACGACGGCCTCGGCCTCGACGTCGACCAGCCAGTACTCGGGGATGCCGGCCGCGGCGTACAGCGGCCCCTTGACGTCGCGATCGTCAGCCAGCGACGTGACCGCGACCTCCACCACCAGCGACGCCGTGCTCGGGTGATCGTCGCGCCAGTCGACCCGCGGCACCACCGCGAGATCCGGTTCGGGCTCCTCGAACTCGCCCAGCGCCAGCGGACACTGCACCCGGACCCGCGCCACGCCATGCAACGCGCCCTGGAGGATGTCGGTGAGCAGCTCGATCACGAACGCGTGGGCGTTCCCCTGTGGACTCATCGGCACCAGCACCCCGTGGATCAGCTCGACCTTCTCGTCGCGGAACGCCCCCAGCTCGACCAGCCGATCGTACTCGCTCCGCCGCAACGGCCGGATGCGGCGGGCCGTCGCGACGGTGATCGGAAGCGGTGCAGCCGGGCGGACCACGGGCTCAGCCTAGCACGCGGTCCCGGTCACATCAGCCGGCGCACTCGCAGCAGCGGGTCGCGGCCTTGGCGCACGTGGCCTTGCCGGCGTCGCAGCGCTCGGCGGCCCACAGGTCGCCGGGCAGCTGCTGCGCGAGGTCGCAGATCTTGGTGGCGTTGTCGCAGATCGAGCCGCTCAGCGTGCAGACGTCGGTGCAGGTCTGGCTGCCGCTCGGCGTGCACACGTCGAGCGAGGCGATCGACATCGCGTGGGCCGGCCCCAGCTCGTCGACGGTGGGCGCGGCCAGGCCGAGCTCGTCGCGCGCGGCGCCGAGCTGCCGATCGAGATCGGTGATCTGGTCGCGCACGTCGCCGACCGGCGGCAGCGGGTTGCCGGGCGCGCTGGTCTGCGACATCGGTCGGCCGGCGGCGCAGGCGACCACGGTGGCGATCCCGAGCGCGGCGCCCAGCGCCGCCAGCGAGCGAGTCACGGCATCACCTCGTCCTTGTTGCACTGGCAGCAGCGCTCCTGGGCCTCGCGACACGACGCCTTGGCGCTGTCGCACTTGTCCTTGGCCCAGGCGTCGTCGCCCAGCTCGGTCGCGATCGCGCAGATGTCTTCGGCGTTCTCGCAGATCGCCCCGCCCAGCTCGCACACGTCGGCGCAGCGCGCCTGGGGCGGGCCGGGCAGCACGCACGCGCGCGCGGCGGTGGCGGCGGTGGTGCGCGCCATCGCCAGCACGGTGGCGTCGTCGGGCTCGACCTCGAGGCCGGCCTCGTGGCGCCACTGGCGGATCTGCGTGGCCAGCGCGGTGATCTCGTTGCGCTTGCCCTGCAGCTCGGTCCACGCCGGCGACGGCTGGGGCCGACCGCCACACGCGCCGACGGCGCCGATGCCGGCGCCGACCACGAGCGCGAGCGCGACCCGCCTCATGGGTGCCCCATCAGCCGCTGCTGCAGCGCCTCGTTGATCGCGATCGACTTGTCGTAAGCGACGATCGCCTGGCGCTTGAGCTCGCGGGCGCGGGTGGCGTCGGCTGGCGCGGTGGCGCCGTCGAGCGTCGCGGCCTGGGCCTCGAGGATCTCGCCGCGCACCGTGTACAGGTTGGCGACGAAGAACGACTCGCGGGTGGCGGCCGCCAGGCCGGCGTCGATCTCGCTCATCGCGGCGTCCGGCTGGCCCTGGGCCAGGAGCAGCTTGGCCAGCAGCGCGCGGGCGTCGGCGCGGACGTCCTCGGCCTCGGCGGCGCCGGCGGGGAACTGCACCGCGAGCACGCCGCGCACCGCCGCGATCGCCAGGTCGGGCTTGCCATCGCTCATGTAGACCTTGGCCTTGTGGTGGAAATTCTTCGCCTGCGACAGCGCGATCATCAGGCGCTGATCGATGCCGTCCTCGGGCTGGGTGACCTGGGTCACGCGGCCCGCCGGCGGCGGCGTCGGGCGAGCGTCCTCGGCGCTGTCGCAGGCGACGAGCGCGGCGACGACGACGACCACGAGGCCGATGGCGCGCCGCCGCCACGCGCGGAGCAAGGGGATGGACGTCATCGCAAACCTCCGGACATCGTACGCGCGCGGAAGCCGTCCAGGCGATCGGCGTAGATGGTGTCGATGCGGTCGAGCGCCGCGCCGGCGCGCTCGGCGGGGATCGCGCCGATCAGCGGATCGGCCGGGCGCGAGCGCAGCTCGACCGGCAGCGGGGCGGCGGCGGCGGCGACCGGCGCGGGCGGTGCCGCGCGCTCGGCGCCGCGATCGCGGAGCCACAGCGTCAGCGCGGCGGCGGCGACCAGGCTGGTGGTCGCGGCGACGATCCACGGCGCGCGGTTGCGACGCCCTGCCGCGCGGCCGATCGGCACCACCGGCAGGCTCGCGCTGACCCGGCCGTGGCCGCCGGCCCGGCGATCGATGGCCGCGGCCAGCGCCGACTCGACGATCGCCGCGCGGCGGCTCGCGCCCAGCTCGACCGGCCGCACGCTGGCGCGCAGCGCGGTGGCGACCTCGAGCAGCTCCTGCTGCTCGGCCGGCACCGCCGCGGGGGGGCGGCCGGCCACGACCTTGTCGATCAGCTCGGCGAACGCCTTGGCGGCGGCGCGCTCGGTCGCGTCGGCGGGCGCGTCGGGCGCCGGCACGTCGTCGTCGGGGGGCAGGTCGGTGGGATCGTCGGGGCGCATGGAGGTCACGAGGGACTCACGAGGGTCGGGAAGCGGAGGTCACGCTCGGTCTTCGTTGAACGTCTCGCGTTTCGGGTGGGGGCCGTTGGCGGTCACGCTCGGTCTTCGTTGAACGTCTCGCGTTTCGGGTGGGGGCCCCACGTCTTGTGGGGGAGGGTCTTTGCGAAAGACCC
>Ga0075163_10006822_pt1 | contig 15146 bp, 9 predicted proteins | sample JI1023141ADNA_FD_71478 | JGI IMG/M metagenome (GOLD analysis project Ga0075163, IMG submission 71478) | Wastewater effluent complex algal communities from Wisconsin, to seasonally profile nutrient transformation and Carbon sequestration -... | ecosystem: Engineered > WWTP > Effluent > Algae... | reverse complement strand
AACATCCTTTTCTCCTTTAAGGGCTCTGTACCACCACAAATCAAATAACGACTGATAGTCAAACAGAGGAATGTTTTTTTGAAACTGTTTAATTGGGTCCTCATTCAATAAAATTTCGGCGAAATTATAATGATGTCCAAACGCGGTTTCCTGAGCTCGGGTAAGTAATTTAATAAGCTGCTTAACCTGCTGTTTATAGATGTTTTTCCTTGCCGGAATTATCCCACGGATATCAATCGCACTTTTAATTATCGAACCTAAAATCGGCATCTTGTTGTGTCTTTACTTTAAACTTTCTATATTACTTTATGTACCTAAAATCCTGATTATTTTTGATGGCTTTTAACGTTCGATAAATTAGTTTTATTACTTCTTCTACGTCTTGTTTATTTACGCTCTCAACAGTGGTATGCATATATCGTAACGGCAGGGAAATGAGAGCGGATGCAATTCCATCGGTAGCGTAGGCAAAAGCATCGGTATCTGTTCCGGTTGAACGAGAAGCGGCCTGACGCTGAAACTCAATTTTATTCTTCGTTGCCGTTTCGATAATTAGTTTGAGAAGATTATTTTGAACCGCCGGAGCGTAACTTAGTACCGGTCCTTTTCCGCAAGACAGATCGCCACTGACAACTTTGTTCATCATCGGTGTTTGGGTATCGTGGCAAACATCCGTAACGATAGCAACATGAGGGTTTATTTTGCGTGCAATCATGGTAGCGCCATTTAAACCAACCTCTTCCTGAACAGCGTTCACGATATAAAGACCGAACGGCAGGTTGTCTTTGTTCTCCTTCAACAGTCTCGCCACTTCAGCAATCATAAAACCTCCTATTCGGTTGTCGAGGGCTCTGCCCACATAGTAGCGGTCATTTAACTCCATTAAACCATCTTCGTAAGTGACAACACAGCCTACATGCACTCCAAGAGCTTCTACTTCTTTGTCAGACTTACAACCCAGATCCAGAAATATGTTTTTTAAACCTGGAGTTTCCTCCTTGGCTGCGTCCCGAACATGAATGGCCGGCCAACCAAATACCCCTTTAACGATCCCCTTTTCCGTGTATATGTTTACGCGCATCGAAGGCGCAATCTGATGATCACTTCCGCCATTTCGTCTGAGGTAAATAAACCCGTCTTTTGTTATATAATGCACAAACCAGCTGATTTCATCAGCATGAGCTTCAATTACTACTTTATAGGGTGCTTTTGGATTAATAACACCTACAACGGTTCCATAAGTATCAGTGAAATACTCATCGATATAAGGCCGAATGTAGTTCAACCAGATTTTCTGCCCACTGCTTTCAAAACCAGTTGGTGAGGAATTGTTAAGATACTCATATAAAAACCTGGTTGAATTTTGGTTTAAAATTGACTTCGCTTTTGCCATTAATATCTGTTTTCGAGGGCTTAAATTAACAAAAAAATAACGGAAATAAAATCTGAATATTATTTCCCCTTCTTCCAGGTATTATAAACTTCCTGTTGTTTAGGTTTGTAAGCCGGCATTCTTCTTAAGGGTTCACAGGGTTTAAGGGTAGCCCGACACTCATCAGGCAACTGCTGGTATAAGCGTGTTCCTTTTGTTTTCCACTCAATCATTTCTTCGCTTACATCTTTTATCTGTTTAGCTGGATTTCCAACTACAACTTTCCGTCTTTCAATTATTGTTTCAGCATGTACAAAAGATAATGCGCCAACGATACACTCGTCACCAATTATGGCATCGTCCATGATCACGCTGTTCATGCCTATTAAACAATTTTTACCAATGGTTGCGCCGTGAATTACTGCACCGTGACCAATGTGAGCGCCTTCTTTCAGTAAGACAGTTGTTCCTGGAAACATGTGGATTGTACAATTTTCCTGTACATTACATCCATCTTCAATGATAATCTGACCCCAGTCGCCTCTTATTGCAGCACCGGGACCTATGTAAACATTTTTGCCAATAATAACATTTCCGGTTACTGTGGCATTTGGGTGTACAAACGCGCTTTTATCAATTACTGGCTTGTAGCCATTGAATTCAAAAATATTTGCCATAAATCTTTTTCAACTTTTAAAATTACTTATTAAAATCCGGAAAATTTAACTTGTCTTCTGCTGGTCAATTACTACAAAAAATAGCAATCAAGCGCTGTGTTTTGTAGTAAATTTGTGCTTTAATTCAAATCAAAGGATGAAGAGTTTTGTTGTTTCCAAAGTGTCCACAAAATCCAGGATTCAGGAGTGGAACCTATTTTTAGCGTCCTTAGTAGAGATAAAAAGCTCTGAAAAACCTCTGATCAAAAATACTGAGAACCCGTCTCAGTTGATTTATCACTTATCGCTTCAATTCGGAAAGCAGTAGCTGGCTGTTTTTGGGCGTTTTCTTACATCCGAATTTACGTACAAAGTGTTTTGATATCAGATACTTCTCTGTTTGGTTTGCAGGTAGTTTATTTGAACTTATTCCTTTTGCAAAAGGTTCAGCTTGTATAGTTGCCAGATCTCTTTTCGCCGTGGTTTCGAAATAAGTAAATCCCTCCTTTATTTGTTGCTTTTTGTCTCTTAAGATCCGTCGGTTCAGCCAACGCGACTAACGGTGGAATATTACCCAATTTCAACATTCCATAAAAACCTGTTTTCAAAGAAACATTTCGAGTAGTTGGCAAGAAAGTTAATGGTTCCGTAAGATTTATTATAGTTTAAAATAAATTACTGTGTGTTTCACGAACGTCTGTTTTGACTTCTGTAAGTAAGAAAGGATCTAACTGCTGAAATGCGTGTTTTCACCGATTATTGAAAACTACTACCAGCAATTAATCAGTCAGTTTTCAGCTGTGGTAATTTAAAGCACTCTGGGATTTCGCCGCAATGGATCGTTTTGTTTTGTTCTGCCAGGTAATTCGATCGGCATTTGATGATCATCGCTCATATCTCTTAGTTTGGACGCCAAACGATTAAAAGCCTCCTGAAGTTCGGGCACTCCAGTCCTCAGGTAAAAATATTCGATGGTTAAAGCGTGAACATAAAAACAGGTGGTCATTAACGAAGACCTATATACAAACCGCACAGACGCACTTGCCAATGTTCGTGAAATTAGCCGCCGCTTTTACACCATCAGGTTATCAAATATGAATTCTATTAACTAGCAACACGACTGACCTCAATCGACACCATGTCCAATCCGTCGAGACGGATAATGGTAGATCTTTTGTGATTCATTAATACAAAGCCACCTAATAGCTAATTTCTGCTGAATCCAGATTATCATTTTAGACACGAAAAAATCTCCCCGATAAAAGTCGACAACAAAATCTTTGTGATCAAATTAAATTTCTTAGCTCCATACTGCAATGCAAATAAAGACTCGCCCGTTTTAATACGATAAATTTGATGACAGTGAATTTTTTTCTAATAAGGGAAAACACGTTATATGCTCCCCTTTCAAAATACTAACAGGTGCTTATTTCACAAAAATCGGTAATTGTTCCACGTGAAACAAATTGCCTAAGGGAGCCAGCTACAATCGCTGATCGAAGAAGTGACAGCGGATTACAATGATTACGAACCAACCAAGGTGGCACGACCCATTCAGGAGTTTGTCAACGACCATGCTTCCAACTGGAATGTCCGGTTAACCGGAAACGTTTCTGGCGACGGGCCTCCGCAGATGCTAAAGCTGGCAAGCCAGGGAAATGTCGGTTGATAAAAGAGCTGGATATGAAATACTGAACGAATGCCTGATGGTACCGGGCAGTTGATGTCTCCAATCGCCCCATTCTTTAGCGAGTGGGTGTATAAAAATCTTACCGATAACATGCGCTCAAAAAGCAAAACAATACACCGTTACAGCATGAATCTGTGCACCATACGTTTTTGGCAAAAATTGACCCGAAGAGACACCAACTACCGTTTGGTGACAAATCCGAAAGGAAACGAGTGCCAACACGGCTAGCCTAGCAGTGAAAAACGAGACGTAGCATCTAATAAGAAAAACCAATTTAGAATAACCGGGGCGGCTACCATTTAAGCGCCCTTGACGGGTTGGCCAGCTAAAACTTGATTAAATACAAAATTTACCGACACACAGACCCTGAAGGCAATCAAAGAGCTTGACACCGGTTCAGAATTCTAAGGGATTGGCTCTGAATTAGGAAAACGCGCCGCTTTCTTTCTTTTGTGTCAGCATTGCTATGAAGGCTTGGGAGCCGATGACCTCAAGCGTCTCAGGAATCTTTAGGCTAAGAATACAAAACTGGATAAGGTGCATGCCGAAGCAAGTTCGGGACAATATCCATTACAAGACGCAATGGAAAAAAGTTATAAGTCCTGATAACAACGGCCAGCTAGTAAAACACCTACTTAAAGACTGCGCGAGCTGCCGTAGGGCCGTTAAAACTCTAAACTTGCCCAGAAGCAATTACCCCCAAAAAGCAAGTTGTCAAAACAATGATGCCGTTATTGAGGAACCAAGGGGACTTGCTGGTAAAAACCAATTGACAGGACCTTGGCTATGTTATTATCGACTCAGAAGGAAAGGATCTACATGGACAGTAAAAACTTTAACGGGTAGATTCGGGGCTCAAAATAAATATCCGGAGACGAAATTGTAAACGTCTACCGGCAAGGTTGAAAAAATTCTCGATACCGCAGCTTGACATAAAACAGATTTAGTCAACTGATGTTATGACTGATAATTTACGCGATAGCAGAAACTTCATGTTATAGAAGTTTATCGACTATCTTAAACGCGAAGTCTCAGATATTGGATTAACGCTCTATTTTTGAAAGGTAGGACGAATCGCAGTTTTAGAGAATCTAAGGTCATTTAGAAGCCTGCCAAAGATTTTCCGCACCGGAAATCAGCTTGAGTTTACATCCAATAGATTGAATTTATAGACTAAAGAGAGCAAAACGAAGCCGATGTGACGTTGGCCCTAAAAGCTCATGTAAGACGGATATGTAGCACCGGAATGGAAGTATAGGCAAGAATCTACTGATTGCGATCTACTCAGATCAATACCTGAAGCACTTGAAAAAGCGAAAGAATATGTGCATAATTAAAGTCGCGCAAGGCCATAAGTCGCGCTAAATTCTAGAACACCCACAGAACATTTAGAAAGAGCTTGATATTCAAAATTATCTTTTAATTGAAACAGACACTCGGGGAGACTACGGGATCAATTAGAAAAGGTTTGAGTGGAAGACGAAGAACAAACCCCCGGGCAGCACTATAACTGCCTTTCTAAGGATTAAAACTGCACGTTAGGCGTTCTAAACAAAAAGGGTAGGGGTCTAGCAGCGCCTAAACCTTACAAATTGTTCCACGTGAAACACTAACGTTTCCTAAATACATAAATAAGACTTGAGTACTCGGATGTTTTCACCGCTTTGATGTTGGATCTTAAACCAATCCAAAACGCCTTTAGATAGTTGACTTTACCAGTCCGATACTTCTCACTCAGCATGCTTACATAAAAACTATCGAACTTCATAGGTAAGATTTGCAGGAGTTGAAAAGAACGTCTACCCATTAAACTTTCCAGGGAGGATTGATCAAAATGATAAAGGTGTCGCGGTACGTCATAAGCGGCCCAAAAACTACCATAATAACTTGCATCCCAACTTTTGTGATTTGGCACGGCAATAATAACCACCCCACTATCTTTCAACTGCGAACTCAAGGTAGCAATCGTATCATTAAGATCAGAAACATGTTCTAAAACATGCCACAAAGTGATCACATCAAATCTGGCGTCACTCGGAAGCGACCCTTTGGCATCAAATACCTTCAACCCCAAATTTAGCGCTAAAGTTCTTGCGCCGGAATCTGGTTCAACTCCAATGGGATCAAAACCGGCTTTCTTGCACGCGTCCAAAAACATCCCAGTTCCACAGCCATAATCAAGTATTGTTCCACGTGAAACATATTTGGACACAAGTTTTACCTTTCGTGACAACGTATATGCTCTAACTAAGTGATATAACTTCGAAATCAAACCTTTCCTGGTGTTAGTGTGCGAAATATAATTCTCCGATTTGTAATATTTGCCAAGCTCCGAATCATCAGGTCTTGGATTGGTAAACATAAATCGACAAGTTAGACACAAGGACAAAGAGAAATTCTCCTGGCTCTCGAAAAAATCTTTACAGCTCATTTCGGTATGCAGCTTGTTGGAATTACAAACCGGACAATGGGTGATGGTAATCATATGAAAATGGTGTGAAATGTTAACGGCCTAAATATACGAGCAAAACAGAAATATCTGAAGGGTTGATTCCAGACAGACGACTGGCCTGACCAATAGTTGCTGGCCTAAATTTCTTAAACTTCTCAACGGCTTCAGCGCCCAAACTCATAATCGAATCATAATCGAAATCCGAACGGATCGGTAAATCGTCTAGCCGCTTCAACTTATCAGCATTTTCCCTCTCCCTTTCAATGTATCCGTCATACTTCATCAATATCTCAGCTTGCTCAACAATGTCTTTATTGAAGTCAGACAAGAACGAACGGAGATATGAATCATGGCTTGCCATATCGGGAATAGAAATATTGGGACGGGATAACACGTTATAATACCGCATCTTTTGTGTCATCGGTGCCGACGAAATCGTCTCGAGAAATGGGTTAAGAACATGCGGTTCTGCACTGGTACTTTTGAAAAAATCGACGATTTTCTCCGAACCCGCCAATTTTTGGTTCACGCGAGCCATTCGCTGCTCCGAAGCCAATCCTAAACGGTAACCGATAGGAGTTAAACGAATATCCGCATTATCTTGCCGAAGCAACAGCCTATATTCAGCCCGTGATGTAAACATACGATACGGTTCTTCGGTACCCTTCATCACTAAATCATCAATCAATACACCGATATAACCATCATAACGGTTCAACACCAGTGCCTCTTTTTCAACGACTTTCAAATGCGCATTGATACCTGCCATTAAACCCTGGCAAGCTGCCTCTTCATAACCTGTTGTTCCATTAATTTGACCTGCAAAATATAGATTCTCTACGATTTGTGTTTCAAGGGTTAATTTAAGCTGAGTAGGTGGAAAATAATCGTATTCGATGGCATAACCGGGTCTAAACATTTTTGCGTTTTCAAAACCCGGAATTAATGCAAGTGCCTTTTGCTGAACATCGATGGGCAACGACGTAGAAAATCCGTTTACATAAATTTCGACGGTGTTCCAACCCTCTGGTTCAACAAACAACTGATGCCGGTCTCGCTCGCTAAACCTGGTTATCTTATCCTCAATGCTTGGGCAATATCTAGGCCCTAGTCCCTGAATTCGCCCTTGAAACATAGGTGATTTTTCAAAACCCGTCTTCAAGATCTCATGCACCTGATTATTTGTGTAAGTAATATGACAAGGCACTTGTTTTCTATCACCATTTACAAATGGTGACGTATTTTCGAGAAAAGAAAACTTATCAGGAACCTCATCACCCTCCTGGACGTCCATTCTCGAATAATCTAACGATCTGCTGTCTATTCGCGGCGGAGTACCTGTTTTCATACGACCACTCTCAAACCCCATTTGGACTAATTGTTCCGTTATTCCGTGACTAGCGGCTTCCCCGGTTCTACCTCCTCCTAACTGCTTTTCACCAATATGAATAATTCCATTAAGAAACGTCCCATTTGTTAGCACAACTGCTTTAGCAGTGAACTTTATACCCATTCCAGTAACAACACCTTCCACACGCTTCCCATCTTTTGATAAGACCAACTCTTTGACCATGTCCTGCCAAAAATCAACGTTCGGCGTCTGTTCCAACATTTCGCGCCACAACCCTGCAAACAGCATTCTATCATTCTGTGTGCGGGGGCTCCACATAGCTGGTCCCTTACTGCGATTTAACATCCTAAACTGAATAGCGGATTTATCTGAAACGATTCCACTGTAACCACCTAACGCATCAATCTCTCTTACAATTTGCCCCTTAGCTATACCTCCCATGGCCGGGTTACAGCTCATTTGAGCGATGGTTTGCATATTCATGGTTATCAACAATACCCGTGACCCCATATTAGCAGAAGCGGCAGCGGCTTCACAACCCGCATGACCAGCACCCACTACAATAATATCGTATGAATTTTGCAAGAACGCAAAGATAAAGTTTATTTGCTAAATAAACCTTTATAAATGCACAATGACCAGCACATCCAAGAAGCTTTAACAAATACCGATTTAATTGCCGAAAGCGTTATTTTGAAACGGCTTCCTCGAGAGCTTCCATCTTATCTTCTGTAAACTCGCCACTCTGAACTGCAACAATTTTTCCGGCTTTGTCAACGATATAAAAAAACGGAATCCTATTATCGGTGGCAAGTAGTTCTTTTTGGAGCCATTTCACATCCGTTTTTTCGGTGTCCATAATATATGGCCAAAACTCCTTATCCGTACCCGCCTTAAAATCTTCACGTACTTTCTTAAACCCACTTATCATCGGAATAAATACAAAATTTACATCATATACTTCGGCCATATCAAAATTTGAAGTTCCCTTTTCTTTTACAATAAATAAATTATAGAGTGGGTTTAGCCACTTCTTAAGAGCCTCTTCGGCCCCGCGGTGATAAGCGACAGCAATAACGGTATATTTATTATTGTTTAATGGCAGCTTTATTGCTTTATCATTCAACAAAGAACCTTCCATGATTGGAAACTTGTTACCAACCTGTGCTTTAAAAGAAAAAGCACCCGATAATACGAGAATTAACAAAAAATTTTTCATAACTGTTTTTACGTAAAAAATAGAATTAAGTTCGCGTTTTCAAATATCAATTTTATCAACTCGAGTTTTGTGACGCCCTCCTTCAAACTTTTCAGACAGGAAAACGTCGACACACTTAAAAGCCTCATCTTTTGAGATGTATCTTGCTGGCAATACTAAAATATTAGCATCATTATGTTGTCGGGCTAAAGCAGCAATTTCCGAATTCCAACATAAAGCCGCCCGAATACCCTTGTGTTTATTAGCACTTATATTTATTCCGTTACCACTCCCGCACATTAACACCCCCATTGTAACTTCTTCACTAAGCACAGAGGTCGCTACTGCATGTCCATAATCCGGATAATCAGCCCTGTCCGCAGTATAACAGCCCTTGTCAATAACGCCGATGCCCTTACTCTTTATATAGTCTCTTAAAACTTCTTTAAGTTCAAAACCCGCATGATCAGACCCGATAGCAACTTTCATTTCCATGTTCACAAAATAAGATTAAATATCAACAATAAAGTAATCAACGTTAACTAACATTCAAAAAATAACACCTTGATAATGAGCGCTTAAATTATATAATTATAAACAGGGTACCTGTTAACTAAACATTACCACTGTGTAAATCATTTTTTAAAAAAATAACGGAACTTTGAACTATTAAACTGATTATAATTAAATCTCAAAAAACCTAGTATAGTTACCAGAATCTTTAGATTTTTATAACGGTATAATAACACTTCTTAACAGTCACAAATGTACTAAACTTATCACTACTAATAAGTACTAACGATTGTTAATAGCGACCACTTACCGTGATAATCAATATGTTAATTGCTTAAATTTGTTAGTTGACTGTTAACTACTATTAATAACCTTAAAAAACGAATAAAATTCATTAATTAACCAACAGTACTAACAGCCTATATATACAATACATAATCTTAAATTTTAAAAATGAATTCTATATTATTAGATAAGGGTTGGTTAAATCAAGAAGTGGATACATCGCTTGATTTAGTAAAAGAAATAAATTATCTTAAAAGAGAAAAGAACGCTGTAATCCTGGCGCACTACTACCAAAACGCTGATATACAGGATATTGCTGATTATATTGGGGATTCTCTTGGGCTCGCGCAGGAAGCTCAAAAAACCAATTCAGACATTATTCTATTTGCCGGGGTTCATTTTATGGCAGAAACGGCAAAAATACTAAATCCAGAAAAAAAAGTACTTATTCCAGATTTAAAAGCTGGCTGTTCATTAGCTGACTCATGTCCACCGCAACGGTTCAGCGAATTTAAACTAGTCCATCCTGACCATATCGTTATTACTTATATCAACTGTACAGCGGATATTAAAGCTTTATCAGATATTATTTGTACAAGCAGTAACGCGATACAAATAGTAGAAAGTTTACCAAAAGAGCAAAAGATAATTTTTGCACCTGACAAAAATTTGGGAGCATATATCAATAAAAAGACCGGCAGGAATATGGTTTTATGGGATGGGGCATGTATGGTACATGAAATTTTTAGCCAGGAAAAACTTGTGAAATTAAAATTTCAGCATCCGAACGCTAAAGTTATAGCTCATCCGGAATGCGAACCTGCGATTCTTGAATATGCTGATTTTATAGGTAGTACAACTGCCCTATTAAATTATTCAAAAAAATCTACCGATCAGGAATTTATAGTATTAACGGAGACAGGTATTTTACACCAAATGCAAAAAAGTAGTCCGGATAAAACATTTATCCCGGCACCGCCAGATAATTCATGCGCTTGCAATAATTGTCCATATATGAAGTTGAATACATTGGAAAAAATTTTTATTGCGTTAAAATTTGAACAACCTGAGTTATTGATGGATGAAGAGCTGATTAAAAAAGCAAAGAAGCCGATTCTCAAAATGCTTGAATTATCTGCCTCTTTTGGATTATAATTGTTATATTTAGTTTTCGATCCGATGTGCAATACCAGAAATAAAATAGCCTACTTTTTTATTATTTTATCCACTATCGTATTTCAATCTTTTATTTCCGCTCAATCCACCAATCCTAATGGATACAATAAATTTTATTATGAGAATGGTAAATTAAGTAGCGAAGGAACTATGCGTAATGGAAAACCAGATGGCTATTGGAAGAATTATAATAAAAACGGAAAAATTAAAATTGAGGGTAACAGAAAGAATTTCTTATTAGATAGTACATGGAAATTTTATGACGATAAAGGCAGAATTTCCAAAATGGTAAATTATACCGAAGGCAAGAAGAGCGGCCTTACTATTTTATATGACACTTCTCAAATAATAACGAGTACTGAAATGTATGTGAATGATGTAAGAGAAGGGTTAGTAAAAACATTTTATAAGTCGGGTAAGACAAAAACTATAACACCTTTTAAAAACGGAAAAATGGAAGGTATAGCCTATGAGTATAGTCAAGATTCTCTGGTTACTGCTATAAGTATATATAAGGGCGGGATATTACAAAGTTTTGAAAAAATTAATCAGCGCGATCAGGAAAACAGAAAGCAGGGAATATGGAAGGATTTTTACGAAAACCAAGAGGTAAAGACGGAACAAAAATTTAACGATGATTCATTAGATGGTTATGTAAAGGAGTTTGATAAAAAAGGGAATTTATTATCGACAAAAAAATTTGATAATGGGAAAAGAATTTTTAACGCGCCAGAAATTGCTAATGTGGAAATATATCGCGAAGTATATGGAGATAATACGCTTAAGTATGAAGGTGTTTACAGTGACGGTGTAGCTATCGGTACTCATTATAAGTATGTGCAAAAACTACGTTGTGATAGTAGTTTATTTTTAAAAGAAGATTCAACAAGCACTATTCCCATATACATAAACAAACTTGTTTGCAGAAACGTTCCTGTTCCTGATAGTGCTATTGAATATTTTGATGGCGTGGTGATAGCCCGTGGAGCAGTGGATAGTTTAAGGAATAGAATAGGTATTTGGAACGAGTATCATCATACCGGTGAATTTAAAGGAAAAGGTCTTTATAAAGAAGGAAATAGAACCGGCGATTGGGAGTTTTTTTACGCGTCTGGTAAGTTGGAACAGAAAGGACGATATGATAAAAAGGGAAGGATTCAGGGTACCTGGAAATGGTATTATGAGAGCGGAAAACTGTGGAGGGAAGAAAATTATGTAAACGGAAAACGGGAAGGGGTGTTAACTGACTATGATGAAGAGGGAAAAGTAATGTTAAAAGGTAATTTTGTGGACAACAAAAAGGAAGGAGTTTGGGAGTATGAGACTCCAGATTATAAAGAAATAGGAAATTATTCAAATGATGAACCCGATAGCCTTTGGAAAAGTTATTACATGCCTGGCAAGATAAAACGTTTTGAGGGTCGTTTCCAGTCGGGAGATCCGGTTGGTACTCACACCGCTTATCACCCAACAGGCGAAAAAATGTATTCAGGAAATTATTTAAATGGAATGAAAGAAGGTGAATGGCAATATTATGACGAACAAGGATATAATTATTTGACAATCGTTTATAAAAATGATATTGAAATAAAGTGGCAAGGAGATAAGATAAGGCCCACCTACGAAGAAAGCCTTAGAACTTATAACATTACAATTGACGGGAACAAAACACAAACGATTAGAAAATAAAACTGTTTGCAGATGGTTTCAAAATTTAAACAGTTGCCAGAAGTGGAGGAAAACACATTAGATTCCTTGCCTGTAGCCGTCGCATTGTTTGATAATGAGAACATTTATTTTCTTAATAAGCAGGCTATAGCTTTATTTAAGCTGCCTGTGGTTTGGAAAAAATCGACCAACAAAAATGGTATTTTCAGTTTTTTCGAAAAATCGGATCATTCGGAATTAAAAAAAATTAATGCAAGTATTCTTAAAGGTAAGAAATTTGTTATTCCAAATATCAAACTTAAGGATTATGAAGGTAAACTTCTTACGGTCAGTTTTAATGCCGGAGCAGTTAAATTAGACAATAAACGGGTTATACAAGCTGTATTCACAAATCAATCCATTAAGGAACCTGAAGAAAACAAGCTCGACTATTCTAGCGATTTACTAAGAAAAATAGGCAAGCACAGCATAGACGTTATTTTTCATTTAGAATTTCATCCGGTAGCAAAAGTAAAATTCATTAGTGACTCTTGTAATAAATTGCTTGGTTTTTCGCCTGATGAAATTTATAAAAATCCTACCATCCTTACAACACATGTACACAAGGAAGATCGGAAATATGTTATTACATCGGAGCAAGATTATTTGAATGCATCTAATAGAAACACGGAAAGGAAAGCGCTTGTAAGATTTACGAATAAAAGAGGTAAACTGAAACATCTGGAAATAGTAGTAAATCCAATTTACAATGAAAAAAAGCGATTAACCGGAATTATAGGAAGCATGCGGGATGCAACAGAACGGGTTGAAACGGAGGCTTTGTTAATGGACACCAAAGAGAAGTTTGATCTCATTACCAACAACGGCAATGATATAATAGCTTTTTATACTTTTTTACCTGAAGAAAAATATTTGTATGTAAGCCCCAACATCAAAAAGATTTTGGGGTATACCCCAAAACAATTATTGGATGACAATATGTTTTTCAATAAAAGGGTGATAGGAACAAAAGATTATTTTTTGAATACCGACAAACAACTTGTTGCCATTCAGAAAAAGAATATGTTGAAGAACTGTTATTATATTTTTAAGGTTCTAAAAAACAACAAAGAAGAAATTTGGTTGGAAAGCAATTTTTTCCCCATTTTAAATTCGAAGGGTAAAGTAGGTTTTTTTCTTAACATACTGAGAGACGTCACAGAACAAAGGGACAAAGAAATAGAGATCCAAAACCAATATATTAATTATAGGAATTTGTTGGACAATTCTCCAATAGCCTATATTATACACCAACAGGGGGTTTGCCTGTATTGCAATAATGCCATCCTTAAGTTATTAAAAATCAAGAACAAAAATCAAATCTTAGGTAAGTTCATTGTGGATTTTTTTGATGAAAACGATCGAAAAAGAGCCATCGAAAACATTAATAACATAAGCAGCGGTAAAAGCACAAATAAATTCGTCAATTATACAATTAAAGATCAGGAGAATACACCGATTGAAGTAGAGATTAAGTCACTTTTAATAAAGTTCAATGATGTGGATTGTGTACTAGCCCTGATAAATAACCTTACCGACCAAAGGCAAAGGGAAAAAGAGAAACTTAAAACAGAAATAACGGAAACCACAAATTTACTTCTTCAAAAAGAAATAAAAGAACGTAAAGAGGCTGAAAAGAATCTGATAGAAAAAACTGCCCACCTCTCTTCTATCTTTGAAAGCTCCACGCACCTGATTTGGACCGTGAACCGAAAATATGAGATTACTTCATTTAACCAGAATTTTTTTAATGTTGTAAAACTTCAGCACGATGTACAAATAAAATTAGGGGATAAAATAGATGAGCTATTAACTAAAAACAGGAACGAATACGTTAAGTTCTGGTATCCGAAGTACGCGGAAACATTTCAGGGAAAAAAACTGGAATTCGAGAAAGAAGATCTCAACAAGTCAAAGGTTTACAGGAAGGTATTTTTTAACCCCATTTTTAATGAAAACAACGAGGTCACTGAGATAAATTGTATTGCCCACGACGTCACCGATTCCAAGATTTATGAACAGAAGCTGGTCAATCAAACCGGGAAGTTAACAGCCATTTTTGACAGCAGTCATCATTACATCTGGACCATCAGTAAAGAAGGAAGACTTACGTCATTTAATAAAAACTATTTTGATCTGTTGGCTTCCCTTTACAATACCGAACCTTATATCGGTTTTGTATTAAACAGAGGGGTTTTATCTAACGACATCGAATACAATGAGTTAATGGATTATCATTACACAAAAGCATTCAGTGGCACGGCTACCAATTTTGAAATAGAAACGTTGGATAAAAATTATAATAAAATCCATTTGGAGATATTTTTAAATCCCATTTTTGATGGTGATAAGGTTGGTGAAGTGAGTGGCATAGCCCATAACATTACTGAAAAGAAGCACGTTCAGCAACGCATGGAACAATCCCTAAAAGAAAAGGAAGTGCTTTTAAAAGAAGTACATCACCGTGTTAAGAACAATATGCAGGTAGTAAGCAGTATTCTTAACTTACAATCCTCATATGTTTCTGATGAGTACGCCTTAACCCTTTTAAAAGAGAGTCAAAATAGAATCAAGACGATGGCTTATATTCATGAGAGCCTCTATCAGAACAAGTCTTTTACATCGGTTAATTTTTCGGAATACATCCAGACTTTGGTGAATAATATCGTACAATCTTATTCCTATTCAAAGGAAAAAATACAGCTAAGTGTCAGCGTTGAAAAAATTACCCTTTCTCTGGATATAT
>Ga0075163_10006821_pt1 | contig 15147 bp, 12 predicted proteins | sample JI1023141ADNA_FD_71478 | JGI IMG/M metagenome (GOLD analysis project Ga0075163, IMG submission 71478) | Wastewater effluent complex algal communities from Wisconsin, to seasonally profile nutrient transformation and Carbon sequestration -... | ecosystem: Engineered > WWTP > Effluent > Algae... | reverse complement strand
AAAGAAACCAAACCGAAAAAAGGAAAAGACACGGAAGACGAACCGACCGAACTTGAAGAGAATAAGACACAAACTCAAAAAGCAAATCTCGACTTATTAGAAGAACAAGCCATTGCAGGAATTAAAGACTACATAAGAAGTAAAAACGCTTATGAGTTTCAAGATATGGTTGCTGCATTATTGAGAGCAATGAAATATCACACGCCATTTATATCTCCGAAAGGCAAAGATGGTGGTTTAGACATTGTTGCATACAACGACCCATTAGGTGCGACTGCTCCACGACTGAAAGTGCAAGTGAAACACAGACCGGACGCATCCGTTCCTGTTGACGATATTCGTAGCTTGACAGGGTTGCTTAATAAGGACGGTGACATCGGTTTGTTTGTAACATCGGGGACATTTACATCAGAAGCTGAACGTTCAGCAAGAGAAAGCCACAGACACATAAAACTGTTAGACATTGACAACTTTATTGACCTTTGGCAAGAGTTCTACAACAAACTAACTGACGATGACAAGAATATGCTTCCATTACATTCAATCTATTTTTTAGGAAGTAATGACTAACTCGACAGACAGAAAAACGAGTGCTAACACGGGTTTTGCGTCAGGCGGGGTGACATGCAAACTTGGAGCTTTGTGCTTCTATTCAAGTTCAGTGCTGGTTGACAGTTTTGTGCTCCGAAACCCGCCCGAACGCCAAGCCGCAAAACGTTAGCAGTTATGGGTCAGCGGCGAATACGCCAACGCGCATAAGCCAACGCACTGAAAAATACAACAGAACCCGGCCCGGCTGAGAACCCAGAAAAGGGCGGCAGCCAATGCCGCCCAAGAACTTCGGAGGACTGAAGAAGGAGAACCGGCTCCGCCGGAAAGGACTTGAAAAGTGCGGCGGCCAACGCCGCACTGTTGACTACCACTCAATCACGAGGTCGAGCTAGTTGCCCAACCCGTACTTTTGCACGAGAACCACGACCATGGAAAGCGACGCGAAACTTGTCATAACGTTCGACAACAAAGCCCCGGTTGAGTTGAAGGACTTGGCGCGGTCCTTCAATGCCATTGCTGAGCAGTACGCTCGCTTCGTTGCACGCACAACTGATCCCTCGCCCAATCGCGAAGCTCGCCTTTGTGTCAAGGAGATAAAGGCCGGTAGCATCATCGCCGAGCTTTTTGACTTTGCGGCCCAAACCGCAATCCCTTTGATGAGCGATGGGGTTACCGTAGTTGGTTTCGCAGAGTACTTCCAGCGTGGCGTCAACTACCTGTTGGGGAAGACCACTAAAGAAGAGGCACCGGAAATGTCATCCGTTGACCTAAAGGACTTCGCTCAAATAGTAAAGCCAGTCGCGAAGGACGCAGCATCGCAAATGAACGTATCCAGCGTAGTCAATGGAACCGTTAACCTGACCGTCAACATTAACTATCCAGAGGCCAACGCTATCCAAAACGTCGCTAAGGTCAAACGCCGTGAGTTGCTAGCGCCAGAAGAGGATGACGACATCAAGACTGAGGTACTTTTCTATTGGGTCCAAGCGCGTGACGACGGCAAGCTCGATGGCAACAAGGCAGTCATCGAGGACATAAGTGATACGCCGCTAAACGTTACATGGGCAAGCGAAGAGTTGAAGGATCAGATGTTGCGATCTTCACATCCGTTCAACACAGTCTTCGTGCTTGACGTGCAGGTGCAGACTGTGCAAGGCAACCCAGCGGCCTACAAGGTGCTACGCCTGAACAGCACCTTCCCAAAGGAGAGTTAGTCGTAACATAGCGTAGATATGGACCAGATAAATTTTCGACTGTTCGGGGAATTGAACTTTGCTACTATCGAATCCAATCCTGACTTCAAGGAAGACAGTGTTCGGGAGGAGATCATACTTCCGCTACTACATCATCTCGGTTACGACTCATCCTCTATTGTACGGAGCAAGACTTTGAACCATCCTTTCCTAAAGATCGGCAGCAATAAAAAGCGGGCAATCCAGCTCATCCCTGATTATGCGCTCAAAATAGAGGACCGGTTCGCATGGGTGTTGGATGCGAAAGCTCCCGGTGTAAGTATTACGGCCCCGGATAGCATAGAGCAAGTATATATGTATGCTGCGCACCCAGAGATCCGGAGCACCTATTTCGGCCTTTGCAATGGCACGGAGTTCGTCTTATACCGAACTGAATCAACCGACAGACCAATTCTATTTTTTCAGCTTGACTCACTAAAAGAATACGCGGCGAAGCTCGAAGCTTTGTTAGCTCATGATAAGTTCCATGTAGGAAAAGTTTTTACATACGACACAACAAACGCAACTGCACAGCGCAAAGATCGGTTCGAGTATAGCAATCGCCCACTATTAGAGGAGATTCCAGTGAAAAAGCGTACTGCCAAACGACATTTTGGAGTACACGGATACTTCACAAAACAAAGCTGGAACGTAGTCTCAGCTTACATCAAGAACTTCAGTAAGCCCGGCGACTTTGTCCTGGATCCTTTTGGCGGTAGTGGAGTGACTGCCATAGAAGCCTTGATGAACCGTAGGCGGTCCATGAGCATTGATCTAAATCCCCTGGCTGTATTTATCGTTCAGGCGCTCATTGCCCCAGTCAAGCTTGATGCCTTCAGAGAGGCATTCAATAAGATCAAGACTGACTATCTTAAGAAGGAACCCAATACGGAACAGGAGATCAAGGCCGCACTGAAGACGTATCCTTACCCCAAAGGCTATAAGCTCCCAGTTGGATCCGATGTAGATACGGTGGAAAAGCTATTCAGTCCGAAACAACTCGCACAACTTGGCTTGTTAAAGTCCTTGATCGTTGCACAACCCGACGAGAACATCAGAAAGTCTTTACTCCTGATGTTCTCTGGCATAGTAACAAAGTCGAATCTCACTTATCACACTTCCAAAATCGCTACTAAAGATGGACAGGGCGATGCAGCAGCCTTCCGCTACTATCGGTATCGCATGGCTCCAGAGCCAAAGACCATCGACCTGATGAAGTATTTCTCATTGCGCTTTGATAAAGTATACAAGGCAAAGAAAGAAATGGAATACTTCATCAATGAATCAACCATAAACGATATCCATGTTCTAAAGGGAACAGCAACCAACCTGAATGCTTTGGGTAACGAGTCGGTCGATTACATATACACTGATCCGCCGTATGGCAAAAAAATCCCATACTTGGATCTATCTGTTATGTGGAACGCATGGCTGGACTTGGAAGTAACCCAGGCCGACTATGAGGATGAAGCTATTGAAGGGGGCGAGTACGACAAGACTAAACTTGAGTACAATAAACTGATCGCAGACAGCATTAAAGAGATGTATCGGGTACTAAAATTTGACCGGTGGCTATCGTTCGTCTTCGCACACAAGGACCCCGAATTTTGGCACTTGATCATTGACACTGCCGAAGCTTGTGGCTTTGAATATGTTGGGGCCGTGCCTCAAAAGAACGGTCAGACCAGCTTTAAGAAGCGGCAAAATCCTTTCACGGTCCTTTCCGGTCAGCTCATCATTAATTTCCGCAAAGTTCATAACCCTAAAGCGATTATGAAAGCCAACTTAGGGCTGGATATTGCGGAGGTTGTACTACAAACCATTGAAGGAATCATAGCTAAGAATAATGGCGCAACGCTCGAACAAATCAATGATGAATTGATCATCAAAGGATTAGAACTGGGCTTCCTTGATCTGTTGAAGAAGCAATACAGCGACCTGACGCCAATACTTCGTCACAACTTCGATTTTGACGATGCTACTGAAATCTTTACACTTCGGAAGGAATCCAAATTCAAAACACATCTGGACGTAAGGCTCAGGATTCGCTATTATCTGATCAGTTATTTGACTCGCATGGAACGTGAGGATCATCATCCATCAGTGGATGAGATCATCTTGAGCATCTTGCCATTGCTCAAGAACGGCACTACGCCAGAGCGCCAAACCATCCTGAATGTATTAGATGATATTGCGGATCGTGTTGACGCAGATAGGTTCGCACTTAAGAAACTTGGGCAAACCGACTTGTTCAATTTCTTGTCGTAATAGATAAGTAACGCTGCCAAACGCACAACTCAAGTACTTCCCAAGGATGCAGCGCAATGGTGCCCACTGCGCCTAACCTTCAAAGCCCAAATGCAAACAGCCGGGCCGGGTTCTGAGTCCCGCTTGTCCACTGACAGCAAGCCACTACCTTGCAGCAATGGGCGGGACCAAATGCGGAAGACGCCGCCGACCCATAACAGCAGCTTGCCGCAACGCCTCCCAACGCACCAAAAAGCCAACGCACGAAAGGCGCTGCGGCAAGCTGCAAACCGTTATCGGCTATTCTATTACAGACCATGCTAACAATAAACAGACAGACAATGAAGTTAAGAACAATCTTATTTTTTAGCATACTGACCATATTGACATCGTGCAACGGACAGACAAAAAATAAAGCATCAAACGCTGACAATTTAAGCCAAAACATTGCACAAGGCGACACCGTAAATAAACTTGGCGACCATTTGTGGTATGTGTTTCAAGACAAAAAGAACAACTATTGGTTTGGGAGTAATGGCGAAGGTGTGTATCGTTTTGACGGCAAAACTATTGTCAATTTTACGACCAAAGACGGACTATGCAACGATAGTATAAGACAAATTCAAGAAGATAAATTTGGCAATATATTTTTCTCAACGCTTGGTGGTATCAACAAATTTGACGGAAAACAATTTACGACTTTGCAACCTATAAAAAGTAAAGACTGGAAATTGGAACCAAATGATTTGTGGTTTAACATATTGGGCAAAAGAAACGAAAACGGACCTTATCGCTTTGATGGAAAAAATCTGTTTCAATTAGAATTCCCAAAACATTACCTACACGATGAAATTTATGCAAAAGGCATTAATCCATTTTTTAGTCCTTATGAAGTCTATTGTATTTATAAAGACCGAAAAGGTGCAATGTGGTTTGGCACTTCAGTTTTTGGTGCTTGCCGTTTTGACGGACAATCCATCAAATGGATGTATGAAGAAGATTTAACAATAGGTTTAAACGGTGGAACATTTGGTATTCGTTCAATATTTGAAGACAAGGAAGGTGGTTTTTGGTTTTGCAACACTTGGCATCGGTATATTTTTGACTTTGACAAAACAACAAAAAGCGACAGACTTCAATATCAAAAGACCAACGGAATTGGAAACGCAAAAATATTTGGAGGTGACGAATACGTTTATTATTCGTACATCATAGAGGACAATAACGGAAATATTTGGCTGACCACTTGGGACAAAGGAGTTTATAAATATGACGGCAAGAACATCACTAATTATTCAGTTAAAGACGGTACTAAAGACGTTAATTTAGTTTCAATGTATAAGGACAATCAAGGCGACTTATGGCTTGGGACACCTGACAACGGAACATTTAAGTTCAACGGAAAAACATTTGAAAAATTTAACCTATGACGACAGAAAGAAGAACAGCCGATAACACGGGTTTTGCGTTAGTGGGCAGACGGTGCGAATTGAAACATTTAAGCAATTAATAAACGTTGGTGCTGGCAGAAAGTTTTCGGTTTCAAAAGCCCACCAACGCAAAGCCCGAGAACGTTATGCCTCATGCTATGACGAAACAACGATTACTTTGAAACAATAATTATGGAAAACAGAGACTACTCGCTTATTTACCGAATAACGCATTGGGCAATAGCCTTGTGTTTGACTTTTCTGCTCTTGACAATTTTTCTGAGATTAACATGGATGAACAAAGAAAATGTGGCCGACATCATTCAAAATTACCTTGGCGCTACCGACAAAGCTTTATCTCGTGAAGAACTGATTGTGCTTGCAAAACAAATTAGGAAACCCATGTGGGATTGGCACATTTATACGGGCTATGTTTTAACAGGGTTATTTTGCTTAAGACTGACCCTTCCCCTTTTCGGTAGCATGAAATTTGCGAACCCTTTAGACAAGCAACTTACTTTAAAGGTGAAATTTCAGTATTGGGTTTATCTGATTTTTTATGCTTGTTTGGCAATTTCGCTCATTACAGGATTGGTAATTGAATTCGGCCCGAAAAACATGAAGAATATTATGGAGGAAATTCATGTTCTTTCTATTTATTATCTGATACCTTTCTTGATTCTCCATTTGGGAGGTATTTTGATGGCAGAGTTTACTACTCAACCGGGAATAATTTCAAGAATAGTGAGTGGTGGAACAAAACATAAATAAAGCACAAGGCATAATCGAGTAGGCGGCCCCGCCGCTGAATAGCGACGGGGTGCGCCTCTCACACCACTGTACGTACGGGTCTCGTATACAGCGGTTCCTGTAGCATACCAGCAGCGCTCTTTACACCACCGCTGGCTGTTGGTTACTTTATGGCAAGGCTACCGGTGGACAAGCCACCGCGCTCCTTGCCGCATTTCACCGCACCACAAGTTCGGTCCTTCATGGGCTTGTAAGACCTCCGCCTTTATCCTCACGGTGACGGCTCGTATCCACCCACTACTATGACCTCTGCTGACCTCTCCGCTCTGCCAGCTCGTGGCTACGGAGATCTCCCCAGGTAAGAGCCATATCCTTTGGTCCATCCCCGCCGCATCTACCGCTCTGGGTTTGTTGCCTGCGGGCTTTGCAGTGCTGTGCCTGCTTACCCACCCAAAGCGGCCTCGGTATGCGGTTCCTGTTCGTCGGTACGGACCTTTGCAGTCGCGCTTCCTTCAGTGCAGGGGTCGCCCCCTACCACCTTGCGCCTTGCTGACCGGCTTCGACAACTCGCCGGTAAGGGACTTGCACCCTCTGGATATTCAAAGAACGATGCTACCTTGCAGTAGACTTCTTGACCCATGCTGGGCACACACAGCACCTACCCAAAAGTGGCGGTTCAGTGGTTAAATCAAGCTTTGTGCTTCTATCAAAGTTTGTGCTTGGTTGACAGTGAGGTGCTTCGAAATCGCCACCTTCGGGTAGCTGCAAACCGTTGGGGTACAGCGGCGAAAGAGGCCCAACACAAAGCCCTCGCGCAAATACGCCAAACACAGGCCCACGCTCGACTTAAATACAACAGAACCCGGCCCGGCTGAGAACTTCGACTAAATAAACGCTCCTCTACGCAGAGCAGCTGCGGGGTCATACCACACAGCACTGATAAATGCTTGCATTTTCTCCACGAAAAGCCACATTACTTCAGGGTCAATAGGATGCGCTTGGTGCTGAGCACGAACTTCTTCATAAATCGTTCTTCTCTCAAAGGGCAGTCGTCTTGCATGCCTCAAGAGTAAAACATTGTCAATGGAAGTTAGTCGGCAATCCTCTGGAGTCATATCAAGATACTCATTCAGGATGTAGTACTGCGAATGAGGGCAACCCTGCTTCAGGCGTGCTGCCGTTCCTGCCGCTTCCTGAAACATCGTCTTATCCAAATTCACTTTGCACTCCGCCGCCAACACCGCCAAAGACAAAGATCCAGCAGTGGTTCTATTTGATGCGAAAAGTGGGTCAGGGGAGAGTCGGTAGTGAATATTCTTACCAATTATAAAATCCTGGTCTTTCACCTTGACCGTCACTTCAGGCTTTTCATTCAGCGAATTGACAGAGGAAGGAGTAAATGACAATGACATAAACGCCGTGTTAGGACCTACCGTCAGCGGAAATGATGGCAATCCTTTCAATATTTGAGGCCTAACCAGATCTATAAGAAACTCCTCAAGAACTGAGCTGTCCAGTTTCATCTGACCCTTCTGGCGTTTCAAAAATGGGCTACCCTTTTTGGCAATAATTTCAACTTCCAGTTCATCCTTGTACACATTTAGCAACCTGGTCATCTCAGTCACGAGTTCCTTCCCTTCGCCTTGAATTGCATTCACTCCAGTGCGCCAAGCCGTGTAATGCCTTATGACCTCTTGTAGAAGCTCTCTGTCTGCATCATCGCACTTCCTATTGCGCATAGCAGCATTCAACTTGTCTAGGTGCGGAGTCGGTGGCATGTGCTAAATTGAAAGAGTCGGTTCAAACACTGGTGATGGAACGATTTGGTCTGAGCCACAAATCGCATCTTCCAAGTCGGTTAGTATATCGCCAGTTGCCCTGTGCCGCAATTCGGTGAGTGCGTCTTTGGCTATCCTTCTTGCTTCTCCGGTCTGTGCTTCTTTCGTAGTGCGGCGGAAGACGAGCACGTCCTCGTAAATGGAAACACCAAATCGGTTTGTGAAAGATCGTTCAAAACTGCCTTCAGAATGAAAGCATCCCAGCTCTTCAGCAATGTTTGAAACAAGCTTTGAATTGAGAATAGGCAAACCGCGCACATTTGATTCCCTGCCAACAATCAGCATCATTTGCCCGTCCGATTTCAGTGCTTTTGCCATGCTATGTAAACACGCCTCCATATCAAGTGCGTATTGCACAACTGTGCGAAGTCGATTCCCCCTATTCTTCCGATTTGAGCCTATCTCACTTGCCGCCACTTGAAGTATATTGAAACCAACCATTTCCATTAAGGCCCTGTGGTTCTGATGGTAGTTGAAGACATTGATATACGGAGGACTCGTCACAATGAGATCCACAGCACCAGCGTAGTGTTTGTCAATGCTTCGGGCGTCTCCGAGCGTTGCACGTATTGGCGCGGCGGTGAACGGCAACCCTGCCAAGTTCGTAGCAACTTTTGAACTTGCCATGCGGAGCGCTCGGCCTAACATCGGAACACGCAACGATTCGGCTTCAAAAAGAGTTAGCAACACGAGAAGCCTTTCATCCCGACTTTGAGCCAAGGAAAACATCTCCCGACCCGAATTCAACAAGTTGCCCGCACGTTCACGATAATCCTCAACTCTCTCAAAGAGGAGCTGGTGAGCAAACTGTTTTTCTGCGGAGCCAATGATCACTTCAAGGCGAACTAATAATTCCTTGCGCTTCTCAGCGGAATGTTCACTCAGTGTGAAAAACCTTGACATAGCATATGCTGCTGGGTTGATCTCAAATCCATGAGTTGCTCGAGAGCGTAATGCACATTCTTGCAACACTGTGCCACTGCCACAAAAGGGGTCAACCACTAGCCCACTTCCCAACCCCACCTCGCTCAACAGGTATTCGACAAACTCGGGGGTGAACTGACCTCTCCAGTTGAAAAGATTACTCCGTGTCTTATTTGCCACGTCCAGCTTGGCCCTATTCAGTAGCCGTGTCTTCAGCACAACATTCATTTCACCTACCCTTCCCTCCTTTGTCGAAGTACTCATGTCAACGCTGATCAGCGACAAGTTTACGACCTATGCCACGAAGACAAAGTACTGACCAGCTATTGCATGATGCCCTACACACATAAGAAGCTCAGCGTCAAGGCCACTGCGCCTAACCGGGGATGAGCCAATGCGAACAGCAGGTCCGGGTTCTGCGTCCCGCTTGTCCACCGACAGCAAGCCACTATGTTGCAGCAATGGGCGGGACCAAAAGCAGGAAGACGCCGCCGTACCCCAACACACGCTATACGCAACGCCCGCCAACGCACAAAGAACCCACGCACAAAGGGCGCTGCGCATAGCTTTAACGTTAGCCCTCATCGAATACCCCGACCCGCAAAGCCGTCGCACAAAAAAACGAACGAACCCGGCCCGGCTGAGAACCCAGAGAAGGGAGGCAGCCAATGCCGCCCGAGAACGGTTTGGTAAAGCCAGACTTTAGTTGGCTTTAGGTGTTGTTGCCAGCAGATATTACTCTGTTAAAAATCCGTATTCGAATACCTTTGGTTTGATCTTATCGGCCAAGAAGTTCAGTCTATTTCGCAATTCACCGATTAACTTCATGTAGTATTCATCGTCACTTTTGGAGTTCATTTTGCCCTTATCATTTCTCCCTTGGAAATATTCCCGAATGTCATACAGACTGGCATTCACGTTTACATTGGGTCGGGCGTGGTAGTATTTCCAGAGTTCTCTACCTGCATCAAAAACAGCTCTAGCCTCTTCTGAAAAATCTCGTTTAACGGCTTGCTCACTTCCATTGCCGAACAGACCGACCTTGCCCTCAACTTTGACCTTTCCATTCATGAAATCGGTCATAAAATGACTTTCAAACCTGTTCTGGGCATTCACTTCTGGCTCCGTAAAGGGTATCCAATAATTAATACGATCTGTGCTTGTAATGCTGTTAGCGCCATGAAATAAGGTAAACGCCAGAGAGTCGTTTTGAAACTCAATATCAGTTTGCCAACCGTCCCTTGGCCATAAAAATTGATCACGATCATTTATCCAAATCGCATTAACACAATGCCGCACCGAAAAATAGATTGAGGATCTAATTAAGTTATTACTACTTATTACAAAGCAATATCGCTGTTGTTGCTTAGATAATATTGCCAACTGATTATTATGTTGAAAATCGGGTGCACAACTGACTATTACTCCGATCTCTTCGTCTTGGTTGCCATCAAAAGATTTTATCCATTTGTTTATACTCTTGGGTAAGTTTCCGTAAAAAATTTTAGTACCAGAGTAGTTTCCGTTTTTGTCATAAATATCCGTTGGAATCGTTTCAATTTTGGACTTTTTCCCGGTGTCCCAAATTGTAAATCCAATTGGAAACTTGCCCTTCACATTATCGAAGGTGCTAGCAGGGACAACAAATCCGCCTAGGTAATCTGCTAAGAAAAACTCCTTGAACTGCCTGAAATTTGAGCCATTAATGAACTTGACTTTTGAGAATTGTCCTAATATGCTACCCGACATTTTCTCATAAACAATGGCCATGAACAATGCGAAAAGCTCGTTTGTGGAATTACCGATTTTTGGGTTCAACTGCACTTTGATTTTGAAGTTCGTAGTTACCCCAGCTTTGTTCGCACCTGTTCCTGCAACCGTTTTAGAGGTGGTCGCTTCTGCATAAGGCGGATTGATATAGATAACCAGCTTTTTCCGTTTCTCAGGGTCGTTGATAATGGCTTGCAGGCTTTGTGGTAGTTTGGAGAAGTCGTCATTCAAAAAGTCAAACTGAAAAACGTGGTTCTTCAAAAGGTTGGCACCGTGGTCAATGCGCTCGTGCATTACGTTAATGTCAGCCTGATCTAAGGTGCTGGCATAGATGTTGTATTTGTTGGTCAGGCCTGCCAACAGGTTTCCTGTGCCTGCGGCACAGTCCCAGATGTAATATTCATCCTGCCAATCTTCGCCTAGGTAATCGGTAAGGTATTGCTGCGAGAGTTCCACCCATTTCCTAGGCGTGAAGAACGCCCCTTTGCGCTCTCTAATATCCTGCGGGACTAAGAGGTCCCTACGCTCAATGATGTAATCCTGAAATTCCTTTATTGGAGGGCGCTTATAGAATTTCCAAAATTGTTGATACGCTTCCTTGTTTCTGATGTTGATGGTAGCATCGAACATCTGTTTGATGTTCTCTTTGGCAATCTTATAGCCTTGGTTTTGGAAGACCACGAATAGACTGTCTTGAATAGTAAAGTCATCATCAATGGCTTGTGTGTCCTTATCATCAACAAACAGATCGGCCAGATAGAAGTCGCTGTCCAGAATATGTCTCTTCTTCAAGTCCTCCCAGTTTACATCAATTATCGGTTTTACAATTTCAACCCATCGCAGGTATATAGGGATGAAGTTGTTCTTATCGATCTTGATTTTGCTTTTGGTGGTGGCTTTCGCCACATTGTTCTTGATGAAGTTTCTGAGTAGTTTTTCATCCTTCTGGTAATCGAACACATAGGTCTTGACCTTGAGAACAGATTCAATACGTGCTTTAATGAGTTTGAACTCCTTGGTATCGTGGTTACTTGGAGTAACATTCCAATTGAAATCGTTCAGGAAGAATATGTCCTGAATGTTGATGTAATCAACAAACGCAATCTTCTTAAAATCAAAAGCACCGATGAATGCAGGTGGTAAGGTTTTGTCAAATGTCCGCGCCTTTCCTATGGTGAGAATAAGTTGAACAAACATTGCAGCAATTTCAAAGTCGCCTGTTTTGGCTTCAGCCCATAAAAGCGGTGTACGTCCGAACAGGCTGTCTTGCTTTGGGAGAACCGTAAAGTCGATGTTTCCTAATATTTCAGTTGAGTCAAATTGGCTGAACCAGTCTGCACCAACTTTATTTTTCAGTTCCTCCTCCCGAATGTTTCTGTACTTCATTCTGCCAATTCTGCGTTTTCGATTCTGCTAGTTTTCATTGCTGGCAACTCTACGACTCTAAGGACTCGAAACTCGTGAGCACATAAGAGGTGCGGTCCGTATCTGACACAGCCAACTCTTCTGTCACCTCCTGGCAAATGAACTTGTATATTCCATTTAGGACCACACCTTCAAGGCCAATGTTGGAGGTGCCCTTGTAGGGCTTATTATCCTCGTTGTTTCGGATTCGCCAAGTGCGCCGAACAATGTCGGCTTCTTCAACGAGCCCGACAAATTCGCGCACCTCTGTGTCCAAGTCCTTGCGTGCCAGTAAGATGTCCTTCACTTGGGCGGCGTAACTAGGTGTGATTCGCGTTTCGTGTGCAACAGCCTCAACAGGGCTTGCCCACACGACCTTCATTGTAATGTTCTTGTCAATCAGTTTAGAGAGCAGATTCTTGTACGCACTTACTGTATGCCCAGCGTATGGCTTGAAGTTGCCAATGACGTTATTCTCCTCGGTATTGCCATCGTTGAGTGTATCCAATCGGGTCAATACTTGGTCAATCACATTTTTCCCGAAGAGTTCCGAGTTGGACATGGAGACAAGGTGGAGCTTAAATGAACTCGGAGAATAAGCCGCTGCCCTCAGTTTGTAGTTCGCAGGTACAACGAACTCCTTATGAATATAACCCTTGGATGCGGCTTTTTTCAGCAAGTGCTTGAGCACCGCTTGGTATAACTTCAGCACGTCGGCCAGAGCTTCGGAATCAATGGTGTGATCATCGCTGTCACCCTCGGTCAAACTCAGATGCACAACAGTTTTCCCGATTGCTGTCGATTCCGAGAGGATCTGAAAGTTCTTGAACTCATCCTTCCTGAAGTAGAATCCGTCATCGGGCAATATCTGCATATCTAACTCAGACGATTCGTGAACAATCGTAAGCCCGTCATCCGAATCATCCACGATGAACCACTCCTTCTTTTCCGATTTGATGAAGGTCTCGCGAAGATCGATCGAGCCATTCAGCAATGAGGAAAGTCTATCATCAGAGATTGCCATTGCTAAGAAGAACAAACCTTTTCCGTCTTCCTTCAGCCTTGCGCATAGATGCTTTGTTCCCACCTCATCCTTGGCAAGAAATACCTGCGGTCCATCGTAGTGAACCAGCTCGTAGTATGGCACGAGCTTATTCATCGACTAATTGCTTGGATGATGCACGTATGCAGAAGTCGCTGCTTCTCCACCACGAGTGATGGCTTTGGTTTCGGCCGGTCTGCATCATAAGGCCGTCCTTCGGCGCAAGGTCGATGCACAGGATTTTCTTGCCCTTGTTGGTGGGCAGTTTGGTCAGCCGTGCAGCCTCCTCGATTGAATCCATCATGGAGAGGGATGAGGCTTCACATTCGCTTGCTTTGGCGAAGGCCTTCGGCCATTTCCCGAGCAGCTTGTGCGAGTGAAAGTCCTCTTCCAATATGGGTTCATGTACCAAGCGGAAGTAGGCTCCGCTCGGTTCTTTCGCCTTTTCCGGTGGACATTGGTCCGGAAGCTCCTCGTAGAAGGCCATGCGTCGATTGCTGGTCAGGTCTGCGTATGGCCGCCTCAAGGCGGCCCCAATTATTCTGCCAAGTAACGACATAGCGGCGCAATAGTGTCCACTGCGCCTAACAGATGAAGCCCAAATGCAAACAGCCGGGCCGGGTTCTGTGTCCCGCTTGCAAACCGCCCTTGTTCCGTATAGCTTCACCATCCTAAATCCAAAGGTCATGTCACAAGTGCCAGCGTTCCACTCGAAGATCCCCGCATGGGAGAAAGGCAAAGAGGTGCATCACAACAACAACAGGTGTACGGTCGGCAACAACATCGAATCCCACAACAGGGTCAGCGGGTCGGGTGGCCGTCCATTGTGTCAGGACTGCGCGGACCTGAACCGGGCCGGTAAATAGTTCCGGTCTTCGAGTGAACCACGAAGACGATCTCGTTGAACGGTCGCTCCCAGATGTACCTCTCGGGGTAGTTGTCGGGTAGTCCGGTCAGGTTGGGGTCGGTCTTCCGGAAAACGCGCTTGACGCTGGACACTATCATCCCCGCGCCCTGACAGATTTCGTGTGCCCTGATGGCGTCGAACTCATCCCCGAAGAAATAGATGGTCGGGTGCTTGAAGCAATGCCCCTCCCCGCCCTGACAACTCTCGATGGTGTCGAAACCGTGCTCCCAGAGAAGTTTCACAGCAGGACGAATGCCGGGGTCCAGCTTCTCCTCGATACTGAGTGGTTCGTTGCCCAAAGAAAGAAAAGAACGACGAGGGCTAACAGCCCCTTGCTGCAAGTCATCGCTAAGGCGCTGCCCTTCAGCAAGCGGCGGAACGTTGTGCACAAGCTAAAAGAACGAAAGAATGGTAATACCAATAATAAATAGTGTTCGCGGAGTAATTTTCGCTTCTATCATAGTCCTCGGACTAGGAATTTTTGTGACTATCAACAATTCAAAAGACAAATTGGAATACGACAAAGCCACAGGAATTATTGAATACTACGACAAAGAATTCCAAAACCTTCCAACGCGACACAAGGGAGATTTTCGATACCTTAAAATTGACTCCTACCCGTACTTATTTGAAATTTATGAACCTAATAGTGAACCGACTGAAAACACAATTGACGATTTAAAAGTCGGAGACGAAATAGACATTTACTATTACGAAACTTCAGACACAAGAAACATTGGACTGAACAGATTTACGCAATTCATAGATAAAAACGAACAACCATATTTCGTACGAAGTGGATTTCAAAAACAGCTCGGTTTTGTGGTAATTGGACTATCAATATTGTTGAATATTATGGCATTCGTGTTTTGGAAAAAAGGGAAACTGAAGTGGTAATAAAAAAGCCTGTGCACAACAAAGCATATAGCTTATTGTAAGCTTCCCCTGATCAGGTACGCGGATTGTTAAAGGTCGGCATTTCGCCGGGATGTTGGTTTGGTCGTTCCTCGATCTTTGCTGTGCCGGTGATAACGGAAGCAGGCACTGCTGG
>Ga0075163_10006820_pt1 | contig 15149 bp, 14 predicted proteins | sample JI1023141ADNA_FD_71478 | JGI IMG/M metagenome (GOLD analysis project Ga0075163, IMG submission 71478) | Wastewater effluent complex algal communities from Wisconsin, to seasonally profile nutrient transformation and Carbon sequestration -... | ecosystem: Engineered > WWTP > Effluent > Algae... | reverse complement strand
CGACCCGTGACGTGGATGCCCTCCGCTATCGTCGCCATCACAACTTCGGCTCCGGCACGACGTAGCAGATCGACAGGCGCAATGGTTTCGATTTCCTCGAAGCCATTCGTGATGATGCAAAGGACTCGCTTGGACATCGCAGTGACTATTTCGACGCCACTGGTTTCTCGCCCGCTGCTTCGAGCAGGGATTTGTGGACCTGGATCTGGCTGTCGGCGGTCAGATTAGCGATGGGATAGGGGAGCAGGCGACCGTCGGGCATCTTGAAGACGACCTTGTCGCCATCGACCTTCACAAAGCTGGCTTCGATCTCCTTGTTCTCCTTGTTGCGCCACTTCCTCGGGGCTGGCCCGAGGCCCTGCACCTTGACGGTGGCGGGATTCACGAGGAAGGCACCTTCCTTGATCCAGTCCTCGATCTTCTTGATTTCACCGGCGCTGGGCTGCGCCTTGCTGTCCGGCGGCATGTGATTCTTCTCGCCTTCGCCATTGGTCATCACCTCGATCATGTGACTCTCGGCTGGCTCGCGTGGCACCACGATGCCGTTCGGCCCGATGTCGTTGGCCAACGTGAGGAGATCGTCAAACACATAGCCAGCCTTCCGCTTGTCCGCCTGCTCGCTGTGGCACTCGTAGCAGTGCTTCTTGAGGATGGGCTGGATCTCCTTCTTGAAGTCAGCGGCGACGGCGCTGCCCGACAGAAGAGCGAGAACGATGAGAAGTATGCTACGAGGAATCATGGTGAAGAGCGGGGCAAGGTATCCTTTTTGGAAAGCCGTGCATTAACGGTTTTGTTGCGCCGATTCTTAGCTTACATCGGCCCCCTGTCGTTCTCCGCCGTATCCGATCCAGCCAACCGGGGACTCGGAACACAAAAACCGTTCAATGAACCTCACCGAAGACCCGATCCCGCACCTCATTCGCCGCATCGCCGTTCCGGCCAGCGTGGGATTCTTCTTCAACACGATGTTCAACTTCGTGGACACCTATTTCGGCGGGCAAATCTCGACCGATGCTCTCGCGGCGCTGTCGCTCTCGTTCCCGGTGTTCTTCATCATCCTCTCGGTCGGCAGCGGCACCGGTCAGGGAACCACCGCGCTCATCGCCAATGCCATCGGCGCGGGTGACGAGGAGAAAGGCCAGACCGTTTTTGTGCAGGCAATCCTATTCTCGATCATCTCGGGCCTCCTTCTCACGATTGCCGGATTCATCGCGGCTCCATGGCTGTTTCGCATTCTCGGGGCTGAAGGCGCCTACCTCGACATCGCGCTCGACTATATGAACTGGATCGTGGCTGGCAGCGTGTTCTTCCTCCTGCAAATGACGCTGAACTCCGTGCTCAATGCCAAGGGCGAGACGCGCGTCTTCCGCAACACGCTCATCGGCGGTTTTGTCATGAACTGCATCCTCGACCCCTGGTTTCTCTACGGAGGACTTGGCGTGCCCGCGATGGGCATCGCAGGGATCGCCATCGCGACAGTGGTCGTGCAACTGGCGGGCTGCATCTACATCTTCGCTCATGTTCGTAAGACAAGCCTGTGGACCCATGTGACGGCGGCGAGCTTCAAACCGAACACCAAAGTTCTGCGGGAGATCGTCGGTCAGGCGCTACCCGCGAGTCTGAACATGCTCACCGTCGCGCTCGGCATCTTCGTCATCACTTGGTTCGTCAGCCGGTTCAGCAAGGAAGGCGTCGCCGCCTACGGCATCGCCACGCGCATCGAGCAGATGATCCTTCTGCCGACCATCGGTCTTAACTTTGCCGTGCTAACGCTCGTCGGCCAAAACAACGGTGCGCGACGGCTGGATCGTGTGCGCAAATCTTGGATGAGCACGATGAAGTACGGCCTCGCGATGATGCTGGCGGGCGGAGTGGTTTTGTACTTTACGCGCGCGCCGCTGATGCGCGCGTTCACCACCGATGCGGAAGTGATCCAACGCGGCGTCGATTACCTCGGCATCGCCACCATCACACTCTGCGCGTACGTCATCCTGTTTCAGACGGTGTTCATGCTCCAAGGCCTGAAGAAACCCATGTATGGCCTCTGGATCGGTCTCTACAGGCAAATCGTCGCACCGGCCATCGTCTTCAATTTCCTCGCCTTCACTTTGGCCTGGGGACTGTGGGGCATCTGGTGGGGCATCTTCGCGGTCACCTGGAGCGCCGCGCTGTTCACGCTGTTTTACGGCTTGGCCGTCCTAGGACGTTTGGAGGCAGCTGCGCGCACTGAGGGCTGAAATTTCCCGCGCTTCTTCGAGCCGCCGATGTGATGCCCTGGCTTCCAGCCTGCGACGATGCTGTCGAGCGCGGCGAGGGCGAAAGTGATCTTCTTGAAGAACGACGGATTGTGCGGGATGAGAATGAAGCGTGGATGCTGGCTCCAGAGTTTCCTCAACCGCCCGTCGAGCGCCACCGCCTCCTTGAGGCTCTCGTTCCTCACCGGATTGCCGCCCTCGATGCTCATGCCACCGACGGCCGCGCTCTCGAAGAAGATCACCGCGTCGTATCGCTCCAGCTCGTCGTTCAGCGTGGTGCCAAACTCGTCAAAGAACTCATGCGCATCTCCCGGCCAATATGCGCCACCATCCACCGTGCCACGGTCACACAGCAAGATGCGTCCCGGAAACAGCGCTGACTGCACATCTTCGAGGTTCCTCTGAACATGATAAATCGCACGCTGTGCCGCGATGATCGCCTGCTTCTCCGAAGAACGCGGGAAGCCCCCGGCAAAAACCATCGTCCCAGCCTCGGGCACGATCACCACACGCTCGCCAATCTCGCGACGAAACAAATCCGCCGCAGTCGTCTTGCCGCCGCCGGGGCCACCTGTTAGAACGATCCGGCACCGGCCATTGGTTTTCTTCTTCATCCAATCATGTGAACGGCGATCCACGCCCCGGTCAAGCCTTTGCAAAAGATGGAATGATCATCAATCATGCACCATGCCCGATTCCACGCTCGCACCACACCCGTCGCCGGAGATCGTCGTCAGATCATTCGCACCGGGCGGTGCCATGCCGAACAACCCAAGGCTGCCGCTGGTGATCTATCGCGATGCCTTGCCCGGTGATCGCAGTGACCTGGCCAGTGAGATCGAAGCGTTGTTTCACGACCATGGTTGGGGCGGCACATGGCGATGGTCGGTGTATGACTTCCACCACTTCCACGCCAATGCCCACGAGGCGCTCGCCGTTTTCAGAGGCACGGCGCGTGTACTGTTCGGCGGAGAAGCGGGCGAGGCTTTTAATATCGGTGTCGGAGATGTGATTCTCATTCCAGCCGGTGTCGGACACAAGAGGCTGAGTTCGTCCGACGATTTCCAGGTCGTCGGCGGCTACCCCGGCGGCCAACTTCCGGACATGCATCGCGACGACGAAGCGGCAAACGCCCGTCTCCACGCCACGATCGACAGCGTGCCGCTTCCAGCAAGTGATCCGATTTACGGAGCGTCGGGCCCGCTGAGACGGCTCTGGAGAAACTAGATCGGCACGCAAAAAGACGATGCACGAGCGCCGAGCCTGTGTTTATCCTGTGCATATGATCCGCTCCATCACGATCTGTATTTCGCTGACAGCAGCCCTTGGATTCCTTTCCTCCTGTGGGACCCCGGCAGGCAAGCTGACAAACGGAGAGAAGTTCTTTGTGACCGAGGTGAAGCCAATCCTGGAGAGCAACTGCCTCGCCTGTCACAACACCAGCGCCCATCCCAGCAAGCTCAACCTCTCGGGGCCGGACGCCATGCTCGCCATGCTCGCCGTGCGCGGCACGAAGCGCTTCATCGTGCCCGGCCATCCAGATGACAGCCTTCTCGTGAGTGCCGTCGCTCGCAAAGGATCGCATCCGAATGTTATGCCACGCCTCGACCTCAGCCTCACCGAGGATCAGGTGGCGGTGCTACGCGAGTGGATTCAGGACGGCGCAGCTTGGCCGAAGGGCGCACCGGGACAGCTTGTGGCAAAGGCCAATCCGGAGCGCTGAGCGCGCGGACAAAACAGCGCCGACACAAAAATATCACATCACGCGACTAGGCGTGTAGCGGCGCTGTAACGCGTCGATTAGAGGTGGCGCACAACCACTCACCATCATGGGCAAAGAATTCAGCATCACACCGCAGACCGTCGCGCCAGTCGCCACGAAGTATCGACGCATCGCCACTCAGATTCCGCATCCAGACTCGGTCGTCACGCTGGAGAAGCTGCGCACCTTTGAGCCCATCTCGATGCGCGGTCAGCCACCGATCGTTTGGGAGAAGGCGGAGGACATCCAGGTTCACGACAAGTACGGAAACATGTGGCTCGACTGGAGCAGCGGCGTGCTGGTGACGAATGCCGGCCACGGCGTAAAGGAGGTGCGTCAGGCGATTATCGACCAGGTGAACAGCGGACTGCTGCACAATTACGTTTTCCCCAGCGAGGAGCGCGCCGCCTTGGCTGAACTACTGGCGTCACTCGCACCCGATGGACTGAAAAAAGTGTTTCTTCTCTCAACCGGATCGGAGGCCACCGAGTGCGCGATCAAGCTCGCCCGCACGCACGGCATCAAGGTCGGCGGCAAAGGCAAGATCGGCATCGTCGGCTACGAGCGCGGCTTTCATGGTCGCACGCTCGGCTCACAGCAGGCTGGCGGCATGGCCGGGCAGAAAAACTGGATCGTGAATGAGGACCCGGCGATTTTAAACGCCCCCTTCCCCGACGGCTACTGGCAGGGCGATACGAGCTTCGACACGTTTCTCAAAACCATCGCCGATCGTGGCATGAAGCCGGAGAACATCGCGGGCGTAATGATGGAAACCTATCAAGGCGTCGGTCCCGACTTCGCGCCGAAGGAATATGTGAAGCAACTCGCCGCGTGGTGCAAAGAGCACAACGTCGTGCTCATCTTTGACGAGGTGCAGGCTGGCTTTGGTCGCACCGGCAAGTTCTGGGCCTTTGAGCACTACGGCGTCACGCCCGATCTGATTTGCTGCGGCAAGGGCATCAGCAGCTCGCTGCCTCTGTCAGCGCTGCTCGGTCGCGAGGAGATCATGGACGCCTATCCGCCCGGCTCGATGACCAGCACGCACACGGGCAATCCCGTCTGCTGCGCCGCCGCGATGGCGAGCATCGGCAAAATCGTGCGCGAGAAGCTCACCGAGAATGCCGCCAAGCTGGAACCCGTGTTGTTCGCCGGACTGAAGGCGATTCAGAAGCGCCATCCTGAAGTCATCGGCAATGTCACCGCCAGCGGACTTGTCGCCGGGATGCAAACAATCAAACGCGGCGAGAAGAAGCCGGACCACGATCTTGCTCATCGCATCATCGAGCTGTGCTATCAGCGGGGTCTGCTGCTTTTTGCGCCCGTCGGTGCCTGGGGCCAGACCGTGAAGATCGCGCCACCGCTGACGATTCCGCAAGATGCGCTTGAGGACGGCCTCGCCGTGCTCAGCGAGTGCACGGATCTGGCTGTCGCCGAGTTGGGTGCAGCTTAGCCCGGTCCTCATCCCGGGGGCGAATGGAGACGCTGGGAGGTGGGCCTGTGCCATCAGGCGGCCCCCTCTCGCGCCTCGCTCATCCGAGCGCAACCTGCCACTCTTCCTGCTTGAAGCCGACGAGGAAGGCCTTCTTCGCCATGTCGATGGCAAAGGGTCTCTTCACGAGGTTGCCATTCGTCGAGAGCAGCTTCAGCGCGGCGTCGGTCGTCATCGTTGGCAGCTTGTCCTTCATGCCGAGTGCGCGGTAGTCCATGCCGGACGTGTTGAAGAGGCGGCGAAGATCACCGCCGCACGCATCGAGCATCGCACGCAGTTCCGCGACCGATGGCGGCGTCTCGCGGATGGGGATCTCTTCAAAGGTGGTGCCATTCGTGTTCAGCCACTTGATGGCATTGCGGCAGGTGGAGCATCCTTGGTAGGCGTAGAGCTTGAGCATGACGGTGTGGAGAATTCTGCGCCACCTGATGGCACGACCAGCGCCCGTTTCCGAGCGGAATGTTGGGTGCCACGGCAAAAAGAATGGCGCGGGATTGTCGAAACGCGGCGACTGGACTATGAGCAGCCGCACGCTCCATCGACTCAGCATCGATCTGCGCCCACTGGCATGAATCCCGACTCCCGCTCCATTTCCCATACCGAGGCTCCCGCCCTGTCGCCCGTTCTCGTGCGCATCTCCGAAGCATTCGCAGGTATCGTGGATGAGGTGCTTCGAGTATTTGGCGCTGAGTCCTGCAAGCCACTCAGTTCCGAGTATTACTTGATCAGGACCGCCACTCCTGCCGCCGTACGCCAGTCGCGCGAGGGGATCTTTGCCCGTTGGAATCTGCCGCTCGATCACGCATGGCCCTGCAATCCATCAAAGATGGAAGGCTTCATCGACAAAGCCGCAAACACGCTGTTGCAGAAGTTTGGCGCACGGAAACCACAGGCCGTCTTCATCGGCCTCCTGAACCCCGGATCGCCGGATCGCTATTTCAGAAACCTCGCCGCCAACCTGCGCGACCGCGTGCTCCGTGTCTTCCCTTCCCTTCTCGTCCAGAACGTCGAGGAGCAGAACCCCGAAGCCGACACGCTGTTCTGTCTCGTCGGCAAAGAGGGCCTCTACTGCGGCATGGCGAGCCCTCGCGCCAGCAACGGCTTCTATCCAGGCGGCAGCAAATTCATCGGCACCCACACACCCGACACCATCAGCCGTGCGGGAGCCAAGATCGCCGAGGCCCTGCACTACCTCGGCCTTCACCGCCCACCCCTGCCAACCGGAAGCCGCTGGCTGGAACTCGGCGCATGTCCCGGCGGCATGACCTCCGAACTGTTGAACCGCCACTTTCGCGTCACCGCCATCGACGTCGCCGCGCTCGACAAGCGTCTCGACGGACATCCGGGACTCACCTTCATTCGGCAAAATGTCGCCGAGTTTCATCCCACCGACCAGGTCTCCTACGACGCTCTGCTCTGCGACATGAACGGCCCACCCGCCGACTCCATCCGGCAGGTCGTCCGCCTCTCCCGGTGCCTCGCACACGGCGGCATCGTCGTCTTCACGCTCAAGCTGCCGCGCGTCGAAAGTGTCGCCGCCCCTCTGCACTTGCTCGATGCCACAGTCGCCACCGCGACCGCCGGTGGCCTGCGACTCTTCGCCAGGACCCACCTCACCTACAACCGCCATGAGTTCACCCTCTTCTTCGAGCGGGGGACGTGATCCAAGCCGCGAGAGGTCGCGATACTCGCCGCCCATCGGCGGATCGTGAAACGAAATCGTCACATTGATGGAACCCGTACCCATGCGAGCACGAAAAAGGCGCGATGGTTTCCCACCGCGCCCTTCTCCATTACATACAACCAAAGTCTCGGTTACCAACTGATGCGGACGCCACTCACGACACTCCAGCCGTCGTACTCGCCACCATCGTTCTTGCTGTCCTCCATCGTGGCGTATTGCACGCCGGTCTGGAACTTGAGCTTGTGCCCGTAGAGGTACCAGTTCACGCCTGCGTAGAACTCATTGTACTCGTCACCCCGACCGCTGACCACGCGGTTCTCGTAGCGCGCAAAGCGGATCGAGTTGTCCTGGCCACTCATGTAGGTGTAGCGCAGCACAAATTGCACGCCATCGGCGATGTAGTACGACGGCATGATCTGGATGCCGAAAATGTCACCCTGCTTGCCGTAGCCCTGCCCCGCCTTCACATCCGTGCCGAGGCCGAACTTGCCTTGCTCGTAGTTGAAGTTCAGCGAGCCGATGTTCTCAAAAGGCCGCGTCGCGATGTTTCCGTCATCCGGCTGTTGATAAACGTAGTCGAGACGAAGCAGCGCTTTGTCAGCTTGGAACTGTTCCGCAAAATCGTAGCCAATGCTCGCCAGCAGGAAGGTGCCAGCAGCGAAGTCGCCGAATTCGGGATTCCCGTCGCTGGTGAACCAACCGAGGAAATAATTCCAGGCGTCGATCTTGCCCGAGACGCTCACGCCCGGCGCATACTCCTCGGTGAACCAGAGGTTATTGGCCAGGTTGCTGCGGTCGATGGTGATCAGCTCCTTCGAGGACGTCCCACCGTCGAGACCGTACTTGACCGACTGCTTCCCGACCGAGAAGGCCAGTGCGTCGCTCGCGGTGTACATGAGGTAGGCATCCGTCAGCTTGGTGTAGAAAGGGTTCGGATTGTCAGCGTCAAAATTGGCTTCGGCGTGCAATGTCCATTTCTGGAGGAACTTGATCTTCAGACCAGCGCGCAGGCGGCGCGTCTCCCAGTCGTCTTCATTCCCCTGGTTGGAGTCGATATTGAAATACTCAAACTGGGCACGGCCCACGAAAGAGATGTCCTGAAAGAAGCCGTCATCGCTCTTGTAGAGCTTCGCCATGCCCCAGATCTTGTCATAGATGGATTTTTCTTCGGTCGAAGTGACTGCAACTTCGGGGGACTTTGCATCACCCGCTCGCGCGGGCGTGGCGGCAAGACAACCGCAAGCAGCGGCGAGCAGGAAGAATTTGAAGGATTGTTTTCGCATTGTGTTGATTAGGATTGGTTGATGGAGACAGAGCCGGATTTGCGGTCCGGCAGAGCAACGCGGGTGGTTTAACAAATTCCCCGCAGCCGCGCCAGACGCCTTATGTGACAGTCTTGTCACATAAGCGGGGGTCGGTCCTGAATCCCGGGTCGGCGAGGCAACCGGATGGCCGCAGGGTGTTCCTCACGGCAGCCACAACAGGTTTGGGGGGTGCCTACTTCCGATCGAAAAACCAGAAGCCGTAGCCGCTGGCGGTCATCTCCTCGGTCCTCATGCGGAAGCTTTCATAGTCGGCACCCCAGAAGGGGATACGCAACAGCACTTCGCCACGACGGCGGTTGTAGCCGATGATCAGGGAGGTGATCGCGCTGGAGTTGTCGTGCTCGACCAGCCACTTTGCCCGCTCGGCCGGATCGCGGGCCGATGGCAGCTCGGCATCGGGGTTGCTTTGGAGCTCCTTGGCAAAGGCGGCCAGCTTCTCGTCGCGCGCGGTGCTCCAGCAGCGCCAGACGAGCACCGGTTGGCCTTTGTTGATCTCCCTCGCCAAGTCGTCGAGATCAAACTTCCCTGTGAAGCGCACCTTCGTCCGCGCTTCCTTGCCGACCGCGTTGTAAAACCCGGCCTGGTCCCAGTCCGTCCTCTCCGGGTCCCACTTCATCTTGAAGGCAAGGTTGAGCAGGTCCGACGGCCATTGGTAATATTTCTCGAGCACGAGCACGCAGGAGAGCGGCAGGTAATTGGCTACCTCGGGATCCAATGGCGGGGCAGGCAGGTTTTGGATCACCACATCGCCGTTTGGCAGTTTCACGGGCTGATCGGCAGCGGGCTTCTTCACGCTCGCGGCGGGAGGTGGCTTCCCCTGCTCTACCACGCCTTTCTTGGCAAAGGCCTGATCCTCCGCGCTCAGCTTTGTCAGCGGCACCTCCACATCCTTGCCATTGATGACAAAGACCACGTTCTCTCCCTCGACTCTCCATTGATCAACCTCAATCGTGCGGCCCGTCGCATCCTTCCAAGAACGCGCGTCAGCCGTGATGACGAATGAAATCAAGACGGCAGCGACAACGCACGATGAGCGAAGCGGGATCGCCAGCCAGAATACGCAAGGAGGCATCGAGTGGAAGTGTTTCATCGGCTCACATCTCGGCGGCGCTCTCATCCTCAGGCCCAGCCCTCGGACGAGGCTTACTACCGTGACGAAGCCAATCCAAGCAGAAAAGCCTCACCATGGCAACGCACGAAAATGAGATCAGCGAAATCCGAGCGCGCTTGAAGCTCGTATCTGACTGCCCGTGTCACGCGGTCCTAAAGTGGCTTGCACGAGGAGTCATCCGCGTTCCAAGTCTCGCTCGCGCGACCCTGGAAAAACCTGACTCCCGCGACGTTGGCATCTACACTGCTCCCCTCACCACCTCTCCCCATGTTGAATCCGTCCACCCTCGCCCTCACCCTGCTCATCCTCACGGTCGCCTCGGCTTCAGCCGTGATCCCCGATCCGCTGCCAAAGGCACCGGAGCCGGTCGAGGACATCCTGAGGCTTCAGATTTTCCTCGATGGGAAGCTCTTCGGTCCCGGCAAAGTCGATGGCCGCCCCGGCGAGTTCACCGTCAAAGCGCTGAAGCGCTACCAGCGCGCGAACGGGCTTCCCGAGACCGAGATGAACGCCCACACGCTCGATCTCTCCAGCATCGCGGAGACCTACACCACCTACACAATCCGGCAGGAGGATCTCCAATTCATCGGCGATCTCCCACGCCAGCCCTCGGCGCAGAGCAAAAAGAAATACCTCCCGTATGACTCGGTGATCGAGTTCCTCACCGAGCGCTTTCACTGCGCTCCCGATTTCCTCGAGTTCATCAATCAGCCGATGAAGCTGAGCACACTCAAGCCGGGTGACACCGTGAAGGTTCCCGCCGTGCAGCCTTTCCTCATCGAGGCACTCACACCCATCCCGAGCCTGCCGGAAGTGCCCGCACTCCTGACCCGCGTCATCAAGATCGACACCCGCGAGAAAATGCTCGACCTGATGGAAGGTGAGAAACTCCTCGCCAGTCTCCCCATCACGCCCGGCAGCGGTCACCTGGCCACGCCGCCCGGCACCTGGCGCATCGTCGGCATTGCACAGATGCCCACCTTCCGCTGGGATGCTGGCGTGCTGAATTACGGCGTGCGCACCGACAACTACTACGAACTGCCCATCGGCCCGAACAATCCCGTCGGCGTCATGTGGATTGGCCTCAACCGCGCCGGCATCGGCATTCACGGAACGAACTCGCCGCAGACCATCGGCCGCAGCGCCAGCCACGGCTGCATGAGGACGGCCAATTGGGACGTGGTGCGCCTCGCGCCGATGCTGACCAAGGGCATGACCGTCATCATCGAAGGCCCGAAGCCCGATCCGAGACCCGTCATCGCATCGACCGCGAAAAAATCAGCGCCAACCCCTGCCCCTCCACCAGCCCCAGAGCCGAAACGCGGATTCTTCAGCCGTCTCTTCGGCGGGAAGTAGGACATGCGGCCCGACTCCACGGCAGACCACTCCGATCCGAGCATCACCTCGGAGATCAACCTTACCCTTGTTTCTTCGCAGCATCTGCCACGCCATACGCGGCGGTCAGGTAGTCAGCGAGCTGTGCTGCGATGAGATCGGGGATGGGCGCGCCAAACTTCTCCTTCATCTTCTTCACTGAGCCTTCCCAAAACTTGCGCGGCATCTGCGGCTGGCTGCTGATGTAGTCCGCACTGTGGCAGGTGACGCAGTGGACCATGGCCAGTTCGACGCCAGGACCGGGACGGTAGGCGGGCAACTCGGCGGGACGCTGGATGGTCGCTGGCTTGTCATCAGCCACGGCGCGGGCGGGTGGCAGAGGGTGCCCGAAGCTCTCTCTCCCGGTCATTCCCGTGTTGAGAAGCCATGCGCTTGGAGCACAATCACCCGTCATGACCGTCCCGCCGACAGGCACCATCACCTTTTTGTTTAGCGACATCGAGGGCAGCACAAAGAAATGGGATAAGCAGCCCGACGCGATGCGCGTGGCGCTTGCTGCTCACGACCGGATGCTGCGCGGAATCTTCGAGGCATCCTCCGGCTATGTTTTCAAAACCATCGGCGATGCTTTTTGCGTCGCGTTCGACACTCCGCAGAGCGCGCTAGCGGGTGCATTGGAAAGCCAGCGTGCCTTGCGTGAGGCAAACTGGGGCGAGATCGGCGAGCTGAGAGTGCGCATGGCGCTGCACACCGGCGCGGCGGAGCATCGCGATGGCGATTACTTCGGTCAGTCGTTGAACCGCGTGGCGCGCATTCTTTCCACGGCTAACGGCGGACAAGTTCTGCTCTCGCTCCCGACGCAGGAGCTGGTGCGGGATCATCTCCCGCCTGGCGTGCAACTCCGTCATCTCGGTGAGCACCGCTTGCGCGATCTGGCGCGGCCCGAGCATCTCTACCAGCTCGTCGCGCCGAATTTGCTGTCGGAGTTTAGCAGCCTGCGCTCGCTGGAAAGCGTGGCGAACAATCTGCCCGTGCAACTCAGCAACTTCATCGGGCGCGAGCGGGAGATGGCGGAGGTGAAACGTGTGCTCGGTAGCACCCGTCTGCTCACGCTCACTGGCATGGGTGGCACGGGAAAGACGCGCCTGTCTTTGCAAGTCGCGGCCGATGTGCTCGACAACTATCCTGACGGCGTGTGGCTCGTGGAGTTCGCGACCATCGATGATCCCTCGCTCGTTCTCGAAACCGTCGCCGCTGCGCTCGATCTCCGTCAGGAAGCTGACCGGCCGCTCATGAGCACGCTCACCAGTTACCTGCGTGATCGGAATGTGCTGCTCATCCTCGACAACTGCGAGCACGTCGTGGCCGCCTGCGCGCGTCTCGCCGAGTCACTTCTGCGCGCCTGCCCCAAGCTGCACATTCTCGCCAGCAGCCGCGAGCCGATGAGCATCGCTGGCGAAACGGCGTGGCCGGTGCCGCCGCTTTCACTTCCTGAACATTGGCGCGAGATCACAGCCAGCCCCGATGCCATCGAACGACTCGGCGAGTATGAAGCGGTGCGACTCTTCATTGATCGTGCCACGCTCGCGCGTCCGGCGTTTCAACTCACCAACGACAACATCCATCTCGTCGCGCAGATCTGCTGGCGGCTCGACGGCATCGCGCTCGCCATCGAACTCGCCGCCGCGCGCATCCGTGTGCTCACGCTCCAGCAGATCGTCGAGCGGCTGGATGATCGCTTTCATCTCCTCACCACCGGCAATCGCAATGCCGTCCCGCGCCAGCAGACATTGCGCTCGCTCATCGACTGGAGCCACGACCTGCTCTCCGATCCTGAGCGCAGACTTTTCCGCCGCCTCGCCGTCTTCGCTCGCGGCCGCACGCTTGAGGCCATCGAGGGCGTTTGCTCGGGCGATGGTGTGGAGACGTTTGAGATCATTGACCTGCTCACGCAACTCGTGGACAAGTCGCTCGTCTATGTGGAGAAATCACCCGAGCACGGTGCGCGCTATTTCATGCTCGAGTCCATCTGGGACTACGCGAATGAAAAACTGATCGAAGCCGGTGAAGCGGAAACATACCGCATCCGACACCTCGATTTTTATCTACGCACCACCGAAGACGCCATCCCCAAAGTGATCGGCCCCGAGCAGCGCGAGTGGCTGAAGCGTCTCGAGCCGGAGGAATTCAACGTCCGTTACGCGCTTGATGCCGCCGCCGAGCTGCCCGGCCAGTTGTCAAAAGGGCTGCGCCTGCTCGTCGCCACCCAGCGCTTTGTCGAGGTGCGCGGGCTTTTCAAGGAAGCGCGCGACATCTTTGAAAACCTTCTCAAGCATCCCGATGCCGCGCCTCGCGATTCCATTCGTGCCCATGCCCTTGCCGCCGCAGGTCGTCTCGCCTGGGTCGCCGATGACTGCCCCGCCTGTTGCAAGTATCAGGAGGAAGCGCTCGCCATTTTCCGCGAACTCGGTGATCCGGGTGGTGGAGCCCGCGCACTCGCTGATCTCGGTTTCCTCGCCTTCGACAAGGCCGACCTGCCCGGCACTCGCGCTTTGCTCGATGAAGCCGCCGCACTCGCCGGTCCGCTCGGCGATAAACGGCTCACCGCTCATGTGCAGCACATACAGGGCGTGCTCGCCGCCGCCGAGGGCGACTTTGAAAAGGCCTTCGCGCTCGACTCCGAAAGCCTGGCGCGTTACCGGGAACTTGGCGACACCTGGCAGGCGATCATCATTGCGTGGTCAGTCGGTGTGAATGCCGCCGTGCTAGGAAAATTCGATGTGGCCCACGCCAATCTCGCTGAGTGCCTTCTGGTCGGCCTCGAACTCGGCAACAACTGGGGCACATCGTATCCGCTCGAGGGCTTCGCCGTCCTCGCTGTGGCCGAGCGCGACTACGACCGCGCCGCCCGCCTCTTCGGTGCCGCCGATGCCCAACGCATCCGCAGCGGCCTCGTCCCCCAAGCCGCCGATCATCCCGCCATGCGCGCCATCCTCGCCGCCGCCCCCGACTTCACCGGCCCCGCCATCGAAGCCGCCCGCCGCGAAGGACAAATGCTGAACCTTGAAGCGGCTACGGCGCTTGCGATTGGCAGAGAGTGATGCGCCGGTTCGCTCTCGCTACATCTGGACTAGACGCCAATAGACAGCGGAGCCCCCAGAGGACGGTGTCATTTCGGTTGGCATGAGAATACCCGGTCAGCCACAAACACCCTTTCTCGCGAAAGATAAACAACGTTACCTCGTCTTTACGGTGCCCGTAATCGGGCACCAATCACTCCGTGGACCTCAAGGCCGTCAATCGCGAAATCCTCATCTCCTTTTGGAAGGTGCATGTGCTTTATCATGCCGCCGAGGGCGAGATCATCGGCCAGTGGATGCTGAGGGAGTTGAAGCATCACGGTTACGAGGTGAGCCCCGGCACGCTCTATCCAATGCTGAAGCGCATGGAAGCCAATGGCTGGCTCAAGTCGGAAGCCGATGCCGCTCTCGGCCCGAAAGCTCCGCGCGCCTACCAAATCACGCCCGAGGGCCGCAAGGTGCTCAAGGTCGTGCAAAAACAGCTCCATGAACTCGGCGTCGAGGTCGATCACCGCTGATCCCCTCGCTCGTCATTCGACATTTCGCATTCGTCATTCTCCTTCATGTCCCTTCCCCGCATCGCTCTCCGTCACCCTTGGACCGTTCTCGTCGCCGTCATCGCAGTGATGCTAGGTGCGTGGATGGCGACCAAGAAGATGGCGCGTGATGTGTTCCCGCCGCTGGGCATTCCCACGATCTACGTCGCGCAGCCGTATGGCGGCATGGATGCGGCGCAGATGGAGGGCTACCTGACCTACTACTACGAGTATCATTTCCTCTACATCGCCGGCATCGAGCATGTGGAGTCGAAGAACATTCAGGGCGCTTCGATCATGAAGCTGCAGTTCCATCCGGGCACGGACATGTCGGCGGCGCTGTCGGAGACGATCGCGTATGTGAATCGTGCGCGCTCGTTCATGCCGCCGGGCACGCCGGGGGCCTTCGTCACGCGCTTCGATGCGGGGAGTGTGCCGGTGGGAAATCTGGTGTTCTCCACGGAGAATCCGAATCGCACCGTGGGCCAGATGCAGGATGCGGCGCTGAACATGGTGCGACCCCTCTTCGCCACGCTGCCGGGCGTGTCGGCACCGCCGCCGTTCGGAGGCAG
>Ga0075163_10006819_pt1 | contig 15151 bp, 7 predicted proteins | sample JI1023141ADNA_FD_71478 | JGI IMG/M metagenome (GOLD analysis project Ga0075163, IMG submission 71478) | Wastewater effluent complex algal communities from Wisconsin, to seasonally profile nutrient transformation and Carbon sequestration -... | ecosystem: Engineered > WWTP > Effluent > Algae... | reverse complement strand
CCCCTCGACGGACACCTGGTATCGCGGCATCCTGCACCGGGATCTCAAGCCGGCGAACCTGCTCGCCGTTCCCACCGCAGCAGGTCCGCACGTCAAGGTTCTGGATTTTGGCCTCGCGCTGGGCAAGTCCACCGAGGGCGCGGCGCCGCTGCGCGTAGCCGGGACCATCATGTACATGGCGCCCGAGGTCCTGATCGGACGGCCGCCCGGACAGGCTGCCGACCTCTACTCGTTTGGCGTCACCGCTTTTGAGCTGCTCGCCCAGCGAGCACCGTTCGAGGACACTTCAGCAGCGCAGCTGATCCGGCGGGTCCTGGAGGCCACACCGGACGTCAGCATGGTGCAGGGACCGGCCGAGCTGCGCGAGCTCTTGCGCAAGCTCATGGCCCGGGATCCGCAGGAGCGTCCTCAAGATGCATCGCAGCTCTGCTCTCAGCTTGCCCATGCCGTGGGTTTGCAGCCACCGGTCGAGAGCAGCAGCATCCGCGACAGCTTCCTCCAGGCCGCCACGTTCGTCGCCCGAGACGCCGAGGTGTCGCTGCTCATGGATGCGCTCAACGATGCCACGGACGGACATGGCAGCGGCTGGCTGATCGGCGGTGAAAGCGGCGTGGGCAAGTCAAGGCTGCTCGATGAGGTGCGCACCCAGGCGCTGGTGCGCGGGGCGCACGTGCTCCGCGGAGAGGCGACGCGCGTGGAGGGAGTGCCCTATGCCGCCTTCCGCGACATCCTGCGTGCGCTCTGCCTGCACATCGAGCTTGAGGACTCTGAAGCGCGACTTCTGCTGCCGCTGCTTCCCGATCTGCCGGCGCTGCTACAGCGCGAAGTGTCCGAGCCGCCGCCGCTCGATGCCAAAGCCGCGCAAGAGCGCCTCTTGGCAGTGATCGTCAGCCTGTTTTCCCGCATCAAGCAGCCGACCGTCGTGCTGCTCGAAGACGTGCAGTGGGCCGGGCTCGAAGTGATCCTGCTCCTCGATCGCCTGATGCGCACCGCGCGCAAGCATCCCTTCGTGCTGATCTCCAGTTACCGGGACGATGAAGCGCCCTGGCTGCCGTCAGCCTTGCCGGCCATGGAGGTTGTCAAGATTGCTCGCTTCGATCGCGCCAGCATCTCTGCGCTCAGCGAGTCGATGCTGGGGACGCTTGGCCGCGAGCCGGCACTCATCGACTTTCTGGAGCGGCAGACCGAAGGCAATGCCTTCTTCATCGTCGAGGTCCTGCGGTCGCTGGCAGAAGAGCGCGGAATGCTCAGCCACATCGTCGGAAACCCGCTGCCGATCGGCGTGTTTGCGGGCGGCATGCGCGCTGTGATCGACCGCCGGCTGAACCGCCTGCCCCAGCCCATACGAGCCTTTCTCCACTTCGCCGCGCTGGCTGGAAGGCAGCTCGATCTGGCTCTGATGCGGCGCCTCGATCCCCAGCTCGACAGCCTGCTTGAGACCTGCGCCAATGCCGCCGTGCTTGAGGTCATTGACCAGCAGTGGCGATTCACCCACGACAAGCTGCGCGAGCGCCTCATCGAAGAGATTCCCATCGAGCAGCAGCGCCAGATGCACCGCCAGCTGGCCGTGCTCATCACCGAGACCTCATCGAGCAAGGAGCTCGATCCGTCCCGCCTGGCCTATCACTACGGCAGCGCCAACGATGCCGAAAAGGCGGTGCACTACACCATCCTGGCCGGCGAAAAGGCTCTGCGCGAAGGTGCGCTCGAAAAGGCGCTCTCGAACTTTCAGGAAGCGCTGCGCTGGAAGGATCAGCTCTACCCGCGCACGCTGCCCATCATCCGCGCGCAGCGGCTGGCCGGCGTGGCCAGCCTCGCCCTTGGCCGCCGCAGTGAGAGCGAAGCCAGGTTTCGCGCTGCCTGGTCGCTGGTTGGCATTCCGCTGCCCGAGCAGCTGCCGAGCCTCGATCTTTCGTCGCTGGCGCCGCTAGATGACCACGTTCAGGAAGCGGTCGAGGTGGCCACGCACGAGATCTCGCTGCATGCAAATGCGCACGAGGCGGCGCTGGAGGTTGCGGCCCTGGCCGAGAGCAGCATGCTGCCGTTCTGGGAGTCCGGCGCCCGCAGCACGGCCTACTGCGCCTGCATGATCGGCCTTGCGATCACCGAGGCCTTCGGGCTCAGCGAGCTGCATCCTTGCTTCATTCTGTACGCGAGCTACATCCTGCGGCTTGTGCCCGCCCGGCATCTGCTGCCTCGATACCTGCGCAGCGTCACGGAGCATCCTGCCAGCGATCAAATCGATGGCCTGAGGCATCGCATCATCGGCCTGCTCAACATGACCGAGTGCAGCTGGGACGCAGCGCTGGCGGACTTTCAGCAGGCCTTCGCAATCTCCGAGCGGCTTGGGGACAACGCGAATGCGCTGCTGGTCCAGCAGCAGATGATCATGATCGACTACTATCAGGGAAACTTCAAACAGACTGTCGTGGGATCCGAGGTCCTCATTGCTCGCGCAGTCTCGACCGGAAACCTTCAGTTTCTCGCGTGGGGGCATGCGCTCGCGGCGCTGGGCATGTGGCGGCGCGGCATGCACCGGATGGCGGCCGCGCAGCTGGAGATCGCAGCCAAGCACCTGGAGAAGGTCGAGGATCTGCGCTGTCACAGTTTGGTCCTTGGCTGCCTGGCCAGCCTGAACCATCAGCTCAAGAAGCCCACGCTCGCCCGGTCGGTAGCGGAGCGCGCGCTCGCTGAGGCCGCCCACCAGGAGTTTACCGGCCATGAGCTGTTTGAGGGCTATGCCGGCATCTGCGAGACCTTCCTCATGCTGCTGCGCGACGAAAAAGACGAGAGCAGCTGTCGCCCTCTGCGCCAGAGTGCAGAGGCCGCCCTCGCGCTGATGACGCGCTTTGCCGAGGTCTTCCCGCTGGCGCTGCCGCGAACGCTCTACTACCGCGGAATCCTGGCACAGATGGATGGAGCGCCGCGCCGTGCCCAAGCGCTGTGGCGACTTGCGCGCAGGCACGCCAGCCGATTGGCGATGCCGCACGAGCGCACCCTGGCCATGCCGCTCCCGCTGCCCTGAGGATACAGGGTGATCAACCCTTGATCCCAGCTGCGCAAGTACCCTGTCTCAAACGGGAAGATTCCCGGGGACGTTGCAAGTAGCATTGTATCGTAAGACGCCTTGCCTGGATAGTGGGGTCTGAGCGTCGGGGACCGGCCTGTGGCTCAGGCGCCTGGTGTGTCAGATCCGCCCAAGGCAAGGGCGCTCGGTGAACGCTCTGGGCCCTGCTGGCAGCGCGACTTCTCGACGCGGTGCAGGCAGCTGTTGGGATCCGGTCGGCTTTTGGCATAGCGGATGCTTTTGCTGACTCCAAAGGAGCCATCATGACGAGTGAGTCAAAAAAGGAAAATGTCCTCAAGGTTGCAGCACTTGTGGCCGATGGGTTTGAGCAGGTTGAGCTGGAGGTTCCTCGCGATGCTCTGCTGGCTGCGGGCTTTGCGGTGGACATCGTCTCCCCGGTGAGCGGAAGTCGCGTGCGCGGAGCCCACCACGCGGAGCAGGGCGACGAGTTCCCCGTGGATGTCAAACTTGGCAAGGCCGTGCCCGCAGACTACGCGGCGCTGCTGCTTCCCGGAGGTGTGCACAACCCGGACAAGCTCAGGATGGATGCGCACGTGCTTGAGTTCGTGCGCCATTTCTTTGACGCGGGCAAGCCAGTTGCGGCCATCTGCCACGGCCCCTGGACGCTAATCGATGCCGGGGTGGTGTCGGGGCGCAAGATGACTTCCTATCCCAGCATCCAGACGGATCTGCGCAACGCCGGCGCCGAGTGGTCGGATGCTGCCGTGGTCGTGGATCGCGGACTCATCACCAGCCGCAGCCCCGGCGATCTGCCCATCTTCTGCAGGAAGATGGTAGAGGCGTTCAAGGCTGGCCCGCTGCTGGGCGCCCAGGATGCGGAAGCGATCGCGAAGCTCGGTGAGATGATCAAGGACATCAAGATCGCGATGCTCACGACCGTTGAGGCGGATGGCACTCTGGTCAGCCGGCCAATGGCGACGCTGGGCAAGCGCTTCGATGGCAAAGTGTGGTTCTTCGTGTCGCTCAGCTCGACCAAGAGCCGCGATGTGGCGAAGCGGCATCAGGTCAACGTCTCGTATTCCGAGCCCAAGTCCGGTCGCTATGTATCCGTGAATGGGCAGGGCAGCTTGAATCGGGACCGCCAAAAGATGGCAGAGCTGTGGACGCCGATGGTCAAGCTGTGGTTCCCCAAGGGAATCGAAGATCCGGATCTGGGCCTGATGGAGATCGATGTCGAGCGCGCTGAGTACTGGGACACCTCGGAGGGCGGCGTGGCCGGGCTCATCGGCATGGCCAAGTCGCTGCTGCTTGGCCGTCGCTATGAGGCCGAGGAGTCGCAGCATCAGATCATCGAGCTCGATGCTTCGCCAGCAAAGCCTGCACCGGCCAAGGCCGACCAGGACAAGCCCGCCAAGGCAGAAAAAGACAAGCCCGCCAAGGCGGGGCGCAGCAAAGCCAAGTCCAGGTAGCTGTCAAGAAAGGCTACCTGGGCATCGAGCTTCCCATTCTGTGAACAGGCGGCAGCGCCAACCTGTCACAGAATGGGAGCTGATCACTGGATGAGGCGCTTGATGTCGCCGCAGGCGATGTAGGAGTTGCCGCCGGGGCCCAGGATCACCTCATCCACAACGTAGAGGATGCCCTCTTCGCGGATGCTGCGCGGGAAGCGCATGTTGAAGTTCGGATCGTAGCCATCCGAGACCACGCGCGCGCGCAGCTTGCTCTTCTCTTTGACGCACTGGACGAGGATGCCATCGCCGATGCTGGTCACGGTGGGCAGATCGGCGGCCGTGCACGAAACGGTCGACGCCTTGCCGGTCTTTTTGCGCGCGACGGTGCCGCTCTTCTTGCGCTCCTGACCGGGCAGCACCAGGAGGCGGATCTTGCCGCCCACGCGGTAGTAGCTGCCGTCGGCAGAGGTGGTGACCGTATCGACCACATAGGTCGCGCCCTCTTCGCGGATGGCGCGCGGGAACTGCACGTTCATCGTCTTGTCGTAGCCGTCCGAGCTCACGCGGATGCGCAGCTTGCCGCCATCCTTTTCGCAGCGCAGCACGATGCCGGTGCCGGGCTCTGCGACCGCTTCCAGCGCATCGGTCGAGCTGCCCGCGGTGCCGCGCAGGCTGAGATCGCCGCGGCTGCGGGTGCGCGCCTGATACGACTGATCGAGCATCTCTTTGCGCACGACCTGATCGAAGCCGCGCTTTTCCAGCTGCGTGGCGTAGTGATCCAGGTGGTCGAGCTCCTCGGCAATCTCGAACTTTTCAGCAATCGCGCTCGCCTTCAGCTGATCGATGATCTGGCGCATGCGGCGCGCGGCTTCCACAAGCTCGCCCTTGTCCGCAAACGAGATCGCTTCGTTCTTCACCTTGGCGATGCGCAGCCGGCCGGTCTTGACCGCCACTGCCGGATCGGCCGTGACCGCCACGCCATCGGCGCCCACTTCCAGGCGCAGCGGCAGCTCGCCCTTCTGCTCGTGCAGCTTGCCGTCCACCATGGTCTGAAAGGAAAAGTGCAGCGTGCCCACCGCGAAGCTGCCGCTGGCCGGCAGCGCATCGACCTCGACCTCCAGGCCCAGCTGCTTGTCTTCGCCGCCATACAGATCGCCGATGGCAATCTGAAGCTCGCCCTTATCCTCGGTCGTGCGGTACTGATTGAGCACGCTCACGACCTTGACCCCACTGGCCGGACGCAGCGTGACCTGCAGGTTCTGCGCGACCACGGAAGCGAGCCCTTCGAGCTCGATCTCAAAGACACCCTCTGCATCCTCGGGCGACTGGACAAAGTAAAAGTTGCCCTTGCCGACCGAGGCCATGCCCATGAGCAGATCCTCGTTGAAGCCGCTGCCGAAGCCGAGCGTCGTGGTCGCCACGCCGGCCGCTGCCTTCGCACGCACCGCCTCTTGAATTCCTTTTGGATCCGTCAGCCCGACGTTGGCCTGGCCATCGGTCAGAAGCAGCACGCGGTTCACATGCTCTGCATGATGGTGCTTGGCGACATGCTCTGCGCCCTGCTGCCAGCCGCCGATGAGGTTCGTGCAGCCGCCAGCGCGGATCTTGCCGATCTGTCCGCGGATGGCCGCTTTGTCTGTGAGCAGCTGCGGGGCCAGGATCGTCTCGACCGCGTCGTCATAGATGACCACCGAGAGGCGATCCGCGGGGACCAATCTATCGACCACGCCTTGCGCCGCCTTGATGGCCTGCTTGAGCGAGCCGCCGGCCATGGAGCCCGAGCGATCAATGACCAGACTGATATTCAGATTGCGGCGCGGGGTTGCGGCAGCATCGGCCTGGAAGCTGACGAGCAGATCCAAGCGCGACTTGGAGTCTGAAGGCAGCGAAGGTCGGCTGACGGCATAGCTTGCTTTCATAGGGCCATCCTTGGTGGCGACAAAAGGTCGCGAGGGGTTGAGCTGGAGCAGGCCGCTGCCCCGTCCCCCACCGAGTGATGGAGCCGAGAGCGCGGCTCTCCTAGCAGAGCACGCTGCCGCTGACCATGTCAACGGCGGCACCACCCCGGATCACCACGTCCGGATGACATGCCCAGACACGCGCTTACAACCGCTAAGCGCCTACAACAGACACGCGCCTACAACAGACACGCGCCTACACTGCGGTTCGCTACTTGGAAAAATCGCGCAGGCGGCCCTGGGCCTGGGCGGGCGTCGCAGACATGAGGCTGGACGATGCCCATCCCGACAATGCAAAGCTCGCTGCGGCCACGCCGCGCTGGATTGCACCTGGGCCATCTTCGCCATCCAGGATCGCGGTCGCGAACGCGGCAGCCAGCGCATCGCCGCAGCCCGTCGGATCGACCACGCTGGTGGCGCGCGCAGCCCACGGGATCAGCTGATCGAGGCGGGCATCGTAAAGGAGTCCGCCCGCTGCGCCGCGCTTCCATGCAACGTAGCGCAGGCGACCCGAGCTCGATCGCAGGCGGCGCAGGGCCTCGTGCGGTCTTGCCTCCAGGCCATCGAGCGCGAGCTCAGACTCGCCCAGAAAGAGCGCATCGATGCGCGCGAGCAGCGGCTGCCAGCGAAGCAGCGTGTCTTCGCGAATCGGCAGGTGTGGATCCAGCGATATGAAGGCATCCGCAGACCAGCCAGCGAGCAGCGCCTCCTGCGAAGCCAGCGGCATGGGCGCAAGATGCACGGCGCGAGCTGCCCGCCACTCTGCGGGAATATCTTCCGGCGTGGGCGACACTGCCTCGTGAGAGGGGCTGCTCTGGCGCGGCACCATGCGCCACTGCGTGCCCTCATATAGGAGCCAGGTGCGACCGCCGGGCATGCCCAGTGGACGCACGCCCTGTAGATCCACGCCGCGCTCTGCAAGCGCTTGCAGCGCCGAGTCGGGATAGTCATCCCCGCGGCGGCTGAGGCAGGCGATGCCGCGGCTCCAGAGGCTGGCGCTGAGCGCGGCATACAGCACGGCGCCGCCGGCCTCGCCCATGCGCGTCTGTCCGTCGGCAAAGACCAGGTCGTCGACAAGCAGGTTGCCGGCGATGACAAGCCGCGGCGGGCTCACCTTGCGGCCTTTGGCGGCAGCGCCCGAAACGCTGTGACCAGCGCTGCGATGCGGGCCCCATCGAGCGGGTTTGACCAGAGCCCGTGCTGCTTGACCGATGAGCCCACGATGAGCGCATCGGCCTCCGCATAATCGGCCAGGTTGCTCAGGCTGACGCCCGAGCCCACCAGCACCGGCAAGCGGGTTGCATTTCGCACTGCGCTGACCTCTGCTGGATCCGTGGCTTCGCCGGTGGCGGTGCCAGTTACTATCACGCCATCGGCCAGGAAGAACTCGGCGGCGCGCGCGGTCTCGGCCAGCGAGACATCTGCGGTCACGGCGTGGGCTGCGTGCTTCTTCTTGATGTCGGCAAAAACCAGAATGTGCTCGGCGCCGATCTGGCGGCGATAGCGCATGAGCTCCGCGGCGCAGGACTCGATGAGTCCCTCATCCGCCACATGCGCGAACACAAATCCTTCCACGCGAACAAAGTCAGCGCCGCACGCCAGGGCCACGGCCACCGCCTCGCGGTTGGCGCCGGCCAGCACCTGCACACCCAGCGGCAGCCTGGCCGCGGCCTTGACCGCGCGGCCTGCCACGGTCATCGCAGCGACGATCTCGGGACCGACCGCGCCCTTTGCGTACGGACGGTCGTGCATGTTCTCGATCAGCAGGCCGTCAAAGCCGGCATCGCGATAGTGAACCGCCTCGGCCACCGCCTGTTCCACAATGGCATCGAGCGTCAGCTGGGCGCGCGGCGTGCCGGGCAGGGCCGGCAGATGGATCATGCCGATAAGAGCGCGGCGAGGATGGGTGCGAAAGAGGTCCAGGATGGCGGTCATGAGGGCGCCATCTTACTCGGGTTATGCGTCAAAGCGCAGCGGCAGCTTTTCAAGACCGCGCACGATCGGAGTAGCCCGCCAGCGCAGCGACTGCACGGGCACCTCAAGGCGCAGGTTGGGCAGGCGCTTGAGCAGCTGGTTGATTGCAATCTGGCCCTCCATGCGCGCCAGCGGTGCGCCCAGGCAGAAGTGGATGCCGTGGCCGAAGGCAACATGGCGGTTGGGCTGCCGGCTCAGCTCGAGCTCATCGGGACGCGCAAACTGCGATGCGTCGCGATTGGCCGATGCCAGCGCCAGCATCACCAGATCGCCGCGCCGGATGGTCGTTCCGTGCAGCGTGATGTCCTCCAGGGCGTAGCGCTCGGTGGAGGTCTCCACGGGATTTGTGAAGCGCAGCAGCTCCTCGATCGCGGGCTTGATCTGATCCGGTTTGGCGCGCAGCCAGGCGAGCTGCTCCGGATGCTCAAGCAGGGCCAGCGTGCCGCCGGTGATCAGGTTCACCGTGGTCTCGTGTCCGGCGATGAGCAGCAGGATCACCATGGCGACCTGCTCATCTTCGGTCAGACGGTCGCCCTCCTCTTCAACCTGCACCAGCGCGGTCAGCAGATCGTCTTGCGGGCTGACGCGGCGCTGCGCGAGCAGCTGGCGCACGAAGCGCATGAGCGCCCACATCGCCGGCACGATGCGCAGGATGTTGAGCGTGGTTGGCGGCACCAGCGTGTACTGCGCGAGGCGCTGAAAGTACGAGCGATCCTGCGCTGAGATGCCGAGCAGATCGCTAATCACAGTCAGCGGCAGCGGCAGCGCAAAGTCGCGGATGAGCTCGATCTGACCGCGCTTCTGCACTGCATCCAGCAGCTGGTTTGAGAGGGTCAGGATGCGCTCTTGCAGCCGCTCGATGCGCGCGGGCGTGAAGGCGCGATGCACCAGGCCGCGGAGTCGCGCGTGCTTGGGATCATCCTGATCGAGCATGTTCTGCTCCATGGCCAGCATGAAGCTCGGCATCCAGGGGCGCTTGGACTTTTCGAGCGAGTCCTGAACGGCTCTGATGTTCTTGCTCAGCCGCGGATCTTTCAGCGCCGCCAGCACATCCTCATAGCGCGTGAGCAGCCAGCCTTCGAGACGTCCGGCGCGGACGCGGTACACGGGCTGCTTGGCGCGCAGCTCGGCATAAAAAGGAAATGGATTGGCCTTCCATTCGGGACGGGTGATGTCCACGAGCTTGCCGCCCGGGGGTGGTATCTGGATCTTCGCTTCTGCGGACACGGGGGTCATGTTCACGCTCCGATGACACTGCTCTGAGTTTCTACTTTTGCGCGGGGCCGTCAAAGATCGTCGTTGCCGGCGGCCTCTTGTTCGCCGCGAGATCGGGTGGGCGAGGGTAGGGCACTCCGCACATGACCCCACATTCGCGGGGATGCACTCCGCTGACTCACCGGAGCTCGGCCTGAAAGAGGCGCCTCACCCACGGTCACGGGCACGCACCAAAAGAGTTCGCGTCACCGAAAACCGTTACAATTGGAATCGGGTGAGCATGAACACGGCTGTTGAAGATCCCGCACTGGCAGACAAGAAACCCCAGCCCTTCGAAGCAGCGCCTGCGGCCGCTGCGGTTGCAGCTGCTCCTGCGATGGCCGCTCCTGCGGTGGCTGCCCCTGCGGTGGTGCCGGCGCAGCAGCCGAGTCCCGAGGCTGCGTCCAACCTGTTTTCCCACTTCGCCGATGGACCTGCGGCTGCGCCCGCACCTGCGAGCGAATCTGCGGCTCCTGCGGTCGCTGCGGTGGCTCCCAAGAAGGTGAAGACGCAGGCGATTCACTCTGATGCTGGGCCCATGAATGCCGCCATTGCAGCGGCCTCGGGACTGAGCAAGGCCGAGCTGCCCACTGCCGCATCCACCGCCAACAACATCATCAACGAGTCTGGCGCCGCCGGCGTGACCAACCTGAATCAGGTCGCGTACGAGATGGCCACTGCCCGTCGCGAATCGCACATGGGCAACTGGATGAATGAGTTCGGCGGCAACAACTACTTCGAGCAGCACTACGGCTACAAGACCAAGAAGGGCGCGGAGCTGGGCAACACGCACCCTCACGATGGCGCCAACTTCCACGGCCGCGGCCTGGTGCAGACCACGGGGCGCACAAACTACACGAAGTGGACCGATCGACTGGCCAAAGAGGGCATGCAGCACGACGGTCAGCCCATTGATCTGGTGGGCCATCCGGAGCTGGCTGCCGACCCGCAGATCGCCGCCCGCATGGCCGTTGAAGGCATGCGCGATGGCGGCTTCACCAAGTACAAGCTGAGCGACTTCGTCAACGACAAGCAGACCGACTACCTGCACGCTCGCAAGGTCATAAACGGCATGGATGCGGCGCAGGAGATCGCGACGCAGGCCACGCGCTATCAGGGCGTTCTGGAGCAGAACAGCGGCGCGTTTACCGACGCGATCATCGGAGCGCAGACCAAGAACCTGCCCAGCGCCCACGACGGCGGCCACCTGACCGCGCCCACGCCCACTGACCAGATGCTGGACCCGGCGCGCATGGGCTCCGGGGCGGCGCACTTCGAGCGACCTGACAAGCTGCTCAAGGGCAACCTGGGCCGCTTCGCGCCGGCCGAGGCGCCAGAGAAGCTGACCACGCTCAAGACCCACCCGTCAGAGCCCTGACGCCGCTGGGCCGCAGCCCCGGGTATTTCCGGGGGGGCGCGACGGCCGCTGAAGGCTTGTGTGGTGGGGTGGTTGTGCGGTACACATGCGCCTCCTAAAAAGGGAGGATGCATATGGATCGTAACAATCGTTTCTCGGGTGTGTTTGGCTGGTGTCGGTCTGTGGGCTTTGGAGCGTTGGCGCTGATCTCGGTCTCGGGCATGGCGGGCTGCTTTTCGCACTATCGGGCGAATTACACGATGGCCGATGTGCAGGCGAAGCCGGCGAGCCTGATGGTGGCGCAGAAGATCGAGCGACCGCTCTATCTGGTGCTGGACTCGACGAAGGTGCCGGATGTATGGGATATGAAGGAAGCGTCGTCGATGAATCCCAAGAATGGTCCGCAGTTCAAGCTGCTGGACTTTCAGCGGTTCGTGACGCGCGATCTCAAAGATGCGATGGGCAACTATTTCTCTCGCGTCGAAGTGGTGAAGGCCGGGGATCCGCTGCCCAGCGAGCCGCACGTGGTGGGCGATGTGAAGGTGGATCGCCTGCAGCTGCACAGCGTGCCGACGGGCGGGCTCACGTACACAATCATCGAGATGACGTGGGGAATGGGGCTGCGGCTGAGCGAGAGCAAGGAGTACGCATTCACGTTCGCTGGCGAAGGCCGGAGCTCGGAGGCCTATCCGACGTTTGAGGTTGGCTGCGCGCAGCTGGTCGAGTCGGCGATCATGGGCTTCAGCAAGGGCTTCGTGGAGAAGGGCGGATTCGAGGCGCTGCGTCCCACGACTAGCACGGACAAGATGGCCAGCGCGCCGGCCGCCGGATCGGGCAAGGCCACGGATGCGGCGAGCCCCGAAAAGGAAAAGGAAAACGGGCAGGCGCCGGCCATGACCGCGCCGGCTTCGACCAAGTCGACCAAGAAGGGTCGCAAGTAGGGCGCTTCAGGCAAAGAGAGACTGAAGGCGCTGGCTCAGCAGGCTGGCGCCGGTCTCTGCAAAGAGCTCGCGGGCGCGGCGCAGATGGGCGCTGCCCGCGGGATCTGCCGCACCGAGGATGCGACCGAGCTCCATGCAGGCGCGTCCCTCTTCGATGCGCAAGCTCTGCTGGTGCGCCTCTCTGCGGCTCTGTTCGAGCAGCGCCAGCTGGCGGCGCCGCTGCCCACGCAGCCCGGCCAGCACCCCGGACCACAGCAGGAAGCGCGGGCGATTGAGCCGGCAGATTTCTGCTGAGCGCCGGAGCTGCGCAACAGCGCGAAGGGCGCGCTGCTGAAGCTGCGGCACGCTGCTGTCTTGACGCTGCCACAGCGTCAAGAACATCTCGGTGGGAGCGCTGCTGGTATCGAGCAGCGTGCTGTTGTTGGTGAAGGCGTCGTCCAGCCTGTCCTGCAGGTTGTCCGCTAGCGCCAGCGCCTCGGGCAGCTCGCCGGCATGAAAGTGCGCGAGCATGAGGAGCCCCATCGCGCTCACCTCCGCGATCTTGTCGCCCGAGGCCTGGGCGCTGGCAATGGTGACCTGACACAGCCCGATCGTCTGCGCCAGCTCGCCGCGATATAGCGCCAGCAGGCTGTCCAGGGTCGCGGCCATGATGGTGAACTGCGCGCTCTCATTGCGCAGAGCCAGCCGCCGGATCACTGCGATGGTCGCCTCTACCCGATCCAGGCGACCGGCGAGCGTGTGCAGTCCGGTCTCGATGTAGGATGCAAAGCACTCGGATGCGGGATCGCCCTGCCGGCGGCTCTCGGCGCGCAGCTCCTCGGTGCGAGAGCGCAGCTCATGCCATTCGCAGTCCAGCAGATCGAACATGAGCGTGGCCGAGAGGCGCGGAATTCGACTCTGGGCGCTGCCCTGCGGAATCAGCGGCGTGAGCTGTTCGATGCAGCGATCCGCCATTCGGCGCTGCCCGAGCAGCAACAGGATCACACCCATTGTGGACAGCGAGACCAGCTGCCCATCCACGGAGTGAAGGCGCCGCGCCGCCTGCTCCGAGATGAGGCACGTGAGCAGCGACTCCTCGCCCCGCTGAAGCCAGTTCAGCGTGCGCCCCAGGATCCAGGCGACCTCGATGATCTCCTGAAGGCGCGCTTCGTCGGCCTGCCTGGCGCGCGGAGTCTTCACGATTCCATATAGCGCGCCCACAAACTCCAGCGCATGGCGGGCGATCTGCCTGCGGAGCTGGCTGCGCTGACGGGGAAACTCAAGACCGAGCAGCTCGAAGGCACGGACGCCGGTCTCGACCACATCGTTCAGCTGGCCGAGCACCAGGTAGCATCCGGCCAGGATGCGGCGCAGATGCGCACGCTCAAATGCGGACTCGGGCGCGCTCTCCTGGTCGAGGTAGGCGAGGGCTCGCAGAAGCTGCGTCTTGGACTCGCGCATCGCGCCGGCCCGCCAGGCCTGCTCGCCGGCAAGGGCTGCATATCGCGCTGCCTCCGGCGCATTTCCAGACTCTTCATAATGAAGCGCCAGGCGCGCGGCCTGGTTGTTGGGATCGGGATAGGCCTTGAGCAGTGCCGCCGCCACCTGCCCATGCAGCTGCCGCCGCTCCGACGGGGAGAGCGAGGCGATTGCGGCTTCGCGCAGCTTGTCGTGGCTGAAGCGCCACTCCTTTTCCACGGGCTCCAGAACCGCGGCATCCGCGCACTGCCGCAGGAAGCGCTCGGGCTCGCTGTGCAGCACGTGCAGCAGCGGCAGATCCACCTGTCGGCCGACCACGGCAGTCAGCAAGAGCAGCTGGCGCCACTCGGCGGGGACGCGCCGCAGCCTGCGGTCGAGCACCGCCTGGATGCCTCCGCTCTTGAGCACGGGCGGGCGGCTGCCGCGGCCCACGACCTCCAGACTTCCTGCCTCTTCCGCCAGCGCCCGCACCACCTCGATCATGAAGAAGGTGTTGCCTTCGCTCTCTCGCGCCAGCAGGGTCAGGAGCTCGTCCTGACGGCCCGCCTCGCCGAGCATGGAGGCGCTGAGCTCGGCAATCTGCGCCGACTCCAGCTGTTCAAGCCGCAGCTGCCGAATTCCTGGAAGCTGCGCGGGCAGATCCAGGCGCTCATCATCGCGATAGCTCGCCACAATGAGCAGCGGCCGACCACTGCCCTGGCCAAGCTGACCGACGAGCCGGCGCAGCAGGACCACGCTCTCGGGCGACGACCAGTGCGCATCCTCCAGGATGATCAGGGTGGGACTGCTTTGGGCCAGCAGCACATCCAGCGCCGTATTGATCAGGCGCTGCTGGGTCGTGGTGGGATCGACCTCTGGGGCATCGTCGATGTGTCGGCCGAGCAGCTCTGGCAGGCCCGGCACAATGGGCTTGAGAACGCTCGCCGCGAGCTCGCTGAGCTGCGTGCTCAGGCACAGCGGCTTCAGCACATCGCCCCATTCTTTATAGGACTGACCGCTGCTCTGCGTCTGTCCGCGCACAACCTGCACGCCGCGCACCAGCGCCATCGCGCGCAGCTCGTCCAGCAGCCGCGACTTGCCCACGCCGCTCTCGCCGCCGATAAGCCACGCCTCGCCGCGTCCCCTGCGCGCCTCATCCAGCGCCGCTTCGAGCGCCGCCAGCTCACGGTCCCGACCGACAAGCCGGGCCGACTTCAGGAAGCTCTCTCGGGTCTCGCCCATCGCAGCGGCGTAGGACACGCCGGTCGCTTCTCCAAGCGCAGCCAGCACCTCTTCCGCAGCGCCAAAGCGCTCCGCTGGCCGCCGCGCCATCAGCCGCCGCACCACGCTGCGCAGCGCTGGCGGCTCGATGTGCTCAAGCGCCGCAGTCGCCGTTTCCGCAGGAGACAGCTGACGCTGAACCTCCTCGCTCTGAGGCATGTGCTGGCACAGCACGGCCAGGACGCGCTGCTGCTCTGCGGTCGTCGGATATTCCTCGGGATCCAGCACACTGCTGAGAAACCGCGGCGCAGAGCTGCGATCAAATGGGTATGCACCCGATAGCAGCTCGCAGGCCACAACCCCCAGCGAGTAGAGGTCCGAGGCCGGTGTCGGCGCCTTTCCAATCAGCACCTCGGGGGCCATGAACTCCACGGTGCCGGCGATGGTGCGCTCGCTGCCGATGAGCGTCGCCACACCGAAGTCCACGAGCTTGACGTGCTCGCCCACGCACAAGATATTGCTCGGCTTGA
>Ga0075163_10006818_pt1 | contig 15151 bp, 12 predicted proteins | sample JI1023141ADNA_FD_71478 | JGI IMG/M metagenome (GOLD analysis project Ga0075163, IMG submission 71478) | Wastewater effluent complex algal communities from Wisconsin, to seasonally profile nutrient transformation and Carbon sequestration -... | ecosystem: Engineered > WWTP > Effluent > Algae... | reverse complement strand
GGCGTGGGCGTCCACCGCGGTGGGCAAAAGTGCAGCCAAAACGCGGGGATGCAGGCTGCCCTCGATGGCCAGTGGATCCTGCGTGAAGCGCGCCACCAGCACATCGACGATGACCTGGATGGCGGGTGCCAGCACCTGGTTGATCTGCGAAGCGAAGGCCTCGTACAGGGCCTCCACCAGCTCGATGCTCGCGTCGCCCACCCCGCACGACAGGCGGCACTCCACCGCCGTGACGCCGTCGGCGCACTCGGGCAGCTCGGGATCGTAGAGCAGCTCGAAGTTCAGGCCGCGGATGGTGAAGGGCAGCACCTGCACCTGCACGTTGAGGCGGGCATCCGCATCCACCGCGAGCTGGAGGTCGATGGCGAAGTCGCCTTCGAGGAGCGCCGCCTCGGGGGTGCCGGCGTCGAGGCCGTTGCCCAGCCGGCAGGCGGCGTCGCCCCCCACGGAGATCCAGACCACCCCGTCGTCCAGGCGCAGGCGGGCGTTGTTCACCGTCACCCGAATGCGGGTGGGGTCGGGCAGGAACGCGATGCCCAGGTCCACCGCGTCCAGGTCGAAGCCCACCACCACGTCGCGGATGCCCACACCCAGACCGCCGCCCATGGTGCCAAAGTCGAAGACGGGCAGCGGCAAGTGCACCCAGCCATCGGGCCCCACATCAAAGAGCAGCCGCGCCAGTAGCGCCCGCTGCTCGATCAGGAAGTCGGTGCCCGCCGCGGTGACCGCCACATGGGCGCCGCCTGCGACGGTGTTCTCAGGGCGGGTGGGGAAGGGTTCGCCGGGGGCGCAACCGGACAGCCCCAGCGTCAGGTTGTCGCCACAGCCGCCGAGGCACACCCACAAAACCGCTGCAATTTTAAGGAGATGGCGCCCGGGGATCCTTCGATTGGCGCCGCCGGAGCGGGGTGGAGCCGGCCCGCGATCAGGCGCTGGCACGGTTGCGGCCGCCATCTTTGGCCCGGTAGAGGGCCGCATCCGCCACGCTGACCAGGTCATCGGGGGTCTCCATGGCGGGCACGAGGGTGCCGGCACCCACGCTGATGGTGACGGGCAAGTGCTGGCCGTCAAAGGTGAAATCGGCGCCGGCCACCAACGCGCGTAGGCTCTCGGCAAACTCCACCGCGCGCTCCAGCGTGGTCTCGGGCAGCACCACCACAAACTCGTCGCCGGCGTAGCGCGCAAACAGCTCGTCGCGGCGCACCCGCACCTTCACCAGGCTGGCGAGCGTGCGCAGCACGTGGTCCCCGGAGAGGTGGCCGTAGTTGTCGTTGATCTGCTTGAAGCGATCGACATCGAAGATGAGCAAGGACAGCGGGCGGCCGTGGCGCGAGGCGCGGATGATCTCGCGATCGGCGAACTCCTCGAAATACCTACGATTGTGGATCTGCGTCAGGCCATCGTAGATGGCCATACGGTAGATCTCCTCGTGGTAGGCGGCCTCCAGGTTGGCATTGGAGAGGAACTTGTAGATGGTGCTGCCCACCTTGATGAGGTCACCATCCACCAGCAGCGTGCGGTGGACCTGCTGGCCCGCCACCCAGGTGCCGTTGGTGCTCTTCAGATCCTCGATGACCCAGCCTTCGGGCACATAGGACAGGCGGCAGTGCCGCCGGGACACGCTCTCATCGTCGGCCACAATGTCGGCGTCCACGTCGCGCCCGATGATGGTGGCGCCCTGCAGGGGGTCCAGATCCACCTTGCGACCGATGTTGGCGCCGTAGATGGTCACGAGGATCTCGCCGCGCGCCGTCTCACGGGGACCGGTGCCGGTCTGCTTGACGATGATGGTGTCCGTCCCGCGCATGGCTTGAGCCTATCCGAGAAAGCATCTCTTTTCAGCAGACCTGGTGCAGGCCAGCCATTGTTCCCGGCCACAGACGCAGCCAGGCCAGGACTTTTGCGGGTTGGGGACGTGCGTGGGGGTCGACGAAGAGGGCCCGCCGCCAGCGGATCAGGGCGTGGCGGCCCGGATCTCGAGGGCGGTGGCCACCACCCGCAGCTCCGCCGCGGGGATCTCCGTCACCGGCTTCTGGGCGTCCTCGGCGAGGTGCTGGCGCTCGGCCTCGTCGAGCACCTTGGCCTCCACCACGCCCTCAAGGGTGGCCAGCTTGCCCATGCTGTCGAGCGGGGCGAAGAAGGCGTAGTCCTTGAAGACCACGCGGGCCACCGCGCCGGCCGTCTGGCCGTTGAGCGTCATCCAGCAGCCCTTCTTCTGGCAGACCGAGCCGACCTTGCCCTCCACCTTGACGGTCTTGCCGGCAAAGGCCTTGGGATCCTTGGCGATGTCGTCGAGCGACACCTGGTCGTTGAGGGTGAAGGCCGCGCCGCGGTGCACAACGTCCGCGCCCACGGAGGCGGGGGCCGCCGCGGGCAGGCTGGCGGGCTGGAAGAGGGCAATCAGCAACAGAATCCCGTTCATGGCGTGTCTCCTACGCAGTGTCGGCGCTTGGGTTAGCACGGCCGCCGAGGGTGGTTCAACCACCCCCGGCGGCGGACCCCCCGTAGATGGCCACCACCTGCGCTTCGATGCAGGCCAGGGCCTCGACGGTGGGCGGTGCATCGGCCGGCAGGGCCTCCACACACGCCGCCAACGCGCGCACCGCTGGGTGGTCGGGGGCCACGGGCGGCAGCGGAAACTGCTTGAGATCCAAGACCTTGAGCTGCGGAAAGAGGGCCGTCCGCGTCGGGTGGCGGGCCCGCACCAGGTCGGCGAGCAGGCGGCTGTTGAGGCACCCGAGCACCGCCGCCAGCGGCCAGCGCGCGCCTGGGCGCAGGCGCACGATGTAGATGGATTGGTCGCAGACAAAGGGCGCGTCGGTGAAGGCCGCGTGCAGCGTCGCGCCCAAAATCTTGCGCACCAGCAGGCGCGGCCCCTCGAAGTAGCGTGGGGGCCGGGGCTCCTTGAGGTGGGGGCCGTAGTGAATGAAGGTGTCCCCCTCCCAGGTGAGCTGGTAGGGCCCGGGCAGGTGGCGGCCGCGCAGCTCCGCGCGCCAGGCCGGCCCCAGCGGTTGAGCCGCGTGGTGGATGCGGGCGGCGATGTCCTCGGGGCGGTGCAGGGTGTGGTGGTAGGGGTTGACCCCGCGCGTCACCTCCGCCACCGCCGTCAGGGGCGTGGACCAGTGGCGCGCGGCGGCCAGCAGGGCCATGACGCGCTCGTCGGCCGCCAGGGCCAACGGGGCCGCGCGATCGGCCCCCACCAGCAGCGTGCCGGCGGAGGTGCCATCGAAGTGCACCACCGGCAGGTGCGTGGCGGTGGGCCGCCCGGCCGTGAAGAGGGCGAGGGTGGCCTCCACCCCGGCCGCAAAGGCGCTCGCCGGCAGGCGCACGAGGCGCTGCAGGTCGTGGCTCCCCAGCACAAACGCCCGCAGGGCGCCGCTGTGGTGGTTGAAGAGCCAGGTATCGGGCAGCACCAGCGCCGCTCGACCGCCGGGCACCAACAACCGCAGCGCGCGATCGAGAAAAAGTGCATAGGGATCAAGCTGATAGGCCGCCGTGGGGATGTGGAGCCGCAGCGCCGGATCCAGCCCCGCCAGCCGCCCCGCGCGATAGGGTGGGTTGGCCGCCACCGCATCGAAGCGCTGCGGGAACGGCGCCAGGCCGTCGCCCACCTGCACCTGCGCCGCGATCACCTCAGCGTGCGCGGGCCCCAGCACCTCCACCAGGCGCGCGCGGCAGAGCGCCACCGCCTCGGCATCCAGATCGCGGCCAAAAAGCGCGGCCGCCACGGCCTCGACGGCGCGCCCCGCGGCCAGGCGTCGGCGCGCCTCCGCCACCAGGAAGTGCCCGGAACCACAGGCAAAATCGCAGAGGGTGCCCTCCAGGGGGAGGTGGGCCAGCGCGGCGGCCACCACCTCGGGTGGTGTGTAGTAGCGCCCCTCGGCCTTCTTGATCTCGGGTCCCAGGCGATCGGCGCAGGCCGCCGCCTGGGCTTCCAGCGTGCTCACCCGTAGAGGCCGGGCATGGACAGGTACTTGTCGCCGCGATCGGGCACGATGAAGACGATCACGCTGCCGGCGGGGGCATCCTCGGCCACCCGCAAGGCCGCGAGGCAGGCGCCCCCGCCCGAGAGGCCCACGAAGATGCCCTCCTCGCGGCAGAGGCGGCGGGTGATGTGCGCGGAGTCGGCCTCGTCCACGTACTCCATGCGGTGAATGCGGCCATCCTCATGAATTTTGGGCCGATATTCCGGTGGCCACTTGCGGATACCCGCAATCTTCGCGCCCTCGGCGGGGTGTACGCCCACGATGCAGACCGAGGGCTTGGCCTCCGCCAGGTAGCGGGCGGTGCCCATGATGGTGCCGGTGGTGCCCATGGAGCTGACGAAGTGGGTGATCTGCCCCTCGGTCTGCGCCATCACCTCGGGGCCGGTGGTGCGGTAGTGCATCTCGGGGTTGGCCGGGTTGGAGAACTGGTCGAGCTCGTAGTGGGTGCCCGCTTCGTGCATCGCCCGCGCCATGTCGCGCGCCGCGATCATGTCGTCGGCCAGGATCACCTCGGCGCCGTAGGCCCGCATGGTGATGGTGCGCTCCGGGGTGGAGTCCTTGGGCAAGATGAGCGTCATGGGCGCCCCCTTGAGGGCGGCGATCATGGCCAGGGCGATGCCGGTGTTGCCGCTGGTGGCCTCCACGAGGCGCAGGCCCCCGGCGAGGATGCCGGCGGCCTCGGCGGCGTTGATCATGCCCAAGGCCGCGCGATCCTTGACGGATCCGCCCAGGTTGGTGCCCTCGAGCTTCGCCCACACCGCCACGTCGGGGCGGGGCGCGATGCGCTTGAGACGGCAGAGGGGGGTGTTGCCGATCAGGCCTTCGTAGCCGGCAAGGGGGGATGAGGTGGGGTCAACCAAGGGAACCTCCAGCTGCTGAGGCGGCCAGCATACGCCGGGGGTGCCGAAAGCTGCACTGTCTGATGCTGTCCGCCGACGTCCTTAAGAAGGACCAGGTGACCTGCCACTGTGATGTGGGTACCAGGAGGTGGGCATGGATCTCAAAAATATCATTCATATCGGATACTTGGGCATGGTCCTCGGCGGCGGCCTGATGGGGTGCAACGGCCACCCCGTTGAGCCCCTCGAGGAGACCCTCGTGGTGACCCAACGGCAGGTCTTCCACCTGCCGGCGCGGCCCGCGGTGGACTTCCTCTTCATCATCGACAGCTCGCCCTCCATGCGAGAGGAGCAGGTGGCGCTGGCGCGCAATGTGGCCGAATTTGCAGGCTTTTTTGTGGGCGCGCGCTCGGCGTTCGACTTTCGGATCGCGGTGACCACCCCCGATCTGGCGGTGGCGCAGCCGGGCGCCTTTGCCCACACGGCCGCCGCCGATCCACCGGCCTACGAGCCGCCCGCGGCCATCGATTTGGCCGACTGCCGAGCGCTGGAGGCCGAAGGGGCGCTGGGCCCGGTGCTCGACCCCGACGCCATCGAGGCCGCCTGCGCCGCCTCCGAGGCCGACGACGCGTGCTTGCAGGCGGAGCTGAGCCGCCGCTTCACCTGCCTGGCGGTGCGTGGCACCGACGGCGACCCCTACGAGAAGGGCCTGGAGGCCATGCGGCAAGCACTCTCGTGCGCGGGCCCCAATGCTGGCCTCTGGAGCGCCTGTTGCACCCCCGAGGGCTACGATCCCGCGTGCCGCCCGGCCGTGCCACCCGACTTTTTGCGGCCCCACGCGAAGTTGGTGGTGGTGATCGTCTCCGACGAGGACGACTGCTCCGATCAACCGGGCGCCCACCTCGCCGAAGGGGGCCTCAATGGCTGCATCTGGCAGCGCGACCAGCTGGTGCCGGTGGCGGACTACGTGCGCTTTCTCCAGGGATTAAAGGCCGATCCCCAGCACGACCTGGTGGTGGCGACGGTGGTGGGCCATGACATCCTGACCGCCGAGGGGGTGCCGCCCACCTATGCGCCGGGGCCGGAGCTGGAGGGCTGCGACCCCAACCACCCCACGCAGTCCCTCGAGGTCTGCTGCCCGGGGGGCGTGTGCACGGGTGGGGCGCGGGTGGTCTGTGAGGCCACCGGGGCGCGGGCGGGCACCCGCTATCTGGAGCTGGCAGAGGCCTTTGGGCGCGCGGGTTTGGGCTGCCCGGCGGGCGCCGAGGGCACCGAGGCGTGCTTGAGTGTGTGCGCTGAGGACTTCGCCGCGCCAGTGCAGCAGATCCTCACCGCGGCCCAGCAGGTGCGGTTCTGCCTCGATCCGCGGCCGGCCTGCACCGTCGGTGATCGGCCCTGTTCGAGCCTGGAGCTGGGGCAGCCAGGCCACTACGCGCTGCAGGTCACCGTGGGGTGCACGGACGCGGAGTCCGCCGCGGCGGGCTCGGGATGCGCGGGCGGACCGCGCCGTCGGCTGGCCGCTGAGGCCTTTCAATTCGACCCGTTGGCCTCTGATTGTGGGAGCGCCGCGGCCATCACATTGGCGGTGCCGCCGCCCGCGGGCGGCGCCGTGTGGGTCGATTACCGGGTAGAAACACCCTGATTCGTTTGCTTCCCGGGCCGGGCCTCGCTTGAATGGCGATCCGGGCCGGGCGTCAGCGCGGCCGTTCAGTTCTCTGGAGGTTACCCGCCATGAAGTTCATCACTGCTGCCCTCGCTGCCGCCTTCCTCCTGCCCACCGTCGCCCTGGCCGGCGAGCCCGTCCGCGCGTTCATGGGCACCCGCACCGTCGTCAAAGAGCAACACATGGTGCCCCAGCTCGGCTCGGACGAAGGCTACGGCGAGAAGTACACCTTCAACGCCGACTTCCCGGGGGAGAGCAGCTTCTACTTCTCGCTCACCATCAGCAACCTGGGCATGGGCGACCACAACATGGAGGCCAAGGGCCGCCTGACCGTGGGCGACCAGAAGTTCACCTGGAACAAGAAGCTCGACGACGACGAGTGGAAGCACGCCAAGTCGCCCTTCAGCATCACCGCCGGCCCGGCCACCCTCGAAGGGCAGCCCGAGAAGCTGGTGATGAAGGCCAAGAGCGGCGCCAACGAGCTGGAGTTTGAGTTCACGCCCATCGCCCGCGCCTGGCGGCCGAAGAATGGGCAGATCCAGTTCGGCAAGGACCGCAACATCTCGGATTTTACGGTCTTTCCGCTCATGAAGGTCACCGGCCGCTACAAGATGGGCGGCGAGTGGACCCCCATCGAGGGCACCGGCTTTGGCTCCCACACCTGGTCGGACACCGCCGTGTACGAGCAGTCGCGCTCCAGCCGTGAGTTCCGCGCCATCCAGGGCGAGTACACGGTCTACATGCGCGAGGTCATCCCGGCCGAGAAGTTCGACGGCACGCCGGTGCGCTATGTGCTGGTGACCAAGGGCGCCGAGATCCTGATCGAGTCCTACACGGTGGAGACGGCAGCGACAGCCTCGCTCACCGACAGCAAGCACGAGAACAAGTACGTGGTGCCCGAGAGCTTCACGCTGCAGGGCTTTGACGACGAGGACAAGGCCCGCCAGTTCCGCGGCTCGGTGACCAAGGTCAAGCAGCTGACCCGCAAGGACCTGCTGACCGACATGAATGCCGCCGTGAAGATGGTGGCGTCGCGCTACAGCAAGCCGGTGCGCTACGACTACGAGGTGGGCTACCACTTCGAGGTGAAGACGCCCACGGGCGTGGAGACCATCAAGGGCGACAATGGTCGCTACGAGGTCTATCACTGGAACAAGTAGTGCCAGTGGCCGCGCTCGGCGTCCCCGGCCGAGCGCATCCCCTACCGAGCGCGATCTCAACCTACCGTTTTTTCTACGATTTCAGGTCAGCTCGCGGTCACGACACGCTCCACCTCAGCGACACGCCAGCGGGAAGCGGGTCGGCGGGACGCCGACCCTCCAAGGGCGACCTTTTGGATCCGCCTGGCTTCAAGGCAGCCTGGGTCTGGAGCGCCAATCGAGCAAACCGCAACCGAGCCCGGAGAGCGAATTTTCGTCGAGATCAAGGAGACGACCGCGGCCGATAGCAGCGCTATCGGCAAGGGAGATCGACGCCGAGGCTCGGCGAAAAGACGCCTCCAGGCGACGTGTTGTCGTTATCTCGATTGGTGCTCTAGCGCCGGGTGCGGCGCTCGCGGCGGGGGGTGGCGGTGGTGGTACGGATGATGCCGTTCTGCCGCTCCTCCGGGCTGCGGCCGAAGTTCATGCCCGGCGGCACATCGGAGCGGGGCTTGGGCGGCGGCGGATCGCGGATGACCGCCCACGCCACCATGCCCAGCGCCCAGGCGGCACCCACCGTCAGGCCGGCGCCGACGCCCTTGGACCACGCCACCGCCACCACGATCGCGAGGCCCACGGGCGCCAGGCCCCAGAACCGCGGGCCGAGGGGCCGGCTGGGCATGTTGGCGTCCATGGGCGCCAGCGGGGCGCCCGTCTCGTCGGTGGGCGGGGGGGCGGCGGCGGCCGCGGCGGCTGCGGCCGCCAAGGCGCGGGCCTGGCGGGCGGTGGCCTCGTCGGCCTCCAGGTGGCAGACTTTGTACTTCTTACCGCTGCCGCAGTGGCAGGGATCATTACGATTGGGCTTTGACATGGGCCGCATCTTCCCCGTCCGGGCCGTGCGATGCAACGCACCTGAGAAAAAGCGGCGCTCGGCCTGAAACAGCAGCACACGCCGTCTCGCTCGTGGCCTCCCAGTGGCCAAAAACGTGTATGTGATCAATACCTTGGCGCTGTGGGGTGCCGCAGGTTTACGCCCCAGTGCGCAGTGGGCGGTTGACCGCCCCCGCGCCGGTCGGCAGCATGCGCCCATGAGCCGTCCCCTCCGCATCGCCGTCGCCCGCATCAACCAGGAGAGCAACGCGCTCTCCCCCCTGCGCACCACCTTCGAGGACTTCGAGCGCGCCCACTACCTGGAGGGCGAGGCCCTCACTCGGGCCCTTGAACCCGCCGGCGAGGAGGCACCCGGCTTCCTCAAGCACGCGGAACTCAAGGGTTTTGCCCGCGCTGCCCAGAAGCGGGGCGGGGTGGAGCTGGTGCCCATCCTGAGCGCCTGGGCGGTCCCCGGGGGGCCGCTGACGCGGGCCTGCCACGAGGACCTCAAGGACCGCCTGATCCGCGGTCTGCAGGCCGCTGGCCCGCTGGACGGCCTGCTGTTGGCGCTGCACGGCGCCATGGGCGTGGAGGATCTGCCCGATCCCGAGGCCGACTTGCTGGCGGCTGTGCGGGCCGCCACGCCGGCGCCGGTGGCGGTGACCTACGATCTGCACGCCAACCTCACCCGGGAGAAGGTGGCGGGGGCGGAGCTGCTGCTGGCCTACCGCACCAATCCCCACCGGGACCACGCCCACGTCGGCGAGCACGCGGGGCGCCTGTTGCTGGACACGATCGACGGCAAGGTGCACCCCACGGTGGCCTGGCGCAGCTTGCCGATGGTGGTGGGCGGCGGCACGACGGTGGACCTGCTGCCCACCATGCGACCGCTGTTCAAGCGCATGAAAACACTGGAGAAAAACCCGCGCGTGCTGGGCTGCTCCTTGTTCATGTGCCACCTGTGGAACAGCCACCCCCACCTGGGCTGGGCGGTGCACGTGATCACCGACGGCGATCCGGCGCTGGCGGAGACGCTGGCCGACGAGCTGGCCGAGCGGGCCTGGGCGGTGCGCACGGTGGCGCCGCCGCGCTTTCCCAGCATCGAGGAGGCCATCGAGAAGGCGCGGGGCGCGCGCTTCCGGCGGCGGCTGGGCGCGGTGTGCATCTCGGATACATCCGATGTGGTGGCGGCCGGGGCACCGGGGGAAAACCCGAGGATTCTCAAGGCCTTGCAGGCCCACGGGCAGGGCCTGTTGGCCTACGTGCCCTTCCGCGATGCGGTGGCGGTGGATGCGCTTTGGCACCAGGCGGAGGGCGATGCGGTGGCCTTCTCGCTGGGGGGTCGGCTGCACCCCGCACTCAACGAGCCGGTGGCCATCACGGGCACGCTGCGCCTCAAGCGCGAGAGTGTGGGCCTGGGACGCCACGTGGTGGTGGCAACCGGGGACATTCGGCTGGTGATCACCGAGGGGCCGCCCATCGCCATGAAGCCCGAGTTCTACCGCGATGCGGGGCTGCCGCCGGGCAAGGCCGACATCATCGTGGTGAAGAGCTTCTTTCCGTGGCTGCTGTACTTCGCGCGCTACAGCCGCATGAACTTGTGGGTGCGCACCGAGGGCATCACCGATGTGGATGCGGTGCGGCGTCTGCACTTTGCCGATCAGGTGTACCCCATGCACGACGTGGCGGATTGGCGGCCGACGGACCGGAGCCGGCGGGCTCCCGTGGATGCAACCTCATGATCGCCTTGTTCTTTCTGCTCCTGGCCGCACCACCTGATGCGGGGCTGCCCATGGCAGGCGATGTCATGGATGTGCGCGCCGACGGGCCCAACCGCTATGTGGTGGCGGAAAAGCTCATCGACCCGCGGACCCTGTCGACCAGCTGCCGGGTGGTGCCCGCGTTCAAGGACGGGCAGGCCATCGGGTTCAAGCTGGTTGGCATCCGCGCCGGCTCCATCGTCGCGCGTATGGGCCTCAAAAATGGGGACGTGGTGCGCTCGGTGGGTGGCCACACCGTTGCCACCCCCGAGACCGCCATGGAGGCCTACACGTGGCTGCTCAAGGCCCGCACGGTGGTGGTGGCGGTGGAGCGCCAGGGCGAGATGGTCGAGCTGACCTACACGTTTGAGGGCAGCGACCGCACCGATGTGCCGTTCACCCCGTCACCGACCACACCCGACCTGCCCGAGTTTGAGCTCCAAGGGCACCTGCGCGGCGCGCTCGACATGGATTTTGGCGTGGGCGCCTTGGCCGAAGGCCGGCTCGAGCTGCACCTGGTGGAGGCGGTGCTGGCGCCCGGGCCGCTCGACACCCTCAAGTGGCCCACCCTGCGGCTGGGTGAGGTGGTGGTGGAGGCCCGCTTCGACGCCCCCACGCAGGGGGAAGCGCCCGAAGCCCAGGGGATCACCATCAACCGGCTGAGCGCCCAGAGCGGGGAGGTGCGCGTGGACCTCGTGGAGCCCGGCCACATCGTGGCCCGCGGTGGCCACTGGGCGTCGGCCCACCTCAGCCTGCGGGTGGTGGTGTCGCCTCGGCCCGATCTGCTCATTGCCGACACCATGAAGCAGGTGTTCGGCGAACCTCAGGTGACCCTGCGCTGCGAGGGTCGGCTGCAGCAGCCACGCTGCCGAGTCGAGCCAAAATCACCTTGAATTTGAAGGGCTTGTCTATTCCTGCAGCGCCTGCTTGAGCGCTTCGACCGCGTCGTCGCGGCCGAGCAGGCGGCGGGTCAGGCCCAACAGGAGGGCCACGCGCGGATCGGCTTCGGATTGGGCGAGCAGCGACAAGAGCGACTCGGCCTCCTCGGCGCGACCCGCCTCCAGCAGGGCGACGGCCTGGGCGTAGCGCAAGCGCGGATCGCCCGGCGCCACGCCGCTGAGCTGGCGCACCGCCTCGTCGCCGCGGCCCTCGGCCAGGGCCAGCAGGCCCTCCAGCGCGCCGGGCAGGCTGGCCTCGGCGGGGGTGAGCGGGCGGCGTTTCTTCAAGTCGTCGAAGCTGGCCAACAGGATGCGCAGATCCGCCGGGGCCGCCTGGGCTTCGGGGCGCCACCACCGCTCGATGGCGTCGTCGCCGCGGCCGAAGAGCGCCTGGGAAACCTGGTCGCGGGCGTCGGCGAGGCCGGGGCCGATGTAGCCCAGGTCCTCGGCGGCATCGAGGGCCGCAAAGGCGCCGTCGGGGCCGGAGAGCTTGCCCGCCTGGGCGCGGGGCACCGCCTCGGCGAGGGCGCGCACGGCCTCCACCGGCGGGCCGTCGGGCGGGTGGGGCCCCGCCTTGCGGCCCGCCTGCTTCAGCTCGGCCTCGATCTTGTCGCGATCACCCGCGTCAGGGTTGAGCTGGAGGTAGTTGCGGTAGGCGACCACGGCGCCCGCCGCGTCCCCCGCCCACACCCGCGCCCGGGCCAGGGCCCGGTAGGGTGCCGGCTCGCGGGGCCAGCGCTGCACCAGCGTCATGAAGCGCTGGGCGGCTTCGTCGTAGCGCGCCCCGTTGTAGGCCGCCAGGGCCAGCGGCGCCTCGGGATCCTCGGCGAGGCTGGTGGGGCGGCCGGCGGCGCGCCGAATGCCCTGGGCGGCGCGGGTGCCCATGGGCTCGGCGGGGGGCAAGCTCTCCCCCGCGGGCACCTCGGGACCGATGACGGGGTCGTTGGGTTGGGCGGCAGCGGAGCCGACCAGCAGCAGGAGCGTGAGGGCACGCATCAGAAAAGCCCTGGAATATCAAACATATAGCCGAAACCAATCAGGAAGGTGCCCGCCGTGCGGTTGTCGAAACCGAAGTCCACCGCGCCGCCGATTCGGCCCGACCATTCCGGGGTGAAGTGGGCCTCCAGCCCGGCGGTGACCCCCAGCAAGAGGGAGGACTTGGAGAGCTCCTCAGAGTGGCCCGCTTCGTCCTTCACCGTGATGGTCTCAAAGATGAGCTGGATGCCGCCGGTGACAAAGGGCGACAGGCGCCAGCTCGGGTAGCGCACCCCCACCTGCCCCGGGCGCACGGTGATGCGCGACAGGCCCTCGATTTGCTCCTCTTCGCCGGTGGTGAGGGTGGCCTTCGTCTCGCCGCCGCCGCCCTCAAAGGTGAGGGTCAGGGCGTCCACAATCAGGTAGCGGCCCTGCCAGCCGGCGGTGAAGCCCACGCCCAGCAGGCCCACCGAGTCGTCGAGGGCGTCGTACTCCACCTTGCCGCCACCGGCGCGGGTGCGGCTGACATCCAGCGGGCCCGAGCCGACGGTGACGAAGCGCAGATCGGCGCGCACGCCGAACGCGTGGGCCAGGGTGTCGGGGTGGGGCGTCTCCCAGCGACGCAGGCCCTCGTCCTCGGATCGTGCCAGGCCGACGGTCAGCGTGATGAGCGTGGAGGGCTTCACCACCACCGTCTGCTCATGGGCCACGTAGCCCGGCGCCTCCACCCGCAGCTGGTACTCGCCGGGGGGCAGGTCGCGAGGCAGCCCACCCACGGGGCGGCCGTCGATGAGCGCGGTGGCGTTGACCGGGGTGAGCTTGAGCATGAGCTGGCCGTAGCTGCCCCCCAGCTCGAAGCGGAGCTGGGCCACCTCGCCCTCGTTCACCTCGATGGTCTGCTCCAACGGCACCAGCCCGGGGGATTGGGCCCGCACCTGGTGGCGACCGGCGGCCACCGGAAAGCGGCCGCTGCCGCTGCCGAGCGGGGCGTCGTCCAGGAAGAGCTCGGCGTCCCCCGGGGTGACATCCACCTCCAAAAACGCTTGTCCTTCCAAGGACTTGAGCGCATCGAGGGTGGCGGCTTTGGCGTCGACGCCATAGCCCGTCCAGGTGCGTGACTGGGCGGTGGGATCGGCCGGGGTCATCACCAGGGTGGCGCGGAAGCCCTGGTCGGTGCGGGCCAGATCGGCGTCGATGCGGCCCGACAGGCCCACCAGCGCGAGGGCGGCGCGGCCGGGATCGGGGCAGGTGGTGCGGTCGGCCAGGCAGCCCAGCAGCGCTGGCTGGCGCGCTCCCACAGGATCCACACCGGCGAGGTGGGCCTCAAGGGCAACCTCGTCGAGCAGGTGCCCCGGGAGGCCGCCCGCTTGTTGGACTTCCCGGGTGGCCTGGCGCAAGGCATCAGCCTGCGGACCCTGGAAGCGCCAGAGCACGGCATCGGGGGCGAGCAACAAAATCAGCAAGAAGGCGGGCACGGCTCCTCCAGGTCGGGAGGCAATCTAGCGGGCTTTGGCGGCTGGGACCACATTGTTATGCTGCGAGCTCACACCAAGGAGAAACACCGATGATTGTCTACGCCGTCACCGCCACCCTGCCGCCCGGGCTGGAGGCCGCCTGGCTGGCCTGGTTGCTGGGTGGTCATGTGCAAGCGGTCTTGGCCGGCGGGGCCTGCCGGGCCACCGTGACCCGACTGGAGGGCGAGCCGTGCCGCGTTGAGACACGCTATCTCTTTGAAACGGCTGAGGATTTTGCGCGCTATGAGGCGGAGGCTGCCCCGGCACTGCGGGCGGAGGGCAAGGCCCTCTTTGTGGATCCGCATGGCGTCCAGCTCACCCGCACCCTGGGGACGCAGGTGGCTGAGTTGGGGGGCGAGGGGCAGGGAGGTTAGGGGCAGGCGCCGAGGGTCACGTTGAGCGTGTAGGCGCCAGCGCTGGGCCCAGCGAAGGCTGAGGTGTAGCCGTCGACGTAGACGAAGTAGTCCACCCCCGGCACGGCCTGGACCTGGAGGCGCGACCAGAACCCGCCAGCGCCGTTGTCGTCGTTGCAGCCCAGCTCGCTGGCGGCATCGTCGCACGTGGTGCGGACATACAGCACGGTGTCGAGCGCCGAGCCATTGGTGTCGAGGCACACGGGCGTGGCGGCATCCACCGCAAAGGCGTAGATCGCCTCCGGGCTCGCCGGGCCGCCGCCGCAGCTGCCGGCGGACGCGCCCTGGCCAGCGGTCACCCCATTGAGGGCCCCCGCCGCAACGATGGGATTGGGGGCCTCGCAGGTGCCGTTGGCCGCGACGGGCGCAGCCGCGCACACGCCCGCATCACAGACCTGGTCGGCGCCGCAATCGGCATCGGCGGCGCACGCCACTGCGCCGCAGGCACCGGGCGTGATGGTGAAGGTGTAGGCCCCGCCCCCGGCGAAGAAGCTGTCCACAAAGACGAAATAGTTCACGTCCGCCTCGGCGGCGATGGTGAGCTCCGACTGCGTCGTGTCACCCGTGTCGTCGTTGCACCCGATCTCGCCCGCGGCGACCGCGCAGTCGTTGGCGCGCACGTGCAGGACGGTGTCGAAGCCTGAGCCGCCGGTGCTCACACAGATGTCGCCAGGGCCATCCACGCTGAAGACGTAGACGTCCTCGGGGCCCGCGCCGCCGCAGACGCCGCGCTGGGCGGCGGCCTTGCCCACGGTGGTGCCATTGATGGCGCCGAAGGCCACGATGGGGGTCGGGGCGTCGCAGGTGCCATCGCCCACCACGGGGGCTGCCACGCAGGCGCCCGCGTCGCAGATCTCACCGACGGCGCAGTCGGCATCCACCACACAAGCCGGCGCCGCGCCGCAGGGCCCGGGGGAGAGGGTGAAGGTGTAGGCGCCACCGGCCGCGCGGAAGCTGTCGACGAAGACGAAGTAGTCCACGTTGGCCTCGGCAGCGAGCGTGATCTCGGAGGTGGTGCCCACCGCGTCGTCGTTGCAGTCCACCTCGCTGGCCG
>Ga0075163_10006817_pt1 | contig 15152 bp, 13 predicted proteins | sample JI1023141ADNA_FD_71478 | JGI IMG/M metagenome (GOLD analysis project Ga0075163, IMG submission 71478) | Wastewater effluent complex algal communities from Wisconsin, to seasonally profile nutrient transformation and Carbon sequestration -... | ecosystem: Engineered > WWTP > Effluent > Algae... | reverse complement strand
GCTGCTGGACGGCCTGCTGCGGGTAGGGCGGGGCGGGGGAGCTCAGGGCGGCGGGGCGGGGAGCTGCGCCCGCGCGAGGGCGATGCGGGCGCGGACGAGCAGGTGACGCGGCAGGCTGGCGAGGCTGGCGGCGGCGATCGGCTCGAGCGTGGCGATCGCGGCCTCGAGGCGCGGGACGGCGGCGGCGCCCCGGTCGAGGGCGATCAGGGCGCGGCCGGCGAGGAGCTCGAGCTCGGCGAGCAGGAGGTCGATCCACCACGCGCCGGCGTGTGGGCGCCAGATCGCGGCGGCCTCGTCGGCGGCGACCAGCGCGGCCGCGGGGTCGCCCGCGAGCAGGCTCCCGGCGCCGCGGGCGAGGGCCCGCCAGGCCGCCATCGGGGCCTCGTCGCCGGCGGCCAGCGGGACCGCGAGGCACGCGGGGATCGCCGCGAACGCGGCCGCGGCGGCGGGCTCGTCGGCGCGCGCGTCGTGCAGGTGGGCGAGGCGGTGGAAGCACAGCGCGCAGTAGTCGTAGAGGTCGGGGTGCTCGCGCGCGAGGGTCGTGCAGGTCGGGCCGAGCAGCGCGGCGGCCTCGGCGGGGTCGTCGGTGTGCTCGGCCTGGGCGCGTCGACCCGCGAGCGCGATCGGGTGCGAGGGGCCGAGCGCGCGCTCGAGCACGGCGCCGGCCTCGTCGAACAGGCGGGCGCGCTCGACGGGGTCGTCGGTGACGATCGCCAGGTTGCGCAGGATGCCGCCGGCGTACAGCACCGGGTCGTCGCGGCGCAGCGCGTCGGCGTGGGCGCGGGCCTCGAGGAAGCGGGCGCGGGCGCCGACGCGGTCGCCCTGGCCGTGGGCCACGGCGCCGAGGTTGTTGGCGAGCAGCGCCCGCAGGTCGTCGCGGGCGCCGAGCCGGTCGATGCGGGCGGTCGCCAGCGGTTCGGCGGCGAGGGCCGCGGCGTGGCGCCCGAGCGCGGCGCCGTCGACGAAGATCAGGCGCGCCTCGGCCTCGGCGGCGACGGCGTCCTGGCGGGTGGCGGTCGCCTCGACGCGGGCCTGCTCGAGCGCGTCGCGGGCCGGCGGCCACGCCATCGCGTCCATCGCGGCGCGGCCCTCGGCGAGCCAGGCCTCGGCCAGGAGCGGGCGGTAGCCGAGATCGCCCGCGGTGCGCCGGACGTCGGCGGCGGTGGCCATCGCGGCCCGCGGATCGCCGGCGTCGGCGGTGGCGCGCGCGCGGACGAGGCGGTGACGCGCGGCCTCGACGGCGGCGGCGAGCCGGGGCTCGGCGGGCGGCGGGACCTCGGCGAGCAGGGCGTCGGCGTCGGCGCAGGCGGCGAGCGGCGGGAGCCCGACGACGACGGCGGTCGCCTCGCGCAGCGCCGCGGCGTCGCCGTCGACGAGCACCGCGAGCGCGCCGGCGAGGGCCTGACGGCGGTCCTCGAGGCAGCGCATGCGCGCGTCGAGCAGCGTCGCCGAGTCCTCGCCGCGGCGGTGGGCGAGGCACGCCTCGCGGTGCGCGGACGACCAGCCGTCGGTGTACGCGGCGAGGCCGTCGCGCACGCGCGGCCCGACCTCGGCGCGCGCGAGCTCCGGCAAGCTCGCGAGGCGCGCGTCGAGGCGCGCGGCGACGTCGGGGTCCCAGACCGCGGCGATCGCCGCGGCGGCGCCGCTGCACGGCTCGGGGCCGGTGTTGCCGTTGACCGCGGCGCCGACGGCGGCGGCGGCGAGCACGAGCGCGGCCGCGCCGAGTCGACGGCTTCGCGTGCGCCCCGGGTCGCGGTCGAGGGCGGCGAGCAGCGCGGCGAAGTCGGGCCAGCGGTCGCCGGGGTCGGTCGCGAGGCCGCGACGCACGACCGCGTCGAGCCACGCGGGCACGCCGTCGCCGGACGTCGCGGTGACCTTGCCGGAGCCGATGTGCACGGCGAGCGCGGCCATCGTGTCGCCGGCGAACGGGCGCACGCCGTGCAGCGCCTCGAACAGCGCGACCGAGAACGAGAAGATGTCGCTCGCGGGGCCGGCGACGTCGCCGCGGTGCTGCTCGGGCGACATGTACAGCGGCGTGCCCATGACGGCGCCGGTGGCGGTGAGGGAGTCGGCGAGGAGCGGGCGCTCGCCGGGGCTGGCGGGGCCTGGCGCGGCGGCGCGGGCGAGGCCGAAGTCGGCGACGGCGACGCGGCCGTCGGCGGCGAGGAGGACGTTGTCGGGCTTGAAGTCGCGATGGACGAGGCCGACGGCGTGGGCGGCCGCGAGGCCGCGGCCGGCGGCGACGAACACACGGACGACGTCGCGCCAGCCGCGGCGGGCCGCGGCGAGCCAGGCCGCGAGGGTCTGGCCGCGGATCAGCTCCATGGCGACGAACACCTGATCGCCGACGGCGCCGACGTCGTGGACCTGGACGACGTTGGGGTGCGAGAGCCGGGCCATCGCCTGGGCCTCGCGCAGCAGGCGGGCCTGCGAGTCGAGGTGCGCGCGATCGGCCTTGAGCAGCTTGACCGCGACGCGGCGGTCGAGCTCGGGGTCGTAGGCCTCGACGACGACGCCCATGCCGCCGGCGCCGAGCCGCCGGATCACGAGGTAACGGCCGATCCGCGGCGGGATCGCGGCCAGGGACACGCAGTCGTCCGCGTCGTCCGCGTCGGGCGCGGCGGTGTCGGCCGCGGCCGCCTCCACGCGCATCGCGGTGTCGGCGGTCGCCAGGCGCTCGCGCCCGGGGTGCGCGGCGGGCGGCGCCGGGCGTCCGTTCGACAGCGCCGTCGCCTCGGGGTCGATCGGTGACTCGCGGTGCATCGCCGGTTCACCGCGGGAGCATGGTCCGCCACACGGCGCCGTCGGGCACGTCGTCCGTGGGCTCGTCACACGCGGGGATCGGGCAGCGATCGAGGACGTCGGACAGCGCGGCGTGGCGCGGCGTGCCGAGGCAGATCGCGCCGTGCTCGTTCCACAGCGCCTCCATGGTCTTCTCGGCGGTCGGCGGCAGCACGGTGCCGGCGGCGTCGCGCCACGCGACCGCGACGCCGCTGGTCGTGAAGCTGGTGCCGTCGCCGCAGTAGTCGGCGGTGATCATGCGCAGCGTCGCCTCGCGCTCCTCGGGCCCGGCGCCGCGGTTGCCGTGCGGGCCGTAGCCCATCAGCTTCATCTTCGCGGCGGCCTCGCCGACGCAGGCGAGCGAGACGGTGCGCGGGTCGGCGACGACGGTGTGGGTGACGCGGTCGTAGGTCTCGCCGGCGATCAGCGTGAACCACTGGTTCTCGGGGCTGGTCGACGGACACAGCGGCTCGATCTGCCCCGAGCCGCCGACGTAGGTCGCGCGGTACGCCGTCATCGGCGCGTGGTCGCCGGCCCACGACTCGACCGCGTCGTCGTAGTCGCTGATCGTCAGGTGGACGGTCGTCCCGCCGGGCATCTCGAGCACGATCTTGGCGCCGAGCACCGCGTCGTCGGTGAGCACCGGGTCGACGCCCGCGAGGCCGACGAAGCGCTCGGTCGCGACGTCGACCTCGAGCGCGATCGTCCCGAACTTCGCCGTGCCCAGGCCGCGCAGCTTGATGCCCGAGCTGTTGGCGCCGTCGAGGTTGATGTCGGCGAGCGAGGCGTTGTTGACCCGCGGCGAGTTGCCGAGCGTGCCGCCGCACCAGGTGCAGCCGAAGCCGCCGCCCGGACGGAAGGTGATCGGGCCGGCGTCCTCGACGTCGACCGCGTCGCAGGCGGACGCGGCGAGGCCGAGCGCGGCGATGAGGCCGAGGGTCGTGGACGTGGCGATGAGGGGCGTGCGGGCTCGCGTGGGCATGATCGTGCTCCTGGTCTCGTGGCGTCCGCGGTCACGCGGTCGACCTCCGCCAGATTGCACAGTATGGACCCCGCGAAAATCCGCAGGAAGATCAGGACACTGTCACATGCGCGGCGACGCGCTCGTCGCCGCGGGCCGCAGCCCCCGCGAGGGCAGCCCCGGGACACGCCGATGTCCCGGGACGATCGTCCCGGACGATCGAACCTCGGATGATCAAATGCAGACGACCACCGCCGATATCCTCCGCGTCCGCGGTGGTGCACAATCTCGCGGTGGCCCGACCGTTGCCGGACACCGGGTCGTGCGAGCGCGCGCAGGGGGCCGGCGACCGGCGCTGGACCTGTCGCGTCACGATCGTGCACCCGCCGGAGCTGCGCGCGTGCTTCGAACCCGGCGCGGGCACGACGACGCTCGGCCGCCAGCCCGGGGCGCCCGGCGACGTCACCGTCGCCCACCGCACGGTGTCGCGGCGCCACGTCGAGCTGCGCTGGGACCCGGCGGTCGGCCGCCACTTCGCGCGCGACCTCGGCTCGCGCAACGGCGCGGCGCTGCACGGCCAGGCGCTCGGGGCGGTCCCGCGGCTGGTCGACGACAACGCGGTGCTGCGGCTCGGCGACGTGCTGCTGGTCTACGAGCGCGTGCGCGGGGCGGTCGAGGACGCGGACGTCGTCGACCGCGCGGCGGTGCCCGGCGAGGCGCTGGCGATCGCGTCGCTGCGCGCGTCGCTGGCCCGGGCCGCCCGCGACCCGTCGCCGGTGCTGCTGATCGGCGAGAGCGGCACCGGCAAGGAGCGCGTCGCCGCCGAGGTCCACCGCCTCGGCGGACGGCGCGGGCCGCTGGTCAGCCTCAACTGCGCGGCCCTCAGCGCGCACCTCGTCGAGAGCCAGCTGTTCGGCCACCAGCGCGGGGCCTTCACCGGCGCGACGCAGGCGCAGGTCGGGCTGCTGCGCGCGGCCGACGGCGGCTCGCTGTTCCTCGACGAGATCGGCGAGCTGCCGCTCGACCTCCAGCCCAAGCTGCTGCGCGCGATCGAGGAGGGCGAGGTCCTCCCGCTCGGCACGACGACGCCGCAGCAGGTCGACGTCCGCGTGATCGCGGCGACCAACCGCGTGCTCGCCGACGAGGTCGAGGCCGGCCGCTTCCGCCGCGACCTGCACGCCCGCCTCGCGCTGTGGGAGCTCGAGCTGCCGCCGCTGGCCCGCCGACGCGTGGACCTGCTGCCGTGGATCGACCGCCTCGCCGCGGCCTGGGCGCGCGAGCGCGGGGTGCCGACGCCGACGTTCACGACCTCGCCCGACGCCGCGGCGGCGCTCCTGCTCCACCGCTGGCCGACCAACCTGCGCGGGCTGCAGCGCCTGATCCACGCGCTCGCCCACCGCGCCGGCGCCGGCCCGCTGCAGGCCGAGGAGCTCCCGACATGGCTCATGGGACAGGTCCCGGAGGACAGGCAGGCGGTCCCGTCCGCGCCGCGCGACCTGACGCCGCGACCGAGCCGCAGCGAGCTGCTCGCGGTGCTCGCGGCGAACGACTGGAACATCAGCGCGGCGGCCCGCCGCTACGCCCGCGACCGCAAGCAGATCAGTCGGTGGATCGCGATGTACGAGATCGTCATGCCCGCCCGCGACGGCGACGAATAGCGCGCGCGCGGCGGACAGGCGCGACCGCGTGCGCTGTCGCGGGCCGCGGCGATCGACTACCGTGGACGCATGCGCCGCCTCGCCGCGATCGCGGTCTGCCTGCTCTCGTGCACCGCCGCGGCGCCGCAGGCCGTGACGCCCGCGGCCGCACCGGACGCGGCGCCGGCGACCGCGGCGGCGACGCCCGGGACGCGGCTGCTCGGCGTGCTCCACCGCCTCGGGCGCCGCTCGTGCCCGGACGGCCGCTATCAGCACAAATTCGTCGACGAGCGCTGGGCCGTCGGCCTCGTCCCGCTCGAGGTCCCGCCCGCGCTCGAGCCGACGCTGGCGGCCGCGCGCGGGCGGCCGGTGCTGGTGTGGGGCGCGCCCTTCGAGGCCGCGCCCGCGCCGGTGGCCGACGGCGACAGCGCGGACGGCTGCCCGGAGATGCAGATGCGCGGCGACTGGATCGACTCGCCCGACGGGATCCTGATCCGCCGCAGCGACCCGCCGCTCGGCGGCCTGCGGGTCACCGGCGCGCGCGCGTGGGGCGGGCTGACGGCCGCGCTCGCGGGCGACGGGGTCGCGCTGCGCGTCACCCACGACCTCGGCGACGCGCCGCTCCAGGGCGCCGCGCTGGTCGGTCACTACGAGGGTTGTCGCGGCAAGCCGGGGACCGCGGCCGACATCCGCCCGCTCGGCGCGGTCGCGCCGGGCGCGACGGTCGGCGCGTCGCTGCCGGCGATCTTCCTGCGCCCGCGCCGACAGGCGGGCGCCGCCGAGCCCCACGCGCTGCACAGCGTCGAGCTGCGCGCGACCGGCAGCGACGACCTGTTCGTCGCGCTCGACGTGCCGCTCGCGGCGCTCGGCGTCGCCCCGATCGACTGCCCGGGCTGATCGGCTTATCCTCCCGCGATGTCGCTCGCAGGCGTGGCCAAAGAGACGGTGGCGATCGTCGAGCGCGGAGAATACACATGTCCCTCGGGACAGGTCGTGTCGATCCGCGCCGAGGTCGCCGCGGCGCTGGCGGGCACGGTGCTCCACCGCCCCGAGGACTTCGCCCGTCTGCCGACCCCGCCCGCCGGACCGCCCCGCGCGACGCTCGAGGTGTGGGCGGCCACCACCGGCGCCGCGACCCGTCGCCTCGTCGAGGAGGGCGCGCCGGCGGTCGCGGCCCTCAACTTCGCGTCGGCGAAGAACCCGGGCGGCGGCTTCCTCGGCGGGGCGAAGGCGCAGGAGGAGGACCTCGCGCGCTGCTCGGCGCTGTATCACTGCCTCCGCTCGCAGCGCGCGTACTACGAGGTCAACCGCGCCGAGCCGTCGATGCTGTACACCGACCACGTCATCTTCGCGCCGGGCGTGCCGTTCTTCCGCGACGAGCGCCTCAATCTGCTGCCGCGGCCGTTCTGCGCGGCCATCGTCACGGCCCCGGCGCCGAACGCCGGCGAGCACCTGCGCCGCGACGCGAGCGGCCACGCGGCGATCCGCGCGGCGCTCGACCGCCGGGCCGAGCGGGTGCTCCGCGTGCTGGCCCACCACGGCCAGCGCGTCCTCGTGCTCGGCGCGTGGGGCTGCGGCGTGTTCCGCAACGACCCGGCCGAGGTCGCCGCGGTGTTCCTCGCCTGGCTGCGCGCGCCGGGCTACGCGGCGGCGTTCGATCGGGTGGTCTTCGCCATCCACGATCGCAGCGCGGGGCAGGGGACGCTGCGGGCGTTCGAGAGGGCGCTGGCCTGAGCCTCGCGCCCTCGACCCCGGATCGCGCGCGCTCGCCTCAGGGCGTGCAGGCGAGCGAGCGCAGCGCGACGCCCTCGCCGTAGATCTTGTGCTCGGGGAAGCGGTCGCGCAGCTGCTCCTCGAGCTTGCGACCGACCCGCCAGGTCGCGCGCTCGTTCTGCCGCACGATCGTCAGCGCGTTGCCGCCCCGCGTCCGCCGCAGCGCCTCGACGAGCCCCGCGCCGCCCGCGGCCAGCCAGTCCTTGAGCTCCGCGCTCGCGGCGGGGATCGTCCCGCAGCTGCGCCACGCGCCCGCGAGCGGCTCGGTGCGATAGCAGCAGTGGTTGATGACCGTGGCGCCGGCGAGCTCGCCGTCGACCTCGATCTCGAAGACCGAGAAGTGGTCGAGGAGGCGGGCGAGGATCTCCTGGCGGCGCAGGACCTCGGCGCCGCCGAGCGTGTCGGTCGCCGCCGCCTGCTCGGCCGCGGCGCCCAGGCGCTCGAGCGCGGCGCGCAGCTCGGTCCGGGCGTCGCGGGCCTGCGTGAGCTCGGCGCGCAGGGCCTCGGCCTCGGCCTCGGCCTGCGCGGCGCTCGGTGACGGTGGTGGTGGCGGCGGCGTCGGGGCGGACGCGGCGGCGCGCAGGGCCACGACCTCGGCGCGCAGGGCGGCGGAGGCGTGGGCCTCGGCGTCGAGCTCGCGCTCCTGGATGGTCGCGAACACGAACAGCACGACCATGAAGACGTCGAGCAGCGGGAGCAGGTCGAGGCCGTGGCGGCGACGACGGGGCCTCATGGGCCCGGCTCCGCGGGGACGTCGCGCTCGAGGCCGGCGAGCAGGGCCTCGCGGACGAGCTGGGAGGCGCGCTCGAGCAGGCTCTCGCACGCGCCGGCGACGATCGACAGGGCGATCGCGCCGATGAGGCCCCAGAAGGTCGTGCCGAGGGCCATCGGCAGGCGCGCGCGGAAGCCCTCGAGGTCGGTGGGGTCGGAGCTGACCAGGGCGAACACGGTGCCGAGGATGCCGAGGTGGACCGAGAGCTGGGCGAAGCGCTCGATCCAGGCGATGCGCTCGCCGAGGCGCACCAGCGTGCGCGCCGCGGGCTCGACCTTCTGACCGTTCATCAGCCGCGCGATCTCCTCGAACGAGAGGTCGACGACCGGAGCCGACTCGAGGCGGCGGCGGATCGGGTGGTCGGCCGCGAGCTGGGCGCCGATGCGGCGCAGCACCAGCAGGCCGCCGGTCAACAGGTCGCGCTGGCGGGCCGCGCCGCGCAGCCAGCCGAGCGACGCGACCAGCATGCCCGCGACCGCGAGGACGACGAGGACGCTGAAGGGGTCGAACAGCGCCTGCCAGAACACCGTCGGCCCCCGCTACTCCGAGACGACCTGGACCTTGACGCCGCGGGCCTGCAGGCACGCCTTGAGCGCGTCGACGGTCCGCTGCGCGCCGCCGGTCGCCTCGATCTCCGCGGCGCCCTCGACCTCCGCGCACACCACGTCGCAGGCGCGCGTCGGGACCTCGTAGTCGTGGCGACACAGCTCGCCCTGGACGACGATGCGGTCGCGCTGCGGGCCCTGCACGCTGTCCTTCACGCGGTCCTTGACCTCGTTCACCTTGGCGGCGACCTCGGCGCGGGTCGGGCCCTGGCCAGAACCGAGGCCGTAGCCGCTGAGGCAGCCGTTGAAGTACGCGGCGACCAGGGCGACGAGGGCCGCCAGCAGGGCCACGAGACCGACGCGCGCTGGACGGGAACGGCTCACGCCCGCGACGATGACGCAATCCGCGGCGATGCGCAACCGCGTACGGGGTCAGGCCTGGGGCGGGATCGCCGAGGGATCCATGTAGAAGACCTCCCAGTGGTGGCCGTCGAGGTCGTAGAAGCTCCAGGCGTACATGAAGCCGTGGTCCGTCGCCGGCATCGCGTGGGCTCCGCCGGCCGCGATCGCGGCGTGCACGAGCTCGTCCACTTCGGCCCGGTTCGCGGCCGTGAGCGCGAACAGGCCCTCGGTGTGGGTCGCGGTGTCGCAGATCTGCCGTTTCGTGAAGTCCTTGAAGCGCGCCTCGACCAGCAGCATCACGAACACGTCGTCGCCGACGATCATGCAGGTCGCGCTCTCGTCGGTGAAGTGCGGGTTGAAGCGAAAGCCGAGCTTCGTGAAGAACTCGACGGAGCGCTGGAGGTCGCGGACGGGGAGGTTGACGAACAGCTTGCGGGGGGTGGCCTGGGTCATGGTGCTCGTATGGACCGGTGCGGCCGCGCGGACTCATCGGTCGCGCGGAGAATTTTTTTTCACGGCAGGCTGGCGGGCAGGCCGAAGCGAGGGAACAGCGCCGCGGTGTCGAGAAAATACACCATGCGGGCGATGCGACCGCGGGCCAGGTCCAGCACGATCAGCGCCCACGGCTGGCGGCCGGCGCCGGGCGGGCCCGGCTTGTACTGCCCGAACGCCGGCGAGCTGCACGCGGCGACCGGGACCAGCCGCGAGCCGCGGCAGGCCGCGCCGCGCCCGGTCAACCACCCGCAGATCGCCGCCGGTCCGCGCAGCCACAGGTCGTAGGGCGGCATCGACATGGTCGCGTCCGCGTGCAGCAGGGCCGACAGCGCGTCGACGTCGTAGCGCTCGAAGGCGTCGACGTAGCGGTCCACCAGCTGCGCGTCCGCCCTCGACAGCGGCGTGCGCTCGGTCTGCAGGTCGCGCGCCGCGAGCGTCGCGCGGGCCCGCTGCAGCGCGCTGTTCACCGCCGGCACCGTGCTGTCGATGCACTCGGCGACCTCGGCCGCCGACCAGCCGAGCACCTCCGTCAGCAGCAGCGCGGCGCGCTGGCGCGGCGGCAGGTGCTGCAGCGCCGCGACGAACGCGAGGCGGATGCTCTGGCGCATCTCGAGCAGCTCCGCGGGGTCGGCGTCGAGCGGCAGGGCCCACGCGTCGGGGGCCGGCTCGAGCCAGCGCGTGGCCGGCAGCGCGCGCAGCTCGCTGTCGAGGCCGCCGACCGGGCCGAGGTCCCACGGCAGCGCGCGGCGGCTGCGGGCCGCGAGCGCGTCGAGGCACACGCGCGTGGCGATGCGATACAGCCAGGTCCGCAGCGACGCGCGCGCCTCGAACTTCGGCAGGCCCTTCCACGCGCGGACCATCGTCTCCTGGACGGCGTCGTCGGCCTCGGCGGTCGATCCGAGCATGCGATAGCAGTGCCCGGCCAGCGCGGCGCGGTGGTCCGCGAGCGCGCGGAGGGCGGCGGGGTCGGGGGTGTGCGGCTCCTGCTCCTGGGGCTCGGTGTCGGACATCGCCGCGATGTCTACCAGATCCGATCCGCGTCGGGGCCGCGGAGCTCCCCGGGGCTCCCCGCGAGTCCCCGGGGGTCTCCGGGAGGGTCGCGTCGCGCCCGTACCCGGGCCGTCCGCCCGCGCCGCGCAGCCCCCGGCCGGCCCGGCGCGCGACGGTCCACGCTAGCTGGTAGCGAAGGCCACGTAGGCCTCGAACTTCAGCGCCTTGAGGCTGGAGTGCATCTGCGCGAGCGCGGCGTTGCGGGCGTCCTTCGAGCCCCACTTCGTGCTGCGCGCCGCGGCGTAGGCCTCGGTGATCGCGTCGGCCCTGTCGACCAGCGTGTCGTAGGCGTCGGGGTCGACGGCGGCGTCGATCGCCAGCGTCGCGCACTCGTTCAGGAGCGCGACGATCTGCAGGTACGACGCGTTCGTGCGGGCGCCGCTGTCGCGTATGAGCGTGCGGCGCATGACCGCGAGCCGCCGCGCGAACCCGCGGGACCGGCTCAGCTCCGTGTCCTGCTGCTGCGGCGGCGCGTCGACCGTCGGCTTCATGCTGTAGCTGGCGGTCAGCGCGTGCGTGGCGGTCCTGTACGTGCTGTGAAACGACTGCTCCGCGGGCCCGTACATCTTGAAGGCCCAGCGCGGGTCCTGGTACTTCATGTCGGTCCGCGCCTCGCGGGTCGAGTTCTCGAGCGTCACGGCGTCGTCGCCGTCGCGGGCGACGACGCCGGCCCAGTGGTAGTTCCAGTCGGTGTCCGAGCGGTTGAGGAACCGGATCTTGAACGCCTCGCCGACCTCCGGGCGGGCGTGCTCGTCGAGGCCGCTGCTGCGCGCGAAGTCGGCGCCGCCCTGCGTGCCGTCGAGCTCCTGCAGCATGCGATAGCCGGCGTACTGGCGGGCGATCGGGTGGACCTCCTTCAGGAGGCTGTCGAACTGCGCGGCCGGGCCCTCCGGGGCGAGCACCGCGAGCTTCGCCAGCCGCGGCAGGGCGTCCGGCGAGTCGGCGGCGATGTGCGCGAGCAGGAGGCCCTGGAGCCCGGCGCTCGGGGCCGCGCCGGACCGCAGGCACTCGCTCAGCTCGAGGTACAGCGGCCGGAGCTGGCCGACGATCACGGCCGCGTCGGCGCTCGCGTCCGCGATCTCCTGCAGCGTCGTGGCGAAGCTCCTCACCGTGCCGACCTGGCTCTTCGCGTCCATGCCGACGCCGACCGGGGCGTTCTCCCTGAGCAGCCGACGCAGCACCACATAGTTGTCGTCGGCGTCGTCGAGCTCCATCACGGTGTCGAGGAGCGCCGCGTCCTGCGCCGGCCCCATGACCGTCGCCGCGATGTCGATGCATTGCTGGCGCGCGAGCATGTCCAGGCCCTCGGTGACCTCGGTCTCGTCTTTGTCCTTGTTCGGCCTGCGGACGTTGTCCTTCGGCGTGACCGTGTTTTGCGGCAGGACCTTGACGAGCTCCCGGGCGTCGGCGTCGGCGCCGGCGATCGTCAGCGTCTCGCCGGTCTGCGCGACCAGGCGAAACGCGGAGTCGACCTCGGCGAGCTGCGCGTTGCTGTCCTCGATCTGATCGGCGGTCGCGTAGAAGGCCTTGGCCTCCTGCGTGTCGTTGTCGGCGAGCGCCTCGATCGCCAGCTCGCTGTTCTGCGAGACCTTGAGCCGCAGGCCGTCCGCGCCGGTGTGCGTGACGATGTTGGCTTGCAGCACGTCGGCCTGCGGATCGGCGAGGAAGTCCTGCTCCTGGCTGCCCTTGGCCTGGTGGACGAAGGTGTGGTCGTCGCTCCACTGGACCTGGATCGGGTCGTCCGCGTCGGCGCTGTCGACGATCGTGTAGCGGTGGATCTGCGAGCCGGGCGCGGGCTGGACCACGTGGGCGAGCTCGTGGGCGAGCAGGTGCTGGCCGCCCGCGCGGTCCGGGGCGTAGGCGCCGCGGCGAAAGAAGATGTCGCGCCCGGTCGTGAACGCGAGCGCGTGGATCGATCGGCTCAGGCCGTCGGCCCGCGCGTCGTCGTGCACGCGCACGCCGCCGAGGTCGGTAGCGAAGGCGCCCTCCATCGCCGCGCGCACGCCGGCTCCGAGCGGTCGACCGCCGCCGCGGGCCCGACCGGCGGGCAGCTGCGCGAGCGGGCGAGCCCCGGCGCCCGCGCCCCGCCCGGGCCCTCGCAGGGCCCGCTGCGCGCGGCGCTCGGCCTCTCGCTCGCTCGGATGGTCGGCGGCGACGACGGTGGCCTGGTCGCCGCCGCGCGTCGGCGCCGTCGTCCTCGCCAGCGCCCGCGCCGTCGCCCGGTTGCCGATGGTCTGCTGCATGTGCTGCGCGCTGCGCTGGCGCGGGTCGATCTCGGCCGCGGTCTGCGGCCTCTCGCCTCGCTCGTCGCGTCGCTGCGCCGTCGCCCGCGGCGCCCGTCGAACTGCCGTCATTCGCGCCCCTCCCTCGCCCGCCCGGATCGAGGATCGATCCGCCGCGGCCTCGCTGTCAACGCGTGGGATCGGTCCTCGTGCGCCTCGCGGCCGCGGTGTCAAACGCGGCGACGCCGGTCCGCGCGGGGCCCGTCGTGCCGGCCGTCGATCGGCGCATGCACCTCGCGCGCGACGTATCGTGGTCAGGGCCGAACTGCTATAGAAAGGCCGCACATGCGCTCGCCGGCCTCATCGCTGCTCGCGGCGCTCGAGCAGGTGGTCCTCCCGTTCGAGCGCGCCCGCACCCCGCCGCGCGCGGCCTACACCGACCCCGAGTGCCACGCGCTCGAGCAGGCGCTGCTGCGCGACGGCTCGGCGGCGGCCAGCGAGGCCGACCTGCCGCGACCCGGCGCGTGGGTGCGGGCGCCGCTGGCCGGCGTGAACCTCGTGCTGCTGCGCGGCGCCGACGGCGAGGTCCGGGCGCTCCACGACGTCTGCCGCCACCGCGGCCTGCTGCTGCTCGACGGCGCCGCCGGTCAGCTCGCGGGCAGCGAGATCGCGTGCCCGTACCACGGCTGGTGCTACGGCCTGCGCGGCGAGCTGCTGCGCGCCCCGGGCCTGCGCGACGACGGCGAGCGCGCGCAGCTCGGGCTCGTGCCGGCGCGCGTGTGGTCGCGCTGGGGGCAGCTGTTCGTCGCGCCCGGCCCCGAGAGTCAGGCATCGTCATCGCCGCGGACCGGGCCGCCGTGGCTCGACGAGCTGGCCCGCGTGCCGCTGCGCCGCGCCCGGCGGGTGCGCTGGGAGGTCGCGGCCAACTGGAAGTTGATCGTCGAGAACTTCCAGGAATCTCAGCACTTCGCGAGCATCCATCCCGGGCTCGAGTCGCGCACGCCGGCGCGCGGCTCGACGAGCGTCCCCGGCGACGGGCGCTGGCTCGGCGGGACGATGGCGCTGCAGGGCGACCTCGAGACGGTGTCGATCGGCGGCCAGCGCCGCGGCCGCCCGTGGATCTCGCGGCCCGCGCGGCGGCGGACGGTGTACGACGCGTACGTGGCCCCGAACCTGTTGACGAGCCTGCAGCCCGACTATCTGCTGACATACCGGCTGGCGCCGCGGGCGGTCGATCGCACCGAGGTCTGCGCCGAGATCTTCGTGCACGCGGAGGCGCCCGAGGACGCCGCCGCGCTCGAGGACATCGCCGCGTTCTGGGACCGCACGAACGCCGAGGACCGTGCCGTGTGCGAGCGACAGCAGCGCGGGCTCGCCGACGACTCGTACGCGCCGCACCCCTACGCGCGCGGCGAGGACGGCATGCACGCGTTCGACGCGATGTGGGCCGGCCGCGTGATCGCGGCGCTGTGCGAGGTGCCATGAATCCGCGATTGTGGGGGATCCACGGGCGACCGTTCATCGACCTCGCGCCGCTGATCGACACCGGCGGCTTCGCCGAGATCGACCGCGAGATTTGCCGCGGCCTGGCGACGGTCGAGGTCGGGGCCACCGGCGCGACGCTCAAGTGGATGGGGGTCGTCGCGCCGTGGCAGGTCGACGACGACTACCGCGACGCGATGTGGGCCGTCGACGAGATGTCCGACGACGAGTGGCTCGACTTCGTCGCCCTGGCGGACGAGCCCGGCCGCCTTCGCCTCGCCGACCGCGCGGCGCTGCGCTTCGGCGACGAGACCGACCACCCGTTCACGCGCGCCCAGCAGCGGCTGCTGACGGTCCGCCACGGCGTCTATTTCCCGTGGAAGACCTGCTACCACCTGCTGGAGAACGACCGCTGGGAGGACCGGCACTCGGGCGCGGGCAAGGCGTTCGCGGCCGAGGCCGAGGCCGTGTTCCCGCGGACGGTCGCGTTCATCCGCGGGCTGCCGTTCGCGGAGGTCGGCCGCGCCGTGATCTTCGGGCTCGAGGCCGACGACCACGCGCCGCTGCATCGTGACAGCGAGCCGGGCGCGGCGCTGACGGTCGCGCACGGCGTCTCGTTCGCGCCGCGCCCCGGCAAGCGGCTGTACCTGCAAAACGCCGCCGACGCGCCGCCGACGATCGTCGACGCGCCGATCTACTGGTTCAACGACATGGACTACCACGGCGTGCTGCCGGACCCGTTCTTTCGCTACTCGGTGCGCGTCGACGGGGTGTTCACGCCGGAGTTCGCGCGGGCGATCGAGCGCCACGTCCGCGGGTCACGCTGAGAGGTCATGATGACGGGTCGACGAACACCGGGACGCTGAGCGCGTGCTCGTCGGTCTTGCCGCGGTGGGTCCGCAGGTACAGGCCGGCGGCCTCGCCCGCGACGATGAAGACGCCGTAGTTCGCGACGCAGTCGGGGCCGCGGCCGGCGGGGCGCAGGCGGGCCTGAAAGTGGCGCTGGGCGACCCAGCGCCCGGGTCGCGCGTG
>Ga0075163_10006816_pt1 | contig 15152 bp, 11 predicted proteins | sample JI1023141ADNA_FD_71478 | JGI IMG/M metagenome (GOLD analysis project Ga0075163, IMG submission 71478) | Wastewater effluent complex algal communities from Wisconsin, to seasonally profile nutrient transformation and Carbon sequestration -... | ecosystem: Engineered > WWTP > Effluent > Algae... | reverse complement strand
ATTTATCAATTTAATAAAATAAAAAATACAGTACAAGCAAGCCAATTTAATGCACAAGCTGCATTGGCAGAGGTGGATAAAACAAAAAGCGATGTGGTATTAAATGTTGCTGGTGCTTACTTGCAAGCATTACTATCGCAAGAGCAAGTAAAAATAGCCGATATACAAGTACAGCAAACCAAAGAGCAATTAAGAGTTACTCAAAAAAAAGTAGCTGCTGGTGTATTGCCAGAGCTTAATGCCGTTCAACTAGAAGCACAGTTAGCCAGTGATAGTGCAAGTTATATTAATGCAAAAATGACGGTAGATCAAAACTTATTACAATTAAAAGCAATTATTAATTTAGATGCAGGATATATTTTTGAAATTACTACCCCATCTATAGAATCCATACCTACAGAGAGTTTGGCTGATTTAGAACCTGAAGCTGTTTATGCATTAGCTATAAAAAATTTACCGCATGAAATGGTGAATGCATTAAAAGTAAAAAGTGCAGAGAAAAGTTTTTGGGCTGCTAAAACTGCCTTCTACCCTAGCATTCAGGCATTTGCAGGGCTAGGTACGAACTTTGCTAATCCATTTCAAAAAATTACGAGTTCTAATTTTTCAGGAGCTTATCAAACTACACCTTTTGTTACTAATGTAATGGGTACAAATTACCCTGTATTATCACCCCAATTTGATTTTAAGCACGGTACTAAAAGTTTTGGAGAAATTTGGAAAGGCTATGGCAATCAAATAGAGCAAAACTTTAGACAGAATGTTGGCATTAGCATAACGGTACCCATATTTAATAATGGAACAACTAAAATACAGTATGAACAATCTAGATTAAATTATCAAACTTTAGTATTACAAAAAGAACAGGCGGAGCAAAAGTTTAAACAAGATATTTATTTAGCCTATACACAAGCTATTGCAAGTTTTCAAAAATTTAATGCAAGTAAAAAAAGTGCCATAGCTGCACAAAAAGCATATTTATATGCTTCTAAACGCTACGATTTAGGTTTGATAAGTACTATAGACCTTATTACTACACAAGGCAATCTATTTAAAGCCAGCATACAATTAGTATCTGCACAATATGATTATGTATTTCGTTTAAAAATATTGGAGTTTTATAAAGGCCAAGGCATTAAATTATAAAGCATTTATTTTGAATGAAAAACATTCCAAAACTTTGTTTTTATACATGTGCTTCTTTAATGTTGCCTGTACGTTTGAGTACGCCCCAGTATTGTAATTCTCCTTTAATAGCTCTAAAAAATGCTTTTATTAATACGCACATCATTAGCCATCGATAGATAATACGTTGCGGGATTATCCATATTAATTTAAAAGGGCGCTCTTTTTCAAAAGTAAATGCTAGTAAAGCTATACTGGCATCTACCAACATAAATATTGAATAGTACATAAATATCTTTCCGGCATTGCCTGTTACTATACCAATGAGCATAAATAGGTCTGCAAAAGGTACCAATAGTGGGATTAAAAATTGAAATATTAAAATATTAGGCAGCGCCACCCAACCTAAATATTTATACGTTCCATTAAAAAAGGCATCTCTGTTTTTCCAAAAAGTTTGCATCACGCCAAACGTCCATCGGAAACGTTGTTTTAAAAACATTTTTACAGTTTCTGGTGCTTCGGTAAATGCAATAGCATTATTTTCATTGGCAACAACATATCCTTCTCGCAATATACGAATGGTTAAATCGCAATCTTCGGCTAATGTATCTGATGTAAATCCACCTGCATTTTCAATGGCCTCTCTTTTAAAAGCACCAATAGCGCCAGGTATTACGGTTATGGCATTGATGTACGCAAAAGCTTTTCTATCAAAATTTTGACTCGTGATATATTCAATGCTTTGCCATTTAGTTAATATATTTATTTGATTGCCTATTTTAACATTTCCTGCAACAGCGCCTACGCCCTTCTTTAATTTTCCCAAAGAAGGAAAAATAAAATGGTACATTAATTTTGTAATGGCATCAGATTGTAATCGGGTATCCGCATCAATACAAATTACATAATCGGCGTTGGAGTGTGAAATGCCAAAATTTAATGCAGAAGCCTTTCCACCATTGAGTTTAGTAAATATTTTTATATTGTGATGGTTGGTAAAAGCTGTTTTCACTTTATCGTAGGTACCATCTGTACTGCCATCATCTATAAAAATAAATTCCACATGCGGATAATCTGTTTTAAGTAAATTATTCAACATACCTACTGCATTTACAGCTTCGTTATATGCGGGAATAAGTACACTTACTAAAGGATAATCAATTTGTTTTAGTGTATGTATAAAAGATAAATTTCTTTTCTCTTTACTTCTTTGTTTAATGGCTAAAAATGCCATAATACACAGCCTGCTTATAGATAAAAAAATAGCTGTTATAAATAAAGAAGAAAGTAAATGGCTACCCCAATAACCAAATTCAGCTAAAATATAATTTAACTGCATTAAGTAGTATCCACTTCCTTTTGGAACGAGTGGCATCAATTCTTCTTTTGATTTTCCTATTAAGTTAGCTACTGTGGTAAAGCTGTAGCCTTTTTGTTTAAAATAATGAATAAGTTTGGGCAACATTTCTACGGTCGCATTTCTATCTCCGCCAGCATCGTGCAATAAAATAATACTTCCTTTTTCTTGTTGTTTTATGATTCTATTAAAAACAGTATCTGCTGTTACGCCTTCTTCCCAATCGTTAGGATCGATGGATTCCCCAATGGTTAAATAATTTTGTTTTCTACTTTGGGCAACAGGGATAAGCTCTTGCATCGTTTCTGGCTCTGCATCCGCATTATATGGTGCCCGAAATAATATGGTAGAATGTCCGGTAATACTTTCAATTAATAAACGAGTACTCTTCAATTCTAAATTTGCTCTCTGGCTACTCATTTCGGCCATGTTAGCATGTGTGAAGGAATGATTGCCAATTTCATGTCCTTCTCTATAAATTCTTTTTACTAAAGGAATGTTTTCTTCTGCATTAATTCCTATTAAAAAGAAAACAGCTGGCACGTGTTCTTTGCTCAGAATGTCTAAAATACGGGGCGTATAATCGGGGTCTGGCCCATCATCAAAAGTGAGCACTATTTTTTTATCTGCTTTTCCATATTTCTGCACTACAAACATAGAGGGTAGGCTCTTATATGTTTCTTCACTAATCAACATATCTGCAGTATCTATTTCTGGAATAATTTTTCCACTATGCGGTTCTGTTTTAACATCTAATACTTCACCTTCACCAATATAATCCACGTCATTACTAGGTTCTACATAAGTAAAATTGTTGATGTTAAAATGAGTTAGTGCCTCTTTACGCATATCGCTATTGTAGAACTTCCATAACCGACTATCCTCTGAACCTAGGCGCCATAATGCTACACCACTTAGTGTATGCGCTGCTGCAAAACGCATAGCGTTAAAATTTGTAGCGGCATCTGTAAAATGCACTTCATGTTCTACATCATTATCATCATAATAAGTAAAGTGAAGATTATATGTATCATTATCGAAATCTATATTAGTTTTAGATTCGGCAGCAATAGTTAGCGCCTCTTGATAAGTTACATCGGTACCCACAGAACCTTTTGGCCAATCATATCCATAAGCAGCTAAACATAAAATCAATTTTTGTTGTGGAATTTTTTTTAGCGCATCGTCTACTACAGACTCTATCCATTTTTGTGAACAGATAGCGCCAGGCATACCATCATTACTGTGTTGGTCATAAGCCATCAAAAATAAATAGTCATTATACTTTGATAACTCTTTGTAATTATAATCTTCATTAAACGGAGAAATATCTTGTGTAACTAAAAATCTATTGGCATGTAAGGCCGTGTATAATTCTTTTTGAAATTGAATGAAGTATTCATCGCTGGTTTCTTTTAATTCTTCAAAATCAATATTAATACCCTCAAACTTATATAGCTGTAACAAACGAATAATTTGAGCAATTAATTTTTGTTTTTTTATAGGATCGGTTATAATGCGATGTACCACATCACCATTAAACGCATCTTTATAAAAATTAGACAACATGGGCACTACGCTTACGCCTGCAGATTGTATAATTTTAAATGCCCTTGCATCAATATTCACTTCTATAGAATCGGTTGTGGGATTAAGAAAAAACCACTCCGGTAAAACCATATTTAATTTTGAAATATTAGTTTTTAATGAAAAATAAGATTGCGCATCCCACGCTACATAAAAGCCTGCTCTAATAGGACAGGGAATGCTGTCTGTATTTGAAAAAAGATTGCTTTTGTTTTTTTTGTCAATATATTTTTTAAATCCTGCATACGTTATATCTAATTTTTTATCAGCCATGCTGTTTTCTCTATATTGCACTATCTTTTTGTATCGCTCATTCTTATTTTTGAGCTGTGGCATATTGGGTTTATTGCTTTGCCATAATGCAATAATCAAAACGACTATAAAAAATAAAGCCAGAAATGTTACGATGCGCATTGTCCACTTAAAACGCCTCCAGCGAGTACGGGAGTTAGCCTGAAATATATGTTTAGGTGTAGTAGACAATGCGTTGGGTTTTGATAGCGCAAGTTATCTATAAATCTATTTGCTTTGTAAATAAAACTCGCTAACAGACACAAGGTGCTTATTGTCTATTGCTGTTATACTACTTGCTTCTTTTGTTTTATTTACTACAAATGCAAAACGTCATTTTTATTTTCCAAAAATTCTTTTCTCAGCATGACGAAATATTTATTCATATTTATTGTTAAGTTGCCGCTTATATAGTTGCACCGCATTTTCTAAACCCAACCATAAAGCATCACATATTAAAGCATGGCCTATAGACACTTCTTGTAAAAAGGGAATTTGTTGACTGAAGTATTGAAGATTTTTTAAATTAAGATCATGACCTGCATTGAGTTCTAATCCTAATGCTTGAGCTTTATACGCAGCTAATAGATAAGGTTGAATGGCTTTTGCTTTATCTGTATAATATTGATATGCATAGGCTTCTGTATATAGTTCTACTCGATCAGTTCCAGTATCGTTTGCAGCTACAATCATATCTACTACTGGATCTACAAATATCGAAACTCGTATGCCTGCTTGTTTAAATAATTGTACGATTTCTTTTAAATATATTTGATTTGTGATTGTATCCCATCCATGGTTAGAAGTTAATTGATTAGCCACATCAGGCACCAAGGTTACTTGTGTAGGGCAAACTTCTAAAACCAATTGAATAAATTTTTCTTCTTTAGGATTGCCTTCTATATTGAGTTCTGTGGTAATACTATTTTTTAATTTTCTTACATCATCGTATCGAATATGTCTTTCGTCTGGTCTAGGATGAACGGTAATACCCTCTGCACCAAAGCGTTCTATAGACTTAGCAGTTTCTATAACATTTGGATTGTTACTGCCTCTACTATTGCGCAACAACGCAATTTTATTAATGTTCACACTTAATTTAGTCATAATGAAATAGTGTTTGTATGTTCAATTAAATATTTGAATATCAACCCAATTATAATAGAAATACAAAAACTCATGAGTGTTCCAATAAGCACATATTCTGTTTCTTTACGTTGTGCAGGTCCTTTTATATCGTTAAATCGTAAAATAGATTTTGCTGTAATTAATAATCCAATACCTTCAAAATGATTGGTCATAATAAAAGTAAATACCATTACTCTTTCAAAAATACCAATCCATCTGCCTGCTTCAGCAAGGCTATTTTCGTTTAATGCTGATTGTGCTTGTATTTGCACTCTCCACTTTTGCGTAGCTAATCCTAACATCATGGATAATGGCCATATTATAGTACCATAACCCATTAAGAGTAACCAAAAAGAAGCAGATTGTTGAATATGCTGAAAGGCTAATGTTATGGGTATGGAAGTATGGTATACAGCCCAAATGCCTATAATGCAGATAATATGTAGCAATTGATCTATGAAAAAAAATATTAAATTATTTTTTTGATAGAGTTTCCATATATCAATAATAAGATGTGTAGCTGTAATAAGCAGTGGTGGCAGCCAACTGCTCCAATTCATAGATATAATATAGATAAGCACGCCATGAATTATACTATGTAGGTATAAATACTTTGAGGTTAACTTCAACCTCATTTTTTCTAGTACCATTTTTTTATTTTGTAAAATAAAATCTCCGATAAGGTGTGCTGCAAACCATTTTATTAGCAATAGCATAAATATTGAGATTTAGCTGGTGAATATGTATGTCTCAAAGCGTTTTACAATAGCATCTATTACTGGCCAACCAGCTGTTTGTAAGCGTTGATGTACAGAAGGTTGACTGATATTTAGTTTTTCAGCAACTTCCTGTTGTGTAGCGCTAGTAAGGTGTTCATGTACAGCTTCACTTTGTAAAGCGCTCCATTTTTCAATTAAAAAATTAAGCGTAATCGTATGTATACTCCATTCTTGATTGGCATTAGTGTTTTCAAATGCAATTCCAATATGTTGGTTGCGTTTTTTTAAATCGTCTAAGATAGGTCCTGATAGTTGAAAGGCAGGACCATCTGAAGTAGTTATAGTAGAAGCTTGATAGGTAATATTTCCTACGCCAATGCCAATACGAATATCAAATGATTTTTTAAGTAAAGCAGTTTGTATAAGTAATGCTATACGTAAGGCTTGATTTCTATTATCGTATAACACTGCTTGAAATCCATCTCCTCTAAATTCTTCTGCTTTAAAATCTGGAAACTGTTTAGACAATCGATCAAAAGTCTTGTGAAGGGTAGTTTGCATGGCCTTGCGCTCCGCTGTAGATAAATAGCGAGAACCAATAATATCCCCCGTTAATACCGCTGCCAATTTATTTTTGAATGCCATGTTGTGCTTTTAAAATATAGGCCTATAGACCTATAATGAGCAAATATAGGCCTATAGACCTATAATGAGCAAATATAGGCCTATAGACCTATAATTAAAAAATAGAGAAAATGATTGAAATGCTTTATCAACATGGGTTATATAAGATTTCACTAAAAACCATTATTTTTTCTCTTCTAATATTTTTGCTGTTCCTTGTAGTTGATAGAGCTTGGTAGCTATTTCACTTTGTGCTGTTGTCCATTTATTATAATCTCTAACAGTTTTGGATATTTCGCTTAAATAGCGCACACGGGATGGCGGAATGATGGCTTGTTTTACGCCTTCTCCCAATGTATTTAATTTAAATTTACCAAATTGCACTTCACATTTATTTTGTATGATGGTAATCAATTTTTCAAATAAAATGTTACATCCTGCATCGTTAAATGTGGAAGCGATAGTTCCAATAATAGGAAGCTCTTCATCTTTTGCATTCCATAATGCATGATTGCGTTTGTATTGTTTACGTACATCATGTAAAGCATCTAAAGCACCTGCTTTATCAAATTTATTAATGCAAACAATATCGGCATAATCCAGCATATTAATTTTTTCGAGTTGAGATGCAGCTCCATATTCTGGAGTCATTACATACATGCTTACACCACAATAATTTATAATGCTTACATCACTTTGTCCTACGCCAGCGGTTTCTAAAATAATGCAATCAAATGCAGCTGCTTTGCATATTTCAATGGCTTCCTTGGCATAATGACTGATAGCTGTATTATCATCTCTAGTAGCCATACTGCGCATGTAGGCTCTGGGATGAGAAATAGCGTTCATGCGAATTCTATCGCCTAATAATGCACCACCTGTTTTCTTTTTAGAAGGATCGATGGAAATAACAGCGATGGTTTTATCTTCGAACGTGTGTAAATAGCGGCGAACAATTTCATCTGTAACAGAAGATTTTCCTGCGCCACCTGTTCCGGTAATACCGAGTACAGGAATGTTGAATGCTGAATGCTGAATGCTGAATTTTTCTATTCTATTTTCTGCATTGGTTATTTGTCTGGCAATTTTTCTTATATCTTTTGCTTCGTATAATGTTAATGGTGTTTTATATTCTTCTTTACTATTTAATTCAAAATCACATTGTCGAATTACATCTTCAATCATGCCTTCTAAACCCATATGCCGTCCATCATCGGGGCTGTATATTTTTGTAATACCATATTGATGAAGTTCTTCTATTTCAGTAGGTAAAATAGTTCCGCCGCCACCGCCAAATATTTTTATATGCTCACAACAATTTTCTTTCAATAAATCTTTCATGTATTTAAAAAACTCTACATGCCCACCTTGGTAAGAAGTAATGGCAATACCTTGAACATCTTCTTCAATAGCGCATTCTACAATTTCGTGTACGGATCTATTATGCCCTAAATGAATAATTTCTGCTCCTTTTGATTGCATAATACGGCGCATGATATTGATAGCTGCATCATGACCATCAAACAAGCTAGCTGCTGTAACTATACGAACTTTGTGTGTAGGCATAAATAAATTAAAAAGTAAAAAGTCAAAATTAAAAATGATTTTTTTTACTTTTTAATTTTGACTTTTGAATTAAATAATTAGTATCCAAAAATTTCTTCTAATGTTAATTGTTTTACTTCACCATATTGTTTTAATGTATCTACATTTATTTTTTTTGCTGAAGCTACAATACAATAGGTGTAAGGTTTATTAGCTATTTCTTGTTGTGCAAATTGCTTTAAATCATTATAAGTAAAATTATTAACTTGGCTATAAACATCTTTTCTGATATCATAATTTATTCCTAAACGTTGTAGTTTAAGATAATTGAGTATAATGTTCTCATCTGTTATGCGCTCTGCTTCAATATCTTTACGGATAGACGTTTTAGCATTGGCTAACAATTTATCTGCTTTAGGTAAATCATTTATCAGTTCATTCATTGCTTTTATAGCCTCATTTGTTTTATCGGCTTGTGTGCCTACATATCCCATAAAATAAAATGGATTTTCTTTTTTTGTTGGGCTGCCATACATAGCATGGGTAGAATAGGCTAGTGCCTTAGATTCTCGAATGGTTTGGAACACTATAGCAGACATATCTCCTCCAAAATAATTATTGAATAATTCAACAACTGGCGTTTTATTTGCCTCATATACATCACTATTTCTTAACCATGTTATTTCTGCTTGCACCATATCATAATCAGCAAATAGTACCTGATTATTTTTTTGTTCGATAGGTGTATAATTTGCTTTTAATCCATTGCCAAAAAGAGGATCAACTTTGGGCATAACATGCAATTTTTTAATAGCGGCTGTTGCTTCAGTAAAAGTTTTTGGTCCATAATACACAATATCATGTTGATATTTAGGTAGTACTTGTAAGGTTGATACTAAATCTTCTGCTTTTAAATTGTCTAACTCTATATTACTTAATACGTAATTAAAAGGATTGTTTGAACCATACATGGCGTAACTACTAAGCCCTTGCCTGATTATATCCTTATTGAGTTTAGCATCTGCTCTTTGTTTTTTGGTGCGTTCTATTAATTGCTTTAAAATTTGTTCATCTGGTTTGCAATTGTTGAGTATATGTTCAAATAAGCTTGCTGCTTTATCAAAATTTTCTTCTAATCCTGTAATACGTACTGTTGTATATTCATCTTCAACATTTATCGTATAAGAACAGGCTAGTTTATAAAATAGTTCATTTATTTGGGTGGCCGTGTAGTTATCAGTAGATAAAAAAGGTAAATAGCTTGCAGCAAGTGCTAAAGCTTTATTATTCCACTTACCTACATTAAATCGATAGTATAAACGAAAAATACTATTGTCTTTATTTTGTGTATAGTAAAGCTTTGCAGGCTCAATATTAGTTTGTTGAATTTCTTTTTGATAATCTACAAATACTGGCTCCATTTGACTTGTAGGCATTTTATCTATAGTCTTTAAAAATGCGCTTTGGTCGTTTCTATTTACTTCAATAGGCGTTATAGCAGGTTTAGGCACTTTGGTAATACTAACATCTGCACCTTTTCTTTTATAAATTGCAACATAACTATTATTAGTTAAATACATGTTAGCAAAATCCATTATATCTTTTTTGGTGATATGTTGCATAGCATCTATCATAGCTACTTTCCTATCCCATGCTTCACCTTTGCTTTTAATAAAATCACCCATAAGAGCATTGGCTACAAAGGTTATTTTTTGTGATGATTCTAATCTATCTAACTTATAATTTGTCACAGTGGATGTGATAAGACTTTCATCAAAATTGCCTTTTTGCAACATATTTATTTGATCAAGCAATAATTGTTTTACTTCGTCAAGGGGTTGCCCTTGTTTGGGAGTACCTCCTGTAAATAAAAGTCCATAATCCTTAAAATTGAAATTACGAGCAAAAGCACTGAGTAGTTTTTGCTGTTGGTTAATATTTAGGTCAATTAAGCCTGCTTTACTATTGTATAAAATATTAGCTACAACTTCTAATAACACATTTTCCTTAAACTGCAATACTCCAGGCATACGCCAACCTAGCCATACTGTTTCTGTGGTAGGACCATATACTTCTTTTTGTATAGGCTCTTTTATGGGTTGTTCCACAGAACCAATGTAAAGCTTTACAGGCTTTGGTTTCCACCATGCAAAGGCTTCATCTATTTTTTTAATGATATCAGTTTCATTAAAATCACCCACCATTACTAAAGCCATATTATTGGGTACATAATAAGCATCATAAAACTTTTTAATTTCTATAAGTGAAGGATTTTTTAAATGCTCCACCGTGCCAATAGTTGTTTGTTGACCATAGTTATGGGTAGGGAATAAATTTGCCATCATAGCGTAAAAAATTTTTCTTCCATCATTATCTAAAGTCCTATTTTTTTCTTCATATACAGCTTCTAACTCTGTGTGGAACAAACGTAAAACTGGGTTGCGAAAACGTTCTGCTTGTACAGCTAAAAATTTATCCATCGCATTGTTGGGAATATTTTCTTGATAGACTGTTTCTTCTACAGAAGTATGTGCATTAGTGGCTTGTGAACCTATAGATGACATCATCTTATCATACTCATTTGCAATAGCATACTTAGCAGCTAACCCAGAAACACTATCAATTTCATGATATTTTTTGCGGCGAGCTGCGGTATCATTGAATGCAATTGTACCATATTGATCATATAAATTTTCAATTTGATCGAGTAGTGGTTTTTCTTTACTCCAATCTAATGATCCGTATTTATCGGTTCCTTTAAAAAGCATGTGTTCTAAATAATGCGCTAATCCAGTATGGTCTTTAGGGTCGTTATTAGAACCAGCTCTTGTACCTATTAAGGTTTGTATACGAGGTGTTTTTTTGTTTACACTGAGTATAACCGTTAGTCCATTAGATAAAGTATAATAATGCGCTTGTGTAGGATCATTAAGTACATATTTGTACTTATATCCATTTGTATTTCCAAATTTCCATGTGTACATGTCTTGTGCAAAAACATATGCAGTACAGGTTATTAGCAAAAGAAGAAAGCTGATTTTTTTCATTGTATACTTTTATTTTTGATGAATGAATGAATGATTTGATTTGATTTAATTTATTTGGATGCAATGATACTAATTTCTACATTCACATTTTTGGGTAACTCTTTTACAGCAACAGTTTCACGAGCAGGAAAGTTTTCTGTAAAATAACTGCCATACGCAGTGTTTACGTCATTAAATAATGACATATCACTTAAAAAAATAGTTGCTTTGATGATGTGATTGAAATCTAATTCTGCTGCTTCTAAAATAGCCCCTATGTTTTTCATTACCTGATGTGTTTCCTCTACTGTATTGGTTACTAATAATTCGTTCGTTGATGGATTTAATGCAATTTGTCCTGAAATGAATAATAAATCTCCAGCCCAAACTGCTTGGCTATAAGGACCAATAGGAGCAGGTGCTTTATCTGTTTTTATAATTTTTTTTTCCATAGTTCAAAAGTATATGCTGATATGTAAACGTACAAAACTATTTTTGTTAAAAAATACGTTATGCATATTGCTATTTTAGCAACGGATTGGATACGAAAATCTATAGAGAAAATAGCTATCCCTTCTTCCATACATATTATTTGGGTGGAAGATATTGCAGCATTGAGTAAAGTAAACGCCGATATTTATATAGATGGATTGTATGAAATGGAAGATGGGCACGAGCCGTTTTTACAATCTATTCAACATAAACCTATTTGGGTTTCATCTATTGTAAAGACATTGACTGATATAGCTTTCCCTTGCATTCGGTTCAATGGCTGGAATACATTATTCAATCCAAAGAATATAGAAATAGCAACACCTGAGCAATTTAAAAATCATATTACAGATATTACTAAACTTTTAACCTGGAATTATACGCTGGTGCCTGATGTGTCCGGAATGATTACGCCAAAAGTGGTATCCATGATTATTAACGAAGCGTACTATGCTTTAGAGGAAAATGTAAGCACAAAAAGTGATATAGACATAGCAATGAAATTGGGCACCAATTATCCTTATGGACCTTTTGAATGGGCAGGAAAAATTGAATTAAATAACGTATATCAATTATTAAATATATTATCTAATAATGAGGAAAGGTATACTATTGCAGAAGCATTAAAAAATGAAATAATAAGCAAACAATAACAAGATAATTATCCATTTATTTGTGGCATTAATTTTACATATAGATACAGCACAAGAAGAAGCAACTGTTGCTTTATCTGAAAATGATAAAGTAATTGAAGTTTTACAAAATAAAGATCAAAAAAATCATGCTTCCTTTTTGCAACCAGCTATTCAAACAATCATTCAACATTCAACATTTAATATTCAACAGTTGAATGCTATTTCTGTTATTGCAGGTCCTGGAAGTTATACTGGGTTAAGAGTTGGGCTAGCCTCTGCTAAAGGACTGTGTTATGCATTGAATATACCACTCATTACATTAAATACCCTTGAAGTAATGACAATGGCAGCCATCAACTCTTTAACACATCAACACATCAACGCATCAACCTTATTTTGCCCTATGATAGATGCTCGTAGAGATGAAGTGTATACGGCATTATACGATAATACTTTAAATACTATACTACAACCTTGTGCTATGATTTTGAATGCAGAAAGTTTTATGGAGATACGCAAAAGTCATGAACTTGTTTTTTTTGGGAGTGGTGCAGCAAAATGGAATGTTATTTGCACAAATAATAATAGTATAGACATGTCTATGATAAATACGGTAGATGCACAAGTTGTATTAGCACATACCTATTTCAAGAATAAAATATTTGTTGATATAACTTACGCAGAACCTTTTTATATTAAAGACTTTTATAGTCCTGCTCAAAAAATCTAGATAAATGAGTGTTAATAAATAGGCCATTTATAGATGTTTTTAGCACTATTTTCTAACCTTTAACTAAAAAATTATGTCTGTAAAAATTGCTGCCAAACAACTGCTCTTAAACACCAAACATGGTAACCAAAATGGCATAGAGCTCGATCTAAGAGCATTTAAAGAAGCCCTCTTTATAATGCGAACATTAAATAACACTTTACGCCAACGCATACTTAAGCTGATTGATGGTAAAGGCAAAATAACTGTTACAAAATTATATGCTAAATTGGATATGGATCAATCTACTGCATCCCAACACCTAGCTGAACTTCGGAAAGCCCATGCGGTTAAGGCAACACGACAAGGAAAATTTATTTTTTATACAATTGATGTAGCAGGCTTAAAAAAAATAATATCCTTTGTTAACAAGCTTCTTAAAGCGTAAGATATTGCAAAGTGTCGTACCTTCGAGGAAAGTTTAATACATGTTTATACAACAGCTTTACACCAAATGCCTAAGTGAAGCAGCTTATTATATTGAAAGTAATGGAGAAGCTGCTATTATTGATCCGCTACGTGATATTGATGTATATGTAACGTTAGCTAAGGAACGCAAAACAACCATCAAATATATTTTTGAAACACATTTTCATGCTGATTTTGTAAGTGGTCATATTGAGTTACAAAAGGCTACAGGAGCGACTATTATATATGGACCTGGTGCAGAAACAAATTTTCCTATTATAAATGCTGTGGACAATCAATATTTTACATTGGGAGATGTTAATATACAAGCCATACACACCCCTGGTCACACTTTAGAATCTTGTTGTTACTTATTATATAATGAGCAAAAGCAGCCACACGCTTTATTTACAGGCGATACTTTATTTATAGGAGATGTAGGCCGCCCAGATTTAAGTAGTGGCGATTTAGATAAAGAAGCATTAGCTGGCATTCTTTACGATTCCCTTCAACAAAAAATTATACCTCTTTCAGATGATATTATCATATACCCTGCACATGGTGCTGGCAGCAGTTGTGGTAAAAATTTAAGCACGGAAACACATAGCACATTAGGAGAGCAAAAACTACACAACTACGCATTAAAAAGTAAAAATAAAGAAGCGTTTATTACTGCTGTAACGACCGGATTAGAAGCACCCCCACCATACTTTCCAATTAATGCTCGTATGAATAAAGAAGGGTATGAGGTATTAGAAAATATTTTGCAGAAAGGATTAAAACCTTTATCTGTAAAGGATTTTAAGCAAAAAATGCAAGAAGAGCATACTATTATTTTAGATACTCGTGCCGCTACACAATTTACACAAGGCTTTATCCCAACATCTATTAATATTGGTTTAGAAGGGCGTTTTGCAGAATGGGCTGGCAATCTATTACCATTTGATGCTCATTTATTATTGGTTACAGATAATGCTGAAAAAGCAAAAGAAACTATTATTAGATTGGCTAGAGTAGGATTAAATAATATAATAGGTTATTTAGATGCGGGATTTGAAGCCTGGCAAAAAGCAGGGGAGCCTATAGATATCATTATTGATATTGATGCAGATGAATTGGCTATGGATTTACCACATGATGATAAAATTGTTTTGCTAGATGTACGTAAAGAAATGGAATATGCTAATGGGCATATACAAGGTGCTATAAATATTCCACTACATAGTTTTACTGATCCTGCCAATATCGCTCATATTGATGATGAGTTGAACAATATATATGTGTATTGTGGTGGTGGCTACCGCAGCGTTATTGCTGCTTCTCTATTGAAACGACAAGGCATATACCATTTACGCAATGTGTTGGGTGGATGGGATGCTATACAGCAGCAAAAAAATATTGATGTTGTACAAGAGGCAGCTGCACTGAACTAAAATAACCTGA
>Ga0075163_10006815_pt1 | contig 15157 bp, 7 predicted proteins | sample JI1023141ADNA_FD_71478 | JGI IMG/M metagenome (GOLD analysis project Ga0075163, IMG submission 71478) | Wastewater effluent complex algal communities from Wisconsin, to seasonally profile nutrient transformation and Carbon sequestration -... | ecosystem: Engineered > WWTP > Effluent > Algae... | reverse complement strand
CTCTCCATCGTCATCGACAAGGGCGACGACGAGCTGCTGGAGAAGGCCGAAGAGCTGGGCTGGCGCGTCCAGCCGGGCCTCTCGATCTAGCGCTTCGCCCGCCAACTCCCGCCTACCAACCCGCACGTGCCCACGCCCACGGCCCTCCCTGGGCACGGCTGGGGCTGGGTTCCGCCTCGGCCCGCCCCGCAGGTTCGCCTCCTGCGCCCACTTTGGGTAGTCTACGGCGCCGCCTGGAGGTGCCTGATGATCCACCGCTTGCCCCATGTTGCTGCCCTGCTGGTGCTCGCCACCGCTTTGTCTGCCTGCGACGACGGGGGTGGCGGGGGCAGCATCCTGCCCGACGCCGCTGAGCAGCGCTCCGTGCGCGACGCGGCCGTGGTGCCGCCGGGCCAGGGCGGCGGCGGCGGCGTGGGCGGGCCCGATGACCCGGGGGCCGGCGGTGTCGGCGGCCAGGGCGGAGCCGGTGGAGTGGGCGGTGCGGGGGGTGATCCGGGCATCGGCGGCGCGGGCGGCGCGGGTGGCGCAGGTGGCGGTGGGCCCGCGGGCTGTGCCGACGGCGATGTGCGGCCCTGCAACGGCGCCTGTGGCGTGCAGCGCTGTGCGGTGGGCACTTGGAGCGCCTGTGAAGAGGCCCCCGAGCGCTGCGACAACGCGGACAACGACTGCGACGGCCTGGTGGACGAGACGTTTGGTGGCCTCGGTATCGGCTGCCAGGTGGTCCAGGGCGCCTGCCAGGTGCAGGGCATCCAGGTCTGCAACGCCGCGGGCAACGGAGTGGAGTGCCAGGCCCCCATGGTGGAGCCTGAGGCGGAAGCCTGCGACGGGCTCGACAACGACTGCGACAACCGGGTGGACGAGGACTTCCCCGGCCAGTTGTGCTGCACCGAGAACATCCACTGCCCGCCCGGCAACGTCTGCACCGATGGCCGGTGTACGGGCGACGGTGGCCCCGTCGATCCGCCCCCGGGCGGCGGCGGCGGTGGGGCCGCCGGCTGCAACAATGCCGTGGAAATGCCGGCATTTGGGCGCTACGGAGGCGACACCTCCAACGGCGTCGACGAGACCTTCGGCGAGTGCGGTGGCCTCTTTGGCCAGGAGGCCAACTTCACCTTCGTGGTCAACGCCGCCCAGGCGGTGCACCTCGACACCGAGGGCTCCCTCGCCGACACCATCCTCTCGGTCACCACCGCCTGTGGGGATCCGCTCTCCGAGGTGGCCTGCGACGATGACAGCGGCGGCGGGCTGGCCTCGTCCCTCGACTTCCAGGCCCGCGCGGGCGTGCGCTACTACGTGGTGGTGGACACCTCGCTGTTCCCCGGGCCCTTCGTGCTGAACTTTGATGTGGGGGGCGCCGGCCCCCCGCCCGCGGGCTGCATCGACGATTTTGACTGTGATTTCAATGAGATCTGCGCGGGTGGCAACTGCGTGCCCGACAACGGCGCCGAGTGCGCAGTGGCGGCGGACTGCGGTGCGGGCCAGCGCTGCGACGCGGGCGTCTGTGTGGCCGACGCCCCCGTGGGCGACGTCTGCGCGGCCCCCATCGAGATGGTCGGCTCGGGCGACTATCGGGGCAGTACCGTGGGCCTGCCCAACCAGATGGGATCCCAGAGCTGCCAGCGCAGCGCCAGCGGCGGCGAGCTGGTGTTCACCTTCCAGCTCGAAAACGGCGGTCAGGTGACGCTCGACACCGACGGCGCCGACTTCGACACCGTGATCTCCGTGCGCACCGCCTGCGCCAATGCCGCCTCCGAGGTGGCCTGCGACGACGATGGGGGCCTGGGGGTGCGCTCGCTCACCCAGGTGCAGGCCCAGGGCGGCGTGCGCTACTTCGTGGTGGTGGACGGCTACAGCGGCGAGAGCGGCGACGTGGTGCTGCGCTACCAGGCCCCGCCCAACCTGGCCCCCTGCGCCGCGGTGGAGGACTGCGGCGGCGGCGAGCAGTGCCTGTCGGCACTCTGCGTGCCCGCAACCCCCGGGGCCTGCGCGGGCGCCCTGCCCGCCAACGGCAACGGGCCGTTCCAGGGCACCACCGCGGGCGGCCAGGACGGGCACGACCCGAGCTGCGGCGGCCTGTCGAACGCGCCTGAGGTGGTCTACGCCTTTGTGAGCCCTGGCGGCGGCCGCTACCGGGTCACCACCGCGGGCTCGGCCTTCGACACGATCCTGTATGTGTTGGCGGACTGCGGCAATGAGGTGGCCTGCGACGACGATGGCGCCGGGGTACAGTCCTCGCTGCTCTTCAACGCCGAGGCCGGCCGCGTCTACTACGTGGTGGTGGATGGCTATTCCAACGCGAGCGGGGCCTACCAGCTCGCCATCCGCCCCGAGTAGGCGGTGCAAGGACGGCCCCGGCGAAGCCTGGCCGCGATCGACCACCCCCGATCCAACCTGCTGATTTTCAACACGAATCCACACATTGCGCCCGGAGTTTGGTGGAAAAGTCCACCTCTGCTTTGGCCGGTGGTAGTGTCTCGGGGCGTATCACCGCGATCGACCTTGAGCGCCCCGCCCAGCGGCGGGATGGGGCGACCCGCTCGCGCGCTGCGCGCCGCGCCGCATGACCAGGAGGACGATGGCCTCGCCCGGCTATAGGGTCCGCATCCACCAGCCCGACGCGGCGGAGGTGGCCGTTTTGGCCACCATGATCGCGCCGTTTGTGGACATGGAAGTGGGCCTCCTCGAGGACACGCTGCGCCAGGGCCATGCCGACGTGGGCGATGGCCTGGAGCGCCGCGAGGCCGAGCAGCTGGCACGCCTCTTTGCGCGGCTGGGCGCCCACGCGCGCCTCCTTGAGCCCGGAGCCGACGCGGTCGACAGCAGCTCGCTGCCCACGCGACGGCCCGCCAGCATGGCGCCCCCCGGCCTGGATTCAGACCGCGGCGAAGACGACGAGGACGAGGAAGAAGACGAGCTCGTCCGGGTCCGCCAGACGCAGCCCTTCGATGCCCGCGCCCTGCGCGAGGCGCTGGATGTGGGCAGCCGACCACCTGCCGGGCCCACCGTCTCCCGCGACACGATGCCCGTGGAGGTCACCCCCCGCGAGCCCACCCAGCCCTTCAACGCTCGCAGTCTCCGGCAGGCCCTGTCGGCGGCGCTGCTCCAGATGCCCTCCTCCGAGGCCCCGGCCACCCGGCCGATCAACGCGGACGAGGTCAACGCCAACGTCCGCAACCAGTCGGATTCATTGCCCCCGCGGCCGCGCCTGCGGGGCCGCCCCGCCCGGCACAGTCGCGGGCCTCAGGATGCCTCCAGCTCCGAGCCGCCGCCGCGCGCGGGCCTGCTCGGCCCAACGGGCCTGCCCCGCGCCGCGTCGGACGAACCGCCGCCCGATCCCGATGAGGTGGGGCTGGGCAGCGTCGACACGGCCTCGTTGGCGTTCTTGTCCGAGGCGCTTGAGGCCGAGCTTCAGTCGCTGACCGCTGGTGAAGGCCAAACGCCCCTGACCGACCTGCCCTGGGATCCGCCTCCGGGCAGTCCTGGGCGCGCCCTGCAAGAGCTGCAACCGCGGCGGCTCCCGGAGGGCCCGACCACCCCCCGGCCCTCGGGTGTGCCGCGGGCGCCTGTGGCCACCCCGCCGGTCAGCTCGGTGGCGCCGCAGCCGGCCGCCCTCTCAGCCCCTACCCCGCCGGTGACCCCCAGCCCGCCCGTGTGGGCGGCCGCGGGTGCCACAGCCGCCGGGCCCTCCCAGGGGCCCGCCGCGGTGGCACCGCCCAGCACCGCTCCACGGCCGCGGGGCGCCCCCATCGAGCGCCGGCGCTCCCAGCCCGATACCACCCAGCGTACCAGCACTGCGCCGCGGTCCGTGGCCAGCCCACTGAGCGACCCCGCCCTGGGCCGGGTGCGGCCCTCCGATCCCCCGCCGCGCCCCAGCGGCGGCCACTCGGTGCCCGATCGGGCGCGGGCCACTGCCATTCGCGATCGGGTGGTGGACGCGCGCCACCAGGCGGCTGCGCGCCACCAGCCGTGGTACGCCGCCGCCCTCGGTCTCCTGCCCGGCATGGGTCAGCTCTACAATGGCCAGCGGGGTCGCGCGGTGGCCTTTGCCCTGGGCGCGCTGGCCATCGTGCCCTGGTTTGTGGGCATCTTCGACGCCTGGTCGGTGGCCCGAAACATCCACGCGCGCCGCCATCCGCCGCCCGACACGAAGGCGCGTCGTTCCGCCGTGCCGGGCCAAATCGTCTTGGATATCGCGGTGTTTGTGGCACTCGCCGGGGCCATTCACGTGGTAGGTCGGCGCCTGGCCGCGCGCACGGGTCCGGTGGGTGCGCCCGTGACGGTCCCCCAAGACGCCACCGGCGAGGCCCCCACCTCAGCGGCCCCGGTCACCGCCGCGGCAGTGGCGACGGCGGCACCGCCCACGGCCGCCGAGCCCAGCGGACCGAAGCCCATCTACGTGCTGATGGCTGAAGGCCGCAACGACTGCGCCGAAGGCCGCTTTGCCGAGTGCGAGCAGCGGATGATGGAAGTCATCGCCCAGCACCCCGACCACCTGGAGGCCCACCGCCTGCTGGTGGACGCCCGCACCCAGCAGGCCGCCCGCCGCCCCCAGGCCCCGCCCAGCGCGCCCACCAGCACGCCCTAGCCGCCCCGTAACCCTGCGACTTGTTGGGTGTTTTGCCCCCGACTGACCGCCCCTCGGTGTCCGCCCACCACCCCGCTTGAGGATGGCGGGGCCGTTCTGATACTTCCCGCAAAGCGGTGCCCCGGCACCTGCGCCCTCGATCGCCCGGAGTGCACCGTGTCTGACTCGATCCTCCAACTCGCCTTGCCCAAAGGGCACATGTTTGATGGGGTGGCGGCGCTGCTGGCCGAAGCCGGCATCCCCCTGCGCCACAGCCCCCGCGGCTACCGCCCAACCGTGGGCCTCGCGGGGGTGGAGGCCAAGATCCTCAAGCCCCAGAACGTGGTGGAGATGCTGCACGCCGGCTCCCGCGATGTGGGCTTTGCCGGCGCGGACTGGGTGGCCGAGCTGGGGGCGAGCTGCGTGGAGGTGCTCGACCTCGGCCTCGATCCCGTCAAGTTGGTGGCCGCCGCCCCCCGCGACATGCTGGTGGACGGCGCCCTGCCCGCCCGGCCGCTGGTGGTGGCGTCGGAGTACGCTCACATCACCAAGCGGTGGATCGCCGCCCAGGGCCTGGACGCGCAGTTTGTGCAGTCCTACGGGGCCACGGAGGTGTTCCCGCCCGAGGACGCCGACTGCATCGTGGACAACACCGCCACGGGCAGCACGCTGCGCGCCAACGGCCTGGCCATCGTGGACACGTTGATGCACTCCTCCACCCGCCTGTACGCCAGCCCGCGGGCCCTGGAGGACACCACGCGGCGCGGACGCATCGAGGATTTGGCGCTGCTGCTGCGCTCGGTGGTGGTGGCGCGCTCGCGGGTGATGGTGGAGGTCAACATCGACGCCGACCGCCTGGCGCGCCTCGTCGGGGTGTTGCCGTGCATGCGCGAGCCCACCGTCTCGCCGCTGGCGGGCGGATCCGGCTACGCCGTCAAGGCCGCCGTGCCCCGCAGCGAGCTGCCGGCGGTCATCCTCCAGCTCAAGGCCCTGGGGGGCACCGACCTGGTGGTCACCTCGCCCAGCCAGATCGTGCCGTGACCGAAAAAGTCAGCAAACTCATACCTTTGCCCGTCGCGGCCGTCGCTGGCGGCACCGCCTATCGCGTGCCGCGCCACCCGGCCCCCGTGGACCTGCGGCTGGAGGGCAACGAGGGCGCCTCGCCCCCGGCCGACCTCTTTGGCCCGCTGGAAGCCACCCTCGCCCGCGACTACCCCAGCGCCGCGGCATTGGAGGCCGCGCTCGCGCAGGTCTACGGCCTCGATCCCGCTCAGGTGCTGGTGACGGCGGGGGCCGACGACAGCCTGGACCGCCTCTGCCGCGCCTACCTGGGGCCGGGGCGCGCCGCCTGCCTGCCGACTCCCACATTCGAGATGTTGGTGCGCTACGCCGCGCTGACGGGGGCGCGCCTTGACCAGCCCGCCTGGCCCACCGCGGCCTGGCCGGTGGAGGCGATGCTGGCGGCGCTGCGGCCGGACACGGCGCTGGTGGCGGTGGTGAGCCCCAACAACCCCACCGGCGGGGTGGCCACCGCCGAGGATCTCCGGCGCGTCGCGGCGGCAGCCCCCCAGGCGGTGCTGCTGGTGGATCACGCCTACATCGAGTACGCCGACGTCGACCTGACAACGGCAGCGCTGGCGCTGCCCAACGCGGTGGTGGTGCGGACCTTCAGCAAGGCCTGGGGCCTGGCCGGGTTGCGCGTGGGCTACACCCTCGGCCCCGAAGCGCTCATCACGCCCCTGCGCCGCGTGGGCAATCCCTATGCGGTGAGCGGGCCTTCAGTAGCGGTGGCCACCGCGCGCCTCGCCACCGGCCGTGCCGAGATGGAGGCCCACACCGCGCGGGTGCGGGCGCATCGGCAGGTGCTCACCGACGCTCTGGCCGACCTCGGCCTGCCGCCGAGCCCCTCCCAGGGCAACTTCGTCCTGGTGCGCACGCCGCGCAGCGGGTGGGTGCGCGACGCGCTGGCGGGCCTGGGCATCGGCATTCGCGCCTGGCCGGGCGATCCCAACCTCTCGGATTGTTTGCGAATTTCCGTGCCCGAATCACCCGCCGACCTCGCGCGCCTGTGCGCCGGCCTGCGGGCGACAGTGGCCCCCGAGGCCCTGCTCTTCGACATGGATGGGGTGCTGGCCGACGTCTCGCAGAGCTACCGCACCGCCATCCGCGCCACGGTGGCCGCCTTCGGGGTGGGGGTGGATGACGCCGCCATCGCCGAGGTCAAGGCCGCGGGCAACGCCAACAACGACTGGATCGTCGCCCAGCGCGTGCTCGCCGCCCGCGGGCGCGCGGTGCCCCTCGCCGAGGTCACGGCGCAGTTCGAGGCGCTCTACCAGGGCGACGCCGAGCGGCCGGGCCTGTGGACGCGCGAGCACTTGCTCCTCGCCCCCGAGGTGCTGGCCGGCCTGGCCCAGCGCCTACCGCTGGCCATCGTCACGGGCCGCCCGCGCCACGACGCCGACCGCTTTCTGCAAACCTTCGGAATCGCACACTTTTTCTCTACCATGACCTGCATGGAGGACGCCCCCGCCAAGCCCGATCCGGCGCCGGTGCGCCGCGCCCTCGCGGCCCTGGGGGTGGCCAGCGCCTGGCTCATCGGGGACACGCCCGACGACGTGCGGGCGGCGCGGGCGGCGGGCGTCGTGCCCATCGCGGTGCGCGCGCCCGGTGATCCGGCCTCGGTGGATGGGCGGTTGCTGGCGGCGGGCGCGGCGTGTGTGCTGGCGGCCCCGGCGGAGGTGGCCAAGCTGCTGGGTTAACCCAGCGCCACCGCGAGCCGGTCGAGCGCCTCGAGCTCGGAGGCGCCCTGGGGCAGGTAGGGCAGGACAAACACCGCCCCGCGATCCCCCAACTGGCGGGCCAGATCGGCGTGGGTGCGCGCCGTGGCCTGCTCGGCCTCGGCGGCGGGCAACAGGCGCTCGATGGCCTGCGCCAGGTGGGGATCGGCCCCGGCAGCCACCGCCGGCAGGGGCAGCTCGGCGCGCTCGGCGAGGCTGCGGTTGAGCACATAGCCCGCCACCGGCAACCCCAGCGTGCGGGTGCGCCCCGCGAAGTGGAAAGCCTCGTCGAGGGCCTCGCGGGCGGGGCTCGTGACCAGCAGGAAGCCCACCGCCGGCGTCTTGAGGAAGGCCTCCACCTCGGCCTGGTTGCGGTTGAGGTGATCGAGCAACATCCCGAAAAGACCGAGGAATTGCTGCAGATCCTTGCGGGTCTGCTCCCCAAATGCGGTGTCCATCACCCGCGTGACGAGGGCCTGGGTGGCGCGCCGGATGAGGCCGCCCTCGCCGGGAATGAACAGGCTGAAGATGCGCCGATCGAGGAAGCCGCCCACCCGCTCGGGCGCGTCCAGGAAGCGCATGGCGTCGCGGCTGGGTGGGGTGTCGAGCACCACCAGGTCGTAGTGGTCGTCCTTGAGGAAGCCGTGCAGGGCCTCCACCGCCGTGTACTCCTGCATGCCGGCCACCATGGCCGAGAGGTTGCGGTAGATGGGGTTGTCCAGCAGGCGCTCGGCTTCGGCAGGGGTGCGGGAGAAGCCCTTCACCACCGCGTCGGAGACCTGGCGGGGATCGAGCATCCAGGCCGAGAGGTGGCCAGGCGGCGTGACCCCGAGCGCTTTGAGCCGCTCGTCGGAGAGGCGGACGGGGGCCTCGGGGTGGCTGTTGACCCCCAGCGTCTCGGCCAGGCGGCGGCTGGGATCGATGGTCACCACCAACACCCGGCGCCCCGCGCGGGCGGCGGCCAGGGCCAGGGAGGCCGCGGTGGTGGTCTTGCCCACGCCGCCGGCGCCACAGCACACGAGCAGGCGGCGATCGGCGCCCAGGAGGCGGCTGGTGGTGGCTTCGGTGGGCGGGCTCATGTGGGCACCGCCGCCCGGATGGGCCCGACGAGGCCGCGCGCCGGATCGACGGGCACATCGGGCAGCGCCACCACCGGCAAGTCACCCGCCTGCGCGCGTAGCCGCGCGGCCGCCGTGCGGGCGTCCAGCACCCGCTGCCAGGCCGCCTCGCCTTGCACCCGCTCATGGGCGATCCAGGCCGTCAACGCGGCCGTCTCCTCGGGGCCGAAGCCGTCGGTGGGCACACGGTTGAGGAAGACGCCGCCCACCGTCATCGCCGTCTCCCGCAGGCCCGCGATGAGCTCCAAGGCCTCGGAAACAGGCAACTTTTCTGGCAGGGTCACCACCCAGGAGTCGGCCTTGGTGGGGTCGTTCATATAGGCCTGGCCGGCCTTGAGCGCCGCCGCGATGGGCCCCCGCGGGATGAGCCGCAAGAGCTGGTCGGGCAGGGCGGTGAGCGCCAGGGCGTGGCCGGTGGCGGGCATGTCGAGGATGACCTGATCCCAGGTGGGCTGGCTCTCCAGCAGCATGAGCAGGTGGTAAAAGATGCCCATCTCGTGGAAGGAGGGGGCGGCCACCAGGAAGCGGCTCAGCGCGCGGGAGCGCACCGCGGCGCCGATCAGCGCCCCTCCGGGCAGCGTCGCGCGCAGAAAGCCCTCGTGGCCGGCGGGCGCCCACAGGCGCGCCCCGCCCAGGTTGGGCTCCAGCAGCTCGGGCTTGACGGGCAGGTGCTCGCGGCCAAAGAGGCGGGCCAGCGGCGACGGGCCATCCCCCGGATCGCCCAGCTCCAGCAGCAGCGTACGGTGGTCCACCGCGGCCGCGCGGGCCAGGGCCGCCGTCACCGTGGTTCGGCCCACGCCGCCTTTGCCGGTGATGAGGTGGATGCGGCGCTCAAAGAAGGGCATGCACGAGTCCGTTGGCACAAAGGGGGGCAGTATAGCGCCTGCCCGCCGCGAGGCCAGGAGTCTGGCACCTGTGCTGGAAGTTTTTGAAATCACGCACAAATTGCGAAGCTGCCGGCGCGGTGGCCCCCCGCCCGAGCGGGTGCTTTCTGAGCGCGGTACCCCCTCTGCATCGATCTTTGCCGTCGCCCTGACCGCGGCGCCCCGATCTCCGCTACTCTCTCGCGCCACAAGGAAACAACGTCGTGCGCGCGCGGGGTGGGGTCACCCCAGCGCCAGGGACGCGGATGGGAGCGGTCATGAGGCGAAGTGTGGGGGGAGCGGCGCGCCACGGGCGCACCACCGCGCTGCTGGCGCTGTGGGCGGTCTGGGGCCTGGCGGCCTGCGACGAGACCAAGACGGTGAGCCCGCGGCAGGAGGTCGCCGCCGACGCGGAGACGGTCCTGCAGGTGGACGGCGGGGCGGGCGGCAGCGCCGACGCCGGCACCGATGGTGCGGTGGCCGCCGAGGCCTTCCATGTGCGCCCCGGCGTGGAGATCGCCACCGTCACCGGCGCCCGCCCCGGGGCACCGCTCACCCTCTACAACGCCGCCGGTGAGCGCCTGCTCACCTTGCTCGCCGACGCCGAGGGTCAGGCCCACTTCGCCTATGTACCCGAAACCCATGCGGTTTTGCGTTCAGGCTTCGGCGGCGACCTCCCCCCGGTGCGCAATGGCCAGACCCTGAAGAAGGGGGACGGCTACGTCATTCGCGACGACTCGGTGGATCCCCCCGAGGCCTCGCCGCCCTTCAGCGTGTTGGGGGTGCACGACGTGCCGCCCGACAGCTTCTACGACAACCAGCCGCCGCTCACCGGGATCATCGCGCCGGTCATCAGCCCGGTGGGGGACCAGGACGTCAACGACGGCTTCCACTACATCACCATGCGCGACGGCGTGCAGCTCGGCGTGATGGTGCGCTACCCCGATCCCGCCCTCTATGGTCGCACGGGGCCCTGGCCCACGGTCATCGAGTACTCCGGCTACGCGCCCTCCCGGCCCGACCAGATGGAGCCGGGCACCAACATCGCGCTGAGCCTGGGCTTTGCGGTGGTGGCGGTGAACATGCGCGGCACCGGCTGCTCCGGTGGCGTCTTTGACGTCTTCAACCCCGCCCAGCACGCCGACGGCTACGACGTGGTGGAGGTGGTGGCGCGCCAGCCCTGGGTCTTGGGCAACCGCGTGGGCATGGTGGGCCTGTCCTACTCGGGCATCGCGGAGCTGTTTGTGGCCCGCACCAACCCGCCGCACCTCGCCGCTGTCACCCCCCTCTCGGTCATCGCCGATCCCTGGCAGGAGCAGTGGCCCGGGGGCATCTACAACCAGGGCTTCACCCGCGCCTGGCTGGAGCAGCGCGACGCGGAGGCCGCCGCTGGCGGGCAGGACTGGACCCACGCTCGGGTCATGACGGGCGATACGATCTGCGCCGAGCACCAGAAATTGCGCAGTCAAAACATCGACTTCCAGGCTTTCCTGCACGCGCTGGAGTTCTACTTCACCGATGCCGGCGACCGCAGCCTGCCGCGGCTCGTGCGCGAGATTCAGGTGCCCGTCTACCTCACCGGCGCCTTCCAGGACGAGCAGACCGGCGCCCAGTTTGCCAACATGCTCGACCACTTCGATCGGGCGCCCACCACCAAGTTCACCGTCTTCAACGGCCGCCACCCCGACGGCTACAGCCCGCTGGTGCTGACCCGCTGGTACGAGTTCCTCAGCTTCTACGTGGCCCACCGCGTGCCCCGCCTCAACCAGGCGGTGCGCACCCTGGCCGGGCAGGCCTTCTCCGACGCCTTCGAGGTGGAGGGCCTGGGCTTCGAGCCCGACCGCTTCGCTGACTTCGCCGACGACGACTACGCCGGCGCCCTGGCCGCCTACGAGGCCGAGCCGCCCATCCGCGTGCTCTTCGAGAGCGGCGGCCACCCCGACTACATGCCGGGCGCGCCCATCCAGCGGTTTGAGGCCTCCTACGACACCTTCCCGCCGCCCAACGCCCGGGCGCGCACGCTCTACCTCGATGCCGGCGGTCACCTGACGCCCCAGTCCCCCGCCGAGGCGGGCGCCGACCAGTACCGCCACGACCCCGCGGCCGGCGCCACCACCTTCTTCGGCCCCCGCGGCTACGAGCTGACGGCGCCCCTCTGGGACATCAACTGGACCGACTACGCCGAGGGGGACCAGCTCTCCTATGTATCCGATCCCTTTGAGGAAACCACGGTCATCCTCGGGCCTGGCCATGCCGATCTGTGGCTCAACAGCGAGGTGGATGACGTGCATGTGCAGGTGTCGCTGAGTGAGATCAGCGCCGAGGGCAACGAGACGTGGCTCACCTCGGGCTGGCTGCGCGCCGGCCACCGCAAGGTGGATCAGGCGGCCTCCGACGCCTTCCGCATCGAGCGCACCTTCGCCGAGGCGGACTTCGAGCCCCTCACCCCCGGCGAGCCCGCCCTGCTGGAGATCCCCTTCCCGCCCGTGGGCCACGCCTTCCGGCCCGGCACGCGCCTGCGCCTGACCATCGCGACACCCGGCCGCAACCACGGCACGTGGGAGTTTGAGAACCCCGACTACGACGGCCTGCGCCCCACCCACTCCATCCTGCGCGGCGGCGCCATGGCCTCGCGCCTGGTCTTCCCCGTGGTGGATGGCATCGAGGTGCCCGCCGATCCGCCCGCCTGCCCGTCCCTGCGCGGCCAGCCCTGCCGCCCCTACACGCCGGTGGACAACACCGTCGCGCCCTGAAGTCCAGGGTCGCCAGTTTCTACTTTAATTTTGATTACTTGGCCGGCACCGCCGACCCCTTACGGGGTCGTACGCAGTGCATCCAACCAGAGGGCCAGGCGCACCTGGAGGGCCTGATCGAGGCCGGTGGAGGGGAGACCGAGGGCCGCGTCCACCGCCGTGATGGCGTCCGCCCGCATGCAGCGCGGCATGTGGGCGTGCTCCAGGGCGGCGCGGGCGGCGGCCGTCTCACCGGCGGCGGCGAGGGCGGCCGGGCGCACCGCCAGAATCCAGGCACGGGGCACCTCCAGGTTCAGGACCTCCACCCGAAGGAGGGCCTCATCGAGGAGCTGGACGGCGTCGTGGGCCCGCGTCTGCTGGAGCGCCAGGCTGGCCCGCCGCAGCCGCAGGTAGAGGCCATCCAGCAGCCACCCGCGCTGGTCGGCGAGCTCCATGATGCCCAGGAGGCGCTGCTCGGCCGTCTCGTGATCGCCGGCGGCCTCGGCGGCATCGGCGCGCAGCAACCGCGCCGCCAGGCGCCCGCGAGTATCACCCAGGGTCTTGAAGCCCTCCTCGGCGTCGCGCCCAAAGGTGCGCGCCAACCGGTGGTGGCCGCGGAGGCGAGCGATGTGGCCCTGCCCCACCTGAGTCCAGAAACGTCCAGCACTTTCGCCGACTTGCGCAAACAGACCGTCGGCCTCCTCGAAGCCGTGGGCGGCGTGATCCAGGCGGTCGGGGTGCGCGCTGGCGTCGTCGAGATCGAGCTGGGCTCGCGTGAGGACGCACCAGGCCTGCTCCCCGCGGGCGGGCGGGATCATCAAGCGCGGCTCCAGCGCGTCGAGCACCTCGCGGGCCTCGGCCCCGCGACCCGACTGGCGCAGGATCTCAGCGCGCAGGCGCTCGGCGCGGCCGGCCCGCACCGGATCGCGGGCATGCTCGGCCAACAACCGGGCGCGCTCGGCGGCCCGCAGCCCCCGCTCCCAGGCGTGCTCGCTGGGGGTCAACGCCCAGGCGGCGGCGTCCAGCAGGGCCTGGATGGCGGCATCGCTGTTGCCCAGCGCCTCGGCGTGCCAGGCGCGCTCGATGCCATAGCGGCCGTAGGCGCGGCCCTCCAAGCGCTCGAGCGTGCGCAGCCACACCGCATGCCAGCGGGAGGCGCGCTCGGCGAAGCCCTGCACCAGCCACGCCGCCAGCTCGGGCGAGGTGAAGTGCCACCCACCGCTGGGCCGCCCCACCAGCAGGCGCGCGCGCTCCGCCGCGGACAGGGCCCGATCCACAGGCAAATCGGGATCATCGGCGGCCAAAGCATCGATGACGCGGGGCCCCAACGGCACCCGGGCCAGCGCGAGCCCGGCGATGACGTCGGGCACCAGCGTATTGCCACCGCCGCCGGGCAACGCCGCGAGCTGGTGGCGCCAGAGCTCGGCCCCGCTCTCCGGCAGCAACGTGCCGGGCAGCAAGGCATTGCCGTCGGGCCCGGGGATGAGGTGGCCGTCGAGCAGCCACGCCGTCAGGCCCTCCAGCGCCGCCGGTCGGTTTTGGAGGGCGGCCAGCACCTGCTGCTCGGCCATGGGCCCAAGGGCCAGGCGATCGCGCAGCCAGGCGCGGGCATCGGCGGCCTCCAGCGGGGCCAACGCCACGTGCTCCACCGCCGGCCCGGGGGGGTGGGCGTTGAGCAACATCCGCAGCCCATCGGTGCCCGAGCGCCCGGTGGCCACCACACACACCGGCAGCCTGGGTTCGGCCAGGATGCGGCCCACCAGCCCCAGCAGCTCCACCTCGGTGGCGTATTGGATGTCCTCGAGCCACAACAACACGGCGTCGTTGCGGGCCGAGCGGCGCACCAACTCCAAAAAGACCGCCGCCGCCGACACCGCGGCGTCCTGCGCGCCCAGGGCTGCGCTGGGCTGGGCGAAGCCGCCCGGCCGCGCAAAGCCGGGGGCGTCGGGGTGCAGCAGCGCTGGCAGCACCACATCGAGGCCCTCGGTCTCCACGCCCAGCAGCAGCGGCAGGGCCTCCACGCGCGCTTGGAGGCCCGCGCGATCGGTGGCGCCGGCCTTCAGCAGCTCTTCGATGGCCCCCAGCAAGCCCGTGCCCGGCGCCGAGCCGGGCCCGAAGCGCACCAGCCAGGTGCGGGCCACGCCGCGCATGGCCGCATGCCGCGCCACAGCCTCGACGAGCCGGCCCTTGCCCGTGGCGGGCGGACCCTCCACCACCACCAGCCGACTGTGTCCGCCGGTCACCACGGCGTGCAGGGCGCGCCACAGCAGGTCCTGGGGGGCATCCCGACCCACGAGGGGCCCCGGGTGCAGCGCCCGCAGCGGGAAGCCGGCCGCCCGCGCGCGCCGCGGATCCGACGGTGGGAGCTGGGCCTGGCTCCAGGGCGCGGGCTCCACCCACTCGGGCTCACCGGGCAGCGTCGCCAGCGTGCGGCCCACGTGGGCCGCGGTGGCCGGGCGGTCGAGCGGATCGTGCGCCAGCAGGCGCGACAACAGCGTATCGAGGGCGGCATGCTGCGCGCCCCCCACCCCGGCCGGCAGCCGCGGAGCGGGGGCGCAAGCGCGCTCCAGCAGCAGGGCCACCCCGGTCAGCGCCTCGTGCGGAATGCTGCCATTCAACAGCTCCCAGAGGATGAGCCCGGCGCTGTAGAGATCGCTCCACGGCCCGGTGCGCCAGGGCGGACTCTCCGCCACCTCCGGCGCCAAATACCTCAGTGTTCCCAGATACTTGAGGGTCGCTGGCGCCCCGGGCCGGGTATCACTCCAGCCGTCGTCGATGCGGCTGCACCCCACGTCCACCAGCAACACCTCGGGCCCCTGGGCCCCGCGCCGCACCAGCACGTTGTGGGGGCGCAGGTCCAGGTGCACCAGCCCGCAGGCGTGCACGTACGCCAGGGCATCGCAGATCTGCTGGAGGATGGTCTTGAGGAAGCCCCAGGGCAGCACGCGGCCGGCCCAGGCTGACAGCGGCGTGGCCTCCACCCAGGCGGACACGATGAAGGGCCCCACCTCGTCGATGCCCTCGTCGAGCACCCGGACGATGTGGGGGTGATCCAGGCGGGCGCTGGCGAGGGCGCTCTGGCGGAAGCGGGCCACCCGCCGCA
>Ga0075163_10006814_pt1 | contig 15158 bp, 7 predicted proteins | sample JI1023141ADNA_FD_71478 | JGI IMG/M metagenome (GOLD analysis project Ga0075163, IMG submission 71478) | Wastewater effluent complex algal communities from Wisconsin, to seasonally profile nutrient transformation and Carbon sequestration -... | ecosystem: Engineered > WWTP > Effluent > Algae... | reverse complement strand
GATCGACATTGTAACAGCGAAATTGGATTATGTGAAACCATTGAAAGCAGGTCATCGATTTGATGCCGGAGCCAAGGTCAGCTTTATCGAAACGGAAAACAAGGCAAACTTTTATGATGCATATTTTGCCGAACTAACACCCAACTATGAATTTTCCAATGAATTCCGTTATAAAGAGAATATCAACGCAGGTTATGTCAACTACAGCGCGGAAGGAGATAGATTTTCATATCAATTAGGTTTGCGCTATGAAGGGACAATTGTAGAGGGATATCAACTGGGGAATCCTGTAAAGCCAGATTCAACTTTTGCCAGAGAGTACCACAATTTATTTCCAACGTCATATTTTAATTATTATATTGACTCTACGAAAAAACATCTTGTCGGTCTTTCATTGGGCAGAAGAATTTTCCGTCCAAACTATCAGGACATGAATCCATTTACTTATCCGCTTGATCGATTCACGCTTTATGCCGGCAATCCATTCCTTCAGCCTTCATTTTCATACGATGCTGAATTGAGTTATACATACAACAATATCCTCACTGTTACTATGTATGGTGGTCAGAGAACGAATTCCATTTTTGAAACAATAGAACAAACTGATGGGATATTTTACAGCAGACCCGGTAATATTGGTACGAACAGTTATTATGGAGTAGGATTTAATGGCGGCTTTAATTTCACGGAGTGGTGGACGCTGCAAGTGTATGCAGAGTGGATGATGAATATTGTTGAGTCGAGCTTGTATAACATGCCCTTGAGTAATAGCGGCGCATACGTATTCGTAGCGCCCAACAATCAATTCCGCATCAATGAAAGATGGAGTGCGGAGTTATCCGGATTTTATCAGAGTGATGCTTACTCCGGACAGTTTATTACGATACCGGTGTGGAGCGCACGAATGGCCGCTGCATGTAAGATACTCAAGGGACAGGGCACACTCAAGTTTGGATTAAACGATATTTTTTACACCCATCAACCGGGAGGCGATATCAAAGGACTGGATAGTTCAACAGCATCATGGTTCAGTTACCTCGATACACGAGTAGCGAACATCTCGCTCAGTTATCGTTTTGCGAAAGGTCAATCGCTTGCTGCGCGAAATGTGGGCAGTTCAGACAGTGAGAAGGAGAGGGTGAAGTAGGATTTTCCATTTAGATTTCAACTTTTCATTATCAATGCGACTGTGTTAATTCAATCTGCAAAATGTTTATTTCATTAATTTTACTTTGCAAAACAAATTGATCTCAATAATTTAAACATTCACCCCCACATGGCCACCACCATCAGACCCGCAAAAGAAACAGATAGCGAAAAATTATGGACGCTCATGCAGAAGCTCGCTGTTTTTGAAAAATATATCGACAGTTTTGCAATAACGCCGGAAGTAATTGTCGAATCCGGATTCACCAAGAACCCACCTGATTTTTATTGTCTGGTGGCTGAACAGGATTCGGAAATTGTCGGGATGCTCGTCTATTATTTTTTGCCTTACACGGCACAAAATAAACCTGCTATTTATTTGAAAGAGCTTTTCGTTGAAGAAGATCATCGCGGTCAAAAGATCGGGGAACAACTTATGATCGCTCTAAGAAGAATTGCCAAGAGAAATAATTGTGTTCAGATCAAATGGCATGTTGCCCCTTGGAATGAGGCAGGCCATAGGTTTTATGAGCGCTTTGGTGCGAGGGAGAACAAGGACTGGCTCAGCTACGAATTGAATCTCTCATATCCTGATAACGATTTATGACCACAATGACACATCGCATTTTTCCTCAATTTTTTTTTCGTGGATTTTGCTGTCTGTTCATTGTCATCGCCATCGTGGGTTGTGACGGTCCAGGGGAAACCATTCAGGTAAATCCTGTTGATGCTCAACAGGCCGATACTTCCGGGATTTCAACGAATACAGAAGAAGCGTTAATGCCTCCAATTGATTATTCAAAGGCCGGAGCGCTTCAAATTCATGGACAATTGGATGAGATTTTTTTGGACCTGCATTATCCATTTGTTTCGGAAGTAAACATGGATTTTGGTACCGTTGGTGCTGAACCTCTGGACATGAAGAAGAATAGCGGCATACACGTGAGTATGTTACACAATACCAAAACATTCGATGAGATGCACTTGTGTACACACAATAAGGATTTGACGTTGATCGACAAATATTACCTTGGTAAATCGACCATGTTTGATGGTAAAAGTCATACCATCGAATATAAAATCATCGATGATAAAAGCATGGAAGTACACATCGTTGATTTTGCATACATGCCTGAAAAGGAATCCATAGATACAGTCAGTTTTGAAAAAACACGCTTGACGATCAACGATAGAGGTTACATTTCTGCAAAGAAAGTGAAATGAGATTGATAATGCAGCGACAATGAATGAGGTTCAAATATCGATCAAACGCTTGTATCAAATATTTGGTATTTATTCTACCGATGGCATTCACCATTGTGATTGTGGATGTATATCAGCAGATGATGTCGCAAAGCTCAATTCGAAATCTTTGGAGGCGCTTACAGCCGAAGATTTATCTGCATATAATATGAGTGCCATTTCGACATGGGGCGATGTGGTTCACTATAAGCATTACCTGCCCCGCATTTGTGAATGCATTTCAACCGATCGCACTCAGCATTACCTGAGTTTGCCGCAACTTTTAGATAAATTGGAATATGCTAAGTGGAAGGATTGGCCGGCTCATGAATTGAAGTCCATCATAGATTATGTAGCTGCTGATTGGGTTGCTTTAATTCACTCGAGAGATGCTGCCCTTGATGAGCAGGTCTTCATAACCTATGGCAAAGTCATGGCATTTGAAGAGATGCTTCAGCAATGGCAAATCAGAACTTCTGATATAGCTTTGAATAATTTGGTTGTGTTGTTTTCTATTCATGGCCCAAAATTGTTGAGCGGTCGTTCAAAGAAATTGCCGGAAAATCACCACCGGTTAATTTATTCTTGGCTCATTGAAAATGATATATTTCACAAATTGGAAACTTCCTTTTTTGATTCAGAAGAGTCGGACCCAGCCCATGCTACAAGGATATCCTCGGTTATACAGATGCTTGAGCAGGAGGGAAGAATCTTGGGCACAAAATAGTTGAACCCGGGTGAGCAGCTTTGTTTGAGATTTTATGATAAAAAAACGCCCCGACTTTCGCCGGGGCGTCTACCTTTTTAGGGTGAGTGACTACCACCAAACTAGTGAGTCACAATCAAGCGGTCTGTATGTGTAGTTGTTCCGTTTGTTACCTTACAGAAGTACACTCCGTTTGCAAGAGTCGATGTATCAAAGTCAATGACAAAGTCTATGTTCTCTTCGGATTGATTGTCCATCAGGATAGCAACCAGATCTCCCGTTGTGGAGAATAGTTTCACCTGTGTATTTGCATTTTCGATGGTGTTGAACTTGAGTCGTACCACACCTGAAGATGGATTAGGATCAATCTGAACATTCATAGTACCAGATGTCATATCAGCATGAAGCACTGCATTGCGATCATACGTGTTTTGTGCGTGCTGCGTTGTTGAAGCACCTCCAATATTGATTTCCTGAACACATGTTACACTATTGCCACTGCAATCAGTAGCTGTCCATTGCCTGATCACAACTGATGATTCACAGCAATTCAATTCCAATGCAAGGTCACCGGCTCCTGATATGTTTCCGTTGTTCGTACCATAAGGAATGCCGTTAACAAAAAACTGTCCGCTGTATTTGAACCAACCGCCGAAGCCATTGTCAACAGCATTGTAATTGTTGGCGCCATTACCCCACTGGAATCCGAAGTAACCATTGGCAGGCGCATGAGTAGTACTGAGTGTTGATTGGCTGTATCCACCGAAACCTACCATTTCAACTCCCGGCGTATTGAGCATAAGATGATATAACCAGTCGAAGTGATTTGCACCTACACCGCCACAATCGGCTTTAAAGCTGTGTGGTGTAGCTTGTGAGATCCACTGGGCCCATGTCATTCCGGCACTGAAGCTAAAGTTCACATTCCATCCGTTATCAGGATTTAATGCATTGTGAAGTTCAGCTTGAATGTTTATAGTGCCGTCTTCCATGAGTGAGAAGGTTCCTTCGCTGATATAATAATAGCGATGTGCTTTTGGCAATCCGAACATCGACAAAGCCCAGTTAACAGGATAACCGCATGGGTTATTCAAAGGTCTTACAGGAGTGAGGAGGTTGCATTGAGAAACGACGCCTTCACCGTAAGGATTATCAAGCATAAACTCTTCGAAGATTACTTCTACTTCGCTGTCACATGCGTCTGTTGCTTTGATTTCTTCAGCTTCTGGAAGTTTAGCTCCGCATTCCAATTCGAGGTTTTCAGGACATGTACTCAATATTGGTGCTTCTTTGTCTTCTTTAATGATCAGATAACTCGTAGTAGCAATATTTCCACAATTATCAATTGCGTCGTAATTTATTTGCCATGTGATGTTACCGCAATCATCCTCATAGATCGTTTCCATCTCCCATGTTACCATGACATCGGTATCACAGTTATCAAGAGCGGTTAATTCAAGTGGCGCTGGAATTTCATCAGTGCAAGAAATATTTACATTGGCTAAAAAGGCATCGAAGTAAGGCTGTGTATTATCCACCACAACAACATCTACTGATGCCGTTGCGCTCATACCGCAGTCGTTGGTTGCTGTCCAAGTATGTGTCTCTACATAACCACAATCAAGCGGCTGATGTATAATACTATGATCAATGCTCAGATCACTATCAGATTCATCCGAGAAAACAGGAGCAGGCACTTCAAAGGTTTCGCCACATTCCATATTTTGAGTTTCCGGAGTGCTCTCAACTATCGGAGCCTCGCAACATGAAATATGAATCACCTGTGTAAAGCTTGCTGAATGTCCGCAATCATCAGTTGCAGTCCATACCCTTACTATAGTATTGTTGACACTCAGGTCGGAAGTGATTTCCACTGTGAGGTCTGCATCGCAGGCGTCACCAAATAGCGGAGTGGTAGGAAGATCGTCAGTGCACTGTAGGAAGTATTCGCTTTGCTGACCTTCTATTACAAAAGGAGCTTGTGTGTCCGTGATGATTACGATTACAGAAGCTGATACACTCAATCCACAATTATTGGTAGCGGTGTATGTATGTGTTTCTTCAACGCCACATTCGATTTGTGCTGATGAAACGGAATTGGTAATGGTCAATTCACCGCCGTTGATGTCTTCAAAAGAAGGTGGGATAACAACATAACCATCACCGCACTCAACGAGAATGTCTTGTGGTTGATCAACAACTATTGGAGTTTCGCAACATGAGATTGAAATGGTTTGTGTGAATGTCGCTGTGAATCCGCAGTCGTCAGTTGCTTTCCACACGCGTGTGATAGTGTTGTTGTTGTTTGTTTCGCTTTCAATCACAACCTCCAGGGATGAATCGCATGCGTCACCAAATTCAGGAGCAGCAGGCATAACATCTCCGCATTCAACCAAATACTCTGTCTGTTGATTGCCTACAGCATAAGGTTCTTGCGTGTCAGTGATATACACTAGTGCGGTAGCAATTGCATTGAGGCCACAGCTATTTGTTGCTGTATAGGTGTGAGTTTCAAGAAGACCACAATCAATAGGTGAAGTGGTAACGGCACTTGTAATTTCCAGGTTGTCACCATTCGGATCTTCGAATGAAGGAGCTATAACAGTGAATGGATCACCACATTCAACCATGAGGTCTGCTGGTTGATCAACAACCACAGGAGACTCGCAGCAAGTTGCAGTGATTGTCTGAGTGAAGGTGGTGAAATGACCACAATCATCCGTTGCCTTCCATTCACGTATAATGACATTGTCAACATTTGTCTCGCTAAGTATAATCACATCAAGATTGGTATCACATGCATCTCCAAACTGTGGAGCTGCTGGCATTGTTCCACCGCATTCCACAATGTAATCGTTTTGTTGACCTGGAAGAACATAAGGATCTTGTGAATCGGTAATGTAAATAAGTACGGGTACAGAAACGCTTCCACCGCAGCTATTTGTTGCTGTAAACGTATGCGTTTCCAGCACTCCGCATTCAATGGCTGAAGTTGAAACTACACTTGTAATTTCCAGATTATCTCCATTGACATCAGTAAAGTCAGGTGCAGTCACAGTGTAGTTATCACCGCATTCCACCATAAAATCTGAAGGTTGATCTACAACAATCGGAGTTGGACAACATTCAGCGTGAATATGCTGCGTGAATGTAGCCCCGAATCCACAGTCATCATATGCTACCCAGGTGCGTTGCAATACACCCTGAAATACTATTTCCTGTTGTATTGTGACGTCGAGCTCGGCATCACAATTGTCCTGGAAGTTGGGTGGGGTTGGTGTATTGTCATCACAACTAACATAAATTTCTATTGGCTCGTTCTGATTAACAAAGGGTGTTTGTGTATCCAAATAATTCACTGCAATATGAGAAGTAGCGGTTTCACCGCAGTCGTTGGTGGCTATCCATGTATGTGTTTCAATATAACCACAATTCGAAGGTTGTGAATTTACGCTGTACGTTATTTGCAAGTCATTGTCGTTGTCGTCGCCGAAAACCGGAGTTTCAGGTGTTAAGGGGATTCCGCATTGACCTTCGATATCAGATTGTTCTGAAACAATAAAAGGTGCTGTGCAACAATTGAAGTAGAAAATTTCGCTGTAGGTAAATACATTGCCACACGGATCTGTAACGGTAAAATTTCTTGTTGTGCTAAACTGATCATTATTGATGGTTTCAACTTCTACGGTCAACAAATCACTTGACGCACAATTGTCAATAAAGAATGGTGCAATAGGTAGAGGATCACCGCATTCAAGATATGGTTCTGGATTGGACGAAGTTTCCAATGAAGGAGCTTCTGTATCAAGATAGTGCACCTCCGCAGTGTATGTGGCGGCATTTCCGCATGGGTCACTAACAACCCATGTAAAAGTGTGGTGTATCCCGCATCCGTCCACTATGTTATTGAAGTTGAAATCAATGGTAACAGAATTCCAGATACAATTGTCCTGAAAAATCGGATTCATCTCGATTTCCGGATCGCTACAATTGAAGTATTGAACTGAGGGAATCGGAGTTATGGGTGCCGGGGCTGTTGTATCTTCAACATAGTAAATCTGATCCCATGTTGCGGTGTTTCCGCATTCATCCCAAATTTCCCATGCTATTGTAAAACTTCCATTGCAGTCTGTTCCCTGGTTATTGATTTGGCTAAAGACCATATCGTAATTCCCACAAGAACTCAACACAACAGGAGGTTCTTCAACATATTGGTACAGGCATTCCAAAGAACCACCTGAGTTGCTATTCGGATCAATTACCAGATCGTTGTTCAATGATTGCATCAATCCCTGTTGAAAGCCTTGAGTAACTTTTACTCCGGGAGTGTTGAAGTATTTGGTGAGGGGTTCACCAATTGTAAAATTGAATTTATTTCCATTGCTTGTCATGGAATTTCCTGCAGAGGCGTGAACACTTCTTTCGATGAATTGTGCTCCCGAAATGAAGGTAATTCCAAAAGCGAGAACACACGCCAACATATATTTATGGAATGTCTTTTTCATGTCATTGTAAATTATTGAATTGAAAAAAGACTTAATTAGCAAAAACCAAATGACCGCAGAAGTAGTGTCCCACAAAATACAATTGACCTGTTGTAGCTGTAACTTCTCCCGAGTTACCCTGAAAGATTTTTACATAAACCTGATCATTAGCATTCAGCATCAGATCACTGTTAATGTTCAATGAAGCACTTGATCCGAAAAAACTACTCTCCACCGATGCTACAACCAATGATTCATATGTTTCCACACCATTGCGGTTAACAACCAGACTGATACTTGGATATTCCATTGTTTCGAATTCTCCTAAACTAATCCAGGTCGACGCAGAGAAGTGATAGAGTCCACCGACTGGTGCAGTAAATTTATCTGCAGCTAAATCGTAATTATTCGAAACATCATATATTTCCGCGTCTAAATGTAATTGTGTTTCAACCCCATGAGGAAAGTCTTGAAGCATTGGATCGTTTGCCATAAATGCAACCTTTGGTGGTGCGGCAGGTTGTTGCCAAGTAGCATTTCCCTGAGCATCACTTGTCAGAACTTTACCTGCACCAGGATTGGTATTGCCTCCTGCGATTTTTACATTGCCGGATGTTGTGAGAGCATAACCACTCATACTGTTGGCTGAGATCGCGTCACCGGTCAAGGATGATGCATTCACTGCTAAGCCAGTGCCACTATACGCAAGCATACCAGTACCATCATTTGATTCACCACGTACACCAACACCTGTGTCACTGGTTGCAATACCAAGAACGCCATTTGCACCTGCACCATTGGTTGTTCCTTTGATAGCAGTTCCTGTTGTGTTCTCTCCCAATACACCAAAAGCAGTAGATCCTGTTGCTGTTCCATACACACCTCTTCCTGATGCTCCGGTAGCTTGTCCTTTTACACCAGTTGCATTAGCGGCATTGGTGGTGGTCTGGCCATAAATGGCAGTTCCACCTAATGCACTTGTATTGGTAATGCCGAATGAAAGTAAATTCGGATCATTTGCGAGATAAGGCAATCCAAAACTGCCACCTGCGGCATCTGAAGGTACCCATTCGGACCCATCGAACATGAGCACTTGTCCGCTTGCCGCGCCAGTGGTGTTTGCATCGGTGAGTTCATTCAGCGAAAGGTTCACACTTTCTGCATGTGCTGCGTTTAAAGCATATGGTACACTTACTAAATCCTGTGAACCTAATACTACCGGTCCGCTACCAAGGTCAACAAAAATGTCTATACGAATTTGTTTAGACCAATCGAGAGATGAAAATGTACCGGTCTGATTTGTTCCAGTTCCTAGCACAAAATTTACAACACCAAATTCATCGGTTGTCGTAAGGAAATATTCAATATAGTCGATACTATTGTCAGATTTGTCGACATAGTTAAACTGGAAAGTTGCGTTCTGGTTGGATAGTGGATTGCCATTCGAACCACGAACTACAGATTGATAATTGATGCCCTGCGGAACCTGCGCGAAGAGCCCTAGGCTGCCGAGAAGCGAAACGAGAAGAATAATCTTTTTCATTTTTTTAAGTTTGGTTTTTAAATTTGATTGTGACTTTTAATTTTCGTGACAAACTTTCATCTGAAAAAAATCTTCATGAAATGTATTTGATTTACGGTACTTATGATTTTATTTTCGGTAAGGTGGTCCAATTCGCTTTTTGTGATCGGTTACTTTCGTTTCGTATTCGGTCAAAATTCATGACTTAAATACTTCATATTTGCATTGAGTCATGCATTACTTCAACCGCAATATCTTTTGCTTCATTTTTTTAATCACTAACTTTTCAATGCTCGCCCAACACGAGCATTGGAGATGGAATACATTTAGTGTTCAGGATGGTCTTGTAAACTCGGAGGGCCAATGTATTGTTGAAGATTCACTTGGTTTTATCTGGATTGGCACTGATGAAGGCTTAAGTAGATTTGACGGGACGTATTTTATGAATTTTAAAACTGTTGGAGGGGATTCAACTGCGCTAATAGATAATCGCATTCGATACCTTGCAGTCGAACCTGGTGGTAATGTTTTGATTGGCACTGTATCAGGCTTTTCGATGTACAACTATAATACAGGTAAGTTCTATAGTCATGGTTTTGACAACAGCAATAAAGGTGAAGAATGGAACAATATAATTCGTGGATTCCATTGCTGGCCGGATGGCCATATATGGATCTTTACCAGATGTAATGTCTATGATTGGGATCGGGCTGACAATACTTTTAGCCTACTTGATAAGTCTTTCAGATCAACACTAAATGGCTGGGGCCCAGTAACTCTGCCAACGGATGATCCATTCAAATGTTGGGTCGCTGCTCCAAATGGACTTGCAATGGTTGACTACAAGACTAAGTCAATAGCCAAAATACAACCACAAGGCGATTTGTTCGAACCATCTTCAACAGTTGCTAATCTGGAAAACTGCACAATGGACAAGTATGGTAAAATTTGGTATAATTCGATTTCACATGGCACGTTCTACTGCTATGACCCAAAAACAAATTATCAGCGAAGTTTTGTTCAGGATACACTCGAACGTGGCAGTAGAGTACCTCTATCGACAATGGTAATTTATGCGGATAGAAATGACAGACTTTGGGTGTCGACTTGGAGCGCTGAAGCATATGTTCTGGACACTATCCTCAATCAACGGCGTCATTTTCAAATCAATCGTCATTTGGGCAATGGGGCGTTGCAAATTGTAAGAACGTTTTATCAAGCAAAAAATGGTGATTTTTGGGTTACAGGCAATTTTGGACTTGCTGTCCATTCTGAGGCGATGGAGTCTGTGCGAACCGAAACACTGCCTAAAATGCAAGGGGCAATTCTTCCTCATGACCAATTGCTTCATTGTCTTTTGGCCGATTCTACATCCGGTAGCTTCTATGTTGGATCAGCCAATGGCTTATTTTACTACGACGATGATGTTGGTCAATTTTCATTTTATCGTTATTCAAACAAGGATCAACACGGCGCAATTACAGAAATGATTTGGTTTGGGCAAGACATTTTATGTGCTACATATGAAGGACTCTATTTGTTTCTTCCGAAAAGCGGCAAATTCAAAAAGTGGAAATCAGGTATTGAACTTCTGGATAATTCATGGATAACAGACGTTTCAGTGATTGGTGATGACATGTTCATTTCGACGAGAAAAGCCGAATTGTACAGGTACAAGTTGAGTTCACAGCAATCTGTTTTATATAAACACTCAGAGTTCAATGCAAACTCACCATTGCCTAGTTACTATGTTAAAATTTTACCTGACCTGCATGGTAACATCTGGTTGGCGAGTAACAAAGGATTTTCTTGTTTGGATTTGGAAGACGACATATTTACTCACTTCAAACCTAGTCAGAATGATATATTGAAATTCGCTGGTAATTTCTGGAATATGGTATGTGACGACGATGGGTATATCTGGTTCGCCGCGTTTTATGGCGTTTACAGAGTTGACCCTATAACATTTCATGTTGATACGATTAGAAATGCGAACGAAGAAGATAACCAAGTAGTTTATCCATTTTTTGTTGAAGGCGATGGCTCCATCTGGTTCAATTCAGCAGTTGATTTTCTCATTTGTGAAAGAGGTCAAACTGAAATGAATCAAATGAGAATAATACAGCCTACCAATAACCTATTCGCTTACTCTAAGGGTGTTGTGCTGGGTAATAAAGTTAAACTATTCATGAGTTATTATGAATTATTTTGGTATGACCATCAAAAACATCAGAAAGGCATAATTGTTAATCCTCCGCTGGTAAATTGGATATCATGCGGTGATAAGACAATGATAAATACTTCCAATGTTATTCATCTTAACTCAGGACAAAATAATTTCACATTTACATATTCCTCTCTTTCTAGTGCTGCTCACTTCAGCTTGGAATATCAATACATGGTTGTGGGGGTTGATAAAAATTGGATTTCAGCAATAAAACCCGGTACGGCTTCTTATTACAATCTTGCTGGTGGTGAGTATTTTGTAAAGGTACGTGTTCGGACTTCTGATGGTGATTGGGTGATGATTGAAAATCCGCTTAAGGTTGTCATAGATTTGAAGTATTATGAGACTTTTCTTTTTAAAATATGTATCATGCTTGTTAGTTGTTTTCTGCTCGCACTGATCTATCTCTGGCGAAGAAGAACTCAATGGCGAGTTAATCAAGATCACGCTGTATCTTCTTATATAGAAAAATCCGGTGAATTGGGATATGATGAAATGAGCAAGCTTTTGGTTATTACTGCTACAAAGGATCTTCGGTATAAGAATGCAATCCTGTACGTTTCAGATGGCAGCGATAAATATATCTTGAAATCAAAACAAATTGAAAAAACTATTGAAGTAGAATTACCTGTATCAATTGACGAATATGCCAATTCTATTACGGAGGTTATAGCGCAATTATTAAAAAATATCAGTTCAAAGAAATGGGAAGTCCTGCCAATAATGTTGGATGATAATGCTATCGCAGTTGTCGCATTGGAAGGTCACTTTGGTCGATCATCGTCAAAGAGTGATTTTAGGGCAATTGAAAAAATATCGGGTATTTATGCTGCTGTTATCAGTAATCATCATGCAGAATCAGAAGTAAAAAGAAAGGAAGAAATGCTTGCTCAGGTGAATACACTCCTGGCGGAGTCACAGATGGTTTCTTTGAGGGCACAAATGAATCCCCACTTTATATTCAATTGCCTCAACAGCATTCAGCAATGTATCGTGATGGCGAACTACAACGAAGCCAGCACCTACCTCAATAAGTTCTCCCGTCTGTTCCGAATGGTGCTGAACAATTCATCAAGAAGCCTCATTTCTCTGGAAGATGAAATCAATGTGCTCACGTTATACGTTGAATTGGAACACATGCGCTTTCAGGAAAAATTCGATTATGCAATTGAATTCAGCGATGACCTCGATACTGAAGATGTGATGATTCCTTCGATGCTTCTTCAGCCTTTCGTTGAAAATGCGCTCTGGCATGGACTTATGCATAAGGAAGGTGAAAGACAATTGAACATCAGGTTTTACATGAAGGATGAAGAAGTTTTTGTATGTGAAATTGATGACAATGGCATAGGACGCAACAAAGCCCGCGAAATAAAACTCCAGAAAACAGAAACAAAAACCAATGAATCAAAAGGTATAAAAATATCAATGGATCGATTGCATCTCATCGGCATACAACAGGGTAAACATGCTGATGTCATTTTCATAGATAAACAGGATGAAAATGGTCAACCACTTGGAACCCTTGTAAGATTTGAAATCTCTGCTTTTTTAACCTGACAATTGCTATGGAAACATCTAATACTCCTCTGCGTGCTCTTATAATTGATGATGAATTTAAAGCACGTGATTTACTCAAATATTACATTCATACTTATGTGCCCCAAATAGGGGAGTTGCAACAAGCCGACTCTGTGGACGTAGCGTTGAAAATTCTCGAAACATATAAGCCTGACGTGGTATTCCTTGATATCGAAATGCCATTTCGCAATGGATTTGATTTTCTCAAGAGTTTGTCTGTCATTGATTTTTCAGTGATCTTTACTACTGCCTATAACCAATACGCAATTCAAGCAATCAGATTCAGTGCACTTGACTATTTGGTTAAGCCCGTTGATCCGGATGAATTGACAGCTGCTATTGCAAGACTTTTGGAAACACGTTTAGCAGAAATGGCGAATGACGCACTTTACAAAAACCTGGTAGAAAATATTGATAAAAAGGAGTTGAACGACCTGCGCATCGCTGTGCCGAGTTCTGATGGTGTTCAGTTTTTTATGATTGATGAAATATTATGTCTCCACGCTGAAGGCAGTTATACGGAAATTGTGCTCAAGGGCCGCAAGCCATTTGTAGCGTCCAAGGTGCTCAAACATTTTGAAGAAATGCTTGAGAACGCTGATTTCATCCGAACCCACAAATCACATCTCGTCAATAAGAAGTATATCAAAGGCATGACTGCTGCGCGAGACTATGTGATACTTACGGACGATACCAAGGTGGAAATTTCTAGAAGAAAAAAAGAAGAAGTGATGCAGTTATTGGGATTAAAATAAATCGTATTAACGTTTAAACCGCAAAAGCAGACTAACCCTCATCTTGACTAAAGAACTTTATGGTATTGAGCCATTTATTTAACCACAAAGGTTTGATTTGAGGATTTTCTCGAAGCAATTTCAGTGATTTTGCAGGCTAAGCATGGGCAAAGTAATCTTCAAGAGCCTGCGGCTAACAAAGGGCACAAAGCGCGGAACTCATTTTTTTATAGGCTGAAATTTGGCTCTAGTCAGGAGCAGCAGGAAAATGCCACTTAATACGTTAATCCGAAAATATAATGCGCTGGCTATGATTGTGTTGTTGCCTTTTCTTTTTGGGTTGTTGCATAAAGCGATGCGATGTTGGCCATGTTTTTTATGAATGCTTCAATTGTTTTTGCAACAGTGGTTCAATCAAGTTCGTTTTATTTGAAATGCTTAGAACTGTTGGTAATTTGATGGTTCATTTTTTTTAATTCCGATTAGTTTTGAAACGAAAACTAATTATACCAAAACGAATGACTCTCACAAAACATCTGGGCATTGCCATCTTTTTATTGCTCAATTTTTTTCTCTCCTTGAATATTCATGCACAATTCGGCTCGGGTTCTTTGGGCTCTGTTGTTGTATCAACTCCGAATACCATTGTCAATGAATACACGGAGGTTTCGAATATCGACTTTGTAACCTTTACAATTGATGTCTCGAATTCAACATATTTCGTCGCTGGCAAAAAGGCTTTGCTAACTCAGATGGAAGGCGGAAATGCAGGCGCGTGGGAATGGGTGCATGTTATTCAAGTGAATCCAGGTTCGGTTCGTGTTGTCAACATTAATAATCCTATGGATCCTGTGGGTGGTATAGTACAATTGATCTCAATACCGGAATATCAAGACCTCAATATACTATCCGGTGCAAGCATTGTTCCGCTCACGTGGAATGGAACGGTTGGAGGGGTGGTCGCTATGATGATCTCCGGCACATTGTCAATTCAACCAGGAGGGTATATCGATGTAAGTGGTGATGGATTTCAAAGCGGTGGCCCCGGATCTGCGGGTATTGGAGGTGCAGGTGGTGCTGCGGGTATTGCTCCTGGTGGTATTGGTGGCAACTTTGGTATTGTTGGTGGCAGTGGTATTGGCGGTGGCGGCGATGGCGGTGCACAAGGCGATGGCGGCACACTGGGTGGCGCTGCGGTGCAAAACAATTGCTCCGGTTGCGCTGCAGGGGCAAACAATTCTGGAAATATGCCTAGTAATTTATTGATGATGGGTGGTGCGGGTTATAGTGGTGATGGCGGCAATGGCCATGATGGCGCTGGTGGTGGTGGTGCCGGTGGTGATGGCACGAGCAATGGACTTGATGGCACACCAGGTGGTGATGGTGGAGACGGTGGCAGTGGAGGCAATGGCGGCGCTGGCGGTGGTATCATCGTTATCGCGGCGCACACGCTAGATCTTCCTGCCCAGACTTGTTTTCTTGCAAATGGTGAAAGTGGTTTGTCGGGATTAGATGC